>Ga0068858_100004907_pt1 | contig 13110 bp, 12 predicted proteins | sample KBSSwiS12_FD_66589 | JGI IMG/M metagenome (GOLD analysis project Ga0068858, IMG submission 66589) | Switchgrass rhizosphere microbial communities from Kellogg Biological Station, Michigan, USA - KBS Switchgrass S1-2 | ecosystem: Host-associated > Plants > Roots > Rhizosphere > Soil ... | reverse complement strand
GCGTTCGCGGTGCCGATCGACATCGCGATGAACACGGTCAAGCAGTTGCAGGAGAAGGGCCGCGTGACGCGTGGGCGCATCGGCGTACAGATCCAGGAGGTGAGCAAGGAAGCCGCGGAGGCGTTCGGGATGAAGTCGGCCGCGGGTGCGCTCGTGAACAGCGTCGAGCGCGACGGCCCGGCGGCCAAGGCCGGCGTGGAGTCCGGCGACATCATCGTCAAGGTCGACAACCGCGAAGTGCGCACGTCGAACGACCTGCCGCGCATCATTTCCGCCGTGCGGCCGGGCACCCGAATCGTCCTCACCGTGTGGCGCAAGGGCGCAACCAAGGAGATCGCCGTCAACGTCGCCGAGATGCGCGAAGACGCCGCTGCGCAGCCGGCGAAGCGCAGCACACCGGTGCCGAAGGAGAAGGCCAAGCCCAATCGCATGGGCCTCGTCCTGTCCGACCTCACCGACGAGCAGCGCAAGGAGCTCGACATCAAGGCCGGCGTGCTGATCGAGGACGTGACGGGCGCCGTGCGCGGCAACGTGCAGCCGGGCGACGTGATCCTCGCGATCATCCAGCGCGGACAAGCGACGGAAGCCAAGTCCGCGGGGCAGATCAACGATCTTCTCGGCAAGCTCGAGAAGGGCGCCGCGGTGACGCTGCAGCTGCGCCGCGGCGAGGCGCAGTTCTTCGCGACGCTGAAGCTCGGCAATGGCGAATAGACGGCGGCCGTGAGCGCCGCGGCCGTCGTCCTTACCCTGCTGTCGCGGTCGTACTGCCATCTGTGCGATGACATGGCGGCGGCACTCGCGCCGCTCGCCGCGCGCGTCGGGGCTCGCGTCGTCGTGATCGACGTCGACGCCGATCCCGCGCTCGAGGCGCGCCACGGCGAACGCGTCCCGGTGCTCTTCCTCGGCGCGCCGGCCGACGGCACGGAGCTGTGCCACTACCATCTCGATGCGGGTCGGGTTTTGGAGGCGCTCGGACCAACGCTGCAGCCGGGCCGTTGACCGGCGTGGCGCGGAAAGCTTTTTTCCGCTAAAATTCAAGACTTTCCGCAAATTTTACGCCGCGCCCGCGACGTGCTGTGCCGGGCCGCCATGGGCACCCACCGCCGTCGATGCAGAACGTCCGCAACTTTTCGATCATCGCCCATATCGACCACGGCAAGTCCACGCTGGCCGATCGCTTCATCCAGCGCTGCGGCGGCCTCTCCGACCGCGAGATGAGCGAGCAGGTGCTGGACTCGATGGACCTGGAGCGCGAGCGCGGGATCACAATCAAGGCGCAGACCGCCGCGTTGTCCTATACCGCGCGCGACGGGCAGGAATACCAGCTCCACCTGATCGACACGCCCGGCCACGTCGACTTCGCCTACGAGGTGTCACGCTCGCTCGCCGCCTGCGAGGGGGCGCTGCTGGTCGTCGACGCGTCGCAGGGCGTCGAAGCGCAAACGGTCGCCAACTGCTACACGGCGATCGAGCAGGGCGTCACCGTCGTGCCGGTGCTGAACAAGATCGACCTGCCGTCCGCCGACCCGTCGCGCGTGATGGAGGAGATCGAGGACATCATCGGGATCCACGCGCACGACGCCGTGCTCGCGAGCGCCAAGACCGGCGAGGGCATCGACGATATCCTCGAAGCCGTCATCGCGCGCATTCCGCCGCCGAAGGGCGACCCCGATGCGCCGTTGAAAGCCCTGATCATCGACTCGTGGTTCGACAACTACGTCGGTGTCGTCATGCTGGTGCGGGTGATGGACGGCACGCTGAAGCCGCGCGACAAGATCCTGCTGATGGCGGACACGTCGACGTTCAACTGCGAGCAGGTCGGCGTGTTCACGCCGCGCTCGGCAGCGCGCACGAGCCTCACCGCCGGCGACGTGGGCTTCGTCATCGCCGGAATCAAGGAGCTCAAGGCCGCGCAGGTCGGCGACACGGTGACGCTGGCGACGCGCCCCGCGACGGCGGCCCTGCCCGGGTTCAAGGAAGTGAAACCGCAGGTGTTCGCGGGACTTTACCCGGTCGAGTCGAACCAGTACGAAGCGCTGCGCGATGCGCTCGACAAGCTGAAGCTCAACGACGCGTCGCTGCACTACGAGCCGGAGGTGTCGCAGGCCCTGGGCTTCGGCTTTCGCTGCGGCTTCCTCGGCCTCCTGCACATGGATATCGTGCAGGAACGGCTCGAGCGCGAATACGACATGGACCTGATCACGACGGCGCCCACCGTCGTCTACCAGGTGCTGATGCGCGACGGCACGGTGCTTGAGATCGAGAATCCGTCGAAGCTGCCCGACCTGTCGCGCGTCGAGGAGATCCGCGAGCCGATCATCACCGCGACGATCCTGATGCCGCAGGAATACGTCGGCCCCGTCATCACGCTCTGCACCGAGAAGCGCGGCGCGCAGAAGAACATGCAGTACCTCGGCCGGCAGGTAATGCTCACGTACGAGCTGCCGATGGCCGAGGTGGTGATGGACTTCTTCGACAAGCTGAAGTCCGTGTCGCGCGGCTATGCATCCCTCGACTACGAATTCAGGGAGTTCCGCGCGGCGGACGTCGTCAAGCTCGACATCCTGATCAACGGCGAGCGCGTCGACGCGCTGTCGGTGATGGTGCACCGCTCGGTCGCCATCTACCGCGGACGGGAAGTCGCGTCGAAAATGCGCTCGCTGATTCCCCGGCAGATGTTCGACGTCGCCGTGCAGGCGTCGATCGGCGCGCAGATCATCGCGCGCGAGACGATCAAGGCGCTGCGCAAGAACGTGCTCGCCAAATGCTACGGCGGCGACATCACGCGCAAGAAGAAGCTGCTCGAGAAGCAGAAGGCGGGCAAGAAGCGCATGAAGGCCGTGGGCAGCGTCGAAATTCCCCAGGAAGCGTTCCTCGCGATCCTGCAGGTGGGGGACAAGTGAGCAGGGCCATGCGACGAGCCGCGGCTTTTCGGGATCGGACGGCGGTAGCACCCGCCGCCGGCCGTGCGACAATCCGCGCGCCGCAACGACCGATCTTTTTGCCATGAACTTCGCGCTCATCCTTTTCCTGCTCACCGCCGTGACCGGTGCCGCATGGCTCGTCGACAAGCTGATGCTCGAGGGCCGCCGCCGCGACCGGGCGCGGGCCGCCCTCGCCAGCCACGGGCCCCAGACCGCGGCTGGCGGCGCGCCCGCCGCGACTGCGCGGACCGACGTCGAGCACGCGGCGCTGCGCGAGCCCTCCTGGGTCGAATACTCCAAGGCCTTCTTCCCGGTACTGCTGATCGTCTTCGTCCTCCGGTCGTTCCTCGCCGAGCCGTTCAAGATTCCCTCGTCGTCGATGCGCCCGACGCTCGAAGTCGGCGATTTCATCCTGGTCAACAAGTTCATTTACGGGATCCGCCTGCCCATCCTCGAGAAGAAGATCGTGCCGATCGGCGACCCGCAGCGCGGCGACGTCGTCGTGTTCCGATACCCGGTCAACCCGACGCAGGACTTCATCAAGCGCGTCGTCGGCGTTGGTGGCGACGTCGTCGAATACCGGGACAAGCAGCTCCGCGTCAATGGCGAGCCCTGGCCGCAGAAGGCCGACGGCACGTACAGCTACCTCGAAGGGATGCGCTTCGATACTCTCGAGCGCCGGAACGAATCGACGGCGCCCGCCCCGGGCCGGGAGCACACGATCGGCGTCAACACCCAGGCGGCGCCGGTCTACCCGCTCAACGTCCGCAATTTTCCGGGCCGCGAGAATTGCGACTACAATGAGCGCGGTTTTACCTGCAAGGTGCCCGCCGGCCACTATCTGATGATGGGCGACAACCGGGATAACAGCGACGACAGCCGTTACTGGGGATTCGTGCCCGACGATCACATCCGCGGCAAGGCATTCTTCATCTGGTTCAATTGGGACGACATTGCGTCGTTCGCGTTCAAGCGCGTCGGCAGCGGAATCCGCTGACGGTCGGACGCGCTGCAAGGGGACAAGGGCATGAAGCGCAACCAGGAAGGGCTGACGATCATCGGTTTTCTCCTCGTCGCCGCAGTCGTCGTGATATTCGGCCTTGTCGGATTCCGCGTGCTTCCCGCGTACGTCGAGTACTTCTCCGTGCAGAAGGCGGTGCAGACGGCACTCGACGATTCGCCGACGGGGGACGTCCTCGAGGTGCGGCGGGCCTTCGACCGCAAGCTCGGTGCCAGCTACATCGAATCGGTGCGCCCGTCCGATCTGACGGTCGCGCGCGACGGCAACAAGATCGTCGCCACCTGCGCCTGGCAGCGGATCCTCCCGATCATCGGCAACGCCAGCATCCTGCTGGATTTCGAGGCGACGGCGACACGCTGACGCCGCTTCCGATGGCCGCCGGCCTGCCGACCCGCCTCCGTTACGATTTTCGCCAGCCCGCGCTGCTTCGCCAGGCGCTCACGCATCGCAGCTTCGGCGTTCCGCATAACGAACGGCTCGAGTTCATCGGCGACGCCGTCCTCAATTGCGTCATCGCGCTCGCGCTCTACGAGCGTTTTCCCCAGCTTCCCGAAGGCGAGCTGTCGCGCGCGCGGGCAAGCCTCGTCAATCGTGACGCGCTGGCACACCTCGCGCGGCGGCTTGACCTCGGCGCGGAAATCCGCCTCGGCGAAGGCGAGCAGAAGAACGGCGGCGCCGACCGCAGCTCGATCATCGCCGACGCGCTCGAGGCGGTCATCGGCGCGGTGTTCATCGACGGCGGTTTCGTGGCGGCACGCGCGGCGGTGGACGAAGTGTTCGCCGAGGTCCTGCGCGACGCCGATCCCGCGCTGCTCGGCAAGGATCCCAAGACCCGACTGCAGGAATGGCTGCAGGCGCGCAAGCTCCCGGTGCCGGACTATGTCGTGACGGCGACGTCCGGCGAGGCGCATGCGCAGCAATTCGACGTCGACTGCCGCATCGACGCGCTCTCGCTGGTCACGCGCGGTCGCGGCACCAGCCGGCGCGCCGCCGAGCAGGACGCCGCCGCGCAGGCGTACGTGCAGGCGGTCGCGGGCGCAGCGCATGGCTGACGGTGCCGCACCGGCGTTTCGCTGCGGCCACGTGGCGATCGTCGGCCGGCCGTCGGTCGGCAAGTCGACGCTGCTGAACGCACTCGTCGGCGCCAAGATCAGCATCACGTCGAAGAAGCCGCAGACGACGCGCTACCGGATCGCCGGCATCCTGACGGAGCCGGTCGTGCAGTTCATATTCGTCGACACGCCGGGGTTCCAGACGAAGCATCGGTCACCGATGAACGACCGGTTGAACCGCACGGTGCGCGACAGCCTATCCGGCGTCGACGCCGTCGTCTGGGTGATCGACGCGACGCGCCTGACCGCGGCCGACCGCGCGGCGATCGCGCTGGTGCCGGCCGCGCTGCCCGCGATCGTCGCGGTGAACAAGGTCGATCTCGTTGCCGACAAGGCGGCACTGCTGCCGCGCGTGGGAGAACTTGCCGCGTTGCGCGAGTTCGCGGCGATCGTGCCGGTCTCGGCGGAGCGTGCCACCGGGCTCGATGCGCTGAAAGCGGAGATCGCGAAGGTCCTGCCGATCTCGCCGCCACTCTATCCGGACGACGACGTCACGGACCGCGACGAGCGCTTTCTCGCTGCCGAGTTCGTGCGCGAAAAGATCTTCCGCCAGCTCGGCGACGAAGTGCCGTACGCGACGATCGTGACGATCGAGCGCTTCGTGCAGGACGGCCGCCTGCGGCGGATCAACGCCGTCGTGTTCGTGGACAAGGCGAGCCAGCGCGCCATCCTGCTGGGCGAAGGCGGCGAGCGGATGAAGGCGATCGCCTCGCAGGCGCGCGCCGACATGGAGCGAACCTTCGACGGGCCGGTCTTCCTCGAGGTGTGGGTCAAGGTGAAACGCGGCTGGGCCGGCAGCGACGCGCAGCTCGCCCGCCTCGGGCTCTAGCCCGCAATGGCCAAGCAGCTCCGCGAGCGTCACGACGACGTCCCCGGCTTCGTCCTGCATGCGTATCCGTACCGCGAGACGAGTCTCATCGTCGAGACGTTCACCGGCGCATTCGGACGCGTCGCAATGGTGGCGCGCGGCGCCAAACGGCCCCGCTCGGAGCTGCGCGGTCTGCTCAATGCGTTCCAGCCGCTGACGCTGTCGTGGGCGGGCGTCTCCGAGCTGAAAACGCTGGTGAAGGCCGAATGGCGCGGCGGTCTGCCGCTGCCGGGTGGGTCGGCGCTGTTGTGCGGGTTCTACCTCAACGAGCTCCTGCTGAAGCTCCTGCCGCGCGAGGATCCGCATCCGGGGCTGTGGACCGACTACGAGACGGCGCTGGCGGCGCTGACGCGGCCGGAGGCGGCGACGGCGCAGGCCGCCATCCTGCGGCATTTCGAGCTGCGGCTCCTCGCCGAGCTCGGTTATGCGATGGCGCTCACGCACGACGACAGCGGCGCGCCCGTCGATCCGGCGCAACGCTACCATTACGCTTTCGACCGCGGCCCGCGCCGGCACGCGGCCGAGCCGGGCCTGCGCTGGCCGGTCGTGCGCGGCGAGACGCTCATTGCGCTCGCCACCGAGCGCTATGCCGATGCGCGGGTCGCGACGGAAGCCAAGCAACTGATGCGCTCCGTGCTCGATCACTACCTGGAAGAGCGGCGCATCTTCAGCCGTCGCGTCGTGCAGGACCTGCAGGCCCTCGACGAGGAAAGCGAAACGCCATGAACCGGAGATTTCCGCGATGATCGAGCTCGGCGTCAACATCGACCACGTAGCCACGCTGCGGCAGGCACGGCGCACGTACGAGCCCGATCCCGTATGGGCGGCCGTCGAGGCGCACCTGGGCGGCGCCGACGGCATCACCGTTCACCTGCGCGAGGACCGTCGCCACATCGGCGACCACGACGTGCGCCGCCTGCGCGAGCTCGTCCACATCAAGCTCAACCTCGAAATGGCCGCGACGGACGAAATGGTCGGCATCGCGTGCACGCTCAAGCCCGAAATGGCGATGCTCGTGCCTGAAGGCCGGCAAGAAGTGACGACCGAAGGGGGTCTCGACGTCGCGGCACAGGAAGCCCGGCTCAAGACCGTCGTTGCGCAACTGGCGGACGCCGGCATCCGCACGTCGGTGTTCATCGACGCCGAGCTGCATCAGGTGGAGGCCGCCGCCCGCATCGGCGCACGCGTCTGCGAGATCCACACGGGGCCGTATGCGCACGCCTTTCACGTGAAGGGCCGCGATCCCGAATCCGCGGCGGTCATCGCGGAGCTCGACCGCATTCGCGCGGCGGGTGACGCGATCCGCGGCCTCGGCATGCGCTTCAACGCAGGGCATGCGCTCAACTACTTCAACGTGCAGCCGGTGGCGGCGCTGCCCGGCGTCCGCGAGCTGCACATCGGCCACGCCATCGTCTCCCGCTCGGTATTCGTCGGACTGCGCGAGGCGGTGCGGCAGATGAAGGCGCTGCTGCGCGAGGCGGCAGGCCCACGATGAGTGCGGCGGGCCCTGTCATGCTCGGGGTCGAGGGCCTCGCGCTCACGCCGGCTGATCGCGCACGCATCGCGCATCCATCCGTCGGCGGCGTGATCCTGTTTACGCGCAACTACGCGTCCCCCGCGCAGCTCGCAGCGCTGACCGCAGCGATCCGCACGGCGCGCGCTGCGCGCCTTCTCGTCGCCGTCGACCACGAAGGCGGGCGCGTGCAGCGCTTTCGCGACGGCTTCACGCCCGTGCCGGCGATGCGCACGCTCGGCGAGCGCTACGATCGCGATCCGCGGGGCGCACTCGACGAGGCCGCGCACTGGGGCCGCGTGATTGCCGACGAGCTTGGTGCTTGCGGCGTCGACTTCAGCTTCACGCCGGTGCTCGACCTCGACTACGGCGCAAGCGCCGTCATCGGCGCGCGCGCCTTCCACGCCGACCCTGCGCGCGTCACCGCGCTCGCCGGCGCGTTGTGCGACGGCCTGCACGAACGCGGAATGGCGACGGTCGGCAAGCACTTTCCGGGGCACGGCGCCGTAGTGGTCGATTCGCACCACGCGCTGCCCGTTGACCTGCGCACGCTCGACGCGATCGCCGCGGCCGATCTCGTTCCCTTCGCGGCACTTGCGAGGACGGGTGCGCTCGACGCCGCGATGCCGGCACACATCGTGTATCCGGCCGTAGCACCCGAGCCCGCGGGCTTTTCGCGCCGCTGGATCGTCGACATCCTGCGCGACCGGCTCGGCTTCGATGGGCTCGTCTTCAGCGACGATCTTGAGATGGCGGGCGCGCAGGGGGTCGGCGACATCGTCGCGCGCGCAGACGCGGCGCTTGCTGCGGGCTGCGACATGGTGCTGGCATGCAACGATTTTGCTGCCATGGACGCGCTGCTTGCGCGCTTCGTGCCGCCGGCGGCGCCGGAGCTGGCGCGGCGCGTCGACCGGATGCGCCGTACCGCACCGCGAGGGGATGAGGCCGGCTAGTGCGGGTGCGGCCAGCGGCCGCCGAGGCGCCGCGTCAGTTCCTCGGCCGTGTGCGCGACCAGCGGGCCGAGCTGCTTGATGCGGCCGTCGGGCAGCCGCGACGACGGCCCGGCGAGCGAAATGGCACCGAGCGGTTCCGCATGCTCGTCGTAGACGGGCGCGGCGACGCAGCGCGTGCCGAGCGCGTGCTCCTCGTCGTCGAACGACCAGCCGCGCTGGCGGATCACGCGCACCGTCGCCCACATGGTTTCGGGTGCGGTGATCGTGTTCTCGGTGATGCGCGGGAGACCGCGCACCTTGAGGATGGCATCGATCTGCTCGTCGGGCAGCGACGCGAAGATGGCCTTGCCCACGCCCGACGCGTGGAGCGGCACGCGGCTGCCGAGCTTCACGATCGTGCGCATCATCTCGCGGCACTGCACCTGGTCGACGAATACGGCCTCGGTTCCGTCGAGGATGCCGAGGTTGGCGGTCTCGCCCGACTGCTCCATCAACCGCCGCATGTAGGGATGGCTCTGCGCGACGAAATCGCGGCTCGCAAGAAAGCTCGACCCGACGGTGAACGCCTGCACGCCGACATACCAGCGGCCGAGCTCGCCGGCCTGGTAGACGTAGCCCATCTTTTCCAGCGTGGCCAGCAGCCGGTGGGCCGTGGACGGCGCCAGCCCGGCGCGGTGTCCGACATCGGTCAGCGTGAGGCCGCCTTCGGTCTGCGCGAGCGCTTCGAGAATCGACAGGCCGCGCGTGAGACTCTGGACCTGGCCCGTTGGCGCGCCGGGCTTCGAGGGCGTGCGACCGCGGCGCGGCGGGACGGGATGGCGATGGGGCGTCGTCAAGGGTGTTCCAGGACAAATACGGCTATCAGACCACAACCGCGTGTCGCACGCCAATCGCCTGCCGCGCCCGGTCGCGCGGTGGCCAGCGTGGCGGCGATCAGCATTTTGCCGTGACGGCGCAACGCTGTCCGGCGAGGTCGACCTCGAAATGCGCGGCCGCGATTGCAGCATCCGTGAGTGGGGTGTCGCTTCGCGCGTAGCCGAGCGCGACGGCGCGGCCGAGCGTGCGGCTGTAGCCGGCGGACGTGAGCTCCCCCACGCTCCGGCCGTCCATCAGGATCGGCTCGCCGCCCCAGGGAAACGCCGCGGGATCGTCGAACGTGAACTGCACGAGCCGCTTGCGGATTCCCGCGTCGCGCTGCGCGACGAGCGCAGCCCGGCCGATGAAGGGCGTCGGCTTGTCGAGCTTCACCGCGTAGCCGAGCCCTGCCTCCCACGGCGTCTCGTCGGGTGACAGCTCGGCGCCCCACGCACGCCGGCCCGCCTCGATCCGCAGCGCGTCGATCGTGTAATAGCCGGCGTCGATCAGCCCGAATTCGCTGCCGGCGGCCTGGAGCGCGTCGTAGAGCGTCACGCACTGGTCGGTCGGCACGACGAGCTCGTAGCCGGGACCGCCGACGTAGCTCATGCGCGCGGCGCGGGCGCGCGCGTAACCGACGTCGATCTCGCGCGTGGCCGAGAACGGCAGCGCTGCTTTGGAAAGGTCGTCGGGCGAAACGCGGGCGAGCAGCGCCGGCGCCCGCGGTCCCATCACCGAGATCACCGACCACGCGCTCGTCACGTCGACGAGCGCCGCGTGCTCGTCCGGCGCGATGTGGCGCTCGATCCAGTGGAAGTCGCGCGTCGTTTGCGCCGAGCCGGTGAGGATGAAGAACGTGTCGGCGGCGACGCGGGTGATCGTGAGGTCGCTCTCGAAGCCGCCGCGCGGATTGAGCAGCGCCGTGTACACGATGCGGTCGACGGCGACGTCGATCTCGTTCGCGCACAGGCGCTGCAGCACGCCGAGCGCGTCGCGTCCCTTGAGGATGAATTTGGAGAACGATGTCTGGTCGAACACGACGACGTCCTCGCGGCACGCGCGCTGCTCCTCGAGCACGTACGGCAGCCACCCTGGGATGTCGAGCGTGTACGGCGGCGTCGCCGTGCCTGCCGGAAGGAAATAGTTCGCGCGCTCCCAGTTGAGCTTGCTCCCGAACACCGCGCCACGCGCGTTCAGACGATCGTAGAGCGGCGAGCGGCGCAGCGGCCGCACGGTGACGAGCTCCTCCCGCGGCCAGCGCATCGCATAGTGCAGGCCGAGCGTTTCCACCGTGCGGTCCGACAGGTGGAGGCGATTGGCGTGCAGCGGCGCGAACCGGCGTACGTCGATGTCGAACACATCGTGCGGCGCCTCGCCGCCGACAATCCACTCCGCGATCAGGCGGCCGGCACCGCCGGAGTTCGCGATGCCGGCCGAGTTGAAGCCGGCGCAGACGAAGTAGCCCGGGAGCTCGGGCGCTTCGCCGAGAATGAAGTTGCCGTCGAGCGTGAAGCTCTCCGGTCCGTTCAGCAGCATCCGGATTTCCGCCGTCTCGAGGCAGGGCGTGCGGTGGATTGCGTTCTCCATCAGCGGCTCGAACTGGTCCCAGTCCTCGGGCAGGAGCTGGAACTCGAAGCCGTCGGGAATCCGCGGCACGTTCCATGGCTTCGCCACCGGCTCGAAGCCGCCCATCACGAGGCCGCCCACCTCTTCCTTGTAGTAGATGAAGCCGTCGGGATCGCGAATCACCGGCAAGCTCCCCGTGACGCCGGCGATCGGCCGCGTGACGATGTAGAAATGCTCGGCGGAGTAGAGGGGCACGTTGACGCCGGCCGCGCGTCCGAATTCGCGAGCCCACTGTCCGGCGCAGTTGACGACCGACTCGCAGCGGATGCGCCCCGTCGTTTCGCCGTCCGACCAGTCGAGCGCGGCGATGCGGCCGTTGTGCCGCACCACCCCAGTGACGCGGACGCCTTCGGCGATGCGCGCGCCGCCCGTCCGCGCGCCCTTCGCGAGCGATTGGGTAAGGTCGGTCGGATTGGCCTTGCCGTCGCCGGGAATCCACACGGCGCCGCACAGATCGTCGGTGCGCAGGATCGGCGCGAGAACACCCGCTTCGGCCGGGGAGATGTAGTCGAACTCGACGCCGAAGCTCCTCGCACGCGCCATCTGGCGACGGATCAGCTTCAGCCGCTCCGGTGTCTTGGCGACGTTGAGGCTGCCGCATTGCTTCCAGCCGGTGGCGAGGCCGGTTTCGCGTTCGAGCGACGCGTAGAGCTCGATGCCGTAGCGGCTCATGCGCGTGGCGTTGCGCGTGGCGCGCGTTTGGCCGACGAGGCCCGCGGCGTGCCATGTCGTGCCGCAGGTCAGCTTGCCCTGCTCGAGCAGCACGACATCGGCAACGCCAAGCTTGGTCAGATGGTACGCCGTCGAGACGCCGGCGATGCCGCCGCCGACTACGACGACGCGCGCATGCCCGGGCAGGGAGACCGCCATCGTCGTCGCCCTCAGAGCTTCAGTGCCGCGACGCCGGCCACGACGGTCGCCGCGCCGGCCATCCGCCGCCAGCCGAGGCCTTCCTTAAGCGCGAGGGCGCCGATGAGCGCAGCGAACAGCACCGACACCTCGCGCAGCGCGGCAACGACGGCCACCGGCGCCTGTGTCATCGCCCACAGCACGATCCCGTATGCAGCAAGGCTCGCGGTGCCGCCGGCAAGCCCGCGACGCCAGCGCAGTGCCACGTAGCGTGCCGCGGCGGGTCCGCGGTGCCAATAGAGCCAGGCGAGGAACGGCAACCCCTCGAGAAAGATCAGCCACGTCACGTAACCGGCGGCAGACCCGCTGACGCGCACGCCGGCGCCGTCGACGAGCGTATAGACGGCGATGATCGCCGCGTTCGCGAGCGCCCAGCCGGCCGCGGCCGGCGAATGGCGGCCGCTCGCGAACCAGGCAATGCCGATGATGCCGAGCGAAATGAGCGTGATGCCCGCGAGCATCTGCCCCGTCGGATGCTCGCCCAGGAACAGCACGCCCAGCACGGTCACGAACAGCGGCGCAACGCCGCGCATCAGCGGATACGCGAACGACAGGTCGCCACGGCGATAGGCGCCCGCGAGCGTGATGTAGTACGCGAAGTGGATGACCGACGACAGCGCGATGAACGTCCACGCCGGCCGCGCCGGCACGTCGACGAAAGGGAGCACCGCCAGTGCGACCACGGACGAGCCGGCGACGATCAGCGCGGTGTCGAGGAGCGGCTCGCCGGCCGACGACTTGAGGAGCGCATTCCACAGCGCGTGCAGAAACGCCGCGCCGAGCACGGCAAGCGTCACGCCGAGACTAAGTTCCGCTGCCGGCATGGTCGCCGCAATCTATGCGGCAACGCGCTGCGCAGCCTCGAGCGCCACGACAAAATGGGCGAGGGGCGGCGTGACCGCCCCCGGCGTCTTCGCGAGGTCGTCCCACAGCCGCAGCCACACGGCGTCGGCGGCATACGGCCGCGCGATAAAAGCCGCCGCCGCCCCGGCATCGTAGACGCCGCCTTGCAGCACGAGACTGCGCTTGGAGTCGGCGGAGAGCGCTTCGTGGTAGCCGCCGCGGGTCGCGCAGAGATACCGTTTGGCGTCGACGTGCAGGCGGATCGGCTCGAGCACGTCGTCGGCGAACGTCGAGCGCAGGAACGGCAGCGCGGCGAACTGGTGCAGATCGTCGACGCCGCGCAGCGTGGGCGTTTCCCCCTGATCGTTCAGCATGTGGCCGAGGTCGTGCAACAGTGCGGCGGCGACGAGCGGCGGGCGCGCGCCTGCGGCCTCGGCTTGTGCCGCGGTCTGCAGCGCGTGCTCGAGTTGCGTCACGCCTTCGCCG
>Ga0068858_100004902_pt1 | contig 13117 bp, 18 predicted proteins | sample KBSSwiS12_FD_66589 | JGI IMG/M metagenome (GOLD analysis project Ga0068858, IMG submission 66589) | Switchgrass rhizosphere microbial communities from Kellogg Biological Station, Michigan, USA - KBS Switchgrass S1-2 | ecosystem: Host-associated > Plants > Roots > Rhizosphere > Soil ... | reverse complement strand
TCAAGTCAACGCTGCTCAAGGGGATCGTCAACGAGCTGAAGCCGCTTGGCGGCAGTCTCAAGATCGACAGTTTCAAAAAAAGCGACGTCGCCTATCTTCCCCAACAGATCGAGATCGACCGCAGCTTTCCCATTTCCGTATTCGACTGCGTGGCGATGGGGTTGTGGCGTGAGATCGGCGCCTGGCGCGGCCTCGATAGCACGCGCAAGACGCATGTCGTCCAAGCGCTCGCCACGGTCGGCCTTCAGGATCTTGGCGTTCGCCCGGTCGGCGCGCTGTCTGGCGGGTAGTTCCAGCGTGTACTCTTCGCACGGCTGCTCCTGCAGGATGCGGCGATCATCCTGCTCGACGAGCCCTTCCGCGCCGTCGACACCAAGACGGTCGCCGATCTCATCGTCCTCATCCTGCGCTGGCATGAAGAGGGCCGGACGGTGCTAGCCGCGCTGCACGATATCGATCAAGTGCGCGCGCATTTCCCGGTGACGCTCATTCTCGCGCGCGAGGTCGTGACCTGGGGCGAGACCCGCAAGGTCCTCACGCCCGCAAATCTCGCCAAGTCGCGGCAACTGGTCGAAGCCTTCGACGAGCATGCCGAGATTTGCGCGCGGGACGGAGAAGCGCGTAAGCGGCAGCCGGCATGATCGACGCCATAACCCAGCCTTTCATCGAGTTCAGCTTCATGCGCCGGGCGCTTGTGGGCTGCCTCGCGCTCTCGCTCGGCGCCCCGCCCATCGGCGTGTTCCTGATGCTCAGGCGCATGAGCCTCATGGGCGATGCGATGAGCCACGCTATCCTGCCGGGCGCCGCTATCGGCTATCTGCTGGCAGGTCTGTCGCTGTTCGCCATGAGCCTCGGCGGCTTCGCCGCAGGGCTCGCCGTTGCGCTATCCGCGGGGCTCATCGCGCGCTCGACCGTGCTGCGCGAGGATGCAAGCCTTGCCGCCTTTTATCTCGTCTCGCTCGCGCTCGGCGTGCTGATCGTCTCGGTCAGGGGCAGGAATATCGATCTGCTGCACGTGCTGTTCGGTACCGTGCTCGCGCTCGACGACCAGGCGCTGCTCCTCGTTGCCTCGATCTCCACCCTGTCGCTACTCGTGCTCGCGGTGATCTACCGCCCGCTAGTGCTGGAATGCTTCGACCCGCAATTCCTGCGCTCGACCAGCGACTTTAGCTCGCCCACCTATTTCAACTTCCTCGTGCTGGTCGTGCTCAACCTTGTGAGCGGCTTTCAGGCGCTCGGAACGCTGATGGCGGTCGGTATCATGCTGCTTCCCGCGGTCACCGCGCGCTTCTGGGCCGACGATGTGTCCGGGCTGATTCTCGTCGCAATCCTCGTTGCCTTCGCCGCGAGCCTCACAGGTCTGCTGCTTTCCTATTACGCCAACGTGCCGACCGGCCCCGCGATCATTCTGCTCGCGGGCGTCTTCTATCTCGTCTCGGTCCGGGTCGGCGCGAAAGGCGGGCTCGTATGGGGCCTCTTGCCGCGCAAACATCTGGAAGCCTGATCTCCTCTCAATCCAAGGAGCCTCGTGTCATGAAACATCGCATCATCGCCTCGATTGGATTGGCATTGCTCATGCTGCTCGGCTTTGCCGGAGGAGCAAGCGCGGCCGACAAGGTCAAGGCCGTCGCCTCGTTCTCGATCCTCGGCGATATGGTGAAGCAAGTGGGTGGAGATCGTGTCGACGTGATCACCCTGGTCGGTCCCAACGGCGACGCGCATGTCTATGAACCCACGCCGGCCGACGCCAAGAACCTCGCCGCCGCGCAGATCCTGTTCACCAACGGGCTCGGCTTCGAGGGCTGGATGGACCGGCTGGAGAAGTCGTCGGGTTTCAAAGGCACGGTCGTGGTGGCATCGACGGGCGTGAAACCGCGCACCATGGTCGAGGATGCGAAGACCATCACCGACCCGCATGCCTGGCAGAGCCTCGCCAACGGCAGACTCTACGTCACCAATATCCGCGACGGGCTGATCGCCGTCGATCCGGAAGGCAAGTCGTTCTACGAAGCGAATACTCCCAAATATCTAGACGAAATCGTCAAGGAAGAATCCGACGTGAAGGCGGCGCTCGCCGCGCTCCCGCAAGATCGGCGCAAGATCATCACGAGCCACGGCGCCTTCGGCTATTTCGGTGCGGCCTACGGGCTCGAGATCATCGCCCCTGAGGGCGTGAGCACGGAGAGCGAGGCCTCGGCCAGGGACGTCGCCAAGATCATCCGCCAGATCAAGGCCGAACACATCCCGGCGGTGTTCATGGAGAACATCACCGACCACCGGCTGCTCGACCAGATCGCCTCAGAGACCGGGGCCAAGATCGGCGGCGAGCTTTATACCGATGCGCTGTCACCGGCTGACGGGCCTGCGCCCAGCTATCTCGACATGTTCCGCCACAATGTCGGGGCCCTCACTGCCGCCTTGTCGTCCTAGCGTGGTTTTGACGTTAGAAGAGCGCCCACCATTGTCATTGCCCGGCTTGGCCGGCCAATCCAGTAATCCCTGTGTTGCAACTCAATTGAAGTCGGTGGTTGCTGGATCCGCGCTTTCGCGGGAATCACATGACGCTGAAGATTGTTCGGCTCCTGCGCGCTAAACTGGCGGGGGAGCCGAGCTATGGCATCTGCCGGATCGTCGAAGTGGCTTGCCTTCGGCGGCGCGATTCTGATCGCGGCGATAGCGGCCGATTCGCTCGTACCTGTTGCCTGGCAGGTGCGTAGCGGGCTGCACTGGCTGACTGAGCATTTTCTTGCTTATTTGGCGGCAACCTCGATCTTCTGCCTTGCATTGCATCGCCCTATCATCGTGGTAGGCGTGGCCATGGCATTGGCTGCGCTCATGGAGGGCCTTCAGGGGCTCACCGCCGACCGCATTCCCGACCTTCTCACCGCCTTGTCGGGGGTTGCCGGGGCTCTCGCTGGCGGGCTCCTCGCAACTCTGCTCACAAAGCTGTTAGAGCGCCGAAAGGCCCCATTGAGATGGGTCGAAACGAACCGGAACTAAACATTACCGGGTTAGCGCGGCCTTTTACTCTCATCTCAGCCGCGCCAACGCTTCTTGTGTTTCCCGGAAAGCCCCGCTCTCATTTGAGGCGGGGCTTTCTGTTGACGGACGGCTACACGACGGCACTACCAGTGATGTCGCGCATAGTGCCAACGGCGGTAGTGAGGGTATGGGCGATAGTACGCGTAGTGGCGGCGATAGTAGTAGGGGCGATAGTAGCCGTAATATGGGCGGTAGTAGCCATAGCGGTAGTATGGATAGTACCCATATCCATAATACCGATAGCGGCGTCCGATATTGATGTTGATGCTCGGACCCCACCAGCCGCCCCAGCCCCATCCTCCCCAACCCCCCAACCGCCCCACCCATGATGGCCACCCCAGTGACCACCATCCCAGCCGTGGCCACCATGCCAGCCGCCATGTCCGTGACCGGCGAAGGCGAGCACCGGCAAGAGCAGCGCCGCCGCCACGGCGGGAACGAGCGTGATTTTCCTGAGCATTTCGTTTCCTCCAATTTTTAAGCCGCTCACCACCTCGAGAAGCAGCTAACAAAACCAACGCTCAGAGCGGCCTTTGTTCTCCAAAAAAAAGAGCCGGAAAATGGAGGTAAACCGGGCTTTTCCCTTGCTCCTGCGACGATCCTTTGACTCCAGCGCAATCGAGCCGTGTCGCAGAGCGATGAAAAAGCCCCGGCGATTGGCCGGGGCTCGATTTCGGTGGTGATCCTACATTTTTGGCTTGCACGACTTGGCCTTGGCGTCCCATACGCCGCCAGCCTTGGTGCACTCAGCGTGGGTCTTGGCAGTCGTCACATCCGCTGCGAAAGCCGGAGCGGTAAATGCTACTGCGATTCCAAGAGCAACAACTGCTGCAACAACCTTATTCATAGACTCCTCCTTTGCGTGACCGGCACTCCCTTAACCCGTACCGAGGCCGGACCGCTTAAGGCTTATCGTGTTAGGCCGTGGCCAGCGCTGAGGTGGGTTGACGCTGTGACAGAATGACTGCACGGGGCACCCGTCACCTACCTGTTACAAGCAGATATGATGACCGGCGCGCAGATTCGAGCGGCAAGAGGCTTTCTGAATTGGAGCGTACGGGACCTTGGCAAAAAGGCCAAAGTTCACTTCAATACCGTTCACGCGATCGAGCGTGGCAAATCGCACGGGAAGCCTGAAACCCTGGCAGCTATAAGGAAGGCGCTGGAGAAGGCGGGGGTGCAGTTTACCAACGGCAAGCACCCAGGGGTGAGGTTGAACGGCCAGCGTTGAGCTGGTCTTCCGTGCTACCATCCGCTGGAAAAGAACCTTATTAGAACTCGTTAGCAGGCATCGATGCGAATGCCCCTAAGTTCTATGTGTGCCGAGATTTTGAGATTTGCGTAACAACCACAAATGTGACGTATCGTCAGCCTCATGAACCAGTCAGCGCGCCGGCGCACCATTCCGGTCAGGATCGGCCAAGTCACGATTGGCGGCGATGCTCCCATCGTCGTGCAATCGATGACGAACACCGACACTGCCGATGTCGAGGCAACGACGAAACAGGTCGCGGCGCTCTCCCGTGCGGGCTCCGAACTGGTGCGCATCACCGTGGACCGGGCGGAGGCCGCCGTCGCCGTCCGTCACATACGCGAACGCCTCGACGTTCTCGGCGTGGAGACGCCGCTGATCGGCGACTTCCACTATAACGGCCACACGCTGCTCAAGGAGCATCCGGCCTGCGCCGAAGCCCTCGCCAAATACCGCATCAATCCCGGCAATGTCGGCTTCAAGGACAAGCGCGCCCGGCAATTCGCCGAGATCATCGAGATTGCGCTTAAACACGGCAAGGCTGTGCGCATCGGCGTGAACTGGGGCAGTCTCGATCAGGACCTCCTCACCCGGCTCATGGACGAGAATGCGAAGCTGCCGGAGCCGAAGGACGCGCGCGAGGTGATGCACGAGGCGATCGTGCAGTCGGCGCTACTCAGCGCCGCCCGCGCCATGGAGCTGGGGATGGGCGCCGACAAGATCGTGCTCTCGGCCAAGGTCAGCGCCGTGCAGGATCTGATCGCCGTCTATTCCATGCTTGCCGCCCGCTCCGACCTTGCGCTGCATCTCGGCCTGACCGAGGCCGGCATGGGCTCCAAGGGCATCGTCGCCTCCTCCGCCGCGCTGGGCGTGCTGCTCCAGCAAGGGATCGGCGACACGATCCGAATCTCGCTCACGCCCGAGCCTGGCGGCGACCGCACGCTCGAGGTGAAGGTCGCGCAGGAGCTGCTTCAGAGCATGGGCTTCAGGAGCTTCGTGCCGTTGGTTGCCGCTTGCCCGGGTTGCGGCCGGACGACGTCGACGACCTTCCAGGAGCTCGCCCGCGACATCCAGGACTTCATCCGCGACGAGATGCCGGAGTGGAAACGCCGCTATCCGGGCGTCGAGACGCTCAACGTCGCGGTGATGGGCTGCATCGTCAACGGCCCCGGGGAGTCGAAGCACGCCGATATCGGCATCTCGCTGCCGGGCACTGGCGAGGCGCCCGCTGCGCCCGTGTTCATCGATGGCAAGAAAGTCGCCACGCTGCGCGGACCTGGCGCCGCGGCGGACTTCAAGCAGATTGTGCTCGACTATATCGAGCGGCGGTTCGGGCAGGGCGCCATCGGCCGGAGCGCGGCGGAGTAGGGGGAGGAGATGCGGTCAGCGTCGCTTGCGCTCGTCGCGCTTCTGTTCGCCTGCCCAACAGCGCACGCCCAAGATACCGAGAAAGCGGCGGCCGATCCTTGGCTCGGCTGCTGGACCCGCGTCTATGACGCCACCCATCTCGCCAAACATCCCGGCCAGCAGGTCACCCAGCTTACGCTCTCGATCAGCGAGCGGGAGCCTTCAGGAGACAAGGATCCCGGCAAATATCTCGCCACCATCACCGTCAAGATGCGGAACGGTGGCGATACCTATACCAACCTCGACGGCGCGCGCTGTAGTGAAGCGAATGGCAGCCTCACTTGCACTACTGATGGTTTCTATCTCGGACAGTTCTCGCTGGAGCCTGCCGCGAAGAACATGAAGATCGCGCTTCGGGGCGGCGATCACCTGGCACTCATTCCCGGTGTCGATCTGGACGCGTTCGTCGTGCTTTCGCCCGACAATCCCGAGCACGCGCTGTTCCTCTTGCAGCCGGCCCCAGCAAAGACCTGCGGCTCGTAGGGGCCGCCTCAACCCTGCACGAGCTGCAAGACCATATTGACGGCGAGCGCAATTACGCCGGTATTGAAAAAGAACGACAAGATGCCGTGTAGCATCACCACGCCCCGCATAGTGTGCGAGGTGACGGCGACGTCGGAGGTCTGCGCCGTGGTTCCCACATCGATATAGTCGGGCGTGGGGTCGCCGGGGAACTTAAGCCCGCCGCCTGTCCCGCGCGCCCCCCACGGCGCTCGCTGTGGAACTCATGCGCGTAATAGAGCGGAGAACGCCGTATGGATGAGGAGCCAAGAAAGCAAGATGGTGGAGATCGAGCACACCGCACTTATGGTTCGGTCGAGCCCGTGCTCGCTCTTCAACGCGGCAATTTGTGCGAGCAGCGCGAGCAAGGTGAAGAGCGAGCCCAGGGTGACAGCGATCAGCACGGCGATGCGGCTTCCCCGCTCGATCCCCGCCTCCCTTCTGATGCCGTCGACTTCGGCCCGCCACATCTTTTCGGCCCGCCACATCTTGATGCCGACCAGCAGCAGATAGAGCCAACCGCCTACGTTCCAGCCGGCAAGAATATGGGGGACGGTCTCGTCGATCGGGACGGTGAATCCGACCGCTAGCCCGACTCCGAGCGCAATCAGGAAGCGGATCTGCGCGCGAGCCTGTTTGGCGAGCCAAGTCCAAGCCCGCTGCCGCGGCGGCGCTGTCTTGGTGTTTTTCCCGCGCGGTGCCATCCCTTTCTCAGCTCTTACGGCTTGCGACAAATCGCGCCGTCTCGATCAAGGTGATAGCGCGCTCGCCGAACTGTGCAAGCGCGCCCTCTGCCTCGGCGACCAAGGCACGCAGCCTCTCCTTCGCGGCGTCAATGCCGAGCAGGGCAACGAGCGTGGCCTTGCCACGGCCGGCGTCCTTGGCGACGGCCTTGCCAAGCGCCTTGGCGTCGCCTTCCGCGTCGAGCAGGTCGTCGGCGAGCTGGAAGGCTTGGCCGAAGGCAGAGGCGTAGGCGACAAGCGCCGCTCGCTGCGCCGCATTGGCTCGGCCAAGCACCGCGCCGGCCTCACAGGCGAAGCGGAACAAGGCTCCGGTCTTGAGCGCCTGCATCCCCGCGATCCGCGTCTTATCCAAGCCACCGCGTTCGGCGGCGAGATCGAGCGCCTGGCCGAGCACCATGCCCTGCCAGCCGGCAGCCTTGGCAAGGAGCAAGATAAGCTCGGCGCGAACTTCAGAGTCCGCACAGTAACGCGGGTCGCTCACGATCTCGAAGGCGAGCGTCAGCAACGCGTCGCCGGCAAGGATCGCGGTCGCCTCGTCGAAGGCGATGTGGGCCGTGGGACGCCCGCGGCGAAGCGCATCGTCGTCCATGGCCGGCAAGTCGTCATGCACCAGCGAGTAGCAATGGATGCATTCGAGCGCGCAGGCAGGATCGAGCGCGTCCGCCTCGCTTACGCCGAACAGGCGCGCCGAGGTGATGAGGAGGAACGGCCTAAGCCGCTTGCCGCCGCACGCCGCATAACGCATCGCCTCGGCGAGCCTGGCATCGCCGGCATCGCTAAGACCATCGGCGGTGAGCAGCTCAGCGAGCCGCCCCTCGACGAGCCTTCCGACACGTTCCAGATCACTTACGAAAGCCATGTTGGGGAAAGAAATAGAAGAGACGGCGGTTTGCCGCAAAGTACCCGTAAAAACGACCCTAATACGGCGTTGCCCGACGCAGCAATCAGGCGATAAAACCCCGAGGCCATGGTGATTGAAGCAGTCTCAGCCGAGCGCCCGCGGAAGCGCAGCAAGAGACGCGTGAAGCCCTCATTGACGTGGCGGATTCTCCTATTCCTCGGCTGCCTAGCCGCCCTTCTCCTCCTTTCCATTGTCGCTTTCCGTTTCATCAACCCGCCGTTCACACCCGTGATGGTGGTGGAGAAGCTCAGGGGTTATACACTCCGCCGCGAATGGGTGCCGCTCCAAGACATCTCGCCCAACCTGCCGCTCGCGGTGATCGCAAGCGAGGACGGCCGCTTCTGCCTGCATTGGGGCGTGGACTGGGGCGCGGTCAGAGACGCGATCAAAGAGGGCGACGGGCTCGCCGATTTTCGCGGGGCGAGCACCATTCCCATGCAGGTGGCGAAGAACCTCTATCTCTGGAATAGCCGGAGCTATCTCAGGAAACTGATCGAGATGCCGCTTGCCTACATCATGTCCTTCATCTGGCCCAAGCAGCGCATGATGGAGGTCTATCTCAATGTCGCTCAATGGGGCCCCGGCATCTTCGGGGCCCAGGCAGCGAGCCGCTACTATTTCCACAAAAGCGCGGCAGGCCTGACCCGCCGCGAGGCCCTTCTGCTCGCCGTGTCGCTGCCCAATCCGCGCGTGCGCAATCCTGCCAGGCCGACCCGGCGGCTGCTTGCCATTGCCGGCGCCGTCAATGCCCGCATGCCAATCATCGCGCATCGGGCGTCTTGCCTTGCGCCCGCGCGATAAGGCCCGCGATTTGCCGGTCTCACCCTCTGGCCAGCCCGGACCATTGCCACTATAAGGGCGCGACGAAGCTTGGCGAGCATCGCCGGGCCGCACAGGGTTTCAATCATGGCTGTACCTAAACGCAAAGTATCGCGCATGAAGCGCGGCAATCGGCGAAGCCACGACGCGCTTTCGTCGCCGGCTTATGTCGAGGACAAGGAGTCGGGCGAGCTCCGCCGTCCGCACCACATCGACCTGAAGTCTGGCCGCTATCGCGGCAAGCAGGTGCTCAAAGTCAAGGAAGAGGCTTAAAGGCCGGTCTCGACGCTGAACGGCTCGTCTTAAGGAGGCGGTCGGAAAGTCATGACGGAGACCGCGCCTGAGGAAAAACCGATAAGACGGCGCGAGCGGCGGAGCTGGCTGTCAGCTGTGCCGCTCCTCGTCATTCCGCTCCTCGCCTATGTCGCCTTTGCCGGGGCGGGCGCCGATTTCGACATTCCCCGCTTCTCCATCCCGCTGCCCTCCGGCGGCGTATGGCAGCTCGGCTTGGGCCCCATCCTGCTCGCCGTGGCCCTCGGATTCCTCTTCTTCGAGCTTCTGAAAGCTGCGCGCGGCGGCGGCGCCTCCATCACCGAGAATGCGCTTTCGATGATGGTATTCGCCGCATGTTTGATCCTGTTCCTGATCTGGGACAAGACCGCGACCTCGACCTTCTTCCTGCTGACCTTGATGTCGCTGGTTGATGTGATCGCGGCCTTTGCCGTCACGGTCAACGCCGCGCGCCGCGAATACGGTACGCGCGGCCCCACCTAGCTCCTGGTTACGGTCGCCCTGAGTCGGGCGGCAAGCGCGGCAAGCAGGGCGTCATGGACGCCCGCCTCCTCCAAGTGCTGCACGGTGTTCAGCACATATTCCGCGTTCTCGCCCGACTGGCCTTTGCCGCCGCTGACCATGCGGAATTGCTCTTCCAGCGAAAGGACGCCGGCATATTGCTCGTGGTTATGGTCGACAAGGTAGGTCAGCGCCTTCACAGTGATACCCGAGCCGTCGAGTATGCGCACAGGCCGGTAAGCTTCGACATAGACGTCGGTGACCTGCTCGCGCGTGCGCAAATAAGCGACAGTCTCCTCTTCTGCTCCCGGCGCAACCCGGTAGACCGTGCCACGGCAGGCCCCGCCGCGGTCAAGCCCGAGCACAAGCCCGGGCTGCTCGCGGGTGCCGCGGTGGAAGATGGAAATGACGCAGAGTGAGCGGTGCGCGCCTTTTAGCAGGCCTGGCGCCGCGGCTGCGACCGGGAATCCAGGCCGCCACATCAAGGAGCCATAGCCGAACACCCACAGCTCACCCATGTCTCGCGTCAGTCGTCATGCCCGTGGGGACGCCCGAAATCGGGGGCGGGCGTGTCTTGCCCAGCTTCGATGATGCCGCGGCGTATGGCGCGGGTGCGGGTGAAATGCTCGAACAACGCCTCGCCGTCGCCCTTCCTGATTGCCTTGGTCAGCGCCGCAACGTCCTCGTTGAAGCGGCCGAGCATCTCGAGCACGCCGTCCTTGTTGGCGAGGAAGATGTCGCGCCACATAGTTGGATCCGAGGCGGCAATGCGGGTGAAATCGCGGAAGCCGCCGGCGGAAAATTTCAGCACCTCCGACCGCGTTACCGCCTGCAATTCATCGGCGGTACCGACGATGGTGTAGGCGATCAGATGCGGAAGATGGCTGGTGATGGCGAGCACGAGGTCGTGGTGGTCTGGCGTCATCACTTCGACATTGGCGTCGAGCAGGCGCCAGAACGCTGCGAGCTTCTCGACTGCCCTAGGATCGGTGCCTTCAGGCGGCGTCAGGATGCACCAGCGACCCTCGAACAGCTCGGCGAAGCCTGCATCGGGACCCGAATGCTCGGTGCCCGCGACTGGATGGGCCGGCACGAAATTGACGGTCTTCGGCAGATGCGGGCCCATGTCGCGCACGATTGAGCCCTTGACCGAACCCACATCGGTAACCGTCGCGCCGGGCCTGAGATGCGGGCCGATTTCCTTGGCCACGTCACCGCAGACTCCGACTGGAACGCACACGATGACGAGGTCGGCGCCCTTCACCGCTTCGGCATTGGTGTCCGCGACCTCATCGGCGATGCCAAGCTCTTTGATGCGCTTCCGCGTCTTTGCCGAATGCGAGGTGGCAACGATCGTGCGCACGGCGCCTTGCGCCCGGGCTGCGCGCGCGATGGACGAGCCGATCAGGCCAGTCCCGATGATGGCGAGGCGGTCAAAAAGGGGTTCGCTCATCGGCGAGACGAGCCGTTAGCGCCCATGAAGGAGGTGAGGGCGTCAATCACGGCGCGGTTCTCCTCCTCAGTGCCGATGGTCATGCGGAGCGCATCGGGGAAGCCGTATTCGGTCATGCGTCGCAAGATGATGCGCTTTTCGTGCAGGAACTTGTCAGCCTCCGGTGCCGACTTGCCATTGCCTTTTTTGAAATGCAGCAGCAGAAAGTTCGCGGCGCTCGGCGTCACGCCGAGACCGATGGCCGAGAGCGAATCGGCCATGCGCGAGCGCCATGTCTCGTTGTGTTCGACCGCGCGCTGCACCCAGGCCTGATCCTGCAAGGCCGCGACGCCTGCGGCGATGGCAGGGCCTGAGACATTGAAAGGACCTCTGATGCGATTCAGCACGTCGGCGACTTCCGCTGGGCAATAGGCCCAGCCGATGCGCAAATAGGCGAGCCCATAGATCTTGGAGAAGGTGCGCGTCATCACCGTATTCTGCGTAGTGGCGACGAGTTCGATGCCTGCCTCGTAGTCATTACGACGCACATACTCCGCATAGGCCGCGTCCAGCACGAGCAGCACGTGGTCGGGCAAGTCGGCGCGCAGCCGCTTCACCTCATCAAACGGGATGTAGGTCCCGGTCGGGTTGTTAGGGTTGGCGATAAACACCACCCGCGTCTTGTCCGTTAGGCGCGCAAGGATGGCGTCGACGTTTGCGGTGAGGTCGATCTCGCGCGCAACGACGGGCGTGGCGCCGCGCGCCAGGATCGCGATCTTGTAGACCAGGAAACCGTGCTCGCTATAGATCGCCTCATCGCCTGGCCCGAGATAGGCGCCTGCCAGCAAGTTCAAGAGCTCGTCGGAACCTGCGCCGCAGACGATATGGCCGGGATCGAGCCCATACATCTTGCCGATCGCCTCCCGCAGCGCGCGGGCTGACCCGTCGGGGTAACGCGACAAGGAGTTGGCAGCCGCGAGGTAAGCCTCGATCGCACGCGGGCTCGGCCCGAATGGAGTCTCGTTCGAGGAGAGCTTAATGACCGGGCGTGCGCCGGCGAGCGCGCTCGTGCCCGGCACGTAGGGCGCGATGTCGAGAACGCCGGGACGGGGGGTTGGGCCCCGCTTGGCGGCGGCCATCTGTCTCACTCCTCGTTGCAGGCGGCCTCTCATAGGCCCAATTGACCAGTTTTTCCCTTTTTTTTTCAGAGACTTATAAAAACTGTCCAAGGGTTGTCTAATAAGATGCCCTTGTGTTTCCGTGTCTTGACATATCTCGCGGTGGCGTGCCAATGGGAAGGGTCAGCACGGTCAAGATTTCTACGACCTACTCGACCTCCCTCAGAGTCCGAAGGAGGTCACGTTGTTCGACACCGATACCCCTCAAACCGTTTACACCATCAATGAGTTTTGCGCGGCAGAACGCATCTCGCGCTCGCTGCTCTATGCGCTTTGGCAGCAAGGCCGAGGTCCACGCTATTACCTTGCCGGAACGCACAGGCGCATCACCGAACAGGCACGCCAAGATTGGCATCGGCACCTGGAGGCCGAAGCCGCCACCGGTTTACCGAAGGGGCGTGAGTAATGGCTTGGCGCGACAAGTTCGAGGTTCATCCCGCCGCCAATCAATTCCCAATGATGTCGAAGCGGGCGCTTTACGAGCTTGGCAAAGACATCAAGGCGCATCGGCTCAAAAATCCAATTGTCGTTTGGCGCGACAAAGATGGACAGGAGTGGCTGATAGACGGACGCAATCGTCTTGAGGCAATGGAACGTGCCGGGATTGAGCTTGATCCGTCTCGCATAGAGTACGTTAGTTGTGGCGATCCGGTGTCGTGGATTGAAACCCTCAACATGCGTCGCCATCACCTTACCAAGCATCAGTATGCCAGGCTGACGGTGAAGATGCTAAAAGCCAGACGGGCATTGGCAAGGGAGAAAGCCAAGAAACCTGGTCAACTTGAGGAGGTTTCCAGGGGCGGACGCGGCAAGGTCAATGAGCTTAAGTCTGAGGCGGTTGCCATGCTCACGCCGCATGGCATCAGCGAGAGCACCGTCGAGCGAGCGCTGGCGGAGGAAGCAGACAAGAAGCCTACCAAACGCCGCCGAAACGACGCGGAAATCGAGCGCGATTATCTTTTAGGCTGGTTCCGTAATGCCGCGTGTGGAATTGGCGACTCGGCATTCAGCGATAAGACGCTCGATCTGCTCACGAAGGGCAAGTTGATC
>Ga0068858_100004901_pt1 | contig 13118 bp, 12 predicted proteins | sample KBSSwiS12_FD_66589 | JGI IMG/M metagenome (GOLD analysis project Ga0068858, IMG submission 66589) | Switchgrass rhizosphere microbial communities from Kellogg Biological Station, Michigan, USA - KBS Switchgrass S1-2 | ecosystem: Host-associated > Plants > Roots > Rhizosphere > Soil ... | reverse complement strand
GTCCATCCTTGTCGCGCAGGATGACGATCGGCGTGTTGGTGATGGGGTCGACCATCAACCCCTTGATGCTCATTTCGATTTGCATGGCGCTACAACCCCGGCACGCCGGTGCCCTCGCCCGTCCGTCTTCCCCACACGCTGTGCGGACCCGCGCGCTCGATGTGGACCGGCAGCGTTCGTCCGATCCACTCGCTCGGGCCCGGCAGATTGACCGGCACGTTCGTGCTCGTTCGTCCCGATAGTTCGACCTCGCGCCGGCGGCTGGACGCGTCGACGAGAACGTCGACCGTCTGCCCGACCATCTCCTCGTTCAACGTCGATTGAATCTCACGCTGCAGCGCCTGCAGTGCCACGATCCGCCGCGTCTTCTCCGTCTCGCTGACATCGTCGGGCAGCCGCTTGTCGGCGAGCGTGTTGGGCCGCGGCGAATACTTGAACGAGAACATGCTGTGGTACCGGACGGCGGCGGTCAGTGTCAACGTGTCCTCGAAGTCGGCGTCGGTTTCGCCGGGAAACCCGACGATCATATCGGTCGACAACGCGACATCCGGCAGCGAGTGGCGGATCTGTGCAATCAGATCCAGGTAGCTGTCCCGAGTGTAGCGCCGCCGCATCGCTTCCAGAACCCGGCTCGATCCGGATTGCACCGGCAGGTGCAGGTGCCGGCAGATCTTCGGCAGGCGCGCCATCGTGTTCAGGAACCGCCCTGAGACGTGCCGCGGATGCGGACTCGCGAATCGGATCCGCTCGATGCCGTCCACGTCGTGAATCGCCTCGAGCAGCCCGCTGAAATCGCACGACGGATCGTCTGGCGCCGCGTAGTGGTTCACGATCTGACCCAGGAGCTGCACTTCTCTATGTCCTGTCGCCGCGGCCTCGCGAACTTCGGCGACGATGTCGGCTTTCGGCCGCATGCGCTCGTTGCCCCGCGTGTACGGCACGACGCAGAAGCTGCAGAACTCGTTGCACCCTTCGATGATTGTGACGTACGCCTTGACCGGATCGTTTCGTCTCGTCACCCCGAGCGGAAACGTCACGTCGTCGAAGGGATCGAGATTGATGACGGGGCGCCGCTCGGCGGCAGCTTGCGCGACCAGCATCGGCAAGCGGCGAATCGCCTGCGTTCCGACGATCACGTCGGTGACGCCAGGCGAGCGCGCGAGGATGGCCTCGCCTTCCTGCTGCGCCACGCAGCCCGCCACCGCAACGATGGGATCGTGACCCTGCTCGTTGGCCAGCTGTCTGAGCTCGCCCAGGCGCGTGTACAACTTGTCTTCCGCGCGTTCGCGCACGCTGCACGTGTTGATCACGACGACATCGGCGTCGGCCGCCTCGGACGTGGCCTCGTATCCTGCCTGTTCGAGCAGGCCGGCCATCCGCTCCGAGTCGTGAACGTTCATCTGGCAGCCGAACGTTTCGATGAGATATTTCCGCGCCATTCCTAGGACTTTCGCCTTTCGCCTTTCGCTTTCGCCTGTCGCGCGCGGCCCGACTCCGCCGTCTCCTGATTGCCCGCCGACCGTTCCGTCAGCATCTCACGCGCGGACCGTCGAAGGCCATCGCTGATCGCTTCCCCACCCATCATCCGAGCCAGCTCTTCGACGCGGCCGCCATGGTCCAGACGGCGGACCGTCGTCCGCGTGCGGCCGGCGTCGACGCTCTTGTCGATTTCGAAATGCGTGTCGGCGTACGCCGCGATTTGCGGCAGGTGCGTAATACAGAGAACCTGAAATGCAGAACCAAGCGTCCGCAGTTTGCGGCCGACGACGTCCGCGACGCGGCCACCGATGCCCGCGTCGACTTCGTCGAAAATCAAGCCCGGCGCCGACGCGCTCGGCGGTCGATCGTCGGCATCGCTGAAGCCGTGCCGGGTCGTCGCGGTCAATGTTTTGATCGCCAGCATGATGCGTGAGAGCTCGCCTCCCGAAACGATTCGGGCGAGCGGCCGGAGATCCTCGCCGAGATTCGGCGAGACGAAGAACTCGGCATTGTCGATGCCCCGCGCGCTCCACGCAGATTCGGCGAGCGCCTCGTCGCCGAACCGCACATCGAAACGCGTCCGTTCCATCGCGAGCTCTCCGACGAGCGACTCGAGCTGCTTCGCAAACACCTTCGACACGCGGCGCCGCTCCTTCGACAGCTTTCCGGCGGCGTCGAGGAATGCCGTGCGAGCGGTTGAGACCTCCCGCTCGAGTTCGGCGATTCGTTCGTCGCCGCGTTCGAGATCGGATCGCTCGCGTTTCAACGCGTCGCGTCGCGCCACGACCTCGTCGAGCGTGGGTCCGTACTTTCGTTTGAGCCGTTCAAGCAGCGCCAGCCGTTCTTCGACTTCCTGCAGACGCGCCGGCGAGGCTTCGATGCCGTCCGCGTACTTTCGCAGGAAGCCGGCGAGGTCCTCGAGTTGAGACTTGATTCCGTCGCGCGTTTCCAGATACGGCTTGAACTGCGGGTCGAGCTCCGCAAGCTCGCTGACCCGCCGCCAGACGCCCCCCAGCCCCGCCAGGATCGCATCGTCGCTCTCGTAGAGCGAGGCGTAGCTCTCGGTACACAGACGTTCCACACGTTCCGCGCTGGCCAGTATTCGTCGAAGAGCCGCGAGCTCCTCGTCCTCGCTGACGCCGCCGAGTGTCGCAGGCCGGAGCGCGGCGCGTTCGAGTTCGCCGAGTTGAAACGTCAGGAGATCCAACCGCGATTCGCGATCTCGGGCAGCCGCCCGAATTTTTCCGAGACTCTCTTTCGACGTCTGCAGCACGTCGAAAGCCGCTGCCGTCGGCGCGAGAAGCGCATCGAGCCGACCGAACGTATCGATGACACCGAGATGGGTGGAAGGATCGAGCAGCGTCTGATGCTCGTGCTGTCCGTGAAGCTCGATGAGGCGATTGGACAGTTCCTTGAGCGCGCCTGCCGTCGCAAGCGCACCGTTCACAAACGCGCGGCTGCGTCCCTGCGCGGTGATCTCCCGTCGAACGAGGAGCTCTTCCCCGCCGCTTTCGAAGATGGCTTCGATCGCCGCGGCGTCCTCGCCCGTGCGGACCAGATCCCCGGACGCACGGCCGCCGAGCAGCAAACCCACGGCCTCGACAAGGATCGATTTTCCCGCCCCGGTTTCGCCTGTCAGGACGTTCAGGCCCGGGTCGAATTCCACCTCGACTGAATCAATGACCGCGAGATGTCTAATGCGAAGAAAGCGGAGCATGGGGAAACGACGGGAACTCCAATGGTAACATAGCTTTGACAGCTCTTTCACATCATGATACAGTTCGGCACATCGCGCTGTCCCAGCGGCGCACTGCTATGCCTCGGAGGCCGTTTGCGCACGCTTGGAAGCCCCTTTTACGCCCTGCTCTTGCAGGCGACGACCGGTGCTGCGTCTGAAGGGTCGAGCACTGGGATCATCAACCTCATCGCCCGTTCGACCGCGATTTCGCTTGCCGTTCTGCTGACTCTGGGACTGTTGTCGATTTGGTCCTGGGGCATTTTCCTCTACAAGTGGTGGACGTTCAGGCGCGCCGCGAAACAAAGCGCGCAGTTTCTCGAAGTGTTCCGCCGCAGCAACAAGTTCTCAGAGGTGCAGGCCGTCTGTCGATCGCTTGGCGACAGCCCGCTCGTCGGCCTCTTTCAAATCGGCTACGCCGAGCTCACCGCCCAACTGCGACAGACGACGCCTGGTGAGCCCGCGCACGATCCCAATCCGCGCGCGCCTGGCGGACGTCCTACACTCAGAAGCCTGCCGGCGGTGGACCGTGCCTTGCTACGCGCATCGGCTGTAGAAGTCAACAAGCTCGAGACGTACATCTCGTTTCTCGCGACAGTCGCCAGCATGGGACCGTTCGTGGGGCTGTTCGGAACCGTAATCGGCATCATGAATGCGTTCGAACAGATTGGCGTCACCGGCTCGACGAGTCTGCAGGCCGTGGGCGGTCCGATCGCCGAAGCGCTCGTGGCGACGGCAGCCGGTCTCGCGGCAGCGATTCCTGCGGTGCTGTTCTACAACTACCTCGCGGGGCGCGTGAAGCTGTTCGCCTCGGAGATGGACGACTTCGCGATGGAGTTCCTGAATATCTGCGAGAGGAACTTTACGTAAATGCCGAAACTGGGTCCGGTCAGCAGCGCGTCGGGCCGCACGGGGCGCGGCCGCCGGGTGATGACCTCGCTCGCCGAGATCAACGTCGTGCCGCTCGTCGACGTCATGCTGGTGCTGCTGATCATCTTCATGGTGGCCGCGCCGATGATCCAGCGTGGCATCGACGTGAAGCTGCCGCAGTCTCGGCGCGCGACGTCGGTGACCGGTGAGCGCGTGGAGATCACCATCCCCGACACAATGCACGGGTCGAAGATGGTGTTCCTCGGCAAGGAACAGGTGAAGCTCTCCGATCTTCAAGAGCGTGTCCGGCAGAAGATGGAAACGAACAACAACAAGGAAGTGTTCCTCCGCGGCGATTCGGCGGTGCAGTATCAGGACTTGATGAACGTGATCGATGCGCTCAAGGCCGCCGGCGTGCAGAACATCGGCATGGTGGCACGAATGCCGAGCGAACGCTGATGGACGTCTCCGCTGTCCTGCGCGATCGGATGCAGACGCCCGCGGGCCTGGAGAAGATGATCTCCGTGTCGGTCGCGGTCCATCTCGCGTTGGCCGCATCGATCCTGCTGGCGCGCGGCGGTTTCCTGAGACGGCACGACGTGCCCCCGACGCTGATGACGATCTCGTTGAGCGGGAGTGCCGGACCTGAGAACGGCGGCATGACGGCGCTGGGAGGCCGGGCTATTCAGACCGCCGCGCCGCCCGAGGAGATTCCCAAGCGCGAGGCGCCTCGCGCCCCCGCGGCCAAGACGCCCGACATGACGGTGCCGCTTCCGAACACCAAGCCGGTGAAGACGTCACCGGCGCCGTCAGTCAAGCAGGCGCCGGACGAAGCGCGCGGCCGCACGCCGACCAAGGGGGCGCAGCCCGCGTTTGGCAGCGCGATCGCCGATACCGGCGTGCGCGGCCAGGGCTTCGGCCTCTCGACGGGTGGCGGTGCGGGGACCGGATCGTCGCTGGAGATCACCGGCGATTTCTGCTGCCCGGAATATCTCGCCACGATGATCACCCGCATTCGCGCGGCCTGGAATCAGGATCAAGGCGCCAGAGGCACGAGCCTGATCCGGTTCACGATCAGGCGCGACGGGACGATTGTCGATCCCACCATCTTCAAGTCCAGCGGTACCGTGACGCTCGACACCGCAGCGCTTCGCGCCGTTCTCACCACGCGCACCCTGCCGCCATTGCCCGACGCCTTTCCCAATCCGGCGCTCACGATGCGCCTCAGTTTCGAATACCAATGACCAAATTCATCATCACGATCACGTTCGCCATCGGGCTGCTGGCCGCCTGGCCGCGGGCCCAGCAGCAGGCCCCGCAGACGCCGGCTTCGCAGCAGCCGCCGCCCCAGCAGCCGACAGAACTTGCGGCGACGATCGAAGGCGGTGGCGGCGCGGCGCCGCGGCTGGCCATTCCCGAATTCATTGCGCTGTCGCAGGACGCCGAAACCGTGGCGACCGCGAAGACGATCACCGAAGTTCTCTGGGACGACCTGAATTTCGAGCGTGAGTTCGCATTCATTCCGCGCGACGTCTACAGCTCGATTCCGAAGGCGACCTCGTTCACCGACGTGCCGTTCGATCGCTGGCGCGAGCTGAACGCCGACGGCCTCGTCATGGGGACCGTGCAGAAAGTGAGCTCGGGCTTCAGGGTCGAGATGAAGCTGTTCAACGTCCGCACCGCGCAGGTGGTGTATCCGCGTCAGTACGATGGATCCAACGCGCGCCTGTTTGCGCACACGATGTCGGATGAACTGCACAAGTCGCAGCGCGCCCTGAATGGCGTGGCACGAACCAGGCTGACGTTCGATTCCGACCGCGACGGCGAGCGGATGACCGGTACGGTGCAGAACCGGAGTATCAAGGAAATCTACATCTCCGACTACGACGGTGAGCGTCAGACGCGCGTCACCACCGGGCGAACGCTGAACATTGCGCCGCGCTGGTCGCCCGACGGCCGCTCCATCGCCTACACCTCCTACCGGCGAGGCGGTGCCAATCTGTTCATCTCCAATATTTTTCAGGGCACGCTGGACGAGGTCACCAAGGGCGACAAGGTCGGCGAGAACTGGCTGCCGGCCTGGTCGCCGGATGGGACGAAGCTCGCCTTCAGTTCCACTCGCGACGGCAACCCCGAAATCTATATCGTCAACCGGGACGGCTCGGGTCTCCGGCGGCTCACGAACAACCCGAGCATCGACATCACGCCGACCTGGTCGCCGTCCGGGACGCAGATCGCGTTCACCTCCGATCGCAGCGGCTCGCCGCAGATTTACGTGGTTGGCGTCGACGGCCTGAATCTCTCGAAGAAGACGTCGGAGTCGTACTGCGATCGGCCGACGTGGTCGCCGGCGCCGTTCAACGAGATCGCCTTCGCCGCGCGCAGCGGACCGGGATTCGATATCCGGGTCCTCGACCTCGTCACGGGTCTCACCAAGTCTCTGACCTTCGGGGAAGGCACGAACGAAAGCCCCGCGTTCTCGCCCAACGGACGCCACATCGTGTTCACCTCGACGCGATCGGGCAAGACACAGGTGTTCACCATGGCTCGTGACGGAAAGAACGTGCGCCAAATCACGAAAGCCGGCAACAACTACGAACCGGACTGGTCCAAATGACTGGAGTATCGACGATGAAAGCGGCTCGATCCATTGCCTTGCTGGTCGCGTGTGCAGCCCTCCTCACCGCGGTCGCCTGCGGTAAGAAGACGCCCCCGGTCGCGCGTCCGACGCCGCCGCCTCCCCCGCCGGCCGAGACCGCGCCGCCTCGCCCGCCCGCTCCTCCGGAGCCGGCCCGCGAACCGGTGAGTGTGCCTCCGGATCCGGTTCGCGACGACGCGATTTCATCGGCCTCGCTCGACGAGCTGAACAAGAACTCGCCGCTCAAGCCGGTGTACTTCGAGCTGGATAGCAGCGATCTGAGCGCGGCGAATCAGAAGACGCTCGACGAAGATGCCGCGCTGATCAAACGGTACTCCAGCTGGACCGTAACGATCGAAGGACACTGCGACGAGCGCGGGTCCGCCGAGTACAATCTGGCATTGGGTGAGCGTCGCGCGATGGCGGCGCGCACGTACCTGATCTCGCTGGGGATCGCGGCCACGCGGCTGCGAACCGTCAGCTATGGCAAGGAATTTCCGTTCGATCCGGGTCATGACGAGGCGGCGTTCGCCAAGAACCGCCGCGCCCACTTCGTCATCACCTCGAAGTGACCGTATGAAACACAGAGCTACCTCCGCACTCCTCGGCCTGATCCTCCTCGCGGTGGCATCGCCCGCGCGCGCCGCCAACAAAGAACATCAGCAGCTCATGGCCGATCTCCGCATGCTCCAGGAGCAGGCGCAGCTGCTGCAGAACCTGATCGGAACCGTGACGGAGGCGCTGAAAGCCGTCAATACGCGACTGGATCAGCAGGCCGAGACGACGCGGAAGAACTTCGCCGATCAGAAGCTGGTCATCGACAACCTGACGAACGACGTGCGCGTCATCCGGGAAAAACTGGATGACAACAACGTGCGGATCGGCTCGCTCACGCAGGAAGTCGAGTCGCTCCGCAGTTCGATGCAGCAGATCGGCACGCGTCCGTCCGCGACGACCGACGCCGGCGATCCGCAGGCCCCGCCTGCAGCGCCTGGCGTGGCGCCGTCGGCCGCTGCGTCGCCCAACGTCGGCGTCAGCGTGTCGCCGCAGAAACTGTTCGACTCGGCGATGAGCGATTACTACTCCGGTTTGTACGACCTCGCGATCAGCGGCTTCAGCGACTACATCAGAAGCTTCCCCAAAGCCGATCTCGCCGACGATGCGCAGGTCAACATCTGCTCGGCGTACATCCAGGATGGCAAGAACGACAAGGCCGTTGAAGCGTGCGACCTCGCCATCCGCACCTATCCCAACGGCGACAAGATTCCCGACGCGTACTACAAGAAAGGGCTCGCGCTCCAGAACCTGCGCGACATGAACGGCGCGCGTGAAGCGTGGGAGCACGTGGTGAAGGCCGCGCCCGACACCGACGCCGGACGGCTGGCGAAGCAGCGCCTCGATCAAATCAAGCGGCCGAACTAGAGTAGAATCGACCTTCTATGGGAAGCGTAAACAAGGTGATTCTGGTGGGCAATCTCGGGCGCGACGCCGAGTTGCGGTACACGCCGGGCGGCGCCGCGGTGGCGACGCTCAACATGGCGACCACCGAAGTCTGGAACGATAAGAGCGGGCAGCGCCAGGAAAAGACCGAATGGCACCGCGTCGTCTTCTGGGGAAAAGTCGCGGAGTCGCTGACCGAGTACCTGACGAAGGGCAAACAGGTCTACGTCGAAGGCCGCCTCGAGACGCGGCAGTGGAACGACAAGGACGGCAACAAGCGCTACACGACCGAGATCAAGGGCGACAAGATCGTGCTGCTCGGCGGTGGCGGCGGACGCGGAGCCGGCGTGTCGCGCGGCGGCGACGACAGCATGGCCGGCGTGCCTGCACATGGCAGCGACATGCCCGAGCAGCCGCTGACCGACGACGACATCCCCTTCTAGCGGAATTCCTCAGGCGGCATTCACATCGAACGCGGCGGTCAGCACCTTGCCGCCGCGTTTCATCTGTACGAACAACCGATAGGCTCCCGCTTTCGGAAACGCGTACGGAATCGTCACGCGGCTGTCCAGCGGCATGACGTGGCCGGCGTGAGGATCGGCGGCGCTCGCGCCGGCGAAACGCTGCATCGCGGCCATGGAAATGCTCCCCGACGGATGTAGATGCGCGAAGACGCTCCCGTCGACGCTCGCGACGACCAGGTGCGCCGCCATTCCCATGTAGGGCTCGACATCGAGCACGGTCCCCACCGCATCCTGCAGCGAGAAGCGCAGGTCGCGTTCGGCGCCCGACGAAGCCGGCGCCTGGCCGCGATCCCAGACGAGCCGCGAGCCGTCGCCGAAATCGAACGACACTGTCGGTGCCTCGCGCTGTGCGGCGCCGCTGAACCAGGAATCGTCCGGGTCCGTTGGCGCCGCCGAGCCCGCGGGCACGCTGAGATCGACACCGCTGACGAGCGTCTGCGCGTACCCGCTCTCGTGCACGATGTCGCCATACACGCGGTACCGGCCCGGTGGCAGAGGCGGCACATCCGCGTCGAAATCGAGCCCCGCCGTCGTCCGTGCGATCGGGTGAAGATGCGCCATCGCATCGAGCCCGGGCTCGCGGACCATGAACAGATGCATCAGCTTCCCGTGGTCCGGCATCAGCGCGTTGTACCGGCTCTCGGCGACCGGCTTGCCGGTCCACCGCGGATCGCGAATGCTCAACGTCATCGTCCGGCGATCGCCCTGCGCCGCGATTGACGCGTGGGCGTCAAACGGCCGGTACAGCACGGAGCTGCTGTAGCTCGACGCCTCCGCCGACCACCAGCGGCTCCCTCCCCACAACACAAGCACGGAGAAGACGCCGGCTATGGCAACGGCGATCCGGGCCCGGCGCCGGCGCGAGGCGTCGGGCTGGACTCCGGGAGGCAATCCGCTCTCGCGTACCGCGGTTCCGATGATCGTCAACAAGCCCGCCGTCAGAAAGACGCCGAGCGCCGCCAGTACCGCTCCGAGCCACGGCGCCATCCGACGCTCCGCCGTCGCGAGGGCGAGCACCGGGATCACCACCTCGCCCTTCCCCGCCGGTCCATCGACGGCAACGGCGAGTTGATACGACGTCGGCGTCATGAACCACAACTCGGCGGCGTAGAGCGTCGGATCGCCGGGCACCGGCGACGCCGGCTCTGGCGGCGGCGCTCCCTGAAGTCCGACGTTCCACTGTCCGGCGCGGACGGTGACCTGGTGAGAACCCGTCTTGTCGACGCCCGCGACGCGCACCGTCACCTGGGCGCGGCCGGGAATAACGCCGGGAAGGCGGACGCTGATCCGCACGTCGTACGGACCGGCCTTTCCACCGAAGAACGTGTCGGGACTGCCGACGTGCGCCATCGACATCGCCGCCAGCAGGAGCGCGGCGGCGCGCGCACGCCAGCGCGTCATCGTTGCACTCGCGACATCCAGTTGCCCCACCACAGTCCGCAGCGGGCGGAGACGAAGCCGATCACGAGCGCCATCAGCCAGCCGGCGGTGAGCCCCTCGGACGGATTCAACTGATACCAGCGCGCCTGGAACGCGGGGTCGGCGGAATACGGCATCCGGTGGCTGACGAAGAACCAGTTGCGCGCGGCAGGAGTCATCAGGAAGTCGGCGAATGGCCACTGCACGGCGACAAAGGCAACGAGGAACACGGCAGATGCGAGCAGCGCGAGCGTCCAGTCGTTCACGCGGCCGCGGGCGCGTTGCAGCAGCAGATCGAGCGCGAAGGCCGGCACGATCAGCAGCAGCGGAAAGTCCGTCGGCATGAAGTGATCGACCTGGACGTAGATCGGACCCAGGAGCGGCTGCGCCGGAAACAACGGCATGAGCACGAGCATGAACAGCGTCAGTCCGGTATAGACGGCCGCGATCGTCGTGGCTGGCCAGCGCGAGACGGACGCGCGGGCCGCGCTGATGATGAAGAACAGGAATACGCCGGCGCTCACCTGGTAGAGGTGCGAGCGGTGCATGTCCCAACGCTGCGTATGTTCGGTCGCGACCGTGGCGACGAGCAGCAGCAGCAAACCGGCCGCGAGCAGATAGAGCCTTCCAAGGTGGCCGCGATCGCCGATCGCGCGGTTCTGCCAGGCCAGGGTCATGAGCATCGCGCCGTACTGAATTGCCGCGATGCCGGCCGCCAGCAGCATGTGGGGCGGGCTGATGATCTTGACGTCAAGGCCGTAGGCGTTGTGCCACCAGTCATCGAACGGCGCGGACGTCACCATCGCAAACGCGCCCCAGATGCAGACCCACGCGCCGAGCGGCGCGCGAAATCCCCAGAACCTGACGGCCTTGCCGCGATCGGCGTCCGATCCGGCGAAGGTGGTCCTGAGCGCGACCCAGCCCGACGTCAGCCCGGCGACGACGCCGCCGAGATAGATGCCCAGGTGAGCCGGCGTCCAGAACGTGTCGCGGCCGATTGAGCGGTGCCACGAGATGTCCCAGATGACACCCAGAATCACGCTCGTCGAGGCGAACAGGACCGCGTAAATCGACCACGGGGCCGACGCTGATTCGGCCGTCCGGGCGCGTTCGAAGTGCTGGCTGTCGGGAAATGTCGTGGCGGATGTGGCCATACCTTACTTCTTGTCCTCTCGACCGTATCGATCTTCCAGGCGCACGACGTCGTGCAGCTCAGGCGTCGACACTTCGAAAATGTCGCTGTCGTCGATCGCGGTCATCCGGTGCACCGTCTTGGGCGTGACGTGGACGCGCTCGCCGGGGAACATTTCGCGCTTCACCAGCTTGCCGTCGATCTCGATCTCGAACAACAGCTTGCCCGAGTGCAGGTAAATCGTCTCGTCTTTCAGGTTGTGATACTGCAGGCTCAACGCGTGACCGGCATTCACGTGAATGAGCTTCCCGACATATCGTTCCGTCTTGGCCCAGTGGAGCTCGTAGCCCCAGGGTTTCTCCACACGCGTGATCTCGTCGCCCATCAGATAACTCCCTTGATCAGCGTCAGCCGGCCCAGCGTGGTCAGCAGGACGCGTTCGATTTCGTCGATTGTCGCCAGCTTCAGAATCCGCCGGGCCAGCGCACGCAATTCATCGCTGCGCAGCTCGGCGAGCACCTGCTTGGCGATGGGGATCGCTCCTGGCGTCATGCTGAACTCGGTCAGGCCCAAACCGACCAGCAGCGTCAGCAGCGCCGGGTCCGACGCCATTTCCCCGCAGAGCGACACCGGAATCCGCTGGCGCGAGGCCGCCCGCCGCACCATGAGGATCATGCGGAGGATGGCTGGATGCAGCGGTTCGTACAACCGCGAGACCCGTTCGTCCGCCCGGTCGACCGCCAGGCAGTACTGAATCAGATCGTTGGTCCCGATCGTGAAAAAGTCGACTTCCTTCGCGAGTTGATCCGCCGTGTACGCGGCGGCCGGAATCTCGATCATCACGCCGATCGGCACGCGCGGCACCGCCTCTCCGCGGCGCGCGAGGTCGGCGGCGGCCGCGACGACCATCGCGCGCGCGTCGCGAATCTGCTCGACGCTCGAGACGAAGGGGAACATGATCCGCAGGCTGCCGTGCCGCGCGGCGCGCAGCAGCGCCCGCAGCTGGACGCGGAACAGATCGGGCCGCGTCAGGCTCAGGCGGAGTCCGCGCAGGCCCTGACGGCTCGCGCGCGCTTCGTCCGGCTCCCAGCCGGCGCTCAACGGATGATGATGCGCGAGGCGTGAGGCGAGCTGCTCCTCGTCGACGTCGAAGGTGCGCACGGTCACCGATCCGGGAGCCATCCCTTCGAGCATGCCGCGATAGATTTCGTATTGACGATCCTCGTCGCCGATGTCCTCGGCGCCTCCGGTCACGAGGAATTCCGATCGGTAGAGGCCGATGCCCTCGGCGCCGGCGTACCGGGCGGCCGCGAGGTCGTCGGGAAATTCGATGTTCGCGTCGAGGCGGATCGGAACGCCGTCCGCAGTCGCCGCCGGCCGTTTGCGGTCCGCATCGACCGGCGCCGCGGGACGGTGATCGTCGGCGTGATGCGCCGCGCGCGCCAGCTCCTCGCTTGTCGGCTCGATGATGACTTCGCTCGCGCTGCCGTCGATGACGACAATCTGCCCGGCCCGGACGCGCTCGCTCGCGTTGTGGAGACCCACGACGGCAGGCACGTCCAGCGATCGCGCCAGGATGGCCGTGTGATACGTCCGGCTGCCCACGTCGGTGGCGAATCCGCGAACCCTGGTCCAATCGACCTGGGCCGCGATCGACGGCGTCAGCTCGTCGGCGATGAGCACCGACGACTCGTCCAGGTCGCGCAGCAGATCGCGCGGGGTCGCCACGCCCTGGCGCAGGTTCATGCGCAGCCGTCCGACGAGATCGGCGACGTCGCCGCGGCGCTCCTGCAGGTACGGATCGGCGAACTCCTCGAACATCGCGCTCACTTCGTGAAACACCTGCTGGACGGCCCACTCGGCGTTGACGCGCTGCTCGCG
>Ga0068858_100004899_pt1 | contig 13122 bp, 14 predicted proteins | sample KBSSwiS12_FD_66589 | JGI IMG/M metagenome (GOLD analysis project Ga0068858, IMG submission 66589) | Switchgrass rhizosphere microbial communities from Kellogg Biological Station, Michigan, USA - KBS Switchgrass S1-2 | ecosystem: Host-associated > Plants > Roots > Rhizosphere > Soil ... | reverse complement strand
TTGGATGTCCGATCCCAGCTTGGCCAGCACGCCATTCGACTTGCATGCGGCTTCCTTCACCTGCTGCGGAGTCAGACTTCCGACTTTCGGGATTTCCCGCTCGATCACGTACTTTTTCATAACAACCTCCCCGTTCACTTCCATCGAATGACTGCCCATTCGATAGTGTGACAATAAATCCATGAGGAGCTTGCAACAAGATGGCAGATTTGCCATTCTAAGGAGGCAATCACGCCATCGCTCATTTTCGATAGTTTGAGGTGTAGACATGACAGAGGTTACAGTATTGTTTCTCGACCAGTCGTTCTCCTCCACCGCCGTAGGCCCGTTGGAAGTATTCAATCATGCTGGCTCGCTGTGGAACCTCCTTACCGGAACCAAGCAAAATCCGCGTTTTCGTGTGACCACGGCATCAGTGGATGGACGTGCCGTCCGGTGTGATGGACCTATCTACATCAAACCGGCCGCTGCCATCAAAGACATTCGCAAGACAGATCTCATCTTTATTCCGACCACCGGACTTCGAATCGAAGACGCGGGGGAATATCATGCGCCGATCGTGTCGTGGCTACAGCGATGGCAAAAACGTGGAGCCGCCATCGCCGGCGTTTGCACGGGAGTTGGGTTAGTCGCAGCCACTGGCATGCTGGATGGCAAACGTGCCACCACCCATTGGGCACTCGCGGACAGATTCCGGCAGTTGTACCCCAAGGTAAAGTGGATGCCGGAGCTGATGGTGACCGAAGACCACGGCTTCTATTGCGGCGGAGGAGTGCACGCAGCGCTCGATCTTAGCTTGTATTTGGTGGAAAAATTCTGTGGTCACGACGTCGCCACACAAACCGCCAAGGCAATGTTGATCGAAACTCCTCGCGCATGGCAGAAGGGTTTCGCGATCGTTCCGCTTAAGACCGAACATAACGACGATGCCATATCGACCGCACAGGAATGGCTGCACGAAAACTTTCAGCGTCCCTTCCCTCTGGATGCGCCTGCACAGCGCGCGGGCATGAGCTTACGTAATTTTGTCCGGCGTTTCAAACAAGCCACCGGCGATAGCCCTCTGATTTATTTGCAAAAGCTGCGCATCGCTGCAGCCCGCCGTCTTTTAGAAAGCAATCATCGAAGCATGCAGGAAATTAGCGACGCCGTTGGGTATCAGGATGTCGCATTCTTCCGCTCGCTGTTTCAGCGGCACACGGGAGTTTCACCAAGCGCATATCGCGAAAAATTCGGGATGTAGCCTTAACTCAGGAGAAAGCTAATGGACATTCGATCGCTGCAAAAACCATTGAAAGAACAGTATCGGCGCGACCCTGGCAGTTCTCGCATCACACTGACTGCAAAAGGGGGCGAGACCGATACACCTCTGTCGTGCTCGGTGGATATTGGACGCGCGATCTACGACGCCCAGGCTCACAAAGGGGTAGGCGGCGCGGGAACGGCGGCATGCTCGGGCGATCTTCTTCTCGGAGCGCTTGCCGCTTGTGCCCAGCTAACCTGCCAGCTAGTCGCAACTGCGATGGGAGTTCCAACGCAGAAAATTGCTGTAACTGTGGACGGTGACTTGGATTTGTCGGGAACTCTGGGAATTTCCAAAGATGTGCCCGTTGGATTTGAAGCGATCCGTGTGACCTTCGACATCGACGCGCCCCAGGCAACCGCGGAACAGTTGAAAGCGTTACATGAAAAGACAGAACAGTATTGTGTTGTCTTTCAAACTCTGACGCATCCTCCCAAAATCGTTTCCGAGTGGTCTCAGAGGTAGTGGCACAAGCCGTATATTTGACATTCTTTTTACAGGGGTCCTGCTGTGAGGTTCTCAGGCTGTTGATACAGTGAGAAGATCACACTGTCCACAAGTGAGAAATGAGTCCGAGCCGCACTACGCCCGAAGAGTCATCCGAGGTTGCGAACGGCGCACGCATTGACAACGGACACTCGAGCAATCGTCGCTCAGCGCTTCGCACCGCGCTAGCTGGACTCATCGGGAACGTTCTCGAGTGGTTCGACTTCGCCGTCTATGGATACTTCGCTGGCGATATTGGACGTCAGTTTTTTCCTCAATCGAGCCCTGCTGCCCAACAGCTTCTAGCGTTCGCCATCTTCGCGCTGGGATTCTTCGCCCGCCCGCTCGGTAGTTTAGCTCTGGGTATGATCGGCGATCGCATTGGCCGACGCGCGCTGCTAACTCTGTCGATCGCCCTCATGGGTGCCTCAACGCTCATCATCGGCTTGCTCCCTACGTATCAGCAAATTGGCACGGCCGCGCCGTTATTGCTAGTCATCATGCGATTGATTCAGGGTTTTTCGGTTGGCGGCGAGTTTACCGGCTCAATGGTGTTCACAACCGAGTCAGCCTCGCCAATGACACGCGGCATCGTCAGCAGTTCCACAGCAGCGGGGACCACCATCGGATTCATTCTCGGTTCCGGATCGGCGTGGCTGGTTAATTCTTTGTTGCGCGCTGACCAAGTCGCAAGTTGGGGTTGGCGTGTTCCCTTCGTGGCCAGCGTTCTGTTTTGTGTGCTGGGATGGTTCCTGCGCCGCGGTCTGCATGAAACTGAAGAAGGCCTGAAAGCGGTGGCGAGTCGGCCTCCGATGATTCCATCTCTCATTGCAGACTGGTTGCCGATGGTCCGCGCTTTTGGCATTCTCGCCACCACCAACTGCGCTTACTACCTGACCTTCACCTATATCGTCGAACGTCGTAAGAGCATGCCTGGAGGTGGCGCCGCCTTCCTCCTCGCAAATACACTGAGCTTGTTTGCAGTGCTAATCGCAAAACCATTCGGAGGCTGGCTGTCAGATCGGGTAGGACGTCGGCGGCTGATGCTGACCCTGACCATCGCTATTGTGGCCCTTATCTATCCGGTATTTCGCTTGATGCTGTCCGGCACACCGGAACAGTTTGTGTTGGGACAGGTTCTGCTTGCCATACCAATTGGTATGGCGCTTGGACTTCAGGGAGCGATGGTGGTAGAAATCTTTCCGCTCCGCACGCGCGTGACTTCGATGAGTCTCGCCTACAGTTTCACGTTAGCCCTGGCAGGGGGAACGGCCCCGCTGGTTTCGGCGTGGCTCATTGAACATTTTGGACAGCCTCTTGCTCCGGCTTATTACGTTATGTTGCACGGAGTCATTGGCCTCGCATTGATGTGGCCCATGGAAGAGACTAACACTCGCGTGCTCAATGAGTAGAGACTTTTTTCGGGCCTTACTAGGGAATCGGCAGCGTCCACTTCTTCCTCTTTCATCATAATTTTTAAGCAACGTAGACAATTGTCAGGCATCCAAACCTGATCATGGGTGCCATACAAACGACTACCCCTACTCAAGAATCATTGCTGGAACGCTTACATCTGGCGCGCAAACAATCGGATGAACTATTCAACATCGTGAAACCAGAATTCCTTTATGAGCGGCCGATCGAGGAGCGGCATCGGATTGTCTTTTATGTAGGACATCTGGAAGCGTTTGACTGGAATCTGCTTCGCGAGCGCGTCTTTCAAGCCGAGTCTTTCAATCCAAATTTTGATCGGCTCTTCGCCTTTGGTATTGATCCAGTCGATGGAGCAGTCCCATCCGATCAGCCTAAAGATTGGCCGAACATTGATGGCGTCCGCAATTACGTTTCATGCGCGCGCAGAACTATAGACGACAACCTCTCGGGCCATTTCTCTGAAAATACGGAAACTCTGCTAAACGTGGCCATCGAGCACCGCTTGATGCATGCAGAAACCCTCGCTTACATGTTGCACCAGTTACCTTACGACCAGAAACAGTGCTTGCACTCCAAACCTCATTTAGTTGTTGATTCAACCACGCCTTCCATGGTCGAGATTCCTTCCGGCTCCGCAACGCTCGGCCTGTCCCGCGATGACACACAATTCGGATGGGACAACGAATATGAAATCCATCGCCTGGACGTGCCAGCTTTCGCGATCGATAAATACATGGTCACGAACGGCCAGTATCTGGAATTCATCGCCGCCAATGGCTATAAGGATGAAACATTTTGGACGCAATCTGATTGGCAATGGATCACCGCACATCACATTCAGCACCCAGTTTTCTGGGTCCACGCTGGTGATGGATGGAACTATCGCACCATGTTCGCAGAAATTTCTCTGCCATTGGATTGGCCAGTCTACGTGAGCCACGCAGAAGCCAGCGCCTATGCCCGTTGGGCGGGAAAGTCCTTACCCACCGAAGCCCAGTGGCACCGCGCAGCCTACGGAACTACGGAAGGCGAACAACGAGTTTATCCCTGGGGCGACGCGGAACCAGACTCGCACAAAGGCAATTTTGATTTCTACCGCTGGAATCCTACACGCATCGGCGCATTTCCCCAGGGACAAAGTGCCTTCGGGGCTTTTGACATGCTGGGCAATGGATGGGAGTGGACATCCACATTGTTCCAGCCCTTACCCGGTTTCGAAGCATTTCCCTTCTACCCCGGATATTCCGCCGATTTCTTTGATGGCAAGCACTACGTCATTAAAGGAGGCTCCGCGCGCACAGCTGCATCCATGCTGCGACGCTCTTTTCGCAACTGGTTCCAACCGCACTACCAATACGTTTACGCAGGATTCCGTTGCGTGAGTGAGCGAGACTAAAGATGGCGACAACGACATATGCAATGTCCGCGATGGCTGCGGAAGTACGCGCTGGACTCACACGCGCCGGACAAAAAGAACTTCCTTCGAAGTACCTGTATGACTCTGTGGGATCGGCGTTGTTCGAAGCGATTTGTGCGCTTCCGGAATATGGCCTCACACGCGCCGATGAACGATTGCTCCAGCGTTGTTCAGGCGAGATCGTAAGCAAACTTACGACGCCGGTAATGGTTGCGGAGCTAGGCAGCGGTACCGGCAAAAAGACTCGATGTATTCTCGAGGCCCTCTCTTCCCGCCAACACACTTCTTATTCTTATTTTCCCATCGAAATTTCCGCCAGCGCCCTGGCTTCCTGCAAACGCGAACTTTGCGACATTGACTGGGTGAGCATCGTTGGCTTCGAACGCGAATACCTGGATGGCCTGCTTGAAGTCGCAGCCCGCCGTGAGCCGGGGCAGCAATTACTGGTGCTATTTCTGGGAAGCACGATCGGAAACTTCGAGCACCCGGCGGACGAAAAATTTCTTCGCGAGGTGCGAAATATTCTCTGTCCAGGAGACGCGTTGCTTCTGGGCACTGATCTCAACAAAGAAACGCACAGGCTGATTCAGGCTTACGATGATCCTCTGGGCGTGACGGCTGCGTTCGATCTGAACATTCTCGCCCGTCTGAATCGCGAACTGGACGCTGATTTTGTGCTGGAAAATTTTGAGCACGTTGCCCGATTCAATGAAAACACTGGAAGCATCGAGATGCACCTTCGCTCGAAAGTGCAGCAAACGGTCAATATTCCAACGGCGGATTTGACGGTTTCATTTCTTGCCAGCGAGACCATTTGGACAGAGAGTAGTCATAAATATAGTCGCGGTGAAATATCCCGGCTTGCGGAAGTGGCGAACTTCGAAATCGCCGGGCAATGGATTGACCACGAATGGCCGTTTGCTGAGAATTTGCTGATTGCAGAATAGAAATTCTCGCTACTTGTTGCTTGCGGCGGAGTTGGAATCAATATTTCCGCTCAAGCGGAGTTTGAACGGGGCACCCTGGGAAATCTTTTCTGCTTTAGCGAACCTCGGAACAAATGGCAGCACATCCGCAGCAAGCTTCAGCTGGAGCGCTTCCATAACACCCCTTATCGCGAAGCTGCCTACCCCATAGGCTGCCAGAGCTCGATCGGATTTCCCTCGGGATCGTGCAACCGCGCAAAACGCCCGTATGGGTACGCCTGCGGATCGACCTTCACCTCGATCCCCGCAGCCCGCAGTTGGGCCGCCATCTTTTCCAGGTCGCGTACGCGGAAGTTGATCATCCATACCTTCTGCATGTCCCCGAAGTACTTCGTCTTCTCCTCAAACGGAGCAAACACGGTCTGCCCAGCCTCTTGTTCCCAGCCGTGGCCGCCCCCGCTTGACTGCGACGTCACTCCGAGGTGTTCCTCATACCACTGCGCCAGCCCCTTTGGGTCATGTGCTCGAAAGAACAGTCCACCGATGCCTGTCACCTTCTCCATAGCCACTCCTTCTTTCGATTGATTTGTCGGCTGCTGCGCCACAGCGAATCCGCTGCTGCCTCCGGGTAGGAACTTCGACCCAAGACCAAGACACAGAAACTGCAGGAATCGCCTTCGCGGCGCTTGCATCGCCGCAGACAGTTTCGTGCCGATCGGTGTCACTATCGCTTTTTCCTTTAGGACTAGGTGAGGACTTTAGCCCAGGCGTTGCATGAGGTCAAGAACGAGGAGCTTTAGAGCCGATAAGCTGCCTACTTCGCCACCCGCTCCGCATGCAACTGCTGCAACGCCTGCACATTCACTTCCCCCCGCTGCAAAGCCGCAATCCCTTCCGCGGCGGCACGGGCTGCTGACACTGTGGTGATCGTGGGAATTCTTGCCGTCACCGCTGCTCTCCGGATCGCCTTCTCATCGAAGAACGGGTCCGGTCCCTGCGGCGTGTTGACGATCAATTGAATACGTTCGCCCTTGATCAGGTCCACCACATTGGGGCGGCCTTCTTTTACTTTGTAGACGCGCTCCACGCTCATGCCGACCGATTCGATGATGTCGGCTGTGCCGGCCGTGGCTACGATTTTGAAACCCATGTCCACGAATTTGCGGGCCAGGTCGGCGACGTGCGGCTTGTCGTGGTCGGTGACACTGATGAAGACTGTGCCCTGGGTCGGCAGTTTTTGGCCAGCGGAGATTTGCGCCTTGGCGAAGGCTTCGCCAAAGTTGTCGGCCACGCCCATGACTTCTCCGGTGGACTTCATCTCCGGACCAAGAACCGTGTCCACGCCGGGAAATTTATTCCAGGGGAAGACGGGAGACTTCACGTAGTAGCAGTGTCCAGTGTCGAGATCTTTCTTCTGCTCGATGAATTCGGGGAGAAATTCGCGGAGCTTGCGGCCGGTCATGAGGCGTGAGGCGATTTTCGCCATGGGGACGCCTGTGGCTTTGGAAACGTAGGGGACGGTGCGCGAGGCACGTGGGTTGACTTCGATGACGTAAACTTTGCCGTCGTCATTGATGGTTCCGGCTCGCGGGATGGCGAACTGGATGTTCATCAGGCCAATTACTTTTAGTGCGCGTGCCAGTTTGAAGGTGTAGTCACGCATCCGGTCCAACAGATGTTTTGGAATATCTACCGCTGGGAGTACGCAGCTTGAATCTCCCGAGTGGATACCCGCTTCTTCAATGTGCTGCATGATACCGCCGATGACTACGTCTTCTCCGTCGGAGAGCGCGTCTACGTCGACTTCGATGGCGTCTTCCAGGAAGTGGTCGATCAGCACCGGGCGGTCCTGCGAGTACTCGACCGCCTCTTTCATATAGCGCGTGACCGTCTCTTCGTCGTAGGCGATGACCATGGCGCGCCCGCCGAGCACGTATGAGGGGCGCACCAACACTGGATAGCCGATGCGGCGCGCGCCTTCTACCGCTTCTTCGAGCGACCCGGCCATCGCGCCCGGGGCCTGCGGAATTTGCAGGTCTTCGAGAAGTTTGTTGAAGCGCTTGCGGTCCTCGGCGAGGTCGATCGACTCCGGCGAGGTGCCGATGATTTTTACGCCCGCAGCTTTCAGCGGCAGCGCTAGGTTCAGCGGAGTCTGTCCGCCGAACTGCACGATGACTCCTACTTCGGCCCCGCCTGAGGCTTCGTGCTCGCAGATGGCTAGCACGTCTTCGATGGTGAGCGGTTCGAAATAGAGACGGTCGCTGGTGTCGTAGTCGGTGGAGACCGTCTCCGGATTGCAGTTGATCATGATCGTTTCATAGCCATCGTCGCGCAGGGCGAAACTGGCGTGGCAACAGCAGTAGTCGAACTCAATTCCCTGCCCAATGCGGTTGGGGCCGCTGCCTAGAATGATCACTTTCTTTTTTGCGGTGGGCGTAGCTTCGTCTTCGTCTTCGTAGGTCGAGTAAAGATACGGCGTGAAGCTTTCGAATTCGGCGGCGCAGGTGTCCACGCGCTTGTACACCGGCTTGAGGCCGTGCTTCTTGCGCTGGTGGCGAACTTTTTCCTGATCTCCCTTGCCGCTTAGGCGCCAGGTGCCGGCGAGGCGTCCATCGGAGAAGCCCATGCGTTTGCCATCGCGGATGACTTCGGTTGGGACCGACTCCATGGGATGCTTTTCCAGCTCGAGCTGCATGTCGTTAATTTCCTTGAGCTGGTAGAGAAACCAGGGATCGATTGAAGTCATTTTCGCGACCTGCTTAACGGTGTGTCCCTGACGCAGCGCGTAGAAAATGTAGGAGAGGCGTTCGGGGTGCGGCGTGACTAATCTTTGGGTAAGGATTTTGGGTTCAAGTTTGGTGCCGCCTACGCGCTTGCCGGTATCGAGTGAGCGGACGGCTTTCATCATGGCTTCTTTGAAGGTGCGTCCGATGGCCATGACTTCGCCGACTGACTTCATCTGCGGGCCGAGGTTTTCGTCGGCACCGGGGAATTTTTCGAACTGCCACTTGGGAATTTTGACGACCACGTAATCGAGCGTGGGTTCGAAGCAGGCCGGGGTTTTGCGGGTGATGTCGTTGGTGATTTCGTCGAGCGTATAGCCTACGGCCAGCTTCGCGGCGATTTTGGCAATCGGAAATCCCGTCGCCTTGGACGCTAAGGCTGACGAGCGTGAGACGCGCGGGTTCATCTCGATGACCACCATGCGGCCGGTGGTGGGATGGACGCCGTACTGAATGTTCGATCCGCCGGTTTCGACCCCGATCTCGCGGATGACCGCCAGCGATGCGTCGCGCATGGCCTGGTATTCGCGGTCGGTGAGCGTCTGCGCCGGTGCCACAGTGATGGAATCGCCCGTGTGTACGCCCATCGGGTCGAAGTTTTCGATCGAGCAGATGATGATGACGTTGTCTTTGGTGTCGCGCATCACCTCAAGCTCGTACTCTTTCCAGCCGAGAACGGATTCTTCGATCAAGGCTTCGTGTACGGGCGAGAAATCTAATCCGCGAGCAAGGACTTCTAAGAGTTCTTCGCGGTTGTAGGCGATGCCTCCGCCGGATCCGCCGAGCGTGAAGCTGGGACGGACAATGACCGGGAAGCCGATTTTTCCGGCGAATTCCAAACCATCTTTGAGATTGTTGACCAGCAGCGACTTTGGCACATCGAGGCCGATCTTCTGCATGGCATCTTTGAAGTACAGGCGGTCTTCGGCCTTCTTGATGGCTTCAACATTCGCGCCGATCAGCTTGACATTGAATTTTTCGAGAATGCCGCTGTCGGAAAGTTCGATAGCGAGGTTGAGCGCGGTCTGTCCGCCGACGGTGGGGAGAATGGCGAATCCCGCCCCTGGCGACATTTCGCGCTCGAGACGAATGATCTGTTCCAAATATTCGCGGGTAAGCGGCTCGATGTAGGTGCGGTCGGCGACCTCGGGGTCGGTCATGATGGTGGCCGGGTTCGAGTTGGCAAGCACGACCTCAAAGCCCTCGGACTTGAGCGCCTTGCAGGCTTGGGTGCCGGAATAGTCGAACTCCGCCGACTGGCCAATGATGATGGGGCCAGAACCGATGATCAGGATTTTGGAGATGTCAGTGCGTTTGGGCATTTAGTTTGTACGTGGCTTCGACGGCCCGGTTGGGGGGTTTTGTGGAGTTCCGTTGAACATCGACCAAATAACGCTGTCCACCCAAATGGTCGATTTGCAACTCGAGTGGGCAGGCGAAAATGCGCATCGCCGATGTCAGTAAGAAGGCCGCAACGCCGATCATGCAAATGCCATCGACATTTGACGCAGCCCTCACCCCTTAAACTCCTCCATCATCGCCACAAAATCCTTAAACAGATAATGCGAATCGTGCGGGCCAGGCGAGGCCTCTGGGTGATACTGCACGCTGAACAGAGGAAGATTGCGATGCCGCAAGCCTTCCAGCGTTGAGTCGTTCAAATCCACGTGCGTGATCTCGATTTCGCTCTGCGGCAGCGAATCGGGATCGACAGCGAAGTTGTGGTTGTGAGCGGTGATCTCCACTTTACCCGACTTCAACTGCTTCACCGGGTGATTGCCACCGTGGTGACCGAATTTCAGCTTGTAGGTCTTGCCGCCTACGGCGATGCCGGTGAGCTGGTGGCCGAGGCAGATTCCGAAGATCGGCTGGCGGCCCATCAGGCGGCGGATGTTTTCTACCGCGTAGGTGCAGGGCTCGGGGTCGCCGGGGCCGTTGGAGAGGAAGACTCCATCGGGCTTCAGGGCCAGCACATCTTCGGCTGCAGTTTGCGCCGGGACGACCGTAACATTGCAGCCCTCTCCGCGCAGCTTGCGCAGGATGTTGTGCTTGATGCCGAAGTCGTAGGCGACTACGTGGAAGCGCGGCGGCTCGTCTTTGACTCCGACGACTTCGACCGGCTCGTGCGAACGCTCACCGACTTCCCAGACGTAAGGGCGATTGGTGCTGACTACCTTCGCCAAGTCGGTACCATCCATCTTTGGGATTGAGCGCGCCTTCGCTACTAGCTTCTCGGCATCGGTCTCCATGGTCGAGATCACGCCACGCATCACGCCGTTGTCGCGCAAGTGACGAACCAGGGCGCGCGTGTCGATATCCGCAAGCACGGGGATCTTGAACTGCTCCAGATACTCCTCGGCCACCTGCTGCGAGCGCCAGTTTGAGCTGACTTTGGAGAACTCGCGCACGATCAGGCCCTCTATATAAGGTCTGGTGGCTTCGTTATCTTCCGGATTGGTCCCGTAATTTCCGATCTGCGGGTTGGTGAGAATGACAATTTGGCCACAATAGGAAGGATCGGTGAAAATTTCCTGGTAACCAGTTAAAGAGGTATTAAAAACGACTTCGCCGTAGCATTCGCCTTTGGCGCCGTAGCCTTTGCCTCGGAAGATGCGGCCATCTTCGAGGGCAAGGATAGCTTGCATTCCTGCTCCAGAGAGTGGATTTTAAGGATTTTATCAGGGAATGACGGCTGGGCCAATGGGATTTGAGGGATTTTCTTTGTGGAAAATCCCTCCGAAACTGGTTAAGGATCTGATGGTCAGAACGGCTTGCGCTCTCGAACTTCCTCGTCGTGAATAAAAAACTGTGCCGAGCAATTGCCGGAGCCGCAGATCACCGGCAGCAATCCCGCAATCTGTTTGCGCGTGATCAATCCGAGCGTTCCGCAATTCGGGCACGACAGTACGGCCCAGTACGGGTCTTCTTGCTCGCCAACCTTGCCGGCATTCTCCAGCACAAAAATTGTGCCGGGAATCATCTGTTCGGGAATCCATTCGCTTAGGACGTCGAGTGCTGCGACCATTGCTCCTCCTTTTCGGTCTGACTTCGGCTACGAGGCCTTGTTTCTTGTGCGAGAACGCCTCGCCCCAACGGACGTATTGCCCTTCTTACTGCTGTGAATGTCGGCTCGCACCTGGCGAACTGCGTCGCTCAGGCAAACGGCCAGCATCGGCTGGCGGGAATTTTTCAGGATGTCCACGATCTGCTGCGGCGAGGTTTCGAGGTACAGGCTGTTGCCGTCGGTCAGAAGGTGGTAGTCGGATGTACCGGTTACGGTCTGGGCCAGGCGCTTGCTGAACTCTTTCTGCAGAAAGCGGATGACTTTTCGCACTCGCTGGAGAGAAAAGCCTTTGCGCCTGAGCTGACAGATGACAGCTAGTTCTGAGAGATCTTCAAAAGAATACAGGCGACGGTGTCCTTGCCTTGTCGGAACCACAATGCCTCGCTCATCCCACCATTGCAGCTGGCGGGCAGTGATGCCGGTTAGTTCAACTACATCGCGGGAGCTGAATTGCTGTTGCATGGCCTAAATGTTTTAAACATTTGATGGGCTAAATGTTTGAAACATTCTAGGCATAAATTGTGAAGAAATAATGAAGAATTAACGACTTAGGGGTGACTAGAGAAGTTCCTGGCACTTTTGTGGGGGGTAGTTCAAACCACCACCAACGAAGTGGACGATTTCAAGACGGTCGCCTTCGGAGAGGTTGGTTTCCGGCCACTTGCCGCGGGGAACAATGTCGCGGTTTAGTTCGACGGCGACACGGTCTTGCTTCATGCCCAGCTGTTCGACCAGGCCAGCCAGGGTCAGGGGAGCGATGAAGTCGCGATCCTCACCATTGATCTGCAATTTCATGTCGATTGATTTTCGCAGGCTCCAGAAGGCAGGACAACTCATGCTTCTACTTTGCGCAAATTAAATTTGCGCGTCGCGGTGCGGCCGGAATAACTGGCCTGCACCAGTACAGATGAATCCGGCAGCGCGGATTCATCCGCTTCAATCGTCATCTCGGCATCACCAGAAGTCCCGGTAACTACCTGTGCATAAAAAGGAGCAGCATCAGGCCGCGCAAACCGCACGGTCAGCTTGGCTCCCTCAACTGCCGATCCGCCTTCGGTCACCCGCAGCTTCATGGTCAGATTGCGGTCCGCATGCGGAGAATCCGTATTGACCCACTGGACATCCAGCTCCTTAATTCCAGCCAAACTTTCGGGAGTGTCCCGTTTGTCGAATACACTTTCGAGTTTGCCATCGCGAACTGCATCCAGCACTAGGCGGTGTTGGTCCCGCAGAATCTGCTCTTTCTGGTGATCGGTGAAACCAGGGGTTGAAGCTTTGTCCGCGTAGGAGGTGGCCCGCTTCCCGATGCAACGGCCGCGCACGAAGACCTGAGTTTGAAGGAGAAGTTCTCCCTCGCGTGCTTCGCTTTGCACGTGGTAGACGGTGTCGCTGTGCTTAATATCAGTATTAAATCCGAAGATCATGCGGTCCTATCGTCCGAGTGCAAGATCGAAATTTCCCGAATCAGTTAAAAGAATTTAACTTTACTCCACCTTCCCTTGACACTCTTGGACAGCGACTCTAATCTAGAATGTTTGGAAGTGGTTAGCGCGAATTATATATAGCTCCCCTATGCCCGACAATTACTTCGCTAATTACCTGCCGTTACTGATGCACTTCATTATTGCAGGCCTTTTGGCGAGCGCGATAGTTACTCTTTCCTGGATCATAGGCCAACGCAAGCCGACGCGGGCGAAAATGTCTCCTTA
>Ga0068858_100004888_pt1 | contig 13149 bp, 11 predicted proteins | sample KBSSwiS12_FD_66589 | JGI IMG/M metagenome (GOLD analysis project Ga0068858, IMG submission 66589) | Switchgrass rhizosphere microbial communities from Kellogg Biological Station, Michigan, USA - KBS Switchgrass S1-2 | ecosystem: Host-associated > Plants > Roots > Rhizosphere > Soil ... | reverse complement strand
GTATGTGACGGGAAGTCAGTACACGATCGCCGACATGGCCATCTGGCCCTGGTACGGCGGGCTCGTCAAAGGCCTGCAGTACGGCGCCGCGGAATTCCTTTCAGTCCAGGACTACAAAAACGTGCAACGCTGGGCGGACGCAATCGGCGCGCGTCCCGCGGTCAAACGCGGCCGCATTGTGAATCGCACCAACGGCCCCCTGTCTGAACAGTTGCACGAGCGGCACGACGCCGGGGACTTTGAAACCCGTACGCAAGACAAACTGGTTCCCAATGGCCAGGGTCGTGGTCCAGTCATATAGGTCAGCGTCAAGGTGCTGCTTCGCAAAAAAATGTGTTTATTTTCGATTTTGTGCGGCATCTCACAGGGAGCATTTACATAGTTAGCTGGCATCCGCAGATTCCGAGCTTCGGAATCCTTACGCTGTCGGCACGTAAAAGGCACGAGTGCCCATGCTCCGTTTTTTAATCATCGAAGATGACGAGACTGCTGCAGAGCTGACGCTGAGGAGCCTCTCGGCGGCAGGGCTGTCCTGCGCGATGGAGCGCGTCGGAACTGAAGTTGAATTCCGGTCCGCGCTTGCCAAGACGCCGGATGTCATCCTGTCCGATTCCAACGTCCCTGGCTTCGATGGCATGGCCGCCCTGAATATTGCCAAAACGGAACGACCGGCCATTCCTTTCATTTTCCTGTCCGGAAACATGAGTGACTCGGCCATGAGGCGAGCGCGTGCCGGCGGAGCGACGGAGTGTCTCTCCAAGTCCGAGTTGCAGCGCCTGCCGCGGGTCGTTCGTTCGGTGTTGAACGGTCGCGCCGAGGTTGCGGCTGAGCCGGAGGCGGAGGCGGAGGAAGACGAAGGGTCGGCGGTTGAGAGATCAGCGCAGTACCTGCTGCAACGCCAGGAAGTCCTGGAGCAGTCGGAAGAAGGTCCGAGCTCGGCTGGATTGTCCGGACTTCTGCGGCGGTCACCGCCGAGTCCCGCGGCACTGCTCATGATTGATTCGCCCGAGATTCGTGAACGCTACCTGAAAGTGCTCGGCATGGCGGATGTCACCACCGAGATTGCCTATGACGCGCCTGACGCGTTGGTGCGCCTGACGGACAAGATTCACGCGCTTCTGTTTACCGACAGACTGAATCTGATCACGCAGGTCCGTCAGTTGGCGGCCGGATCCGCAACCCATGTGGTGTTCATTGGTACCGATGCCCGTTCAGAGGGTCTGCGGGCTGGTGCGAACGATGTCATGTCCACAGAAGCGCGCGGCGAACAGTTCTGGGCGCAACTGACCGTGGCCCGGCGAATTGTCAGCTTCGCGGACAGCCTGCGCTCAGCCGTCACTGACAACCAGTTGCTGTCGACCGTCGATGAGCTGACCCGTGTCGGCAATCGAAGATACTTCGATCTTCAATGGTCGCGGGAAGTGACGCGCGCCGTACGCAGCCAGCGTCCGCTGTCCCTGGTCATCTGCGACATCGATCGTTTCAAGTCCATCAATGACCGCTTCGGACATGCGGTGGGCGATGCCGTTCTGACCGAGTTCGGTGAGCGGCTCACTCACGGCCTGAGATTGGGCGAAGATTGGGTGGCGCGGATCGGCGGTGAGGAGTTTGCCGTCGTGTTGCCCGAGACCGGGCGCTTCCAGGCGCTCGCCATCGCGGAGCGCCTGCGCGAGCGGGTCAGCCAGGCGCCGTTCATGAGCTCCGCACACTCGTTGACGGTCACCGCCAGTTTCGGCTTCTGCTCGCTGCAACGCGCGGCGCCCAACGTCCCAGGTTTGAAAGACAACCTGTTGCTGGCCGCGGATGCCGCGTGTTATGACAGCAAGCGCTCCGGTCGCAACCGGGTCACCGAGGGTCGGTTACCGATCGCCTGACATTGCCTGCAGGCGCTGCTCCAGGGCGCGCATTTTCCTTTCCTGCCTGATGAGTTTCTTCTGAAGCTGTTGAACCTCATTGAGCAACAGGGGGGCCAGCTCGTCATAGCGCACGCCCTCGATGCTGCCTGACTCATCGCGGATCACGAGATTCGGGTCCACCTCGTTGACTTCTTCCGCAATCAGTCCGTATTGAAGTGCGCCCCGGGGGTCATTCTTCAGGTGGAAAGTGACGGGCCGCAGGTGGTGCACTTCCGCGGAGCGCTCTCCCATCCCGGCGATTGAGGTCTTGTATTTTTCCGAGGATGCCAGGACGCCCAGTTGTCCCGTGGCGGAGATGTAGACGGGACTTCCGGTGACATGCGCGCTGGTAATCCCGGCAATGTAGGTCGAACGCTGGGCGGTGCCACCGATCCTGATGGTGCCGCTCTCGCCGGCGACGCCGGAGTTCCCGATGTCAATGTCGTCGTGCCCGATGGTCAGGTTGTTGCCGGCATTGAGTCCGACGGCAATATTGTTGGAACCCGTCGTGTTTGCATATAGCGCTCCCAGGCCGAGCGCCGTGTTGTTGACGCCTGTGGTATTGGAGAACAGTGCCTGGGCTCCCACGGCAGTGTGGTGATAGCCCGTCGTATTGGCCTGAAGCGAGTGATGCCCCGTGGCTGTATTGCTGCTGCCGGTCGTGTTGGCATAAAGCGCCTGGTAGCCCGAGGCGGTATTGCTGCTCCCGCCCGAGTTCGTATACAGCGAATACGCTCCGGAGGCCGTATTGTAATTTCCTGTTGCATTGATCCTCAAGGCGCTGGCGCCCACGGCCACGTTGTCATTCCCCTTGTCACTATTGGCCAGAGATCCGATTCCAATGGCGGTATTCTGGAAGCCCGTGGTGTTGCCGCTCATCGAGCTCCAACCGATGGCGGTATTTTCGGATCCGGTTGTATTGGATTGCAGCGAATAGGATCCGTGAGACACATTGTCGTTGCCGGTCGTGTTGACCAGCTGTGAGCTGTAACCAATGGCACTGTTGCCGGTCCCCGTCGTGTTGCTCTGGAGCGCGAGAGAGCCGTAGGCCTCGTTGAAGCTGGCTTTATTCGCTGCCAGAGCTCCGGCGCCCATGGCCGTATTGTCGCTGCCATCGACATTCGCGATCAGGCTCGAAGCGCCAACGGCTGTATTCGCGCACCCATTGGCATTGCTGTACAGGGCGCGCCAGCCCAGCGCCGAGTTGTTGCATCCCGTTGTATTTGAATACAAAACCTGATAGCCGGCGCCGGTATTTCCAGACGCGGGCCCCGCACCCGTGAAAAACAATGTATCGGTTCCCATGGCCGTGTTGCCTTTGGAATCGCTTACAACGACATCCGGTGGCTGCCCGGAGGCGGTAACCGAGATCACGCACAGCGACAGGATCAACCAATGTTGGCGGAGTTTCATGACGGTGCTCCCAGTTGAATTTATCGTTATTCCTGAGATCCGGTCGGACGCGGCGGTTGCGCGTACAACACGAACCTGTCCTTCGCCTTTCATTATCCGCGCGGCCTGTTGGGAATCAAGTTACAATGCGGCATGAGATCCGCATTGCTCAGTTAGAGCCCGGGCCTGGGTCATGACCGATTGGCGCAGTCTCACACTTCAGTTGCGCGATAAAGTTGAGTTCGATCCGGGTCTTACCGATGCGGAAGTGGAACGCGCGCAACAACAGTTTGAAATGCAATTTCCGCCCGACCTGCGGGAATTTCTGCAGACCGCGCTGCCCCGGGGCCCGCAGTTCCCGGACTGGCGCTCGGGTGAGCCGGGGCGCCTGCGCGACTGGCTCGATGTCCCCCGGCGGAGCATCCTGTTTGATGTTGAATACAACGACTACTGGCACCCGGACCTGAATGCCCGCCCGTGCATGCTCGAGGATGCATTGAGTGTTGCATCGGAGGGAGTCAGGGCAGCCCCGCGATTGGTCCCGGTCTTCGGGCATCGGATGATCCCGGCAGAGCCGCATGAGGCCGGCAACCCGGTGTTTTCAATTCATCAGGCCGACATCATCTGCTACGGATTTGATCTGGCGGATTACCTGCGCCGCGAATTCAGGCTGGAGGGTCGGGAGGCGTGGCCGGATGAGATTCGGCGGATCCGGTTCTGGAGCGCGTGTGCTCAGTGAGCGCATCCTCGAGTAACTCTTCCTGCGCCACGAAGTCGTCCGAGATCTCCCGGCTCTCGATATCCCGATAGTCATAGCGCCGCCGGTTGCGGATCCACCCCACGAGCACCGCAACGCCGATAGCCACAAAGACAATATTGAGCACCCAGATCATCAGTACGGCCACCGGGCGGCGCGCAGCAACTCCACCAGCCGCTGTCCCGTCCGGCCGAGAGTGCGGTCTGATCTTCGCACCAGCCGTGGTGTGAAACGGAAACGCGAGCCGCCCGTGTACTTCACTTCCCGCAACTGTCCCGCCTCGAGCTCATCGCGCACGAGGTACAGCGGCATCCAGCCAAATCCCACACCCATCAACAGTGCCTGCTTCTTCGCCTGAAAGCTGGAAAGATAGAATCCGCGCTCGCAGCCGAAGAAGCGCCGGTCCGAGCGCTGCTCCTCATTGGAGTTCTGCACCGACAGCTCAATGTGTTGCTGCAGCTCCGCCAGGGGCACTGGCCTTTTGCAGGCCAGGGGATGATTCGCGGCCACACAGAGTACGCAATCCATTGCCGGCATGGCTTCTTCCTCGTGCAATGGGCGGGTATCGGAGTCAACGAGCAGCATCAGGTCCCCCTGCTCACGTTCGAAGCGCGAAGCCACTCCGCTCAGGAATTCAACTTTGACCTGAATGCGGGTCGGTACGTCTTCGGCGGCAAGGGTCTTCAGTCCATCGAGGATGGGATCGAGCGGCAGAATCCCGTCAATGATGACCAGCAACCGAGGCTCCCAACCCTGTGTAAACTGTTGGGCCACCGAGCCCACGTGCTCGGCCTGCGAAAGCACTCGCCGACCTTCGGCGAGCACCGCTTCCCCGGCAGGCGTCAGTTGAACGCGGTAGCCGTCCCGGTTGAACAGAGCGATCCCAAGCTGCTCCTCGAGCTTGCGAACCTGGTGACTGACCGCTGACTGGGCCTTGTGCAATTGCTGCGCCGCGCGGCCGACACCCCCGCAGTCCACCACGGCAATAAAGGCTTCGAGACCGCTGAGATCGAACTGCATGACAATCTCAAAATTAGATGGAGTCCATCGAAAATATACTCTTTTTTAGATTGAGACACTCGGCTACGCTTGTCTCCTCCGTTCGCACGAGATACGCACCTTGTCCAGCCGGTATTCGGCGCTTTCGCTGGCACGCCACGCGCTGTCCGATGCGCCGTGGTCGCGCGCGTGGGGAACCTCGCAGCCGAAATCCAACTATGAAGTCGTGATCATTGGCGGGGGTGGGCACGGCCTCGCGACGGCCTACTACCTGGCAAAGAATCACGGCATCAAAAATATCGCCGTTGTCGAGCGCGCCTATATCGGCTCCGGCAATGTCGGGCGCAACACCACCCTGGTGCGCTCGAACTATGTGATCGACGGCAACACCCAGTTCTTCGAGCATTCGATGCAGCTGTGGGAAGGCCTGTCGCATGAGCTCAACTTCAACGTCATGCTGTCCCAGCGCGGCCAGATCGTCCTCGCGCATGGGCCTGCCCAACACGATGGGTTGGCTCGGAAAGGCAACATCATGCGCCTGAACGGCATCGACGCGGAGCTGCTCGACCGCGGCGACGTCATGCGGATCCTGCCGTATCTCGATTACTCCGACGAGGCTCGATTTCCCATTTACGGTGGTTTGTTACAGCGACGTGCTGGAACGGTTCGCCACGATGCGGTTGCCTGGGGATACGCGCGAGCGGCCACATCGCTCGGCGTGGACATCATTGAAAACTGCGAAGTCACCGGGTTCGTCCTGTCGAAGGGCCAGGTGACCGGCGTCGAAACCACCCAGGGGCGGATCCTCGCCGGCCGCACAGCGATCGCCGTTGCGGGCCATTCGTCACATCTCGCCGCCATGGCCGGTCTGCGGTTACCGATTGAAAGTCACCTGTTGCAGGCATTCGTGTCTGAGCCGATCAAGCCGTTCGTGGATCACGTGATCTCGTTTGGTGCCGAGCTGTTCTATATCTCCCAGTCGGACAAGGGGGGTCTCGTGTTCGGTGGTCACATCGATGGGTTCAACACCTACACCCAGAGGGGCCAGTTCCCGAAAGTACAGACCGTGGCCGAATGCGCCGTGGCGTTGATCCCATCCATCTCGCGATTGCGGCTCCTGCGACATTGGGCCGGCATTCAGGACATGACGCCGGATGGAAGCCCGTACATTGGTCGCACACCGTTGCGTAATCTCTATATCGACGGCGGCTGGTGTTACCAGGGCTTCAAGGCAACTCCCGCCGCGGGTTGGTGCCTCGCCCACACGATTGCCAAAGATGAGGAGCACCCGTTGAACCGCTGTTACAGTCTCGACCGGTTTGAACGAGGCGGTGAGCTCGACGACTACGGCATCGGCAATTGGACGTACAAGCAGTAACCGTATGTTGAGGATAACCTGTCCATTCTGCGGTGAGCGCGACTACACCGAATTCCGCTACGGTGGCGATGCCACCAAGCCGAGGCCCGCGCACGGCACATCCGACCTCCGGGTCTGGCACGACTTTGTGTTCCTGTTTGACAACCCCAAGGGGCCGCACCGGGAATACTGGCAACATGTTCTCGGCTGCCGGCAGTGGCTGGTCCTGGATCGCAACACCGCAACCAACACCGCCGGAGCGTCGCACGTGCCGCGCGAGGTGTTGAAATGACGCGAATGCCGTCGGGCGGCCGCGTCAATCGCGACCAACGGGTGCGATTTTCACTGGATGGCCGCTCGATGAGTGGTTTCCAGGGAGACACTCTGGCATCCGCTCTACTGGCCAATGATGTGAAGCTCGTTGCTCGCAGCTTCAAATACCACCGGCCACGTGGCTTTGTGGCAGCGGGAGTTGAAGAGCCCAACGGCCTGTTCACGCTGGGCAGGGGCGGGCGTACTGATCCCAATGTGCCGGGTACCGTCACGGAGCTCGTCGATGGCCTCGAGGCGCGTTGTCAGAATGCGTGGCCTTCAGTGCAATTCGATCTCATGGCGGTCAACTCGCTGGCATCGCCGCTGCTGTCGGCCGGCTTTTACTACAAGACGTTCATGGGCCCGAGTCGCGGGTCCTGGATGTTCTACGAGCCGTTTATCCGCAAGGCGGCAGGTCTCGGCCGTGGAGTGCACGAACGTGATCCTGACCGATACGAAACGCGGCACGCTTTTGCCGACGTATTGGTCATCGGCGGTGGCCCGGCCGGGTTGAGTGCCGCGGTAACAGCGGGGCGCGCTGGAAAGCGTGTCGTGTTGGCGGAGCAGGATTTTCTTCTGGGTGGCAGTCTCCTGTCGGAAGACGTCTCGAGCGAGGCCGAATCCTGGCGCCGCCAGATGGAAGGCGAGCTTCAATCACTGCCGAACGTTGAGGTCCTGACTCGTACCACGGCTTTCGGCCTCTACGACGGCAACACGGTTGCCCTCGTTGAGCGGCGCGATGCCCAGGTTCGCCAGATCGTCATCACCTTGCGTGCTCAAAACATCATCTTTGCAACAGGCGCGACGGAACGGCCGCTGGTTTTCCGCAATAACGATCTGCCTGGCGTCATGCTTGCGTCAGCCGTTCGTACGTACCTGAATCGGTTCGCCGTTCTCTGCGGAAAAAGAGTTGTTGTCATTACCAACAACGACAGTGCCCAGGCCACGGTATCAGACCTGAGGAAGGCCGGCGCTGACGTCGTCGTCGCTGACCTCCGCAAAGGTGTGTCCTCCATCGAAGTAGTCGGAGGAAAAAGCGTCAACGGCGTACTGATGGACGGCCGCAAGATCCGAGCCGAACTCGTATGTATGTCCGGCGGTTGGACGCCGACGGTACACCTGACTTCACACTGCGGAATCAAACCCAGGTATCGCGAAGACATTCACGCCCTGGTTCCCGGCGGTTATGCCCCCGGTCATTTCGGCGCCGGCGCGCTGACAGGCACCACGACCTGGCAGGATGCAATCGAAGAAGGCGCAAAAGCAGCCGGCGGCCCCGTGGCACACGCGCTGCGCAACAGCGACAGCGCTGAGAACGGTTATGGCATCGCCCCCATCTGGCAACCTCCCAAGGGCTCAACCAAAAAGGCCTTCGTCGATTTCCAGAACGACGTGGGCGTGAAAGATATTGAAATCGCCCACCAGGAAGGCTACCTGTCGGTTGAGCATCTGAAGCGGTACACGACGCTGGGCATGGGCACCGACCAGGGAAAAACCAGCAACGTCAATGCGCTGACCATCATGGCGGGCCTGCGCGGCATTGATGTTCCCGCGGCGGGTACGACAACCTTCCGACCGCCGTTCACGCCGGTAGCCATCGGTGCGCTGGCCGGCCGCTCAGTTGGAAAACACTTCCGTGCGACTCGTCGCTCCCCGATCCACGACTGGCACATTGCCAACGGCGGCGAGATGATCGAGGCAGGGCCATGGCTGCGTGCCTGGTGGTATCACTGGGCCGGAAATGACGTGGGGTCTGCTTACATCGAGGAAATGCGCCTCGTACGTAAAGCGGTGGGTCTGTCCGATGTCTCCACCTTGGGCAAGATTGATATCCAGGGCCCGGATGCCGCCGAATTCCTCAATCGCGTCTATGTCAATGGATTTGCAAAGCTGCCGGTGGGGAAGGCCCGCTACGGTGTCATGTTGAACGATGATGGCGTGCTGTTGGATGACGGCACCACTACGCGCCTTGCCGAGACGCGCTTTTTTCTTACAACGACGACCGCGCAGGCCGGCGAGGTGATGTCCTGGCTGGAATTCCTTCTCCAGACCGCCTGGACTGACCTCAAAGTGCATGTCACATCGGTCACCGACGAGTGGGCGGCCATGGTTGTCTCTGGGCCGAAGGCACGTGGGGTACTCGAGCTGGCATTTCCCGGCCATGACGTTTCGGACGCAAAGCTTCCGTACATGGGATGTCTGGAGTTTGACCTGGAAGGCGTTCCTGTTCGTTTGATCCGCCTCAGCTTCTCAGGCGAGCTTGCGTATGAGATCTACACGCCAGCGGACTATGGCGTGGCGCTCTGGAAGCACCTGTTGAAGACCGGCTCGCCGCTGGGCATCCGGCCGTATGGCCTGGAGGCTCTCGCGTCGCTTCGTATCGAGAAAGGTCACGTGGCCGGTGGGGAGCTGGATCACCGCAACACGCTGGATGATCTCGGGCTCGGCAAGATGGCGAGCAAGGAAAAGGCATTTGTCGGGCGGGAGCTGCGCCAGCGGCCGCTTCTGCAGGCGCCCGAGCGGTGGAGCCTCGTTGGTATCGAGTGCCTGGAGCCCGGAAAGAAGCTGCGTGGCGGTTCGATCCTGTTTGCATCGAGTGACAGGATTGAAGGCCATGGCCGGGGGTATATCACCTCCGTTACCTGGTCCACCGAGTTGGAAAAATTCATTGCACTGGGCTTGTATCAGGGCGGGTTGAAACACGCCGGCGAGGAGATTGTCTGCGCATTTCCCCTGAAGAACGAGCAGGTGAGGGCACGGGTGGTAGCGCCAATGTTTATTGATCCCAATGGGGAGCGCCTCCGTGTTTGAGCGCCAGTCCGCTCTGGGTGACGTGGCCGGCGAGTCCCGCGGGTGGGCGCTGGTACAGGCGGCTGCCTTCAATTCCACGCACGCCGAGTTTCGCCAGGCGATGCGAAGGTCCCTCGGTGGCGATCTCCCGCCCACCATTGGCGAAGTGTTCCATGTGAACGGCCGTCAGTTGCTGAAAACCGGCGCCGAGCAATATTGGATCATCACACGCGAGACCGATGATGTCGTTCCCGGATTGCAACAGGCCATTGCGCCGCAAACGGGTGCAATTACCTCATTGTCACACAGCCGCACCTGCATTTTTATTGAGGGTCCGCGTGCCGCCGCCGTGCTCGCGAAGGGCGTGCCACTGGATTTCCACCCTGAGATCTTCCGTGTCGACCATTTCGCGCTCACGGGAATCCATCACACACCGGTATTGATCCACCGCACGGCGGAGGATCGTTACGATATCTATGCGCTGAGAACCTACGCGGTGACCGTCTGGGAATGGCTGACCGACGCCGTCAAGTAGCGGTCTCGCTCTTCGCAAAGTGCCGCAGCGAATCCGGTACAAACGACAAATCACTGGCTTCGCGCACAGCCAGCCGGATCTGCTTGTCCAACACATCTTCAGGCACGGGATTCTGATATCCCCGCAGACAGTCTGACAAGGCGGCCGCGCCCGAAACGCCTTGGGTACGATGGACGCGGTAGGCCTTCATGACGAGAACTTCGGCGGCTCCGGGGGTCAACATCAGGGGGAGCGCCGCGTCCAATTGTTGCAACTCATCGGCGGTAATCGGCAGCTCGTAGCGGCGCGCGAGGGCTGCGATCAATTCCCGGCTTTCACCGCGGGTCGTAGTCGGCAGAATCGGTACCTTGAGGTCGATGCGTCCCGGACGTTTCAGATCCACTTCAATCAGGTCCGGACGGGAGGAGGCGAGCACCCAGACCACCTTGCCGCGATTGTTGGTATCGGACATTTCCTGGGCAATCATGGAATACAGGCGGCCCGACAGGCCGCTGTCGAGATTGCCCGAATCGCGCCGGCCCAGTGTCTGGTCGGCCTCGTCAATGAACACGATGCAGCGACCGAGGGCCCGGATCAGCCGGAAGATCTTCTCCAGGTTGCCCTCGCTCGATCCCACCCATTTTTCGCGGAAATTCTTCAGCTTCACCACCGGCACGCCGGCTTCGCCCGCCAGGCACTCGACGAGAAAGGTTTTGCCGGTGCCGATCGGCCCACACAGCAGGTAGCCCATCGGCAGCGCCCGCAGGTCGTTTTTCTGCCATAGCTCCACATCCTGGCGGAACCAGGCTTTCAGAGTCTCCTGGCCGTGATAATCCTGCAGCGTGCGTCGGGACTCGAGAAATTCGACCAGCCCGGGGGCATCGTGCTCAACCATCTCTTTCTTGAGCACCATGAAGTCCGACGGCTGCAGCACCTGGCGGCGGTGCGCTCGTACCTTGGTCAGTTGCTCCAAAGTACTGATCGAAACACCGCTCATCGAAGCCGCCAGGGCGGCGAGATCAGTCCGATGTGGGATCGTCTGGGGATATTCCCGTTGCAGCACCGCCAGGGCTGCCTTCAATTCCGCAATCGAGGGGAGGGGAATCCTGACGAGCGCGGACTGTTGGCCAAAGGCAATCAGTGGCTCGAGATCGTGCAGGTTGTCCGAAATGAGCAGGCTGGCAAACGCGAGCTCCGTGAACGGCGCGCTGGATCCCCATTCCCGCACGAGCGTGGTCAGGCTGCCGTGCTCGAACCCATTGCCGGTGGCTGGCAGAAGTTGATCAGCTCCGCGGACAATCACAGCGACCTGGGTGTTGTCATCTTTCCCGATGGCCCGCAGGTTGCCGAGATAACGACCGAACCGGCTCACGAAACGAATCGCGGCCAATGGATCGCGGGGCAGGCTCTGCATCACGGCCGGCACCCATTCCGCGAGCCTCTCGGAGCCGCGCTGAACCGTCAGCCCGTTGCCCAGGTCATAACAGAACAGCACCTGGAACTCGGCCAGCAGCTCATTCTCAATGTAACTCTCGACGTTGACGAGGCGATCACCGACAGCCAGGCGATCGCGCACATTGCCGTACAGAATGAACTGGCCGGCCGCGCCGCTCTCGAATGATGTGTAGAGCTCGGTCGCCCATTGCGGCGCGCCGGGTGGAACAGCCATTTCAGGTGCTCCCGTTCTTCAGCAGAATGCGGCCTCCGGAAACCCGTTCGGCGGGGAGGTGAAAATGCTTGGCCAACAGTTGGTCCAGGTCGGTGGGGTCGATCTTGTGCACAAAGTGCAGACCCGGCTCCACTTCCGCCATTTCCAGCGCGTCGATCGGAGTGTCCTCGGAAGTCATGTTGTTGCTGAGGCGGAGGTAGGCTGGCGTGTCGGGCCGATCGCGGGCCGAATAGAGTACCGTCACCTGTCCCTCCGCGACAATCAACTCGACGTTGTCCGGCGTGATCACGCGCACGTCGAAGCGAGTCCCTGTGGCCATCAGCCGATGGTTGTGGCCGGCTCGCACGAGGAAGGGCCTGTCCGTATCGTGCGCAACATTGAAGCTGGCCTCACCGCGGGCCAGATAAACTTCCCGCTCGCGCATCGAATAGAACACCTGCGCATCGGATCCCGCGTTCAGCATCATGGTCGTGCCGTCCGACAGCCTGATCTCGCGTTGCTGACCCGTCGCGGTAGAGAAGTCACCTCGGGTCAGGGGCGGGAGTATCTCGCCGGTTGCCACGAACCGATGGTGGTTGAAAGTCCAGATCGCCGTAATGACCACGAAGGCGGCGGCTGCGATCGAGACGAGGACACCCGTGGGCCCGCGTGGAGGTGCCTGCGGTCCCGGAGTCAGGGTGAGCGGAATCAGCTCGGCGAGCAGCGCCATGACATCGGGTGAGGCCCGCTGCCGCGCCACTTCCAGGATGGCCGTGCGATGGGGTATAGGTTGCAGCCACTTGCGCAACGCCGGACCTTCATCCAGGCGCAACCCACGTTCGAGTTTTGCCAGCCACTGCGAGGCCTGCTCGCGCGCCGCGTGACGTTCCAGATCCATTTAGTACCCCCTTGCCGGGCTCGCCGTCAGTCGTCGAAGTCGGCAGCGCCCTCCCTTGCGCAGCATGAGCCCTTCGCCCCGGTACTTCAATCTCATCGACGACTCTCATGGAACTGTGATCGAAATGAAACATCCGCTCGGCAGCATCTGCCCATTCCTACAAAGACATGGGAGATGTCATGTTTCGTTCGTTGTTTCGCGTTCTGGCCCTCCTGGCGAGCGTGTGCGTGGCAGTCGCACACGCCGCCGACGTATCTGAGCAGTCATTCGGCTTCCCCGGCGGCGGTCACAAGTTCAGCATCGCTGTCATTCCCGACACCCAGTACCTCTTTGACGAGGACCGCTACAACCCTGAAGTCCTGACGAAGACGTTGCAGTGGATCATCGAGCATCAGCGCGAAAAGAACATCGTCTTTACCGTCCAGCTCGGCGACATCGTCAACAACGGCCTGGCGACCGAGTTCGCCAAGGCCAGTGATGTGTTCAAGCTCTTTGACAACAACGATGTCCAGTACGGATACAGTGCCGGCAACCACGACATCAACGGTGGCCTGTACGACAACGTTCGTGGACCTTCGCCCTATCTC
>Ga0068858_100004886_pt1 | contig 13149 bp, 13 predicted proteins | sample KBSSwiS12_FD_66589 | JGI IMG/M metagenome (GOLD analysis project Ga0068858, IMG submission 66589) | Switchgrass rhizosphere microbial communities from Kellogg Biological Station, Michigan, USA - KBS Switchgrass S1-2 | ecosystem: Host-associated > Plants > Roots > Rhizosphere > Soil ... | reverse complement strand
GGGTGTTCGCTGTCGGCCTCGACGGCGCCGGCCAGTCGCAGCACCTCGTCCTCGGTGAAGCCGTCGGCGGCAGCGGTGGCGGTAACGGTGTGCGCGCCCTTGGTGAGCGTGCCGGTCTTGTCGAACAGGACGGTGTCGACGGTGCGCATCCGCTCCAGCGCAAGCCGGTCCTTGATCAGGATGCCGGCGCGCGCGGACAGTGCCGTGGACAGCGCGATCACGAGGGGGATCGCCAGGCCCAGCGCGTGCGGGCAGGCGATCACCAACACCGTCACGGTGCGCACCACGGACTGGTCCAGACTGCCGAGCGCCCACCAGACGACGAAGGTCACCAGGGCGGCGGCGGTGGCGATGTAGAACAGCATCGCCGCGAACCGGTCGGCCAGGACCTGTGCCCGCCCGCCGGCGGCCTGCGCCTGCGCGACGAGGCGCCCGATGCCGGCCAACGCCGTGTCTTCGCCGACCGCCTCGACCCGGACCCGGATCGCCGAGTCGGTCGCCACCGTGCCGGCCACCACGCGTTCCCCGACCGTACGGGCCACCGGCCGCGACTCTCCGGTAATCATCGACTCGTCGAGCTCGGCGGTGCCGTCGACGATCCGGCCGTCGGCCGGGATGCGGGCGCCGGAGCGCACCAGCACGGTGTCACCGACGACCAGGTCGGCAACCGGCACGCGCTCGGTCTCGCCGGCCGGCGTGAGCCGCTCGGCGTCGTCGGGCAGCAGCGCGGCCAGCGCCGCAAGGGCTCCCTGGGCCTGGCCGATCGCCTTCATCTCCTGCCAGTGCCCGAGCAGCATGATGGTCACCAGCGCCGCCAGCTCCCACCAGAAGTCCAGATCGAAGACGCCGAAGCTGGTCAGCAGCGACGCCACGTACGCGACCGTGATCGCCATCGAGATCAGCAGCATCATCCCCGGCGCCCGGTCGCGCACCTCGCGGACCGCCCCCTCGAGGAACGGCCAGCCGCCGTAGAAGAACACGGCCGTACCGAGCAGCGGCCCGACCCAGCTGATGCCCGGGAAGTCCAGCGTGTACCCGAACCAATCCATGATCATGTCACTGGTCACGACGATCGGAACGGTCAGAACCAGGCTGAGCCAGAACTTGCGCCGGAATGCCTCCGGGTCGTGCCCGGCGTGCTTGTCATGCCCCTGATGCCCCCCGGCATGGACTGTCTCGCCGTGCCCGGGCGCATGGTGCTCACGGCCGGCATGGTCGTGCGTTTGGGGTTGCATATCGACCACCTCCACCACGGGACGCTATACCCCCTGGGGGTACCTGGCAAGCGTGCGTGGTGTTCCGGTCGTCACAGCGCCGAGCCCTCCCGAGGTGGAAGGTTGCTCGGTCAAGGACTCTGGTAAATGATGGTCTTCAATATCCCGATGGGTTGGAGGCTTGAGTGTCGCTGCTCACCGCGCTCGACCGGAAGCACACGATCGCGCCGGAGGGGTATAGCCGCTGGCTGATCCCGCCCGCGGCGCTCGCCGTACATCTGTGTATTGGTCAGGTTTATGCGACAAGCGTCTACAAGAACTCGTTCATCAAGCACTTCGACGCCAGTCAGACCTCGATCGGCATCATCTTCAGCATCGCGATCGTGATGCTCGGCCTGTCGGCGGCGGTCGGCGGCACCTGGGTGGAGGCGAACGGGCCCCGCAAGGCGATGTTCGTCTCCGCCTGTTGCTGGGCCAGCGGGTTCCTGGTCGGGGCCCTCGGCATCGGCACGAAACAGCTGTGGCTGGTCTATCTGGGCTACGGCGTGATCGGCGGGATCGGGCTGGGCATCGGCTACATCTCGCCGGTGTCCACGCTGATCAAATGGTTCCCCGATCGGCCCGGTCTGGCGACGGGGCTGGCCATCATGGGGTTCGGCGGCGGCGCCCTGATCGCGAGCCCCGCCTCCCGGCAGCTTCTTTCCGCGTACGACTCGGGTTACGACCCCAATGTGGGCACCTCGGTCGCCGACGGCCGGGCGCTGGTGCTGCTGTTCGTCACCCTCGGGATCGCGTACTTCGTGATCATGATGTTCGGGGTGGCCAACATCCGCGTGCCGGCGCCGGGGTGGCGGCCGGCCGGCTGGGACCCGTCGACGGCCACGGAGAAGCCGCTGGTCACGACCGCTAACGTGTCGGCCGCCAACGCCATCCGTACGCGAAGCTTCTGGTTGTTGTGGATTGTGCTGTTCTGCAACGTGACCGCGGGCATCGGCATCCTCGAGCAGGCCAGCCCGATGATCCAGGACTTCTTCCGGGGGGACGGCGGCGTCTCCAGTGTCAGCGTCGCGGCGGCCAGCGGCTTCGTCGGCGTGCTGTCGCTGTTCAACATGGCCGGGCGGTTCGCCTGGTCGTCCACCTCCGACGTGCTCGGCCGCAAGCCGATGTACATGGTCTACCTGGGCGTCGGCATGGTCATGTACCTGCTGCTGGCCACCGTCGGTGACTCGGCCACGGCGCTGTTCGTGGTGCTGGCGGGCGTGATCCTGTCCTTCTACGGCGGCGGTTTCGCGACCGTCCCGGCCTATCTGCGCGACCTGTTCGGTACTTACCAGGTGGGCGCTATCCACGGCCGGTTGCTGATCGCCTGGTCCGCGGCCGGCGTGGCCGGTCCACTGGTCATCAACGGTTTCCTCGACGCACAGGGCAAGCCCGGCAGCCTGACCGCGGATGCCTACCGGCCGGCGCTGTTCACCATGGTCGGCGTGCTGGCCGTCGGCTTCATCGCCAACCTGCTGATCCGGCCGGTGCCGGCGCGATTCCACGAACCGGCGGGCACCGTCACCGCCCTCGAGAAGGAGGCTGCCGCATGAACGCCCAGTCCATCCGCCTGCTGGTGTCCTGGCTGCTGGTGGCCGTGCTGCTCGGCTACGGCATCGTGCAGACCCTGATCACCGCGGCCAAGCTCTTCAAATAGCGGGTCAGCGGCCCCCGGCTGCGCGGTCACCGACATTCATGGGAGTTGAAGATGTTCGATAGCTTCTTACTGCCCTGACGACGTCTGACAACGGTGCCCGACCTGGGGGATGAATGGACGACCAGCGTACTGTCGCCGAGGTAAAACCGCAGGCCACGGCCGCTGAACGCTTCGCCGAACAGCTTCGCGGCCTGCGCGCCGCGGTGGGCGATCCGTCGTTCCGGAAGATGGCCGGGCGGTCGGGCCGGATCTCGCACACGACGTTGCACGAGGCGGCCGCCGGGACCAGGTTTCCGTCCTGGGAGACGACGCGCGAGTTCGTCCGGGCGTGCGAGGCGGACGAGAGTGAGTGGCGGCTTCGCTGGGAGGACGCTCAGCGCACGGTTGTTCCGGAGACGGTTGTTCCGGAGACCAGTGCGGACCTGGTGCCGGTGGCCTCGCGGGCGCTGACGGTGGCGACGCCGCAGGTGATCACGGTGGCCCGGCGGCACTGGTGGCGATGGCTTGCCGCCGCGACGGTGGTGGCGGTCGTCGTGGTCTTGGGCATCGCCGCCGCTCGCGGCCGCGGGCGGGCGGACGCCGCCGGCGGGATGCCGTCATCGGGGCCGTCGTCCGGTGCCTCGGACACCCTGATTCCGGGGGACGCGAGCCGGTTCGTCGGCGACATCACCATCCCGGACGGTACGCGAGTGAAGGTGAAGTCCCATTTCGTGAAGGTGTGGGCCTTCGCGAACGTCGGATCGGTCGCCTGGCATCACCGTTTCCTGGCCCCGGCGCAGGCCACCGGGGACGACGACGGTTGCCAGGTGCCCAGCCGTGTGGCGATCGGCGACACGCTCCCCGGCGAAACGGTGATGGTCAGCGTGCCGGTCACCGCGCCGCGCCGGCCCGGGCGGTGCTGGGTCAGCTTCAAGATGGTCGACGAGCAAGGCCGGATCTACTTTCCGAGCCGCCGGCCGGTCTACTTTCTCGTCAACGTCACCGCCTGAGGATCTGACAACACCGCATTCACCGAGGTGACGACCGTCTTACAGATCTGACAAGTAAGCGGGGGTACCGAACAGCAGATCCCTCCTCGCAGGGTGGTTTCCGTTCCGAACGGGACTCACCACCTACGAGGAGGATCGACCATGCGTCGTCCCTGGCTAGCCGCCGGCTTCGCCGCGCTCTGCGTGGCCGTCGGCGTCCCCGCCCATGCCTGGGCCGGGACGTCCAGCGCCCCCGCCGCGCGGCCCGTCGTGGACATGGAGGCCACCGTCCTGGCCGCCCAGATCGACCCCCGGCGAGCCGACCACACCCTGACCCCGGGCGCGAAGGACTCCGTCCTGGCCGTCGAGCAGGCCCTCGAGGCCCAGCACCTGCTGGACCCCCAGTGGGTCGACGGCTACTTCGGCACCCAGACCGTCTCGGCGTACGCCGCGTACCAGCGTTCGCTCGGCTACACCGGCCTGGCCGCCAACGGGCTGCCCGGCACCACGTCGTTGACGAAGCTCGGGCTGAATCGGTACACGGTCGTCAACCCGATCGGCCCGGGCGCACACGTGCAGCGTGACGGGTACACCGTGGACGCTCGCACCCAGGCGATGCTGACCGCCGCCGAGCACTTGCTCGGCTACAAGCTCACGCTCGCGCAGGGTTCCTACAACCCCGGGGGCGATCCCACCTCGGCCGGTACGCACGACGGCGGGGGCGTGGTCGACATCAACGTCGACGGCATGACCGCGGCCAAGCGCACCGCCGTGGCCCGCGCCCTGCGTCAGGTCGGCTTCGCCGCCTGGGTGCGGGACCCGAGCCAGGGCGACTGGCCGTGGCACATCCACGCCGCGGCGATCAACGACACGGATCTCTCCAGCCCGGCCCAGCACCAGATCGGCGACTACTACCTCGGCATGAACGGCCTGGCCAACCGCGGCCCGGACGACGGCCCGCAGGTGCCGATCCACACCTGGGAGCAGTACCAGCGCGGGCACTGACCCGCGTAGCCATCCACCCCTCACCACCAACGAAGAGGATCACATGCTGCATCTCCGGAAGAGCCTTGCCGTGGCCGGCATCGCGCTGGCCCTGACGACCTCCCTGCTGAGCGCCGCCTCGCCGGCGTCGGCCGCCGGCCGCGACGGCACCTGCGACAGCGGCGAGTTCTGCTACTACTACAACAGCAACGAGGCGGGCTCCGTCTCGGACTTCACCGAGTCCGTCGACGACTACGGCACGACTCAGCCGAGCTGCTACGACTTCAAGGGCGCCGGCGCGGGCAAGGGCGTGTGCGTGAAGAACAACGCCGCCTCGGTGTGGAACCGCACCAGCAAGAGCGTGACGGTCTACTACAACAGCGACTTCGGCGGGGCGAGCCAGACCTTCGCGGCCGGCGCGAAGGGCAACCTCAACGCCACCCTGAAGAACAACAACGCCTCGCACGACATCGGCGGCTCCAGCGGCGGCACCTTCCCGGCCGACCCGCGGGCGTCCGACGCCATCGCGTTCGCCAAGGCCCGGCTCGGGCACACCGACTGGAACGGCGAGTGCGAGCTGTTCGTCGAGCGGGCGTTCGGCACCAGCGGCCGGTTCGGCACGGCAACGCTGCACTACCAGTGGCAGAAGGCCAACGGGCGGATCCACACCGGCTCGGTGCCGCCGGCCGGAGCGGCGGTGTTCTTCACGTCCACCACCTCGGCCGGGCACATCATGCTCTCCATCGGCGGCAACAGCGCCATCAGCACCGGGCCGACCGTCTACCAGACCAACACGTTCCGGCAGCGGTCCGACTACCTGGGCTGGGCGTACGTCCCGAGCAGCTGGTAACCGGCGATGCGCAGACTGATGGGCATTCTGGGCCTCGCGGTGTCGATGCTCGTGGGGGCCGTCGTGGCGCCCGGTGCGGCGTTCGCCGCCGACCGTGACGGGACCTGCGACAGCGGCGAGTTCTGCTACTACTACAACAGCAACGAGGCGGGCTCGGTCTCCGACTTCACCGACTCGGTGGACGATTACGGCACGACCCAGCCGACCTGTTACGACTTCAAGGGTGCCGGCGCGGGCAAGGGCGTGTGCGTGAAGAACAACGCCGCGTCGGTGTGGAACCGCACCAGCAAGACCGTGCGGGTCTACTTCAACAGCAACAACGCCGGGGCGAGCCAGGACTTCGCGCCGGGGGCCAAGGGCAACCTCAACGCCACCCTGAAGAACAACAACGCCTCACACGAGCTGCTGGCCTCGGGGCCGACGGGCTGCAGCACCGACGGCACCAACAGCAAACTCCCGAGCACGATCCTGGTCTACCGGGTGGGCCTCGGGCGGGTCGATCGGGTGGACTTCAAGACGTACGTCAAGAATGTCCTGCCGAACGAGTGGGTCAGCAGCTGGCCGGCCGCCTCGCTCCGGGCCGGAGCCATGGCGGTGAAGAGCTACGCCTGGTACTGGGCGCTGCACTCGACCCGCAAGACGGCGGGCGGACAGTGCTACGACGTCCGGGACGACACGGCCGACCAGGTCTACCGGCCGTCCTCGGCCCTGTCGTCCACCTCGTCCGCCGTCGACAACACCTGGTCGGCCCGGATGACCCGGAGCGGCAACATCCTGCAGGCGCACTACTGCTCGACCACGACCGCCTGCGGCGCCTGGGTCGACGGCAACTGGCTGTCGCAGTACGGCTCCCGCGATCTCGCGAACGCGGGGGACAGCTACCAGACGATTCTCCGGCACTACTACAGCGGCATAACCCTTTCCTGACGTACGAGCCGACGCGCCGCTCACCGCAGCCCCAGCGGTGGGCGGCGCGTCACTGTCCGATGCCGTCCGGTGATCTTTTGGGACGCGGTAAACCTGCCGCCGCGGCTCCGCGTGTAAAGACCCGTGATCCCACCAAACGAACCGACGGACACGAGTGACGCCGGGTATGCGACCTTCGTCGCGACCGGTTGGAGCCGTTACCTCTGGACGGCGAGCGTGCTGACCGGCGACCGGCAGCACGGCGAGGAGCTTCTGCAGGAGTGCCTCGTCAAGCTCTACACGCGGTGGCGGCGCGTTGCTCGCAACGGCGATCCGCATGCGTATCTGCGCCGCATGCTGGTCAACGGCAACGTCAGCCGATGGCGACGCTGGCGGCGGGAGCAGCCCGTCGCCGAGACGCCCGACCGGCAGGACAGCCGATCGATGCCGATGGAGCCGCACGACGCTCTGCAGCGAGCCGTGTTGCGACTCCCCCGGCAGCAGCGCGCCGTGATCGTCCTGCGCTATTTCGAGGACCTGACCGAGAGGGACGCGGCCGCCGTCCTCGGCTGCTCGGTCGGCGCACTCAAATCCACCCACTCGAGGGCCCTGGCCAAGTTGCGCGCCGAGTCGGTGCTGCTCGAGACGTACGGCTGATCTCGTATCTTTGTGAAGGGAAAACCCCTGATGAGCGACCTTTCGACGGCCCTGCGCGACTGGGCGGACCGGACGCCGGCCGGCGCGCCGCCCGTCGCCGAACTGATCGCGGCCGGTCACCGGCAGCGCAACCGACGCCGCACCCTTGTCGCCGGCATCGCCACCCTGGCCTTCGCGGCCGTGGCGGTCGGCGTCACCCTCGGCGGGAGCGGCGCGCACAAGCCGTCCACGTCGAGCGCGGACGGCACCGCGCAGTCACCCGCCTTCGAACTTGCGGCGGCGGCGACTGCGAGCGAGGACACCAGCTTCAAGTTCGGCATCAAGAACGTACTGACCCTCCCGGCTTGGCAGATCGACCACGTCACGACCACCTGCTCGGGCGCGGTCGACCCGCTCACCCAGAACGGCTACGTCAAGTCCAATACGCCGATCTCGGCGCGCGTCGTGAACGGCCACCGGTACATGGCCAAGGACAACTACTGGATCGACCGCGGCAAGGGCGGCGTATCCGGCGTCCTGCTCTGCGGCGACAGCAAGATGCCCGCGGGCGTCGCCGCCGACCCGACCACCGAGCTGAAGTACCTGCAGAAGGCGGGCACGGTCACCAAGACCGCAAACGGCTACGCCTTCACCGGCCCGGAGGTCCAGGGCACCGCCAAGGTCTCCGGCGGCAAGATCTCCGAGCTGTCCTACACCGTCACCCACAAGCAGACGAAGGACTACCCGGCCTACACCCGGCAGGTCACCATGACGCTGTCCGGGTACGGCGAGAAGGTCACGGTCAGCAAGCCCATGTGACGGCCTTTCGGCCGAGCGCGGCCCCGCCGGAATCCGTCCACGGACGGACGCGCCGGCGGGGCCGTCCTCTTTATTCTCCGGCCATGGTGATCACGCCCGTGGCCGGGCTGCTGCTGGGATTCCTCGACTTCGTCTGGATCAAGTACGTGCCGTTCCCGCTCGGCGGGCTCGGCAACTCCCCGGCGGTGTGGGCGGTGGCGGCGTTCCTGCTGACCTGGCGGGCCCGCTGGGCGCTGTGGCCGAGCGCCGCGGCGGGGGCGGCGATGCTGGTGATCGCGGTGCCGGCGTATTACGTCGCGGCCTTCCTGATCCAGCACGACGAACTGGCGAACGCGTACGACGCGACGGCGCTGGCCTGGATGGCGATGGGCGTGGTGGCCGGCGCGGTCTTCGGCGCCGGGGGCTATTTCGCGCGTACGCCCGGACGGTGGCGAGGTGTCGCCGCGTTCCTGCCCGGTGCGATTCTGGTGGCCGAGGCGGCGGTCCAAGCCACCCGCATCGGACAGCCCTCGTACGGCATCGCCGACCCGACCGAATACGGCCTGGTCCTCGTGGTCCTCGGCGTCCTGGTCACGATTCTGGTGCGGCGGCGCGCTCGGCCGGAGTGAGAGTTCCGGCCTCTGGAAGGTCTCGGTTTGCCAAGTTACCTTCCGGTAACTGCGCTGGCTCGCAGACACCGGCGGGCGAATGCGCAGGCAGAGCCCTTGGAGGCCGGACATGTCCCTGCGTACCCGTATCTCCGTCGCCCTGCTCACCACCACGGTCGTGGTGAGCTTCGCCCCGCTCCCGGCGCACGCCTCGGTCACGTCGCGTGGCGTCACCATCCCCGATTTCTACACGCCGCCGGCGAACCTGCCGTCGGCCAACGGCTCGCTGATCCGCAGCGAACCCCTGCCGCTCGCGCTGTCCCTGCCGGGCCTCGGCTCCACGCTGCCGGGCACCGCGACCCGGATCATGTACAAGTCCACCGACGCGAGCGGCGAGCCGGTCGCGGTGACCGGCGCCTACGTCGAACCGGCCGCGTCCTGGGCCGGGGGCGGGCCGCGACCGCTGGTGGTCCTCGCGCCCGGCACTATGGGCCAGGGTGACCAGTGCTCCACCTCGCTCGCCCTGCAGCGCGGCCTGATCCTGGGGTCGGAGGGAAATCAGACCACCATCTCGGTCGGGTACGAGATCCTGGCCATGTACCGCCTGCTGGCCAAGGGCATCGCCGTGGTGGAGACCGACTACGTGGGCCTCGGCACGACGGATCGGCTGCACACGTACGTCAATCGGCTGGATGAGGGTCATGCCGTGCTGGACGCCGCCCGCGCGGTCAAGGCGCTCCCGGACACATCGATCACCGCGAAGTCGTTTGTCGGTCTCTACGGCTACAGCCAGGGCGGCGGCGCGGTCGCCTCGGCCGCCGAACTCCAGTCGTCCTACGCGCCGGACGTCACCCTGAAGGCCACCTACGCGGGCGCGCCGCCGGCCGATCTCGCCGCGGTCACCGCCGCGATCGACGGCTCCGAGCTGGTCGGCGCGCTGGCCTGGGCGGTCAACGGTTTCGTCCAGTCGAAGCCGGAGCTGAAACCGCTGGTGGACAAGTACCTCACCGACGCCGGCCGAGCCGCGCTCCAGAATCTGTCCACGATGTGCGTCGGCGACGCGATCCTCGGCTATCTCGATCAGCACAGCTCCTCGTGGACCAAGACCGGCCAGTCGCTGATCGACATCATCCGGTCCGAGCCCGACCTCAAGGCGTACGTCGGCGAGCAGCTGATCGGCACCCGGAAGCCGACCGGCGTCGTCCGGGTGGCCACCGGGATCAGCGACGACCTGGTGCCGCACGCCCAGGCCCGCACGATGGCCGCGAACTGGTGCAAGCTCGGCGGCGACGTCGTGTACGCCCCGGTCCTGCTGCCGAGCGTGGGCAGCCCACTGCTGAACCACGTCGGACCGCTGCTCGCCGACCAGGGCGCGGCCATCGACTGGCTCGGCCTGCGGCTGGCCGGCGTCCCGACCCTCTCCACCTGCGCGATCCTGCCTCTCGAGCCATGATCTTTGGCGACGCCGACAGGTTGCCGTAGGGTTAACGGTTGGTGTACGGGGGTATGCGGCCCCGCGTGAGTGGGGGAGACGTGCGGAAAGTGAAGACCGGATTCTGGCAGCCTGCCTCGCTGCGGACCCTGGCGAGGCAGGCCGGCCAGGTCGAGCTCAAGGTGGTCGTGCCCGCACACGACGGCCGGTCGCTCGGCCTCGACCGGACGCGGGGCCCGGCGCGGCGGGTCTACTTCCTCGACACCCCCGACCTCGACCTCTACCAGCGCGGCGTGATCATCCGGTTCCGGGACCGGGCGGACGGCCGGGACGACGCCGTGGTGAAACTCCGGCCGGTCGCGCCCGGCCGGGTGCCGCGCTGGCTGCGGCAGGCCGACCGGTTCCAGATGGAGATCGACGCCCTGCCCGGTCACGCGGTCTGCTCGGGCGCGCTGAAGAAGCGGCTCGGCCGGGGCGACGTGGCCAAGGCGATCGCGGCGGGCCGGCCGCTGACCAAACTGCTCTCGCCCGGCCACCGCAAACTGCTCGCCAAGTACGCAGCGGGCGTCGGCCTCGGCGACCTCGTCGTCTACGGGCCGATCGACGTGCGCTGCCAGAGCGTCAAGCTGCGCGGCCTCGACCACGGCGTGCGCGCGGAACGCTGGCGTTACCCGGACGGCTCCTACCTGCTGGAGCTCTCCGCCCGGTGCCCGGTCGACGAGGCCGCCGCGGTGGCCCGGCGGGTCTCCACCGCGCTGCGCGCCTACGGCGTCGAACCCGCCGACGAGCAGTGCCTCAAGACCGACATGGCGCTGCAGGCCACCTAGCTGGTAGTCAGCGCTCGGCGAGGCGGTCGGTCAGGCGCTGGGCGGCCTGCGTGCCGGAGAGCAGTCCCTTGTGGATCACGGTGAGATCCTCGACCGCACAGGCCGGCGGCGTGTGCTCGACGGCCCTGGCCAGCGCCGGGTGCCGGCTCGCCCAGGCGATCAGCGTCTCGCCCAGCTCGGCCTCCGCCTCGTCGGTCGGCAGCAGCGCCAGGGTCGGGAGCAACCGCTGCCGGTACGCCCAGAACGACCACACCTTGGTCTCGTCGATGAGCTGCTCGACCGGGTCGGACCGCAGGTAGCGCAGGGCGATCTGGATCGAGTCGGAGCTGCCGTCGTTGATCAGCTCGTCGACCATCCGGTGCCGCGCGTGGGCGCCGGCGACCTCGTAGAACGTGCTGCGGCAGCCACGGGCCCCGGCCGCGTCGACGATGCTGCGCCAGTTCAGCGGCGCGCGGGGCGGGGACGCGAGCACGTCGGCGGCGGCCCGGTAATAGATCAGCTTGGTGTGCCAGTGGTTGCGGCGCGGCGACGTGTTCTCGGAGAGCCGCCTCATCCATCCAGCCACGACGGTGTGCTGGAAGCGTTCGGAAGCAGTCGGTGCGGTCGGTGCCGTCGTCATCGCGATCCCTAACGTTTGTCCCCTTTGTTGCCTGACAGAGCGTGTCTGCACGGTGGCGTCCCGCGCATCACGTGTTCACGTGGTCCTGGGTTGGATGTCCGGGAGCGGGACGGCGAGCGAGCGCACCAGCGCCTCCCGTTCCAGCACCGCGCACGGCCGGCGCTCGCCCTCGTAGCTGTCCAGCAGGCCGATCTCGCCGCGCCCGGTCAGCACCGCGGCCAGCTTCCCGCCCAGGTCGGCGGCGTCCCGCACGGAGAGCTCGGCGGACGATGCGCACGGGTGGAAACGATGTGCGGACTCGCCGACCAGGAACGCGGTGCCGCGCCGGTAGGTGCGGGCGATGCCGAGCGCGCCGTCCCACGGTGTGACCTCGAGGATCCGCGAAACGTCGAACGGGAGCGCGTCGTCAAGAACAACAGCAAGGCTCCGGCGTACGGTGCTCTGCCCGCCGTCGCAGCCCACGAGGTATTCCGCCTCGAAGATGTGCCGGGCGCGCGTCCCCCGGTCGATCACGGTCGCGACCGTACGGTCCGGTTCGAGCCGCAGGCCGGTGAAGATCCAACCCGCACGCAGGTCGATCAGCGGGTGGTCGTGCACGGCGGCGCGGAGCACGGCGAGCTCGGGGCGCCGGGGCGGGCGGGTGGCCCGTTCCAGCAGCACGCTCGGCACGTCGTTGCGGGCCAGCTCCAGGGCCAGCACACAGCCGGACTGGCCGGCCCCGACCACGAGCACGCGGGTACGAAAATCCGGCATGACGCCATGCTCGGGGTGCGCGGGCCGGTCGCGGTATCACGTGACTCCGGGATTGTGGTGACACTCCCGGGCGACCACCGCGGCCAGCTCGACCCGGCTGTGCAGCTCCAGCTTCATGAAGATCTTGCGGAGGTGGCTGTCCACAGTGTGCGGCGACAGGTGCAGCCGATGGCCCACCACGATGTTGGTCAGGCCCTGCCCGACCAGCAGCGCGACCGCCCGCTCGGCCGGGGACAGCTGCGGCAGGCAGGCGGCGGACTCCTCGACCGGAGCCGGTACGGCCGCCACGCCGCGCCAGGCGCCCAGCCCCTCCTGCAGCTGCCGTCGGGCGCCATGCGCCCCGGCCGCGGTGAGCAACGCCATCGCCTCGTCGTACCACGCCCGTACGGTCGACGGATCGGTTTGATCGCGGCCGAGCAGCGCCGAGTCCTCCAGCGCCGAGGCCAGCGCGAGCGGCCGGCCGGCCCGCCGGAACTCGGCCACCGCGGTGCACAGCTGCCGCGGGTCCCGATGCAGGATGCCGGCGGCGTGCGCGGCCGCGCCGGCCGCCCCGTGCAGACCCGGATTGCGCTGGGCCAGCCGGGCGGTCGCCTCGACCACCGCGGCGGCCCGGTCGCGGTCGCCGAGCTGCACGGCCAGGCCGACCAGGGTGGCGGCGGCCCGCGGCTCCTGCACGACCAGCGCCGGCCGCCGGTAGACCGGGGCGATCAGCGCGAACGCCTCGTCGAGCGAGCCCTCGGCGATCAGCAGCTTGGCGCGCGGCCACTCGACGTCCTCCGGCGGCGCGGTGACCCCGGTGCCGAGCAGGCTGGTCATCCGCTCCACGCACCAGCGCGCCTGGTCGAGGTCGCCGCGCAG
>Ga0068858_100004885_pt1 | contig 13150 bp, 11 predicted proteins | sample KBSSwiS12_FD_66589 | JGI IMG/M metagenome (GOLD analysis project Ga0068858, IMG submission 66589) | Switchgrass rhizosphere microbial communities from Kellogg Biological Station, Michigan, USA - KBS Switchgrass S1-2 | ecosystem: Host-associated > Plants > Roots > Rhizosphere > Soil ... | reverse complement strand
CCCTTCGCGCCCGTGGGCGGCACGATGTGCGCGGCGTCTCCGGCCAGGAACAGACGGCCGTGGCGCATGGTCTCGCACACGAAGCTGCGCATGCCCACCACGTTCTTCTGGAATATGGGCCCCGTCTTCAGCGCCCAACCGTCGCGGGTTGCAAGGCGCGTCTGCAATTCGGTCCAGATGCGGTCCTCGGACCAGTTGTTCACGTCTTCATGCGGATCGCATTGCAGGTACATGCGCTGCACCTCGGGCGAACGCGTGCTCACCAGCGCGAAGCCGTTTTCGTGCAGGCAGTAGATCAGTTCGGACGAAGACGGAGCGGCGCGGCAAAGGATGCCCAGCCAGCCGAAGGGATAAATGCGCTCGTAGGCCTGCACTGCCGCCGGTGGAATGGCCTCGCGGCTCACGCCGTGGAAGCCGTCGCATCCGGCGATGAAATCGCAGTGCAGCTCGGCGTCGTGCCCGCCGTGGACGAAGCTTATGGAAGGCGATTCGGTGGCCACGCGGCGCGGCTCGACGGCCGACACCTCGAACAGCAGTTCGCCCCCTGCCGCCAGACGCGCGGCCACCAGGTCCTTGATGACCTCGTGCTGGGCGTAGAGGGTGATGGCACGGCCGCTGAGGGCCTGGAGGTCGATGCGGCGGCGCTCGCCGCCGAAACGCAGCTCGATGCCGTGATGCAGCGCGCCCTCGCGCAGCATGCGCGCGCCGAGGCCGGTTTCCTTCAGCAGCTCGGCCGTGCCGTGCTCGAGCACGCCGGCGCGGATGGTGGATTCGACGTCCTGGCGGGTGCGCGTCTCTAGGACGACCGACTCGATGCCCGCGCGCCCCAGCAGGTGCGAAAGCAGCAGCCCGGCCGGACCGGCGCCGATGATGCCCACCTGGGTACGCATGCGGCCTCCTCTCCCTCCGCCGTCACACGCCGCGATATTACTCCTCGGGGTGGGCTCCCCGAGGACGGGCGGATTACCGCTTGGCCGCGACCTTCTCGGTGATGGGCTCGAACACGTAGGCCCAGGTGTCGCTGCCGATGGCGTCGCTCACCACCATGGCCGGGGTGCGCGAGCGCCGGCCGATCTCGGCCTGGACTTCCTTCAGGTCGGGGGCGTCGATGTCGTAGATGGCGGCGTATTGCCACTGGCTGGGCTTGCTGCCGCGCTGGTTCTGCGCCAGCTTGTAGCGCTGCGCTGCCACCACGCCCGGAACCTTGAGCACGTCGGGCACGTGCACGTCGGTGTACCACTTGTTGTATTCGTCCTCGCGGCCCGCGACGGCATTGGACAGGACGATCATCTGGTATTTGGGCATGGCGGTCTCCGGTTCCTTTGGGTTACGGGCCGGGGACGGGTCGCGCTCGGCCCCGGAAAAAGTATACGCCGCGTGCCGCGGCGCCCGTTCCAGCTATTGAAACAGCGGCACGGTATTGAAAATCCGGTTGAAACGCGGCCGCAATGAAAAAGGGCGCCCGGAGGCGCCCTTTCGGAGCACCGTACCTCAGGCCTGCTGCGTAGCCAGCCCCTCCGCGCGCGCCTTCGCCCTGGCCCGCATCATCTTGCGAAGCCAGAAGAAGAGCTGCAGGGCGACCAGCAGGATGCACATCACCATGAACACGGCGGAGATGGGACGCTGGAACAGCACCAGCATGTCGCCGCGCGACAGCAGCATGGCGCGCCGGAAATTCTCCTCGATGAGCGGCCCCAGCACCATGCCCAGCAGGATGGGCGCGGGCGGGAACTCGAGCACTGCGAACAGGCCGCCGAGGAGGCCGAATGCAAGGGTCTCCCACAGGTCGAATATGCTGTTGTTGACCGCGTACACGCCGATGGCGATGAAGAACATGGCCGAGGGGAACAGCAGCCGGTAGGGAATTTCCAACAGCTTGATCCACAGGCCGACCAGCGGCATGTTCATGATGAGCAGCAGCAGGTTGCCGGTCCAGAAGCTCGCCACCAGGCCCCAGAAGATGTCGGCGTGCTCGGTGATGAGCTGCGGACCGGGGGCGATGCCCTGGATCATCAACGCGCCGAGGATCAGCGCCATCAGCGGGTCGCCGGGGATGCCCAGGCTCATGGTGGGAATGAAGTCCACCTGCGTCTTGGAGTGCTGCGCCGCCTCGGGGCTGGCCACGCCGGCGACGGCGCCATGGCCGAACTCCTCCGGATGGCTCGATACCTTTTCCTCCACCGCGTAGGCGAGGAAGGCTGCCGTCACCTGGTTGGTGCCGGGCATGCAGCCGAACAGCGAGCCCACCAGCGTGCCGCGGATCATGGGCCAGAACGATTCCTTCAGTTCCTTCTTGTTAGGCCAGGTGTCCTTCCAGCCCACCTTGGCGCCGGTGGACAGCAGCGTCACCTTGTTCACGCTGCGCAGGAACTCGGCCAGGCCCCAGATGCCCAGCGCCACGGCGATCAGCGACACGCCGTCGGTGAGCTCGGTGATGCCGAAGGAGTAGCGGATGACGCCGCTGTTCACGTCGGTGCCCACCACGCCCAGCAGCAGGCCGAACACCGTCATGGCCACGCCCTTCAGGGGATGCCCCGACGACATCGATCCGCCGGCGAGCAGGCCGAACAGCATGATGCCGAACATTTCGGCCGGGCCGAACTTCAGCGCCAGCTCGGCGATGGCGGGCGAGGCGAACACCATGAGGATGATGCCGAAGGTCGCCGCCACGAAGGACGAGATCATGCATATGCCCAGCGCCGCCCCTCCTCGCCCCTTCTTGGTCATTGGATAACCATTGAGGCAGGTGACCGCGTGGCTGGCGTGGATGGGCAGGTTCATGAGAATGGCGCTGATGGCGCCGCCGTACATGGAGCCGTAGAAAATGCCCGACAGCATGAGGATGGCGGCCACCGGCTTCATGGTGAAGGTCAGCGGCAGCAGCAGCGCCATGGCGGTGAAAGCACCCAGGCCGGGCAGCACGCCCACCAGGTTGCCGATCACCACCCCGAAGATGGTCCACAGCAGGTTGTTCAGCTCGAACGAAACCCCGAAGCCGTGCCACAAATCAACGAATGCTTGAGCGATCATGGCTTAATCCCACCAGAACAGCCGGAACGGCATTTTGAGGGCCCACCAGAACACCACCACCAGGATGATGTCCATCACGATGGCCAGGATGAGGGCGGATTTCCAGGTGTTGCCGCGCTCGCCGAAAGCGGCCACCATGGTGAGGCCGGTGGTGGCGGGGATCATGCCCGCATACTTGAAGAGCACGATAAAGACCACGAACGATCCGAGGATGCAGGACCAGCCGCGCCATTCGGGCTTGTCGCCGCCCTTGTGGGCGGCGGCGTGCGCCTGGGCGATGATGTCGTCCTCTTCGATCTCGTTGGAGATGTTGAGCTTGTTGCGGATATCGCCGGCGGCGATGGCCACGCCGAGCAGCGCGAGAATGCCGCCCACTGCCATGGGGAAATAGCCCGGCCCCATGCGCATCAGTTGCCCCACTTCCAGGTGCCGGCCTTCAAACATTGCGCCGAGACCCACCAGAATCATCAGGACCCCCGAAACCAGGTCCTTATGGCGATTGACCCACTCCTGCGACCTGCTCATCCACTCCTCCTCATGCCATTCTCCTGCGCGCACGCGCCCTGTTGCGGACGCGGCTGTTCTTGGATTGACTGATACACGCCCAGCGCGGGCGCACTACTAGTTGCAGTAATTATTTTAGGCGATCTTTAGCGCGATGTAGGCATTTTCCTGCATGCCGCCGCATTGCCGCCTCATCCAATTAATTAGTATTGTCTAAAACAAAACTCTTCACAGTAAGGGATTTGACCTCAATAAAACTTGCAAGAACCTGTCAAACATGAATTAACTGTCGAGCAAACTCGACGCACTTCAACTTAACAGATTTTGCTGGCAGTTTATTCGGCCGCGCAGGTTAACAGCTTGGGCATCGATTCCAACCATCTGAAACGTGTCTGTCAGTTCCAAGCAAGACTTCGATGCACTATTTTGGCGATTTCCGCGCCAGTGGCCCACCCGGCCCCCCCTGTTCGGCTCCGAAAACGGCGCGAATGGGCCCCGGCGTATAATGCGCGCCGCGCCGCGGGGTCAACGCTGCCGGTGGAATTCATAGGGAAACCAAAGGAAAAAGCATGGGAAGCATGGTCAAGGACAAGGTAATCGTGGTCACCGGCTCAGGCGGCGGCATCGGGCGGGACTTCGCGCTGGCGCTGGCCGCCGAAGGCGCCAAGGTGGTAGTGAACGACATCGGCACTTCGGTGACGGGTGAAGGCAAGGACGCCGGCCCGGCGCAGAAGGTGGTGGACGAGATCAAGGCCGCCGGCGGCCAGGCCGTGGCCAACACCGACAGCGTGTCCGAGTGGGACTCGGCCAACCGCATCGTCAAAACCGCCATCGACACCTACGGCCGCATCGACGGCGTCATCAACAACGCCGGCATCCTGCGCGACCGCTTTTTCTTCAACATGAGCCCCGAGGAGTGGAAGGCCGTCATCGACGTGCACCTGAACGGCTCGTTCTACGTGTCGCGTGCCGCCGCCCCCTACTTCAAGAGCCAAGGCTCCGGCGCCTACGTGCACATGACTTCGACCTCGGGCATTCTGGGCAACACCGGCCAGGCCAACTACGGCGCGGCCAAGACCGCCCTCACCACCCTGTCCAAGATCATTTCCCTGGACATGGCCAAGTACAACGTGCGCTCGAACTGCATCGCGCCGTTCGCCTGGAGCCGCATGACCAGCTCGGTGCCCAGCGAAACTCCGGAGCAGAAGCTGCGGATTGAAAGATTCAAGCGCATGGAGTCGGCCAAGGTCGCTCCGCTCGCCGTGTTCCTGATGAGCGACCAGGCAAGTTACGTGAACGCACAGGTGTTCGGAGTGCGCGCCAACGAAATCTACCTGTTCTCGCAGACCCGCATCCTGCGCTCGGTGCACAACAGCAACGGATGGACACCTGAATCAATTGCAGAAACAGGTATGCCGTCGTTGAAGGACAGCCTGGTGGCAAACCTTAAGTCTGGGGAAGTCATTACCTGGGATCCGTTCTAAGCACCCAAGTAACAGTAGGTTTTGGATTTTCACCCTTCTCCTTGGGAGAAGGGCCGGGGATGAGGGGTGCAGCTTTTTCTCGTTACCCTCTCCCCAACCCCTCTCGGGAGAGGGGCTAGCCTCACTCTGTGGCTACGTCTGCCGAGCTAAGCGGCCGCCGCAATTTTCCCCATCGTCTCGATAACTTCGTCGGTATGGCGAATCATCGATAGCATGCTGAGCCCGGAATCAGCGAACTCGCGGTAGCGCTGCTTCAGGCGCTCGGGCGGGCCGATCAAAGCGCCCTCGTCGATGAATTCGTCGGGCACGGCCTTGGCGGCTTCCTCTTTCCGTCCTGCCAGAAACAATTCCTGTATGCGGTGCGCGGCTTCAGGGAATCCACGCCGTATCATTTTCTCCACGTGGAAGTTCTTGTCCTTGGCTCCCATGCCGCCTACGTACAAAGCTATTTCGGGTTTTAGCGATTCAATCGCACCCTTTACGTCGTTGGTTACTTTGCAGTCCATGGGCGCCATGATGGTGAAGTCCTTCAATTTCTTCCCGTCGCCACGCTTGGCCCACATGGCGAGGTTGGCCGGTGTGCGCGCCGACAGGATGGCGATGCTGGTGCCGAGCTTGATGCGCTTGGTGAGCGCGCCCATGTAGGCGAGCGGCGTGATGGCGTCCGAGCTGTAGGTCTCGGCGCAGAACACCGCCTCGAAGCCCAGTTCCTCGGCGCGGCGCACGCGCGCAAGCGGAATGTTCATTTTGGCGCCGGCGTAACCCAGGCTGAGAGCGAGCTTCAAATGGTTCTCCTTGAGTGTTCTGTAAGTTGCTGATCCGCAGCCTGGAAGTCGGCTAATTTGGCGGCCTCCTTCCAGAAGCGCACTTCACTCTACAGCATTCGCTGCATCTCCTCGGGAGTCGACCCGATCGCATCCGCACCGGCCAGCGAATGGACTTTTTCCACTATTTCCGGCATTCGCAGCAATGATTCCGCCGGCGCCCGGTCGGTTCTCGACAATGACAGGCTGGCTCACCCGCTTCGACAGTTCCGCGCTGTACATCCTGGTAAAAAGATCCGACTGGCCGCCCGGAGCAAAACCGAGCAGCACGTGAATCGGCTTGGCTGGATAAGCCTGGGCAAACGCGGTACCTGCGAACCAAAAGACCATAGCCATCGCAAAAACGGCACTTCTTTTCAAGATTCACTCCTTTTTTTAACCAAATTCCCCATCGCACGGGGCGCGCCGATAACCGCGCTTCGTTCGAGCTCTTCCATCGCCGCCGAATCCATACCCAGCAACGTGCCGAGTATTTCCCGCGTATGCTCGCCCAAAGCCGGCGGAGCGCGATAACTGCCAATGGGCGTTTCCGAGAACCTTATCGGGTTCGCCACCAGGGGGACGGATGTTCCATCGGCTGCGCACGCGCTCGCTGCCATGTGCCGATGGCGAACCTGCGGATCGTCGAAAACCTGTCCCATATCGTTGACGGCGCCGCACGGAATACCCGCTTGTTCGAGTTGTTCCAGCAGATGAGCGGATTCTCGTCCGGCAAAAGCCTCTTGAATTGCCGTTCGCAGCGCTTGGCCATTGTGAGACCGCAGCGCGTAGGTGCTGAAGCGCTCGTCCGCCGTCAGTTCCGGCCGCCCGATAATGCCGTACAAGGCCACATATTCGGCATCCGTTCCCGGTGAAATGACGATGGGCTTATCAGCGCAGCGGTACATGCCCGAGCCCCCGCCCCCGCCGATGCCATTGCCGTGCCTTCCCGGCGGCGACCCGCTGATGAAGTAATGGAGAGCGGAGTGTGAAAGGGCCGCAATCTCGGCATCGAGCAGACTGAGATCGATGTGCTGGCCCTGCCCGGACCTGCAGTCCCGATGGTACAAAGCCGTGGCAAGCGCGAATCCCGCGTACATGCCGCCGATCACGTCGACAATGACCGCCCCTACTTTCATCGGCCCCTCGCCCGGACTCCCGTCCGGATGGCCTGTAACGCTCATCAACCCGCCCATGGCCTGGAAGATGGGATCGTAGCCAGGCCGATGCGCATACGGCCCCGACTGGCCAAAGCCGGTGATGGAGCAATAGACTATACGGGGATTGACGGATCGGATCGCCGCGTAGTCCAGGCCATATCGAGCCAGATCGCCCACCTTGTAGTTTTCGACCAGGACGTCGCACTTTGCAGCGAGCCGCCGGATAAGGTCCTGCCCCTCCGGCCGCGCGATGTCGATCGCCGCTGAGCGCTTATTGCGGTTCACACTGATGGAAAACGGCGATTCGTCCAGGTTGCGGCCGGCTGAGTCCTGCAGAAACGGGGGTCCATAGTGACGGGCCGGGTCGCCTTGGCCCGGGCGTTCGATCTTGATCACCTCCGCACCGCAATCGGCCAGCATCTGGGTGGCCCAAGGGCCTGCGATTATTCGGCTAAGATCCAGAACCCGAAGGTTTGCAAACGGCAGCACACACTCTCCTCTCCCAATCACGGCATCACCACCCGACTGGATTTGCGGAGCGCCGGCCATCCATGCTACTCGCCTGCCTCGAAATGGGACCGCATTGCGTTCCGGCGCGAGGGTGGGTCAGCGCCCGCTGCAACTGTGGATCAACCCTTGTCAATCGCCATCATGGGTTGAAACCGCTGGTTCCCTCAAGGCGTATGCAAACCTTAGATCGCCTGAAAACTTTTATGAATAGGTCGCATTGGACTGCCCACCGCTGCCTACTTTCGTCGCTGCTCGCCCCTATCAATGAGTTCCGTTTCGTAGGCTTCCTGGAGCAGCCGTATTAGCGCTTTCCGGTCCTGCTTGCTGGATGACAGCAGGGGAATTTTCGCGGCGGCCAACTCTACGTACACCCGCGGAACCTTGTACGAAGACAGCGTAGTGGTTGCGGCTTTGCGAATTCCCTCAATGTCGAGCTTGCGGCCAGGCTGGGGAACGAGAATGGCGCCGGGAACGACCCCACGCTTCGGATCCTGTACGCCCGACACGAACGCCATGGCCACGCCCGGCTGCCCAGCCAGAAAGGCCTCCAGTTCGCGCGGCGATACATTGGCTCCGGCGGTCTTGATCATATCGTCCACGCGCCCGTGGAAAAACAGATGGCCCTCGCGCCATGAGCACAGGTCGCCGGTAGGGTACCAACCGTCGCTATCCAGGAACTCGGAGCGCTCGCGCTTCACCATGCCCAGCATGAGCGCGTCGCCCCTGATATGCAATTCCCCGGTGCCGCCATCTGGCACCACCTGGCCAGTGGTCACGTCCACGAGCCGGTGCTGCATGCCCTCGGTGGCCGTACCGAAGGAGCCACGCAAACGCTCGGGCAGGTCGCGTTTCTCAATGGTATGGGGGCCGACCGACTCAGTCATTCCCAGCGCCGTACCCACCAGGGAGGGGTCCGCGGGGCGCAGGTGATCCGGTAACGCCTCAAACAAGTTTCCGCCTCGCAATGAGGTCCACTTCCGGCCTGGAAAGCTGGGGTCGGCCGCCATGGCGCGCAACGAGTGGGGCCAGCCCGAGATATACGTCACGCTCTCTCTTTCCAAGAAATCGAGCAGGTCTTTCCCAGATCGGTCGCTAACGAGCATGGTGCCGCCCACACGCATGACGTTCAGCAAGCTGAGCACCAGGCCGCCGACCCAGAAGAAGGGCATGGGGCTGAACAGCCGGTCGGTTGCAAAGTAGGGGGGATAGGAACGCGCGAGCTTGGTAACCTGGCGCATGAAGTTACCGTGCGAATGGACAACCCCCTTGGGATCGGCCGTGGAACCGGAGGTGTATATGATGCTCACTACGTCCGAGCTATGTACCTCTTTCTCGACTTTGGCCAGAAATGCTTCGTCATGCAGAGGTGCGTTCGACAGGTCGATGGGCGACGCCCATGAGGGGACATGCTCGCCCCATATCCAGATCTCGCGCAGGTAAGGCGCCGCAGGGAGCATCAGCGGCTGCGCTGCGGACTGGATTCCCTCGAACGCGGCCCCAATCCGCTCGACATAGTCGTGGTGCAAATAGCGCCCTGTGGCGATGAGCAGGCGCAAGTCGGCGTGCTTGGTGATCTTGCGTATTTCGGCCGACGTGGATAGCGTGCTGATCGGAACGGCGACCGCGCCCATTCGCGTAATAGCCAGCCAGGTTATCAGGAACTCCAGCTGATTACCGAACAGCATGCCGATGCGGCTTCCCTTGCCAACGCCAGCACTAAGCAGTTGGCGCGCCAGGAGCGAGGATTGCCGGTCCACTTCCTGGTAGGTCAAGCGACGATCGTCATGGACCAGGCATTCCTTATTCGGGCCGTAGCTTCGGCACAGTTCCAGAAAGGACGGGATCCGCATTTCAATGGGGGCGACGGCCTGATCAATTCGGGATCCGCTGCGATAGGGCTGTTGCTGCATGCTCCTCCTCGTGTCTTCGTCTATCGCACCGTGGCCTTGCCGGTCATGACTTCCAAGATAGAGAAGCGCTCCAATAGGTCTTCGGGCCTTTCTCGACGCCGAAGCCCGCTTTCACCTCCGTTAGCACGGCGACTCCATTACCAATCGCTCATTTCATTGCTCATGGCTGGAAAGAGAAGGCGGTCGAGAAAGGCCCCTTTCTCTCAATTGCCCTGTTTCGTCGCTGTTTCCTGAGATGATCGAGCACTGAGCCAATCGGCAATGTCTGCAGGAACGGTATTGGAATACCCTCCAGGCCAGTTCAGCCAGCCGGCCGAAGCCCAGGTTCCTCCGTCTGGGTGTATGCAGGTTCCTGTTACATATCGCGAGAGATCAGAGGCCAAAAACAGGACGCAACCGCCCACGTCGTCGTAGAGACCGAAACGGCCCATGGGGATGGCAACGGATTCGACAAGCTTTTTCTTCGCAAGATCGGAGGACCATGACTGCAGGCGCGTTGTTCCCTCGGTCGGAGTTATGTCCGGCGCGATAGTATTGATGCGAATCCTCTCCGGGCCGAGTTCAAGCGCGAGCGTCCGCGTAAAGTTTTCCACGGCTGCTTTCATTGCTGCGTACACGGAGAATCCCGGCGCCGCCCGATGCCCTTCGATCGACGTAAAACTGATGATGCTGCCGCCGCGCCCCGTGGCGCGAAGCCGCGGTATGGCCAAGTGGGTGGAGTGCAGCAGCCAGGTGAAATTTGTCCGCATGATCGCGTCCCAGCCGCGAGGAACGGTATCGGCGAAAGGCTGGCGGTAGGTTCCCCCAACCACGTTCACAAGCACATCCAATCTGCCGCCGTTCACCTTGTCGGCATCCCTGAAGAAGCGTTCCAACTCACCCGGTTCGCGGGCATCGAAGGAAGCTTCAATGGCCACCCGGCCGCCCTCGTCCCGAATGATCTTTACAGTTTCGTGGAGCAGCGCCTGGTCCCGGTCGCATAATGCCAAGGTGACACCCGCCCGCGCGAGATCAAGGGCCGATGCCCTTCCAAGACCTCCGCCGCCGCCGACAATGAGCGCGAATTTTCCGGCGAGTCCCATGCGTTTTTCAAGGTAACCGCTCAATTTCTCTCCTTCCAAGTATGGTGAATCCGCCCCGGCCGCATAGCATTGGCGCAATCCGCCGCGCACTTGGATCAGTTCGCCTCGGCACAACGCATCGGATCAACCCATCACTTCGCCGCCGATCCTTCAAAGCAACTTTGCCTCTTGCAGAGCGTGAATTGTTCGTGATATTCCCTCATCCATCGACAGTGGTTCCAACCCCAGCTTGGAAAGCGTATGACGGTGGTCCCAAAGCGACGTCGGATGCTTCAGCTTGGCCTTGTTGATCAACGTCGGCCCGAACCGCTTCATTGCTTCCGGTGAATCGAGCTCCTGCGGACCGAGTGCCTTCACGCGATGGTTTATCCCTGCGACACGACAGACCCGGTCCATAAATCCCGCCATGCCTGTCGCATCCTCCGGGCGCCCGAAAGCAAGAAAGACATCGCCAGCCCGCCCTTTATCAAGCGCGGCCACCGCGCATTGCGCGACATCCTCCGAATAGCTCCAGGGGACCGGGAAATCGATGTAATCCCGCACCTCCCGACGGATGGCCCAGACGATGCGCAGGTTGTTGCTCGGCGGCGTCATCGAACGCCGGATCATTGGAGTCGGGCCGAAAATCCCGCCAGGCACAACCATCACGATGTCCTGCCCTGCCTCGACACATTTGCGTGACCGACGGAAAGCTTCTGTTTTAGTGCGGGTGTAGGGGTCCCCGGCCGCCGTCGTCGCGTCGACCAGCGGCGATCGTTCCGTGTACGGACCGCCCGAGTTGTCAAATATAACCGGCGAGCCGAAGGCAATGACGCGGCGCATTGACAATGTCCTCGCGGCTTCGAGCGCATTTGTCGTCCCGAGAACATTGGCCGCCTCCATTTGAACCGGATCGGCGTTCGGCCCCCCCAGGACTGCAGCGCAGTGGAACAGAGCCTCGCAATCGTGACCCGCCGCGACAATATCCTCCAGTTTGGCGACGTCCCCGCGGTGAATCGTTACCCCGAGCGCACGCAGCGGCGACACGTCGGTGTCCGGTCGCGCCAAGCCGTTCACCCGATGTCCGGCTTCCAGCATCAATTTGCTTATGCTGGATCCTACGATGCCCGTGACACCCGTGATCAATACCTTCAAGAGCACCTCCTATAGGTTTCAGGAACAAGGCCATCCCAACAGTTGCAGACCGCTTAGCCGCCCAGAGCCTTGAAGAGATGCCCCGTCCAAAGGGCCTGTTCGATTAGGCGGTTTTCAACGACACCTTGTGTCCGCGGGATTCAAGGACGGGAATCACCTTTGTTCCGAGCAATTCGATGCTGCGCATGACCTTTTCGTGCGGCAAATCGCCGAACTGCATGTAGCACAGCAGATTGTCGATGCCGGCGTTTTCCCACGCGAGCAATTTCTCGATGCACATCTCCGGCGTTCCCATCACGATGCGTCCATCATCGTTGAACTCCCGGATTTCGAAATTGCCGCCGCGAACACCCTCAATGTGCCGGGCCATTTCGCGCCCTTCCTTTTCGGGCGAATTGGGGATCTCCCACCGGGTCATGAATTCGGCGATGTCGGTGTACCACCATTTGGCGGAGTCCCACATGCCATACTTCTCCGCCTCCGCCATGTCGTCGCAGCAGTGAACGATCGTATAGGCGCCAGCCCGTTTATTCACGACTTTTGTGAGGGGCTTCGCGCCTTCTTGTTGGGCGGCTCTATAGGCGTCGATGTTGTCCTTGAGCTTGGCAACCGGCTGGAACAGGGTAAAGGACAATAGACCCAGGCCGCCGCGGCCCGCGATGACGGAGCTGTCAGCGGAGCCGCTCGCCATCCATACCGGTGGGTGCGGATCCTGAAAAGGCCGCGGCGTTATATAGCGCTCGGGGAGGTCATAGTTGTCGCTGTGGTAGGAAAAATATTCCTTTTCCCACATTCCGGTGATGATCTGGATCGCTTCGATGATCTGGTCGCGACTCCGATGATCCCTGGGCACGTGGAACGCTGTCTGTTCAACGGGCGTGGATCGTCCCGTTCCCCATTCCACGCGACCGCCCGACAGAATGTCCACCATCGCGACCTTCTCGGCGATCCGCACCGGGTTTGTGAAATTGAACGGAGCCAACGTCACGCCAAAACCGATGCGAATGCGCTTTGTCAACATGGCCATCGCGGAGAGAACGCATTCCGAAGCCGAGCACGCCGAGCGAGTTGTCTTGAAATGGTGCTCCACGCACCACACGGTATTGAAGCCCACCTTGTCCGCCAACTGGGTCTGTTCCAGCGCCTCTCTAACCACAGCCTGTTCGGCCTCACGCTGCCCGTAGGGGTGCGGCTTTTTCCAGGGACGTGGTCGGGGCTGGAGTTCGTAGAGCAAATCGAGTTTCATGAGCACTTTCCTTGAGAAAAAAAGTAAATCAGCACGCTGGAGCCAACCGGCACAGCCGTCTTGCGGCCTTATTCCGGTTTGATAATGCCTTTGGCAATCATTTCCTCCATTTGCCTTGCCGCGCTACGTAGGGTCTGCTGCATGGCGTCCACGTCCTGCGGCATCGCTTCCATGTTGAGATCGCGTGCCGGGGCCTTGGCTTCCGGGGTCTTCTGGAATTCGAGGAGCTCGGCGTTGAGCTTTTTCGCGATGGCCAATGGAATGCCCGCCCGCGCCACCACGCCCAG
>Ga0068858_100004880_pt1 | contig 13156 bp, 16 predicted proteins | sample KBSSwiS12_FD_66589 | JGI IMG/M metagenome (GOLD analysis project Ga0068858, IMG submission 66589) | Switchgrass rhizosphere microbial communities from Kellogg Biological Station, Michigan, USA - KBS Switchgrass S1-2 | ecosystem: Host-associated > Plants > Roots > Rhizosphere > Soil ... | reverse complement strand
CCACATCAGTCAGTCGAAGATCGCGATCGGTTCGGGCGGAATTTGGGGCAAGGGTTTCCTCCAGGGCAGCCAGAGCCATCTCGATTACCTCCCCGAGGGCCATACCGACTTCGTCTTTGCCACCATGGCCGAGGAATGGGGCCTGATCGGCGGGGTTCTTCTGATCATTGCCTTCGCGCTCGTGATCCGCTGGGGGATGAGGGTCAGCGCCAACGCGCGGACTCGTTTCTCGCAGCTCGCCGCGGCGGGCCTGTCGGCCGCGATCTTCTTCTATGTCGCGATCAACCTCATGATGGTGATGGGTCTCGCCCCCGTCGTCGGAGTGCCGCTGCCGCTCGTCAGCTTCGGCGGCTCGGCAGTGATGACGGTCATGCTTTGCCTCGGCCTGTTGATGGCGCTCGAGCGGCAGCAGCGGACGGGATCGACCATCGCTTGAAACGCGGCGGTTGCGTGACCACCTAGCCCATGCTACCGGCGCCGCCGCTCCAGAGCGCAAAAGTCGCCGGAGCTTCGCCTCACGGCAGTGGACGCATAGCTCAGTTGGTAGAGCAGCTGACTCTTAATCAGCGGGTCCTAGGTTCGAGCCCTAGTGCGTCCACCATTTCCTCAATGACTTGATGATATAACCGGTCAGAAATTGCTCTCGCGGGTAACCGCCTGCGCTCGGGTCATGCCGGTAGCGCATCGATGCGATAACGGCTTCCGATTTCATCTCACCACGCCAACGAGGCATCATCGGCGGGCAAGATAACAGGAGACCGTCTCATGATCGCCCGCAGCGAACCCAATCCGCTTCGCCGCTTATTCTGCCTCACCGCACTCCTCGCGGGTGCGGCGACAACTAGCGCCGCCACGGCCGCCACAGCTCCGACCGCCGCTGAGCACGCCACCGGCGTTCTTCGCCTGGCGAGCGCGCATCCCGTCGACGAGACTGTGGCCCGCATCAAGCAATCGGTCGAAGCCAAGGGCATCCGCTATTTCGTCGCTATCGATCAGCAGCAACTCGGAGCGTCGGCAGACCTGACGATCCGCAAGTCAACTCTGGTGCTGTTCGGCAATCCTCCGCTCGGTGTTCAGTTCATCCAGGCCAATCCCTATGCAGGGCTCGACTGGCCAGTAAGGATGCTGGTGCGTGAGACTGCCGACGGTACGACCGAGATCGCCTACACGGACTTCGCCTTCATCGCGCAGCGCTATGGAATAACTGGCAAGGACGCGCAGCTGAAGATGGCGAGCGAGGTCGCGGCCACGGTTGCCGGCGAAGCCGCCAACTGAGGATGTTCGCCACGCTTGCCATCTCCGCTTTGTGTGCGGCGCTAATGGGCTTTGCCATCCAGCGCGGTGGTACGTGCCTCGTCGCCGCCGTCGACGAGCTGGTGAGCAAGCGCCAGGCGAAGCGTCTTATCGCGCTCGCCGAAGCCTCCGCGCTCGTCGCCTGCGGAATGGTCGTTGCCGAGCTGGCCGGCGTGCTCCCAATGGCTCCGCGCGCGTTCGCCGTTACGGGCTGGACGGTTGCCGGTGGAATGATCATGGGCCTCGGCGCCTACGTCGCCGGAGCCTGCGTATTTGGCGCCGTCGCGCGGATCGGTAACGGCGAGCCGGCCTATTTCCTCGTCCCGATCGGCTTTTTTCTCGGCTGCCTTGCCGCGGTGGGACTTGGAATGTCGCATCTCCCGCAGGCGACCGACAAGCAATCGCTCGTACTCGCTCAGGCCGCCCTTTTCGCCGGCCCTCTCCTGGCAATCGCTGCCTGGCGGCTCTGGCACACGATCGGTGCAGCCCGGGACGGGCAATTCGCCGACTATGTCTGGTCGCCCCACGTCGCAACGGCCGTGATCGGCTTGACCTTCGTCATCCTGTTGCTCGTTGCGGGCGCCTGGAACTACACCGATTACCTCGCCGAGGCCGCTCGGCACATGACCAGCCGGGGCTTCGATCGCGGGCTGCTGCTGCTGGCCTTGTTTGGCGGAGCCTTGGTCGGCGGCTGGACCGCCGGGCGGATCAAGCCGGTGAAGCCAAGCTGGGCCTCGGTTGCCCGTTGCCTAGCCGGCGGAATCTTGCTCGGCCTTGGTGGTTCGCTGGTGCCGGGCGCCAACGACGGCCTTATCATGCTCGGCCTTCCGCTGCTTTACCCGCACGCATGGATCGCTTTCGCCAGCATGTTCGTGACGATCGTTGCGGCACTCATATTGCAGCAAGCGACCATGGCGCAGAACGCGCGCTTGGCCTAAGAGGAGGGTAAGGGGCGGTTTACATGGAAATGCAGCAAGTTCGCTATTTCCTGGCGGTCGCGCGAACCCTTAACTTCACGCGCGCGGCGGAGGAGTGCAACGTCACCCAGCCCGCGCTCACGCGCGCGATCAAGCAGCTCGAGGATGAGCTCGGCGGCGAGCTGATCCGCCGCGAAGGCCGCAACAGCCACCTCAGCGACCTCGGAAACCGCATGCAACCGCTTCTCCAGCAATGTTACGACAGCGCGCTGACCGCGAAGTCTCTCGCCGCGCGAGTGAAGAAAGGCGAGGTATCAAGCCTGGCGATCGCGGTCTCCCAATCGCTCGACCTCGAGCTTCTGACCGGTGCTCTTGGCGAGGTGAAGCGCGCCTTTCCGCACATGCAGCTGCGGTTGCGGCGCGGGACCGGCAGCGAGATCAGCGAAATGCTTAAGAACGGCGACGTCGAACTCGCCGTCGGCGGCCCGCTCGGCGAGGAATGGGACAGGATCGACGCCTGGCCGATGTTCACCGAGTCATTCGACTTCGTCGTGTGCGCCGATGATGAGCTCGTACAACGGGGCGGTCTCGACCTGGATGTCGAACTCGTCAGGGAGTCGCGGTTCCTGCACTACGCCGGCAGCGACCCCACCGAGCTGCGCCGCGAGGCGTTGATGGCCTGCGGCATTCCCTACGACGCCGTGCATGAGGTCGATTCCGTTTGCGATCTCGAGGCGCTCGTGGTCGCCAGGTTTGGCCTTGCCGTCATGCCCGCGAGCGCGATGAATTCGCCCCGGCTGCGGCATCTGTCCTGCTCGGCGCTGGACCTCAAGCGGACGGTGGCGATCTATAGCGTCGCCGGCAGGCCTCGCTCACGCGAAGCTGGCGCGCTTCTGAACCTGCTTCGCTCGACCGACTGGGAGGATCGGCTTTTGCCGGAGTTGGTCCACGCTGCTTAACAGATCAGCCAGCTCCATCCGCCGGCGGTAGTCGGGATCGACGTGCCGGGTGAGGATTCGGCCGTCCTTGCCAACGACGAACACGGCCGGAATTGGCAGGATCCAATCGGTTCCACCCTGGTAAAGCGGGATGTCCCAGCCCGCGCCTTCAATCATTTTCGACATCCGCGGGGGAACCCAGACAGCCAGGTTGATCGAGAGAGCGTAGCCCGCCCCGTAGTCGGTGAGAATCGGAAAGGACGCCCTGGCTTCCCGGCGCATCTTCCGCGTGTAACGCTGCGTTTCGGCCGAGATGCCGATCACCCGCGCTGGACGCAGCTTGTCCTCGATCTGAGCCACGCCGGCGATGTTGAGCCGGCAATAGGGGCACCAGTGGCCGCGGTGGAACACCAGGACCACCGGTCCATCGCCGAGCAGGTCCTGGAGCGATACGAGATGCCCGTCCTGGTCCGGCATCGTGAACAGTGGCATTTCATCGCCGACCTTGGGCGCTGTGTTACCAGCCCGCGCAGCCTCGAGCCGGGCCACGAACAGGTCGACCTCACTGCAGAATGCCGGCGCCTCGTTGCGGACGGTGTCCGCGATCGCGTTCAATCGCTCGGCCAGGGTGCAGTCGCGATCGCGCGCATCGCGATACACTTCGTCAAGTCGTTCCGGGAACGGCCGAGCCATGCCTCATTCTACCACGAAGTGGGTACGACTCTAATAGATGGCCTTTACGCAGCGCAGCAGCTCATCGAGGTTCATCCGCTGCCGGTAATCGGGGTCAATGTGGCGTCCGGCGATGGTGCCGTCCTGGCGCACTACGAACACCGAAGGAATTGGCAGCACCCAATCGGTTCCCCCCTGATAGACCGGAATGTCCCAACCAGCCTCCGAGATCATGCCGGCGAGCTTGGAATCGACCCACACGGCGAGGCTGAGCGACATGGTGTAGGCGGCGTCCATGTCGGTGAGGACTGGGAAGCGCGCGCCGGTTTGCTCGCGAAGCATGCGCGTATAGCGCTGGGTTTCGGTCGAAATGGCGACGATCTGCGCTGGACGAAGCTGTTCCTCGATCTCAGCGAGCGCGATCATGCTCAAGCGGCAAAACGGGCACCAATGCCCGCGGTGGAACGCGATGACCGCCGGTCCTCCGGCGAGGATCTCGGCCGGGCTGACGAGCCGGCCTTCGTGGTCGGGAAGGACAAAGTCCGGCATTTGCTCCCCGATTCCTGGAGCATCGGCGCCAGCCTGCACCTGCCGAAGCCGGCTGGCGAACTCGTCGACGGCGTCGGCATACCAGGGCTTATGGATCCGCGCGGCGTCGGCGACGACGCGCAAGCGATCTTGCAGCGACAAGTCGCTGGAGCGCACTTCCAGAAAGGCGGCCTCGATCGGTGAGATCGGCTGGTCGGTCATTCACTCATCCTACCACAGGCAGCCTAGGGTCGATCGCGACGTCACGCACGCGACGCCGCCGTTTCGACCATTTCGCCGCCGCACGCCTCATGCAGGATGAACCCTTCGATCGGGTCGAACGATCCACGCCAGGGCGCCTTTTCCAGCGTAATCATGGTGTCGCGATATCCGGCTTCGCGCCGTTGGCGGATTCCTTCAGGGCTGAAGTCGAGGTCCTTGGAATGGTCCTCATATTCGAGCGCCGGAGCGAGCAGGCGAACGACGTGCATGGTCGTCGTGCAGCCGTAGCTTTTCATCTGCGAAACGATCTTGTCCTTTGCCGCGCAGTCGGGGACCAGGGCGCCTAGCTCCGCAATGACGTGGCGCAACCGGTGCAACTGGCGCTGGCGCGCGATGTGGGTGTTCGACCGGCTCGAATATTGCAGGTCCTTCTGGCGGTTCATCACCTCCCAGATCGAGCGCGGCTCGGGGCCGTGCGGGTTCCAGATATGGACCGCGAGAACCAGGCTGTTGCGGCGCGGATTGTCGTCGAACACGACTTCGACCGGAGTGTTCGAAAGGATCCCGCCGTCCCAATAGAGCTCGCCGTCGATGCGCACCGCGGGAAAGGCCGGGGGCAGCGCGCCCGAGGCCATGATGTGGCGCAGGTCGATCGTCATGTTGCGACTGTCGAAATAGACCATCTCGCTGTTGCTGACCCTCGACGCACCGACGGTCAGCCGGACGTCTCCGCTATTGAGCTGATCGAAGTCGATCAGGTCCTCGAGCGTATCGGCAAGCGGCCGGGTTGAATAGTAAGCGGCAGCGTCCGGCCCGAGTGGAATGTGCGGGCTGAGGAAGGCGGCGGCCTGAGGCTGGAAGAAAGCCGGAATTCCGTTGGTGACGGCGACCGCATTGCGCGCCGTGGCCGCAAGCCACGCCGGCAGGTAATTGCTGACCGTCGGCGCATTCTCGACGCGCTTCCAGAATTCGCACAAACGGTCCAGCCGTTCATTCTTGGGCGAGCCGGCGATGATTCCGGCATTGATCGCGCCGATCGACGTTCCGACCACCCAGTCCGGCTCGACGCCGGCCTCGGCGAGCGCCTCGTAAACGCCAACCTGATAGGCGCCCAGGGCGCCGCCGCCCTGAAGCACCAGAACGGTCTGGCCCAGCGCCTTCATTTCTTGCTGCAGATCGCTTTTCATGGATGCGCCTTTCATGCGGGTTGGGGCCATGCGGGGGGTGCCGGCAGAGGTCCGGTGATGAGCCGCGCGCTGCGCGCGAAGGTGACGTAGTTCCACGCCCAGCTGAGCATGACGGAGAGCCGGCTCCTAAAGCCGACCAGGAACCAGATGTGCGCGACGCACCAGATCAGCCATGCGGCGAAGCCGGACAGCCGGATCGTGCCGAAATCGGCGACGGCGCAGCTGCGGCCGATGGTCGCGAGATTTCCATAGTCGCGGTACTGGAACGGCCGGCGCGTTCGGCCAAGGATGCGGTTAGCCACATAACGGCCCTGCTGCTTGGCGACCGGCGCGATTCCGGGAAGCGTTCCGCTTCGTCCGTCGGGGCAAGCGGCGGTGTCGCCGATCACGAAGATATTGGGGTAATCCGGAATGTGCAGCTCCGGCACGACTTTGACCCGGCCCGAGCGATCGGCGGCCGCGCCGATCCATTCGGCCGCAGGCGATGCCTGGACGCCGGCCGCCCAGACAAGGGTGTGCGCGACGATCGTATCGTCTCCTGCGCGCACATGGCGCGCGCCGATTTCCGTCACTGGCGCGCCGAGCCGGACCTCGACCCCAAGCTGCTCGAGCGAGCGGACGGTCTTGCCCTGCAGTCGTTCGGGAAAAGAGGAGAGCAGGCACGAGCCCGCTTCGACGAGCACCACGCGCGAGCAATGCGGCGTGATCGAACGGAAATCGCGCGAGACGGACTTGCGGGCCAGTTCGGCGATCGCGCCGGCCATTTCGACCCCTGTCGGACCGCCGCCAATCACCACAAAGGTCAAGAGAGCATCGCGAACCCGCTTGTTTGTTTCGGTCTCGGCCCGTTCGAGCGCGAGCAGCACACGGCGACGGACGTCGGTCGCGTCCTCGATCGACTTGATTCCTGGCGCATGGCGCGACCAATCATCGCGGCCGAAATAGGAATGCCGTGCTCCAGTCGCGAGGATGAGCCAGTCGTATTCGATCACCTTGCCGCTCTCGAGGCGGACGGCCCGTTCGAACGGGATCACCGCGCAAACTCCGTCGAGCAGCACGCGCACGTTCCGCGCATGGGCCAGGATCGAACGGATCGGTGCGGCAATGTCGGCCGGCGAGAGGGCCGCGGTCGCGACTTGATAGAGAAGCGGCTGGAACAAATGGTGGTTGCGACGATCGATGACCGTCACGTCGACTGGCGCATTCGCAAGGCGCTTGGCAGCTTCGAGGCCGCCAAAACCCGCGCCGACGATCACCACTTTTGGACGGTTCCTGGTCATTCAGAGGGCCAGGAAGTCGTCCATTGCGGGTCCACCAAGGGTGCGAGCGTAATAGACCCGCGGCTGCCCGCTGCGGCGAATACGCGTGCGCTTCGTCGCCCAGAGGGTTGCGGCGGCGAGGTGCGGGCAAAGGGTTCTAGTCTGTTGAATCGGTGTCATTGCGCGGTCCATCCTCCATCGACGCTGAGAGCCGTGCCGGTGATCGACGCGGCGGCGGGTGAGCTGAGGAAAACGGCGAGCGCGCCGAGCTCTTCAACCGTGGCGAAGCGCTTGCTCGGCTGCGCGGCGAGAAGCACGTCATTGATGACCTGGTCGCGGCTGATCCCGCGCGCCTTAGCCGTGTCGTCGATCTGCTTTTCGACGAGTGGGGTCCAGACGTAGCCCGGGCAGATCGCGTTGCAGGTGATCCCATGGCGCGCGGTTTCGAGTCCGACCGTCTTGGTCAGGCCGAGCACGCCATGCTTGGCCGCGACGTAGGCGCTCTTGAACGGTGAGGCGACGAGCGAATGGGCGGAGGCGACGTTGATGATCCGGCCGAAACCGGCCTTTTTCATGCTTGGGACGGCGGTCCGGATCGTATGGAATGCTGCCGAGAGATTGAGTGCGATGATCGCGTCCCACTTCTCGGGCGGGAAAGCCTCGACCGGCGAAACGTGCTGGATGCCGGCGTTGTTGACGAGGATGTCGAGCCGGCCGAACCGATCGATCGCATTGGTTACAAGCGACGTGCAGGCGGCCGGGTCCATCAGGTTCGCGCCGTCATAAACCGCGTTTCGGCCTAGCCCCGCGCACTCGCTGCAGAGCTCGTCGATCACCCGTTGATCGGCGATGCCGTTGATGACGACGTCAGCGCCCGCAGATGCGAACGCCCGTGCAATTCCAAGGCCGATCCCGCTCGTCGAACCGGTGACGATCGCGACGCGGCCGGTGAGAGGCTTGTCGCCTGCGATCATTTCCGCCGGCGTGGGCATGTCCATCGTTCATTCCTCCTGTTTCGCCGGGAATCTGCCGGAGTGCCTGCTCTGGCTGAAATGCCGTTTGTGCATGGACTTCATGCCGACATCCGATTGGGCCGGCAGCGCTCCAATCCGTAGTTTCAAAACCGCGCCAAGAGGTCATCCGAGCTCGGTTGAGCGGGGAAAATGGAACCCGCCACCGACCGGCGGCTTCGAGGCGACCAGTTAGAAACAAGCAACAGGACAACCGACCATGATGAAGACCATTTTCAAAGGCGCGCCGCTGGCCCTCGCTTCGGTACTCGCGTTCGCGTCACCGGCGATTGCCGGGACTTGCCAGACGCCGGGTTCAGTGGATTTCGCCAACGCCCCGATGATGCCGAAAGGCGTCACCGACACGGTGATTGGTGCGATCAACCTCGGGCCGGAGATCAACGTCGACGGGCGCCAGCTGCGGACTCGCCGCCTGGTCGTCCAGCCCGGCGGAATTGTCCCGCTTCATAGCCACAAGGACCGCCCGGCGCTGATCTACACTGTCAGCGGTTCGATTACCGAATACAGCAGCGCGTGCGGCGCCCCGATCGAGCATAAGGCCGGCGACATCAGCCGCGAGGCCGATGGGCTCAGCCATTATTGGGTCAACCACGGCAAGGTGCCGGCCGTCCTGCTCAGCTCGGACGTGTTCCACGGCTGATTCGACTTCCCCGCCGGCCCCCGCTCCCCCCGAAAAGGCCGGCAACCCAGTGGCGCCCCGTCCATCGCCCCTTGGCGGGGCGCCACACCCCTTCGTGCTGGGGCATCAGGAGACAGCAATGAACAAGCTAAACGCCTTTGCCGCCGCGACCGTTCTCGCTTCGCTGACCGCCGCCGCGGCCAGCGCTAGCCCAGTCCCGCCGCAGCCCGGCAAGGACAAGTGCTACGGCATTTCGCTTGCCGGCAAAAACGACTGCAAAGCCGGCGCCGGCACGACCTGCGCGGGCACGTCGCACAAGAACTATCAGGGCGACGCCTGGAAGTATGTCACCCGCGGCACTTGCACGGCGATCAAGACGCCCAAGGGCAACGGCTCGCTGACCCCGATCGGCCGGTAGGCTCCAATGACTCTCGCCGCAGGTGTCGGCTTCAAGGCCGAACATTTTGAAGAGGCGCTTGCCGCGCCTGCGGCGGGCCTTTGGTTCGAAGTCCATGCCGAAAATTACATGGTCGACGGCGGCCCCCGCCTCGCCATGCTCGAGACGGTTCGGAGCGAGCGCCCTCTCTCGCTCCACGGCGTCGGCATGTCCCTTGCCGGCGCCGTACCGCCTGATGCCGATCACATCGCCCGTCTGAAGCTCCTCGTCGATCGGTTCGAGCCGGAGCTCGTCTCCGAGCATCTGGCCTGGTCGCGGCTCGACGGGCGCTGCTTTCCTGACCTCCTTCCGGTCCCTCGGACGAATGAGGCGCTGGCGCGCCTCGCGGACAATATCGGCCGCGTCCAGGACGCGCTCGGCCGCTCGATCCTGATCGAGAATCCGAGCCACTATCTGGCGCTCCGCGACCACCAGTGGAGCGAGACAAGTTTCCTCGCCGAGCTCGCCCGACGTACCGGCTGCGGCCTGCTGATCGACGTGAACAATGTGGCGGTCGGCGCGCACAATCTCGGTTATGACCCCGCGGCCTGGCTCGAGACGATCCCGGCGGAGCTCGTCGGGGAGATCCACCTCGCCGGGCACAGCCTCGACGACGAAGGCACGTTGCTGATCGACAGCCATGACGCGGCGGTCAGTGATGACGTCTGGCGCCTCTACGAAAGCTTCATCGACCGCATCGGCGCGAAGCCGACGCTGATCGAACGCGACGGCAATCTGCCGCCCTTCGCCGAGCTCATGGCAGAGCGCCAGCGAGCGCAGCACGTCCTCGAGGGGAGCCTCGCTCTTGCTGCTTGAGTTCCAGCGCGATTTCGCCGCGACGATCGGAGAGCCCGCGGAGGGCGCGATGAGCATCTATCGCAACACCGTGCTCATCGGCTGCGTTGATGCGCTGCGGGCCAACTATCCGGTGGTCGCGCAGCTCCTCGGCAACGAAATGTTCGAAGCCGTCGCGGTCGAGCATGCAAACCAATGTCCGCCGCGCCGTCCGGTGCTTGCGCTGTACGGGGCTCGCTTCCCCGACTGGCTCGCTGAGCAAAGCTGGCTTCATGAAATCCCCTATCTGCCCCACGTCGCTCGCATCGAGCGGCTCCACATCGAGTCTTTGTTCGCAAGCGATGAAGATCCGCTCGAAATGGCCCATGTCAGCGGCCGCGACGACTGGCAGGCGCTTCGCTTGCGGCTTCATCCCGCGACCCGCTTCCAATGGCTGACCGCGCCGGCGATGAGCATCTGGCTCGCGCACCGTGAAGGGTCCGAAGGCGAGCTCGAGTTGGAGTGGAAGGCCGAGGGCGTGTTGCTGACGCGGCCCGGCCTGGACGTCCAGCCAAGCCGCCTCAGTCGAGCGGGCCACCGTTTTCTCTTCGGCATTCGCCTCGGCGAGAGCGTCGGCGCTGCCGCCATCGCTACGGCCGGGCTTTATCCGGACACCGACGTCGGGTCGCTGTTCACGTCCCTCGTCAACGCCGGCGCATTCGCCGCCTCATCCCACAGGAGCATCCCATGACCGCTACCACCACATCATTGAATTGGCGCGCGCCGTTCGGGCTTCTCGCCAACACCGCCGCCAAGCTGTTTCCGCCTTCGCTGCTGCTGCTCGTGCAACGGCTCGGCATCGCCGCTGTGTTCTTCATGTCCGGCCGAACCAAGATCGCCGAGGGCAGCTGGCTGACGATCGACGACAGCGCGTTCGAGCTCTTCCGCACCGACTATCACTTGCCGTTGATCCCGCCCGTGCCAGCCGCATATGCCGCGACGACGGCCGAGCATCTTTTCCCGATCCTGCTTGTGGTGGGTCTCTTCACCCGGCTGTCCGCGGGCGCTCTGCTGGTCATGACGACTGTGATCGAGGTGTTCGTTTATCCCGACGCCTGGCCGACGCACCTTAGCTGGGCCGGGCTCCTCCTGCCTTTGATCGCGCTGGGTGGCGGAAAGCTGTCGCTCGACCGCCTGTTCAAGATTCCCTGATTCCCACTAACATCACCAGGGAGGCCCGAGGCAACGTGCCGCGGGCCTCCTTGCATTTCCGGCATCGCAAACATCGCAGAAGGGCATTGGAGGGCGAGCCTTTCTCCGTGCGAAAAGTACCTGCAATTCAAATAGGTGCAGGTGTCGAAATGGCCCAGAAGCAGTCGTTCCAGATGATCTCCGAAATGATGGAGTTCGCGACCTTCTCCGCCGCCGAGCAGCGCTATATTCGCCGCTCGCTCGACGTGGCCGAGCGCGGTGCTAATGCCGGCGATCGCTGGGCGCGCCATTCGGCGGAAGGCGCAAGCATCAACGCTCAGTCGCGCCTCTACCGGGCGCTTCTGGAGGCCATTCGTCGCGATATTCCCGATGACATCGAAGCCGGCGCAGTCACCAACGTGATCGGGCCGCTGATGACAGTGTCGGCCTTCGATCTGGGCGAAGGAAAGTTGAGCAGCTTCAAGGCTTATCGCTTCCTCTATGAGCGCCTGCTCGGCGGCGCGGTCCGGCCCTGGCTGCCTAGCGCATTCCTTTCCGCCGCCGCCTTGCCCTCTATTCACCCGTCGCTCCGCAAGGCGCTGCTCGGGTCGGTCACCGCTGATGACGTGGCGGCATTCGGTTGGTCCATCCGCGATGCGGCTTTCACGCCGGAATGGGTCGAGAAGGTCCCCGTTACGGTGTGCTGATCGGAAAATGTCCGCTTTCCGCCCATTGCGGTCGCTCCAAGATTGTCGTCAGTTGATGGGCGGCCTAGCGCGTCGTTGCACCTGCGGTCTTAGTTGCTGAATTCCGCCCGGGGGAAACCAAGATGAACCAACTGTCTCCAACCGGCCGGACATGGACCTTTGCCGGCCTCGCTATCGCCTTGTTCGGGATCCCCGCTGTCAATTTGGTCTTCAAGCTGGCCGGGTTCACTCGCAATGACGACGGAGCGATCGTTGTCCGTGAGATCGCCATCCTCACGCTTGTCGCACTCCTGCTTTGGATCATCCGTTCCGGCGAGCGGCTGCCTTTGTCATCGATCGGACTGAAGCGGCAGCCATTAGGTCCGGCGATCTTGTGGAGCGTACTGACGATGGTTGCGTTCGCGGGCGCGCTCTTCTTCTGCCTTGGGCTGCTCCTTCCAGCGCTTGGCCTGAGTTATGGGTCCCAAGGCGGGCCGGCGGTTTCGCTTGGGGTGACAACGCTGGTCGTGATGCGCGCGGGCCTCGCCGAGGAAGTCTTCTATCGCGGCTTTGCAATCGAACGGATAGGGGCGCTGACCGGTAGCCGCTCGATTGCCGCGGTGATCCCGCTCGTCATGTTCGCCGGATTTCATTTCAGCCAGGGGATCGCGGGTGTCATCATCGCCTTCTTCGTTGGCGCCGCGGCGACCGCAATCTATCTGTGGAAGCGCAACCTGGTGATCTTGATTGCCGCGCACTTCACGCTCGATTTTGTGCCCAATGTTCTAATTCCCCTGATCGCCGGAAAGTAACGAAATCGGGCATCGCCTCCATTCGAGCCCCAGTGCGTCCACCACTTCACTTCTTTTTTCTCCCATTGCGACTGCGTCGCACCACGCTACCGTCCAGCGGATGATGCGGGTCCTCTTGGCGATTTTGGGTGCGACGGCGGCGCAAGCGGCCTCGGCGGCCGGGATTGCCGCGCTTCCAAACGGGGTCGAAGCCAGCAACGGCCAAACGGCAGTACGGGTAACGGCCCTATCCGATACGGTCGTGCGCATTCGGATCGCCCACGGAACCGCCTTCCCGGAGGATGCGAGCTGGGCCGTGCCTGCCAAGGCCAGGCAGCAAATGAGGCCTGTGCGAGCGACGTCAAACGGGTTCAGCACCGGCGCATTGGCGGTCGCCATCGATCCGGACACCCTGCGGCTGACCGTCACGGACGCTCGGGGAAAGGTCATCGTCGACGACGCGCCAAGGCCCGTCCGCTTCGATGGGGCGCAATTCGAGCTGCGCAAGCAGCTCCCGCTTGGCGAGCACATCTATGGGCTTGGCGACAAAACGGGCAATTTCGACCGCCGCGGCCAAAGCTTCGTCAACTGGACCACCGACGCCTGGGGTTT
>Ga0068858_100004877_pt1 | contig 13157 bp, 10 predicted proteins | sample KBSSwiS12_FD_66589 | JGI IMG/M metagenome (GOLD analysis project Ga0068858, IMG submission 66589) | Switchgrass rhizosphere microbial communities from Kellogg Biological Station, Michigan, USA - KBS Switchgrass S1-2 | ecosystem: Host-associated > Plants > Roots > Rhizosphere > Soil ... | reverse complement strand
GAGGATTTCGCCGACATGCTGGCCGAGCTGCGAGGGTACGATCCGCGCCCGGGGCTGCAGTTCGGCGCGGTCGACGGCGAGCCGGTGGTCCCCGACGTGCTGGTCCGCGCGCGCGGCGACGGCGGCTGGTCCATCGCCATCAATCAGGCGACGCTGCCGCGGCTGGTGGTCAACCGCAATTACTATGTCGAACTGCGCGGGGCCTGCGCCGACAAGACCTCCCGCGGGTGGTTGTCGGAAAAGCTGGCCGATGCCAACTGGCTGATCAAGGCGCTCGACCAGCGGCAGAAGACCATTCTCAAGGTTGCCGCCGAGATCGTGCGCCAGCAGGATGGCTTCTTCCGCCAGGGTGTCGCGCACCTCAAACCGCTGACGTTGCGCGCGGTGGCCGAGACGATCGGCATGCACGAGAGCACGGTGAGCCGCGTGACTTCGAACAAGTACCTGAACTGCGCGCGCGGCACGTTCGAGCTCAAGTATTTCTTCACTTCGGGCGTCGCGTCGGCCGATGGCGAGGGGGCGGTTTCGGCCGAGGCGGTCAAGGCCGCGATCCGGCAGTTGATCGATGCCGAGGAGCCGCGCGCGATCCTCTCCGACGATGCCCTGGTTGATCTCCTGAAAGACAAGGGCTTCGACCTCGCACGGCGTACGGTGGCCAAATACCGCGAGGCGATTGGCCTCGGCTCCTCGGTCCAGCGCCGCCGCCAGAAGGCGCTCGCGGCCATCCGCTAGCTCATCCGGCCGCCGCGCGCGGCCACCCCTCCCCCGCAGGGCCGCACGGCTCGCCGCATCCGCGCCCCGACCTGCCGGAACGGTTCGTCGCACCTGTGGTTAACGGCGCGAGGGGATACCACCGGATCCGGCTGCGGGGCCGTCCAGGTCGCGCCAGCGCCGGCTTCGCAAAGGAGAACCACGGTGAAAGCATCCGTTCTTTGCCTGATGGCCGCAGCAGCGCTGCCGCTTTCGGCCTGCACTTCGATGAGTAATGACCGCACGCTCGCCAGCGCCGGGACCGGCGCGGCCGTGGGGGCGGCCGGCGGCGCGGCGGTTGGCGCGCTGGCGGGCGGCGACGTACTCGCGGGCGCCGCGATCGGCGCGGCGATCGGCGGCGTGGCCGGCGCGGTCTGGGCCGACCGGAACGGCGATGGCCGGGTCGACGGCTATGTCCGCGAGAACCAGTACTATGCCGGCGTGCCGGATGGGTATGATCCCAACTACCAGTCCGCGTCCGCAGCGCCCGCCTGCAAATCGGTCGGCCAGACTGCGCTGACCGGTGCGGGTGTCGGCGGGGTTGGCGGCGCCGCAGTCGGGGCCCTGACCGGCGGCAGTCTGCTCGCCGGCGCGGTGATCGGCGCGGCGATCGGCGGCGTGGCCGGCGCGGTCTGGGCCGATCACAACAACGACGGCTGCGTTGACGGCTATGTCCGCGAGGGCCGCTACTATGCCGGCGAGCCGACCGTTCAGCCGGCCGCCATGCCGCGCTCGGGCGAGCGCGGCTGAGCCGATGACGAACGCTGCCGGTATCCGCCGAGGGTTGCTTGTCCGCCGCCTGCTGGCGCCGGCAGCGTTCGTCGCAGTTGCCGCCGGTCTCGTGCCCGGGGCCTGGCCGCTGGGCGCGGCTCCGGCCCGCGCCGAGGTGGCGGACACGCTTACGGCAGAGCTGGTCCGGCGGGCGCCGGGCGAGCTCAAGCCGTTCTATGCCGCCCGCGGCTGGCGGCCCCTCTGGATCGGCCCCGCCGGGCAGGTCCGTCCGGCGGTGCAGCAGCTTCTCGGGCAAGTCGAGGCTGCCGATATCGACCGGATCAGGCCCGGACGGCTCAAGGCCGGCGAGCTGCGCAAGGCGTTCGACCGGCTGACCGATGGGCCGGCGGATCCCGAGGCGCTGGCCCGGGTCGAACTGGCCGCCTCCAAGGTATACGCGGGGTGGGTGAAGGCGCTGCGCGCTGCGCCCCATGCCCCGATGCAATACGAGACCGAGGCGCTCGCCCCGGCCATTCCGACCACGACGGCGGCACTGGTAGCGCTGGCCGCGGCGGCATCGCCGGAGGACTGGCTGGCGCGGATGGGCTGGATGCACCCGTGGTATGCTCCGTTGCGGGCCGCGCTGCTTGACCGCGGCCGGGGTGAGGCGCAGCGCCGCCAGATTGCCGCCAACCTCGACCGGGTCCGCGCGCTGCCGGCCAATCCGGCCGATCGCTACGTACTGGTCGACGCAGGCGGCGCGCGGCTGTGGCTGTTCGAGCAGGGGCGGCCCGTGGGCTCGATGAAGGTCGTTGTCGGCAAGCCCGACAACCAGACCCCAATGATGGCCGGGTTCATCCGCTACGCGATCCTCAACCCCTACTGGAACGTGCCGCCCGACCTCGTGCGGCAGCGGATCGCGTGGAACGTGCGGGACAAGGGTCTCGGATATCTGGGCGGGGGCGGCTATGAGGTGCTGGCCGACTGGGACAGCGAGCGGGTGATCGATCCGGCCACGGTCGACTGGCAGGCGGTCGAGGACGGGCGGACGATGGTGCGGGTACGCCAGCTGCCCGGGGGCAGCAATTTCATGGGCCGGGTCAAGTTCGAGTTTCCCAACCCGCAGGGCATCTATCTGCACGATACGCCCGAGAAGAATCTCATGCGCAAGGACGAGCGGACCGCCAGTTCGGGCTGCGTGCGGCTGGAGGATGCGCAGCGGCTGGGCCGCTGGCTGATGGGCAAGCCGCTGCCGCGCAAGGTCGCGGGCCCGGAAACGCGGGTGAATCTGCCCGAGCTGGTGCCCGTCTACATCACCTACCTGACGGTGTTTCCGGAGAGCTCGGGCGCGCTGGCGTTCAGGGCCGATCCCTATGGCCGTGACGGCGGCGGAGCGCAGCTGGCCACGCGATGAGGGGGCGGGGCGCTAGGGCTCGCGCGTGCCCCAGGTGAAGGCCGTGCGCACCGTGCTGTCGACCGGCTGTCCGGCCTGGTCCCGCGCGGGGCGGTAGCGGAAGCGCTGGACCACGAGCGAGCAGGTCAACGCATCGAGGCGCAGCGAGCCGCTCGAACCGAGCACCCGGCAATCACCTACCCGCCCGTCGCTGAGCACGGTGAAGCCGATCCCCACGGTGCCGCTCGCGCGAGCGGCGTCGCGCGGATAGTCGCGGTCGGATAGCCCGCCAGCGATCCGCTGCGCCGGGACGGCGACCTCGCTGCCGGTGCCGGTGCCGCCGCTCCCCGCGCCGCTCCCGCTGCCGACGCCGCCCGCGCCGGAGCCGTTTGCGGCTGAGCCTGCTCCGGCTGCGGTGGCCGCAGGGCTGGGACTGGGCAGCGCGATGCGGGGGCTGGGCTCGACCTGCGGGGCCGCGGGCGCGGCCGGCGCGGCGGCAGCCGGGGGACGCGGGTTCGGCTTGGGGGGCGGGGGCGGCGTGGGTTCGGCGGTGATCTCGGTGACGGTGAGCGCCGGGCTCCTGGCAGGTTCGAGCCAGCGCGCCCTTAGGCCGTCGATCAGGAGGAAGGCGAGGCTGCCCTCGATGACCAGCGCCGCTGCGGCCGCGGCGATGCGCGGGGCGGTCCACTTCGGACGTTGGTTCGTGCGGCTCATCGGTTCGCCTCTCGGGCCAGTCTGGTGGGCCCCTCTCTGGCGGCCCATGCCCGGCCGATCTTACGCCGCCGGGTGCGGGTCTCGGGGCAACGCCGCGCAGAAGCGGCCTCCTGGTTGGCGAACGCTGCAATCGTCCGTCCGGCTCCCACGCGCAGCAGAGCATGGCTATCCCTGCCGTGCTTATAATATTGTTGCTTCGGTAAGTAATAATGTTCTTGAACTGAGATGCAGAACTGCTACATTCCGAATAGTCCGGACACATCCATGTAAAAGCTGCGCCAAGCAAAGCGCGGCACTTCGGGAAAGGTGTGTCTATGTCTTACGTTTGTAACGCATCGGCTTCCAGCCGCGTGGGTATCACTATCGCGGTTGGTGCCCTTCACGGCCTTGCGCTTGTCGCGGTCATCAACGGGCTTTCCGTCGCGTTCATCCCGGTCGACAATCCCCCGCCGATCTCCGCCACCAATACACCGCTTGATGCCAATCCGCCGCCGACACCTCCGGCCCCACGGAGCACCAGTCTGCCGCACGATCCGGCGCCTGCGCCGACCGAGGAAGTGCGGATAGACCTCGGGACGGAGCCGATCGGGCCCTTCACCCTGCCCAACCCTGGCATCGGCGTGATCGCCGATCCCTTGCCGCAGCCAAGGGTAACCCCGCCCGCGCTCACCTCCCGTACCGCTCGCCCGCTGGGCAGCCGCGCCGGGTGGGTCACCGATGCCGATTATCCCTCCCATGAACTGCGCCTCAGCCAGTCAGGTGCGGTCGGCTTCACGCTCGCGATCGACGCGGCAGGACGAGTGGGTAGCTGCACTGTGACCCGCACCAGTGGCTTTGCCGGGCTCGACGAGACCACGTGCCGGCTCATCGCCCGCCGCGCCAGGTTCGAGCCCGCGCGGGACGACCGCGGTCTCGCGGTTCCGGGCACCTACGTCGGTACGGTGAGGTGGCAGATCCCCGATTGAGCCGCCAATCGGCCGACCAGAAGGCTCCGCCGGGTTCCCCTTCTCGGCGGGGCCTCCGGCGTTGATCGCGACTATGCTGGTCATGAGGCGCCAGTGCTGGTGCCCGGGAACGGGTGAGTCGCTAGCCGATGATCGACATGCGGACCGGCATGCGCGATCCCTCGGGGCGGAGGCGAACCGCACGCCGGCGTGGCACCGCTTCCTCGCCGAGCTGGCGCAGCGCCTCGGCTCCGGCCAGCGAGACCAGGCGAATAAGGCCCGCGGTGTTTTCGACCATCATCTTGTCGATGATCCGCGCGCGGTGCACCTCCACCGTGCGTTCGCTGATCAGGCACTCGACGGCGAGCTGCTTGTTGGTGAGCCCCCGGAAGAGGCCATCGACGATCTGTAGCTGCCGCCGGGTCAGCCCCGAGAGGACGCGCCGCGCGGCATCGATGTCATAGCGGCGGTTGGCGTCGTCGACGCGGGCATGGGCGAAATCGAGCGCGCGCGCCAGTTCGCCGGGTTGCGGCGGGACGGTCGAGAACGCCGAAATGCCGTCGTGCACCCCCGCGACGATCTCGTTCGCATCCATCTGGGCTACGCACCGCACGATCGGGACCGCGCCGCCGATCAGCAGGAAGTGCCGCATGACCGCCGCGAGCGAGCGCGGCTCGCCGCCGATCAGGAGGACGTGAAACGCCTGCTCGCGCAACCTGTCAGGCAAGAGGTCGGCGAGTTCGCCGATGGGAACGCCGAGTTCGCCGAGTGCCTCGCGGATCACCGCGGCCTCGCTCCGATCCTCGATCTGCAAGTATGCACGGGTCTTCCGGATCCGCTGCCCCATAACCAACCTCGCTACCGGCGTTCCGCCGGGGACCAGGGGACTTCAGATCGCCCCAAATTTCCTTTCCCGTCAGAAACTTGTTTAACATAGAGCAACGATTTAGGCCAGCCGACATTTCGCCGGTCGCAAGATTTGCCAGAGCCCTTTCGGGCAGGCTGCACAGCGGAACCGTAATATCGGCCGCAGGTAGGACAGGACCTCCGCCCGATACTTCGGAAGGGGCGGACAGGAGGCCCAAGCGGGGCCGCCCAACACCGGAACGTGCAGGGGGTGACGCCCGAATGGGCGTCGCGGAGCGTGGCTGCGAAGAATGCTCGCAGCCACGCTCCGTCATCCCGAACTTGGTTCAGGGCCCATGGGCTGAGCTTGCTGCTCGCGCTAATGCTGGGCCCATGGCGCAGCGCTGGCCGAAGCCGTGCGCCATGGACGCTGAAACCCGTTCAGCACGACGATCCCGGAATAGCAGACCAAACCCTGACGGCTGCCGATTCGACCGCGTGAACTTGCCAGAGCGGCGATCAGGCGCCGGCGGCGGCCGGCTCGACTGCGTCCTTGAGCGCTTCGACGAGGTCGGTCCGCTCCCAAGGGAACAAGTCGCCGTCGGCCTTGCGCCCGAAGTGGCCATAGGCCGCGGTCGTGCCGTAGATCGCCTTGTTGAGGCCCAGGCCCAGGCGGATGCCCTTCGGGGTGAGGCCGCCCAGCTTTTCCTCGGCGACGCGGGCGATGGCCGCTTCGAGCACGGCATCGCCGACAGTGCCGGTCTCGTGCGTGTTGACGTAGAGCGACAGCGGCCGGGCGACGCCGATCGCATAGGCGAGCTGGATGGTGCAGCGCGTTGCGAGGCCGGCGGCAACGACGTTCTTGGCAAGATAGCGCGCGACATAGGCGGCCGAGCGGTCAACCTTGGTCGGGTCCTTGCCGGAGAAGGCCCCGCCACCGTGCGGTGCGGCGCCGCCGTAGGTATCGACGATGATCTTGCGGCCGGTGAGGCCCGCGTCGCCATCAGGCCCGCCGATCTCGAACGAGCCGGTCGGGTTGATGTGCCACGCGGTCTGACCGGTGATGAAGCCGGCGGGCAGGATTTCGCCGACCACGCGCTTCACGTAAGCGTGGAGTTCGGCTTCCTTCGCGCCCTCGTCGTAGCCCGGCTTGTGCTGCGTCGACACAACGATCGCGGTCGCCTCGACCGGCTTGCCACCGACATACCGCAGGGTGACCTGGCTCTTGGCATCGGGCTCGAGGAACGGCGCGGCGCCGCTCTTGCGGTCGGCGGCGAGGCGCTCGAGGATCTTGTGGCTGTAGTCGAGCGTCGCCGGCATCAGGTCGGGCGTCTCGTCGCAGGCATAACCGAACATGATGCCTTGGTCGCCCGCGCCCTCGTCCTTGTTCGCGCCGGCATCGACGCCTTGCGCGATATGGGCGGACTGGCCGTGGAGGTTGTTCATGAAGGTCAGGTCGGCCCAGTGGAAGCCTTCCTGCTCATAGCCGATGCGCTTGACGACATCGCGCACGGTGCGTTCGATCTCGCCCTTTGCGCCCGGGGCCCACTTGCCGTTTTCGTAGACGCCCTTGCAGCGGATCTCGCCGGCCAGCACCACCAGGTTGGTGGTCGTCAGCGTTTCGCAGGCGATCCGCGCCTCGTTGTCCTTGGATAGAAAAAGATCGACGATGGCATCGCTGATCTGGTCGGCGACCTTGTCCGGATGGCCTTCGGAAACGCTTTCGGAAGTGAACAGGTATTCGCTGCGCATGAGCTCGGGTCCGATATAAAGAATTCTTTATGTCGATCTCTCTAGCGCCGCCCCTGCCGCAGCGCAAGCAGCGCGACAAGCGCCAGCAGCGCGGCCCAGCTCAGCGGCAGGGCATTGCCGAGGCGGGCGAACAGCGTTGCCGGACGGGCAGGGGGCACGAATCCGTCGAGCCGGCCGGCCACCGGGCGCGGCAGGAACTGGAGCACCCGGCCCTCGGCGTCGATCACGGCACTGATCCCGTTGGTCGTCGAGCGCAGGACCGGCAGCCCCTCCTCGATCGCCCGCAGGCGCGTCTGGGCGAGGTGCTGGGGCGGGCCCGAGGCGCCGAACCAGCCGTCGTTCGAAGGGTTGAAGATATAGTCTGGGCGGTGGACGCGATCGACGACGGCGCCGGAGAAGACGATCTCGTAGCAGACCTGGACGCCGGCCCGGCCCCACGGCCCAAGATCCAGGGTGCGCGGCCCCGGGCCAGGCCAGAAGTCGAGCGAGCCCGGGACCAGTCGCGACAGCCCCAGTGGGGTCAGCAGCGGGCGCATCGGCAGGTATTCACCATAGGGCACGAGGTGGGCCTTGGCGTAGCCAGCGCGGATCGTGCCGGCGGCATCCACCGCGGTGACCACGTTGCGGGCGGCGACGATCTCCTCGCCGCGGGTCTCGAGATCGACCGCACCGGTCAGCAGGAGCGATCCGGGGCCGATCACCGCGCCGATCCGCCGCCGCGCCAGCACCGGGCTGCCGGCGAAGGTCGTGCGGTCGTAGGCAAACGCCGGATAGCCCTCGCGCAAGTAGTCGGGCACCCCCGACTCAGGCCAGAGCACCAGCCGCGGCCTCGGCGCTGGCGGGGCCACGGTGAGCCGCGCGGTGGTGGTGAACTGGTTTTCGAAGTTGGCCGGATCGTCGATCAGCTCCTGGCGGACGCCGGGCTGGACGAGCGTGAAGCGCAAGGTCCCGGCGGGAGCGGGCGGCGAGAACTCAGGAGTGAGCATCAGCGCCACGGGGATGGCTACGAGTAGCGCCGTCAGGAGGCGGTGGCGGCGCGAGCGCCACGCCAGCCACCACGCGCCGGCAAGGAGCGCGACGAGGCCCGAGAGCGCATAAGTGCCGAGCCACGGTACGACCTGGGCGAGGCCAGCGCGGCTGAAGCCGCCGAGCGCGGCGACGCCGAGCGGGTTCCACGGGAAGCCTGTGAACACCCAGCCCCGCAGCCACTCGCTGACGATCCATGCGGCGGCAAAGCCGGCGACGAGCGCGGCGGGTCGGCCGCGGACCAGCCAGGCCGCGCAGCCGGCGAGGGCGGGGAACACGGCAAGGTAGAGCGAGAGCAGGAACACCGCAATCCAGCCGAGCCACGGCGGCATCTGCGCCTGGTAGGTGAACGCGGTCGCGATCCAGGTGTTGCCGAGGCAAAAATGGCCGACGCCCCACAGCCAGCCCGACACCGCTGCGCGCCTCGGGCTGGGGGCCCGGTGGACCAGGGCGATCAGCACCGCGGTTCCGGCCAGAGTCAGCGGCCAGAGCATCAGCGGGTGGAACCCGCAGGCGGCGAGCGCGCCGGCGAGGACTGCAGCCACTGGCAGCAGCAGACGGGATGACCGGCGGTGCGGGGGGCTCAGCGGTCCGGTTCGGGGGTTCGGCATCGCGGCGGGTGATGGCCGCTCGCCGCGCGCGGCACAAGTGCCAGAGACGACAACGGCGCGACTGCCAGGGCAATCGCGCCGTCGATCGGCCGGGGCTGCCCGCGGGGGGCGCCCGTCAGCCTTCCTCGGAGACCGCCGCCGCCTTGGGCTTGCGACCGCGGCGCTTGGGCGCGGGCGCCTCGTCCGCAGGCTCATCGGCGACGATCTCGCGCGGCACGCCGAGCGAGGGAGGCAGGATCGCGTCGAGCCCGCTGTGATCCGGCTCGGCAAGATTGCCGCTGCCAGTTTCGCCTTCGTCGTCACGCGGGCGAGGACGGCGGTCTTCGCGGCGCGGGCGCAGGCCGCGGTTGCCGCGGTTCTCGCGCACGAACGGATTGGCCGGGGGCTCGTAGATGCTGCGCGGCTGGTCCTCGCCGCCTTCGCCTTCGGCACTGTCGGCCACGGCTTCGTTGTCGGCCGCATCCTCGCCGCGCGGCTCGCGCTCGCGGCGGTCGTCGCGCTGGCGTTCGGCGCGGGGGCGATCTTCACGCGATGCGTCGTCACGCGAACGCTCGGCGCGCTCCGGGCGGTCGCCGCGGTCCTCGCGCGGGGCGCGTTCGCTGCGGGTGTAGCCCTGGTCGTAGCCCTGGTATTCGCCGCCGGCGTATTCGCTGGTGTCCTCGGCCTCTTCGGGCTGGTCCTGCCAGCGATCGTCGCGGCGGGCGCGCTGTTCTTCCTGGCGCAGGCGCGTATCGGCGATGACGCGGAAGTAATGGTCGGCGAACTGGAGGTAGTATTCCTCGGTCACCCGGTCACCGTTGAGGTGCGCATCGTGGGCGAGCTTGCGGTACTTCTCCAGCAGCTGGGGTGCATTGCCGCGGGCGCGGCTGTCGATCCGGTTGACCTGCTGCCCGCCGCCGCCGCCGCCGCCCTGCGGCCGGTTGTTGCCGCGGCCGCGCCGACGGTTGTTGCCACGATTATTGTTGTTCAAGGGTGACCGTTCCTTCACCGGATCGCCGCTCGGCCCCCTAATTCCTGCCGGCCGGCGAATCGCTTGCGCTTAGTGCACCGCGCTGCCCTCCTCGCAGCCGCGCGGTTCCCGACATCTGCGGGGCAGAGGGCCTGCGGCCCGATCCCGATGCAGCTGTTGGAGCTTTGACCGGCAGGAGAGGATATTCCGTCTATCCGCTGGTCAAGGGTGGACTTAGGGATTGCGCCCGAGATTGCCAAGGGAAATCTTTGTGCACGGCAGCAATAACCCCGATCATTTGGCAACGAGTTCGATCACGCGATCCCGCCCGGCGAGGTCGCGGTGGACACGGGGGACGAACCCGGCCGCCGCGCCGAGGGCGCTGACGGCCTCGGCCTGCGCCGCGCCGATCTCGAGCAGGGCGACACCGCCGGGGGCGAGCAGGCCGGCCAGGGCGGGGATGAGGCGACGGTAATCGTCGAGCCCCTCGGAGCCGGCGAACAGCGCGCCGGCGGGCTCGTGATCGCGCACGGACGGGGCGAGTTCGGCAGTGGTCTCGACGTAGGGCGGGTTGGCGAGGACGAGGTCGCAGCCGCCGAGGCCTGCGGTCCAGCCGGGTGCGGTCCAGTCGCGCTGGAGGAAGGCGCTGCGCGGGGCGAGGCCGAGCGCGTGGGCGTTGGCGGCGGCAACGGCGAGTGCGGCGGGTGAGCGGTCAATGCCGATCCCGCGGGCGGCGGGCAGTTCGGCGAGGACCGCCAGCAGCAGCGCGCCCGAGCCGGTGCCGCAATCGAGCACCCGGCGCGCGTCGGGGCGGGCGGCGAGGGCGGCCTCGACCAGCGCCTCGCTGTCGCCGCGCGGGATCAGCACCGCCGGGGTGACGCGCAAGGCGAGGCCGTGAAAGTCCTGCGTGCCGACGATGTAGGCCACCGGCTCGTGCGCGGCGCGGCGCTCGACCAGCGCGGCGAAGGCGGCCGGGGCGGGATCGCGCATGTGACCGAGCAGCAGCGCCGAGCGGGTGGCGCCCAGCGCGTGGGCCATCAGCACCTCGGCATCGAGCCGGGCGGTGTCGCTGGTCGCGGCGAGCCGCTCGGCCGCGGTGCGGATGGCTTCGCTTACCAGCACGGCGAAGAGAGGAGTACGCTCATTCGTCCATCGCGGCGAGGCGCTTGGCCTGGTCCTCGGCGATGAGGGCATCGACGAGTTCGCCCAGGCCCGGCCCCTCGAGGATCTCGGGCAGGCGATGCAGGGTCAGGTTGATGCGGTGATCGGTGACGCGGCCTTGCGGGAAGTTGTAGGTGCGGATGCGCTCCGAGCGGTCGCCGCTGCCGACCATGGCCCGCCGCGCCTCGGCTTCCTCGCCCTGGGCGGCATCGCGCTGCGCCTCGAACAGGCGGGCGCGCAGCACCTGCATCGCCTTTTCCTTGTTCTTGTGCTGGCTGCGCGCATCCTGGCAGGTGACCACGGTGCCGGTCGGCAGGTGGGTGATGCGCACGGCGGAATCGGTGGTGTTGACGTGCTGGCCGCCCGCGCCGCTGGCGCGGTAGACGTCGATCTTGAGGTCCTTGTCCTCGATCTGGACATCGACCTCGTCGGGCTCGGGCAGCACTGCCACCGTCGCGGCCGAGGTGTGGATGCGTCCCCCACTCTCGGTGACGGGGACGCGCTGGACGCGGTGGACGCCGCTTTCGAACTTGAGCCTGGCGAAGACGCCCGCGCCCGAGACGTTGGCAACGACTTCCTTGAACCCGCCGACATCGCTGGCGTTGGCGCTGACCATCTCGACCCGCCAGCCCTGCTCGGCGGCGAAACGTTCGTACATGCGGTAGAGATCGGCGGCGAACAGCGCGGCCTCGTCACCGCCGGTGCCGGCGCGGATTTCGAGCATGGCGGGGCGCGCATCGGCTGCGTCGCGCGGGAGCATGGCGACGGCGAGCGCGCGTTCGGCCTCGGGGAGCTCGGCCCTGAGGTGGGCGATTTCCTCGTCGGCCAGTTCGCGCATCTCGGGATCGTCGAGCGCCTGGAGGGAGGCGAGCTCGCCGCGCATTTCGCGTACCGCCTCGGCAGCGCGGGCGACCGGCTCAAGCTCCGCATAGTCGCGGCTGGCGGCGATGAACTCCTTGCCCTCGAGCGTGCCCGAGGCAAGCCGCGCCTCGAGCTCGGCGAAGCGCGCGGCGATCTGGGCCAGGCGGGCGTCGCTTACCGCCACGGCGCGTGCCTCTCCTTCCCTCTCGATGCAGAGAGAATGCGGATACCTGGGTTCGCGCAGCGAGCCCTGATGGCAGCTGGATGGGGGTGAGCGCACCGGATACGCTGGGGCAGGCGGCGATCACACCCCCACCCTACTGCGGCTAGCGAGCAAGCTCGGAAGCCTTCGTATCCCTCCCCCATCAAGGGGGAGGAAGGCTCAGGAGCGATCGCCATCATTCGCTGCCGTGGACCAGCGTTTCAACTCTGGTCGCAACGTCTCCGCCATCGCCTCGGATCCGGCGGGTCGGCCCGTCATTCCCGACTGCGTACGAGATCAGCGTATGCGCCGACATCTTGGCGGCCTTGTCGAACCGCTTGCGCGGCGAGCCCGTGGAAACCAGTTCCGTGACGAAGCGGGCTTCCCGCAGCTGTCGCACGAGCGCGATGGCAGCGCCGAGCCGGCTATCGTCCTCGACGACGACGACCGCATCCAGCGCGGCCTCGCCCCGGTCCCCCACCAGCATCGCCAGCCGCTCGATCCCCGCCGCCCAGCCGACCGCCGGTGTGTGCGGGCCGCCGAGCGCCTCGATCAACCCGTCGTAGCGGCCGCCGCCCAGCACGGTGCCCTGGGCGCCGAGGCGGTCGGTGATGAATTCGAAGGCGGTGTGGCGATAGTAGTCGAGGCCGCGGACGAGGGAGGGGGCGCGGGTCCAGTTCACGCCGGCCGCGTCCAGCCCTTCGGTGACCTTGCCGAAGAAGTCCTGCGCCTCGGCGGAGAGAAACTGGTCGATCTGCGGCGCGGCGGCGGTGAAGGGCTTGTCGCGCGGGTCCTTGGAATCGAGGATGCGCAGGGGGTTTTTCTCGAGCCGCTCCTGCGAATCCTCCGACAGCTCGGCGCGGTGGGCGCGGAAGTGATCGACGAGCGCCAGCCGCCATGCCTCGCGGCTGGGCGCATCGCCGAGCGTGTTGAGGTGCAGCGTGACGCCATCGGCAATGCCGAGCTCCTTGAGCAGCTGGTCGGCCATGACCAGCAGCTCGACATCTGCTTGCGGCTCGCCCGCGCCGATCACCTCAGCGTCGATCTGGTGGAACTGGCGGTAGCGGCCCTTCTGCGGGCGTTCGTAGCGGAACAGCGGGCCGTGGGTGGCGAGCTTCACGGGGGCATATTGCTGCCAGCCATTGGTGAGATAGGCGCGGGCGAGGCCGGCGGTGAATTCGGGCCGCAGGGTCAGGCTTTCTCCGCCGCGGTCCTCGAACGAATACATCTCCTTGGA
>Ga0068858_100004876_pt1 | contig 13157 bp, 9 predicted proteins | sample KBSSwiS12_FD_66589 | JGI IMG/M metagenome (GOLD analysis project Ga0068858, IMG submission 66589) | Switchgrass rhizosphere microbial communities from Kellogg Biological Station, Michigan, USA - KBS Switchgrass S1-2 | ecosystem: Host-associated > Plants > Roots > Rhizosphere > Soil ... | reverse complement strand
CCTGGATGTTCTCGCTGACCTTGCGCGCCTGGACGACGATCTCACCAAGGCCGGTGTCCTCGGCGGCTGCCGGTGCCGGAGCCGGCGCCTGTTGCGCCATCGCCGGAGTCGCCAGCGCCAGCGCGGTTCCGGCTCCTGCCAGGAACGTGCTGATTCGAAGTGCCGTCTGTCGCATGCTTTCCCTCCTCATTTGCCCTGTTGGGCATCCCAAACGCTTGTTGTTAACAGGCAGGAAGTTGCTGGCTCGCGCTATTACAGAAAGCTGCTCGGCAGCGCCCTGCTACACGGTTCCTCAAATCCCCGGCTTACGTCTCATATGTCCTGTTCTTAGGACGTCTTGTCGCGGAGGAGGTGGACACCTGTCAAGGAGGTGTCTCTGGCATACAAGCGAGAACGACCCACTGTTGCCAATCTGCATCACTTTCGCAGCGTGCGATCACGACGTCATTTGCTGCACCTTGTGATGCTGAGGCGCTTCGCTCAGGCGCATTCCTCCATCGCCTCGCGGGCGATCCGTGCGAGGCGCGGCAAGGCCTCGGCACGGGCCGCGGCCTGGGCATTGGCGGCGGTGCCGCGCAGCACGCGGCCCTTGATGCCGTGGAAGATCGCGGCCAGCCGGAACAAGTTGAAAGCGAGATAAAACGGGTAGTTGGGGATAGAGTCGCGTCCGGTCCGGCGGCAATAGGCGGCAACGTAATCGGCCTCTGACGGGATGTTGAGCGCCGCGATGTCGGCGCCGCCCAGCCCGGGGACGATATCGGGCGTCACGCGATACATCATGGCGTTGTAGGCGAAGTCCGCCAGCGGGTGGCCAAGCGTCGACAGCTCCCAGTCGAGCACGGCCAGGATGCGCGGCTCGGTCGGATGGAAGATCATGTTGTCGCAGCGGAAATCGCCGTGGACCACGCTGGTCTCGTCACCGGGCGGGATGTTCTCCGGCAGCCAGGCGACCAGTGCGTCCATGTCGGGATTGCGTCCGGCCAGCTCGTCTTCGAGATACTGCCGGGTCCAGCGGCCGATCTGGCGGGCGAAGTAGTTGCCCGGCTTGCCGTAATCGCCAAGGCCGATCGCCGCGGGATCAAACCCGTGCAGTTGCGCGATCGTCGCGTTCATCGCGTCGAAATAGGCCGGACGGTCGTCGCGCGCGATCTCGGGGAAGGTGTTGTCCCAGAACACCCGGCCCTCGACCATGTCCATGACATAGAACCAGGTGCCGATCACCGCGTCGTCGGTGCACAGGCCGAACACGTGGGCCACCGGAAAGCCCGCCTTGCCCAATGCGCTGAGCACGCGGGCCTCGCGGTCGACCGCATGGGCGCCCGGTATCAGGTTGCCCGGGGGCTTGCGCCGCAGCACGTAGGAATGCCCGGGGGTCATGAGCTTGTAGGTCGGGTTGGATTGCCCGCCCTTGAACTGCTCGACCACCATCGGCCCGGCGAAGCCCGCGACGTTGGCCGCCATCCACTCGGCGAGGCGCGCCTCGTCGAACCGGAAGTTCTCGCGGACCGGGGTCGTCCCCGAATTGTCCGCCGCCATGCCTCCACTCACGTCCTGTCCTCCTGCCGGGCCGACCCCATGCGCCGTTCAGTGCTGTGCGTTCGCCGCCTTCCACTCGCGCCGGATCAGCTTGGCGAGGCTCCACTTGTGGACCTCGGTCGGGCCGTCATAGATGCGGAAGGCGCGGATCTCGCGGAACACTTGCTCGACGATCGTGCGGTCGGTCACCCCTGTTCCGCCCATGACCTGCACGCAATTGTCGGCGACGGTCATCAGCATCTCGGAGACCGCCGCCTTGGCCATCGAGCTCTCGGCGGTGGCGAGGCTGCCGGTGTCGAGCACCGAGGCGCACCAGTCGATCATCAGCTCGCACTGCTTGAGCATGATCCGGTTGTCCGCCAGCTTGAAGCCGACGCCCTCGTGCTCGATCAGGTCCTTGCTGAAGGCCTGGCGGCGGCAAGCATAGTCGGTGGCGATCTCGTGGGCGCGCATGCACGCGCCGAGCCAGCGCATGCAGTGCGAGAGGCGGGCGGGCGAGAGGCGGACCTGGGCGTACTTGAACCCATCACCCTCGTTGCCGAGCATCTGGTCGGCCGGGATGCGCAGGTTCTCGATGGTCAGGGTGGCGTGGCCGCCGGGCATCGAGCTGTCGATCGTGTTGGGGATCTCGTCGATCCGGATCGCGGGATCGGGCAGGTCGACGACGAACATGCACGCGCCTTGCTCCGCCTTGGCCATGACGATGCCGACTTCGGCGCCCTGGTAGCCGGTGATGAAGGTCTTGCGGCCGTTGACCACCCAGTGGTTGCCGTCCTTGCGGCAGGTGCTCTTGAGCATCGACGGATCGGCGCCGGCACCGCCCCATTCCGCCGGTTCGGTCATCAGGAAGGCCGAGCGCGCCTTGCCGGCATGCAGCTTCTCGAGGAAGCGCTGCTTGAGGTCGGCGCTGCCGACATGGCCGATGAGGTACATGTTGCCCTCGTCGGGCGCGTTGGTGTTGCAGGCCAGGGGGCCGAGCGGCGAGAGGCCGGAGCGGATCAGGATCACCGCGGTCTCGCGCTGATTGCGGTGCGAACCGTCGGCGTTGATGTGCGGGGTCAGCACGCCGGCCGCGCGGGCCTTCCCGCGCATCTCGAAGACCATCTCGTCGAGCGGCGCGCCATGGTGGTCACGGCGCGGGTCCTGCTCGTAGGGGATCACCACCTGGCGAACGAAGGCTTCGACCTTGTCGGCCATTGCGAGAGCTTCAGCTGAGATAGTCATGGAGTGATCGGTCCTTGAAGGAATAGACGGGCCTGTTCGCCTGGCCGCGGCGCCGGAAGCCGAAGAAGCTGCGCCGGCGAATATCGACTCGGACCCGCCGGAGCAAGCGCCGGGGAAAAGCGCAGGCTTTCACCGGCGCTGTCAGTCGGGAAAGCCGGAAAATCCGGTCGCCGGAAAGGCCCCCTGGAGCGCCAAGACGAGGCCGGGGTAGGTTATCGCTGCATCAGCACTGCAACGGCGCTGCAAGGGCCGTTTCCGGGCAAATTCAGGATGGGGCCCTTTGCGCATCGTTCGCGCTGCCCGCGAGACTCGCAAAACATGGAGGAGAATTCGCTTCCGCCTCGTTGACTGAAGCTTTATGGCGTGATCATCTTGGCAAGTCGTTCAACCGCGTCAATCGGGGCAATCATGAATTCAGAAGTGGTGCGCATCGGCGAAATGGCGCAAGCCGGCGAACGGATGATCGAGCGGCTACGCCGCCAGGCGTTCCTGCCCGAATCGCGCAAGGGGCTCAACATCCGCTTCGGCATCGCCGAGGCGGCCGCCCTCCTCGGCTGCTCGACCAACCGGATCCGCATGGCGGAAGACGACGGGCGCCTTCCCCCGCCCCGCCCCACCGAGAACGGCCGCCGGCCCGGCTACTCGATCGAGGACCTGCTCAACATGCGCGCCGTGCTCGGCGCCTCCCCGGCCCGCGCCCCGCTCGATGCGCCCGCGATCATCGCGGTGCAGAACTTCAAGGGCGGCGTCGGCAAGTCCACGGTAACCACTCACCTCGCCCACTACTTCGCAGTCCAGGGCTACCGCGTGCTGGTGGTCGATTGCGACAGTCAGGCGACGACCACCACGCTGTTCGGATTCAACCCGCACTTCAACATCGCCCGCGAGCAGACGCTCTATCCCTACCTCTCGATCGACCCGACCCAGACCGATCTGCTCTACGCCGTGCAGAAGACGCCCTGGCCCAATGTCGACCTGATCCCCTCCAACCTCGAGCTGTTCGACGTCGAGTACGAACTCGCCGCCTCGGGCGCCGATGGCGGCTCGGTCCTCGCCTCGCGATTCCGCAAGCTCAAGCAGGGGCTCCAGGACCTCGCGCGCGATTATGACGTGGTCGTGCTCGATCCGCCGCCGGCGCTCGGCACGATCAGCCTCGCGGTGATGCAGGCCGCCAATGCGCTGATCGTTCCCCTCGCGGCGACCACGCCCGATTTCTGCTCGACCGTGCAGTTCCTCTCGATGATGGACCAGGTCACCGGCCAGCTCGCCGAAGCGGGGATCGAGGTGTCCTACGATTTCGTCCGCCTGCTCTGCTCGAAGTTCGACAGCAATGACCCCAGCCACGCGATGGTCCGCCAGATCATGGAACAGACATTCGGCCCCGCGCTGCTGCCGGTGCCGATCCTCGAAAGCGCCGAGATCAGCCACGCGGCGCTGAGGATGATGAGCGTCTACGAACTGGAGAAGCCGATCGGCACGCCCAAGACCCACAAGCGCTGCCGCGGCAACCTCGACGAGGCGATTGCGCAGATCGAGGCGCTGGTGCGGCGCGGCTGGGGCGTCGCCGCCCCGGCGAGCGAGCGGGAGGTGATCGGTGCCGTCTGATCTCCGCTTTCCTACACGCCCGTGTTCACGATATGTACCCCGATCTTTCGGGAACGGGAGCCCCTGCTGATGGCCAAGAAACAGCGCGACTACCTCGCCAGCCTGCTCGCCGATATGCCGGCCGAGACGGGTACGGCCCCCTCCCCTGCCCCGGCTGAAGATGGCGCGGCAGCTGACGAGGCGAACGCTTCGCCGCCCGGGCTTTCCCCGGCCCCGCCTGCTCCCGCTCCGGCTCGCGCCACGGCCCGTGCCGGGCTCTCGCTGCTCGGCCGCGAAAACGCGCTGGCCCGCGTAGCCAGCGGCGAAGTCCGCCAGGTCACCCAGCTCTTGCTCGACCCCGCCCGGGTCCGCGTCTGGCCGGGCAATGCCCGGCTCCAGGCCCAGCTTTCCGAAGAATCCTGCCGCGACCTGATCGATTCGATCGTCGCCGAGGGCGGGCAGAAAGTCCCTGCCGTGGTGCGCCACCTCGCCGGCGATCCCGATCACGACTACGAGCTGATCGCGGGCACCCGGCGCCACTTCGCGATCGCCTGGCTCCGCGCGCATTCCTGGCCGGAGATGAAGCTCCTCGCGCAGGTCGCCGACCTCGACGACGAGGCCGCCTTCCGCCTCGCCGACATCGAGAACCGCGCCCGCAAGGATATCTCGGACATCGAGCGTGCCCGCAACTATGCCGAGGCGCTCGAGCGGCATTATGGCGGCAAGGCCGTGCGCATGGCCGAACGGCTCAAGGTCTCGAAGGGCTGGCTGTCGAAGATGCTCAAGGCCGCCGCCCTGCCCGACGCGGTATTGGCCGCGTTCGCCAACTGGCACGAGCTTACCCTCAACCCGGCCTACAAGCTGGCGCTCGCGCTCGACGACAAGTCGCGCGCCGAGGCCATCCGGCGCGAAGCCAAGGCGATCGCCACCGAGAATGCGCGCGCGGCCGACCGCGGCGAGCCCCCCTCCCCCGGCACTGCCGTGCTCGCCCGCCTGCTGCGCGCGACGGCTCGCGTCGCCCCGGCGCAGCGCGATTACCGGATGGAACTGCCCGGGCCGCACGGCCGTCCGCTGATGGTGGTCAAGGGCGTGACCCGGCAGGGCATTTCGCTGCACCTGCCGCTCGGCAGCGGCGCTGGCGACGACCAGTTGGCCCAGGCGCTGCGCGACGTGCTCGAGACGCTGCGCCGCAACGGGATCACGGTGCAATAGTGCTCGCCGCCCTCGATCCGCCCCGCCTGCCCTTCCCGCTGCCCTTGCTGCTGCGGGTCGAAAAGTTTCCTCGAGGAAACTTTCCCGCAGGCCACCGGGGCGCGTAGGATGAGCGAGGGCCGCAAGCAGCCGGTCGGCGAGCAGTTCGACCTGTTCCTGCCCTACATCGCCGACCTTCACTTGCGCGATCAGCGCGAGATGATGGAGCGGCCGTTCTTCAGCCTGGCCAAGTCCAAGCGCGTCAAGCCGATCGACTACACCAGCCCTGATGGCAAGCTGTGGGTCCACGTCTCGGCCAATCCCGACTATGGCATGGCGACGATCTGGGACGCCGACATCCTGATCTACTGCGCGAGCGTGCTGGCCGACATGGCGCGGCGCGGGCGCAACGATATCCCGCGCAAGCTCCATCTCATGCCCTACGACCTGCTCCGGGCGATCCGCCGGCCGACGACGGGTCGCGCTTATGAGCTGCTCGGCCAGGCGCTGGATCGGCTGGTCTCGACCACGATCAAGACCAACATCCGCGCCGAGAACCGGCGCGAGGCAACCTTCTCGTGGCTCGACGGCTGGACCCAACTGGTGGACGAGCGCACCGAACGGTCACGCGGGATGACGATCGAGCTCTCGAACTGGTTCTACGAAGGCGTGCTGATGAAGGGCGGCGTCCTCTCGATCGACCGCGCCTATTTCGACATCACCGGCGGACGCGAGCGCTGGCTCTACAAGGTCGCGCGCAAGCACGCCGGGGGCGCGGGGGAAGGGGGCTTCGCGATCGCGATGCCGACGCTGTTCGAGAAGAGTGGGGCGGAAGGCGAATACCGCCGCTTCAAGTTCGAATTGCTGAAGCTCGCCGAACGCAACGCGCTGCCGGGCTACGAGCTGGCGGTCGAGGCGGGGAAGGGGGGCGAGCCGCTGCTACGGATGCGCCGCAAGGACGGCGCCGGCCCACCAGATCGCATCGCACCCGGCTCGCCGGCCGACGGGGCAGGGGAGGGCAGGGCACCTGCCGGGTCGAGCCCGATTGCAGAAGTTTCCTCGAGGAAACTTTTTGCCGCCGAACCTCAGCGTGCTGTGGCGCAACCGGTGGCACGACAGGCCGTGCGGCCGATACCTGCGGATGAAGAGCTGGTCGATGCCCGCAGCCTGGTCCGCGGCGCGGTCGCCGGGCTTTCGGATGCCGCCACCCGCGGGTTTCTCACCGACCAGACCATCGATCTCCTGCGGCGCGAGTGCCCGGGGTGGGATCTCTACGCGCTCCATGCCGAATTCGAGGCCTGGACCCGCGCTTCGCCCGACCGGACCCCGGCCAACTGGCAGAAAGCCTTCATCGGCTGGGTCCGCCGCCACCACGCCAGACACCGCCACGAACTGCGCGGCTGATCGGCCGCGGCGCCGTTACCGCGCCATCGGTGGCAATCTCCTCGAACATTTGTTGTCCCGTTCCCGATGTGTCGGGCCGTGCTCGCCGGCCTTGGCCGAGGCCAATCACCCGACCCGCCCTCGGCTGCGATTTGAATCAGTTGTGAGCGACGAGGGCCGGAACTGATTCAATTCCCCGCGCCGTCAGCCCGCCTGATCGGCATCATCGTCACTTCGGGAACGACAGCGACCGGTGCCTCGACCTTTCGGGAACGGTGCCTCGACACTTCGGGACCGGTCACCTCGACACTCCGGGAACGCAGGCACGGACTTTCGGGAACGGAGCAACCGGCGAAGGTCCCGGAAATCCAGGCTTATCCGCTGCCATCGGGACGCTTAACCTTCTAAATTACAGGCCTAACCCGTCTAACCGCCGGGAAGTTTCATGGAGATTGGAAAGGGGGAAGGGGGCACGGCGCCGGGTTCAGGCCGCAGCGATCCTTACCGGAATGGCGCTCATCCGCGGGATCCCGGTGATCCGATCGTAATCGACGTCGTTCGGGGTCAGCCGGCCGATGTTGGAGCCGACCTCGCGCACGTCGGCCGCCTTGTCGGGATCCACTCCGAAGGCATGGGTCATCGAGGCCACGCCGGGACGCAGGGTGTCGTCGGCCGCGACGATCCCGCCGATCGCTGAATGGGGCGAGGTGATCCGCACCTGGGCGTTCTCCGCTAGCCCCAGGGCCGCCATGTCGTCGGGGTGCATGAACAATGGGTTGTAGCGACGCCCGCGCGCCAGTTCCGGCATCTCGCGGTGGGCCGAGTTGTAGACGTGGATCAGGCGGCGACTGACGAGGCGGAAGGGGAAGGGCTCACCTTGCCGGTCCGGGGTGTATTCGGCGAATACTTCGGCCAGCTCCTCCATCATGGTCGGCGCGCCGAGCTGGAGGCGAGCGGTGCACTCCGGCGAGCGGGGGCCGACCACGACCTCCCGGTCGAACATCGCCCCACCCTTGTGCGCCTTGACCTCGGCGAACGGGACCACGCCGTCACGATAGATCAGTTCGAGCATCTCCTCGCTGGTGGGGCGGCGGCTCATGTCGAGCTTCAGTGGGGGAAAGTTGCGGTCGACCGGACCGAACCCTGCCCCGATCTCCAGCTCGAGCCCCATCTCGCGCGCCAGGAGCCAGAAGAACTCCCAGTCCTCGAGGACGTCGCTGCCCGCCGGCGGCTCGATCAGGGCCGGGGCATATTGCGCCCACGACCGGGTGATTCCCGCGCCGACCGAGTAGTACTTGCCGAGGAACTCGAGTGGGGCGGTGATCGCGGGCACCTCGAGGCCGTACCTGGTGGCGATCACATAGTCGGCGACTTGCGCGGTGGCGCTGTTGCGCAGGTCCAGTACGACAAGAAGATCGAGTGATTTCAATGCCTTGGCGGTCTTCTCCTGGTCTGGCCAGGCCACCATCGGATTGCCGGCGACGCTGAACAGCGCGCGCACCTGGCCTTCGCCCTCGAGCAGGATCTCGTCGGGCAGGGCGGCGGTGGGCAGGCCGCAGGCGGCATTGGTGAACCCGCGCACGCGCAGCTTCTCGCCGAAGCCCCAGCCCTTGTAGGGCGGGGTCGGCTCGGCACGCTGGGGCTTTTCGGGCACCATGACCGCCGGGTTGCCGATCCGCGCGCCGGCCTTGCTCCAGTAGCCGCAGATCGTCATCAGGCAGCGCAGCAGGTATTCGGCGATATTGCCGTGGGTGGCCATGTTGGTGCCGGTGCCCGCGGCCGCGCCGCCGGTCTGGCCCGACGCGAACAGCCGGGCGGCCGCGACCAGCTGCTCGGCCGGCACGTCCGCCCGCCCCGCCACGTATTCGGGCGTGAACGGCGCGACAGCCGCGCGCAGCGCTTCCAGCCCCTCGGCATTCTCGGCAAGGAACGCGGCGTCTTCGAGACCCTCGGACAGAATCACGTTGACCATGCCGGCGAGCACGGTGGGATCCTCGCCGGGGCGGGGCTGGAGGTGGATCGCGGCGTAGCGCGTGGTCTCGGTGCGCCGCGGGTCGATCACCACCAGCTTGAGCCCGCGCTTGCGCCCCTCGTGGAGAATGCGCGCGGGGTTGTTCGACGGGGCCGCCTTGCTGACCGGCGGGTTCATCCCGACCATCAGCCAGCAATCGGCCTGCTCGATCGTCACCGGATCGGCCGCCCACCCGCCATGGAGCGCATCGGCGATGGCCTTGCCGGGCTGGTCGATGGTGTTCGACGAGAACCGCATGGCCGAACCGATCGCACTCATGAAGGCGTTGCTCAGGGCAACCGTGTTGGCGGCCTGCAAGGTCCCCGTGGCGCCGTAGTTGGCGACGGCGCGCGGCCCGTGCGCGGCGATGATGGCGCGCAGCTTCTGCGCGATCTCTCGGATCGCCTGTTCGCTCGAAATCTCGACGTAGGAGCCGTCGGGCAGGCGCTTGCGGCAGTGCAGCAGGCGATCGGTGCGGTAGTGGACCTCGTGGAAATGGCGGCCCTTGATGCAGGTGTAGCCGGCATAGGCGGGATTGTTCTTGTCCGCCGAGATGCCGACCGCGCGGCCCTCCTCGAGGTGGACGTTGACCGGGCAGAACGCGAGGCATAACCGGCAGATGGTGGGTTCCACGCGGGTCGTGGTCTCGCTCATTATGCAATCTCCGCCATTGCGCAGCCCGGGCTGCAGACATGCCGCCCGCGCCGCGCAGAGTCCGGGCTACATCCCAAAGACCGCGGCCAAGAGCAAGTCTTGTCTATCATAAACATACTTATTATAAGCGCGACCCATGGACAATCTGGGCTTCTATTTCAGCGACATAGCGCGCCTGCTGCGCAAGCGTTTCGATGCCCTGGCACGCGGCGACGGGCTGACCGGGGCGCAGTGGCGGGTGTTGATGGCAATCGCCAACCATCCCGGAGAGAACCAGGGGCAGCTGGCCGAGCGGCTCGAGGTCGAGCCGATCACCGTGTGCCGGATGATCGACCGGATGGAGCAGGCCGGCCTGGTCGAGCGCCGCCCCGATCCCAACGACCGGCGCGCCCGCCGGCTCTATCCGGCACCCCATGCCGGAGAACTGATCGACCAGCTCGGCGGCCATGTCCGGCAGCTGCTCGACACCATCACCGGCACGCTGCCTCCCGACGATCGCGCCCGGCTGACGGGTCTCCTTTCCGAAATCCGGGCCAATTTGCTTGACGACAGCCTGTTCGGTGCGAAGGAGCCGCTGCATGGCTGAAGCCGATCCTCCGTTCGCGACCGGCGAGGTCCACCATCGGGAAACCGCGGAGTTCGGGCGGCAGGCGCGCCGGCAGCGCCTGCGGCGCACGGTGCTGCTGCTGGCGGTCCCGCTGCTGCTGCTCGCCGGCGGGCTTTACCTGTGGCTGACCAGCGGGAAGACGGTCAGCACCGACAATGCCTATGTCAAGCAGGACGTGGTCTCGATCAGCTCCGAGGTCGGCGGGCTCGTCACCAGCGTCGCGGTCCGGGAGAACCAGCTCGTCAAGGCCGGCGACGTGCTGTTCACGATCGATCCCACACCTTACAAGATCGCCCTGGAAAAGGCCGATGCCGACATTGCCAGCGCGCAAGTCAAGGTCAACCAGCTCAGGACGGATTATACCACCAGCTCGGTCAACATCGCCGGCAACCAGGCCGACGTGCGCCTCGCCGAGGCGGAGCTTGCCCGCCAGCAGGAACTCGCCGCGCAAGGCTTCACCACCAAGGCGCGGCTCCAGGCCGCCGAAACCGCGCTCGCCAACGCCCGTTGGCACGTCCAATCGGCGGTGGTCGATGCCGAGAAGGCGCGCGCGGCCATGGCCAACGGCGGCCAGTTGCCGGGGACCAATCCGCAGATCGCGCTGGCCCAGGCCGAGCGCGACAAGGCCGCGCTCGATCTCAAGCGCACCGTCGTGCGCGCGCCCTTCGCGGGGCGGGTGAGCCAGGCGGGGCGGTTGCAGATCGGGCAGATGATGATCGCCGGGCTGCCTGCGCTGAGCATCGTCGCGGCCGACCGCAGCTGGGTCGAGGCCAATTTCAAGGAGAGCCAGCTCCAGCACATGGCGCCCGGCCAGCGCGCGACGATCCGCTTCGACGCCTATCCCGATCTCGAGCTCAAGGGCCATGTCCAGAGTATCGGGGCAGGGACGGGCTCGACCTTCTCGGTCCTCCCGGCGCAGAACGCCTCGGGCAACTGGGTCAAGGTCACGCAGCGCGTTCCGGTGCGGATTGCCCTCGACGAGCCGTCGCCGCGTCCGCTGATCGTCGGCCTCAGCTCCGAGGTGACGGTGACGGTGCGCGACTCCGCGAAGCACTGAGGCGATGGCAGCCGCACCGGAAAACCGCGCCGCGGACCGCGCGGCGCTGGAGGTTCGCCACAAGGGCCTGCTGACCCTGGTGGTGATGGCCGGCGTACTGATGCAGGTGCTCGATTCCACGATCGCGAACGTGGCCTTGCCGCACATGCAGGCGGCTTTGGGGGCAACGCCGGAAAGCATCACCTGGACGCTGACCAGCTACATCGTTGCGTCGGCCATGATCACCCCGATCGCGGGCTGGCTGTCCGACCGGTTCGGCGTGCGCGGGCTGTTCCTGCTCTCGGTGACCTGGTTCGTGATCGCCTCCGCGCTGTGCGGGGTCGCGGCCAACCTCTCGCAGATGGTCGCATTCCGCGTGCTCCAGGGAATCGGGGGAGCCCCGCTCAGCCCGCTCGGACAGAGCGTCATCCTCAACATCAACCGTCCATCCGAACATCCGCGGGCCATGGCGGTCTACGGCACCGGCACCATGGTCGGTCCGGTCCTCGGCCCGATCATCGGCGGGTGGCTGACCGACAACTACGACTGGCGCTGGGTGTTCTTCATCAACGTTCCCCTGGGGATCGCCTGCTTCGCCGGACTATGGTGGCTGATGCCGCGGGTGAGGCGGGTGGATCGTCCGTTCGACGTGTTCGGCTGGGCGCTGATCGCCACCGCGCTGGCCTCGTTCCAGCTCCTGCTCGACCGTGGCGGCCACGTCGACTGGTTCGATGCAACCGAGTGCTGGATCGAGGCGGGGGTCGCGGCGGGCGCGCTCTGGATGTTCGTGGTCCATACTGCGACCGCCAGGCGCCCGCTGTTTCCGGCGGCGATGCTCGGCGATGCCAACCTGATCATCGGCTGCCTGTTCATGACTTCCCTCGCACTGGTGCAGCTGTCCGGGCTCGCCTTGCTGCCGTCGATGCTCCAGGGCCTGTTCGGCTATTCGGTGCTGACCACGGGCACGATCCTCGCCACGCGCGGCGTCGGCCTGACGGTGGCGATGTGGCTGGCCAGTCGGCTCCTGCCGCTGCTCGGCCCGCGGGTGGTGATGGGCGGGGGCCTCGTCCTGCTCACCTATTCGATGTGGATGATGACCCAATGGTCGCTCGACATGGATGCGCGGCCGGTCGTCGTCAGCGGGCTGGTCCAGGGGGTGGCGATGGGGCTGGTGTTCCTGCCGATGAACGTGGTCACGTTCGCCACCTTGCCGTCGCGCTTCCGCACCGACGGCGCCGCGATGATGAATCTCTCGCGCAACACCGGCGGATCGATCGGCATCGCGCTTGCCAGCACGATGCTCGCGCACAACCTGCAGGTCAGCCACGCGGACCTCGCCGAGCATCTGACGCCCTACAATCTGCCAGTCGATCCGACGCTGCTCGGCACGTACGGTGAACTAGGCGAAGGGGTGCTGCGGATGGTCGATGGACTGGTCCAGCGGCAGGCGACGATGATCGCCCTGCTCGACGATTTTCACATGTTTTTCCTGGTCTCGATCTTCGCCCTGCCGCTGGCCTTCTTCGTCCGTCCGCAGCGGCGACACGGCCCGGGCGGACGAAATGCCGACGAGCCGTTGCACGTCGGCATGGAGTAGGTGAAAAATCCGCGGGTGCAGGGGAGGGGAGCAGGGTAGCCCGGGCCTCCGCCAACCTTGAAGGTTGCCCCGGATCCACGAAAAAGGGGCTCCCTGAGGAGCCCCTTCCCGTGCCTGGACCTTGCCGGCCGCACAGCGCCGATGGCGACCGTCAGTCCCAGGCCAGTTCGAGGTGCTCGATCCCGAAAACGCCGCCGGCGTGGCGGACGACTTCGGTGCCTTCCCTGACGCGGAATGGCGGAATGCGGGTCAGCCACTGCTGCAGCGCGACCGCGATCTCGCGCCGGGCAAGGTGCGAGCCGATGCAGAAGTGCGGCCCGAACGAGAATGCGAA
>Ga0068858_100004875_pt1 | contig 13159 bp, 10 predicted proteins | sample KBSSwiS12_FD_66589 | JGI IMG/M metagenome (GOLD analysis project Ga0068858, IMG submission 66589) | Switchgrass rhizosphere microbial communities from Kellogg Biological Station, Michigan, USA - KBS Switchgrass S1-2 | ecosystem: Host-associated > Plants > Roots > Rhizosphere > Soil ... | reverse complement strand
CGGATCGGGCTCGGGTGGGGCTCGTTCTTCAGCCGGGCGAGCTCGACCCAGTGGAACTGGTGCGACGAAAGCGGCAGCGGATCGAGCGCCGTGACGTGCGTGAAGAAGTTGCGCTGCTCGGGAGGCGTATAGTCCGCGAGTTGGCCGAAGAGGGCGCTGCGATAATACGGCCGGTCGGGGATGAAGCCGGCCTGGGTCAGCAGGTCGTAGAACCGCGCTTCGCGAGCCTCCGCCATGCGCCTGTAGGCTGCCGGATCGTTCAGTTCCGGAATTGGCGGAGCACTGCGGTTACGCGTTTCCTCGAGCCGTAGCGACGCGAGCGAGCGGTCGAGCTCGCGCTCGAGGATCGTGACCTGCTGGCCGTAGTCGTAGGGGCTCAGGAGGACATTCTTGAGATACCAGTTGTAATTGTCTTTCCCGACGCCGGAGGGTCCGGTCCGCTTGGGCGCTTCGGTACGCACCCAATCCGCGAACTGCTCGGTCGCGACCCGCGCGTTGCGGACCGCGGCACGCAGGCGCGGGCTCGCCCCAGCCAAGGATACGGTTCGCCGCCCCTCGAGGTCATTAAGCGACAGTTTGCCGGCCTCGAGCGCGGCGAGCGCCTCGGCCTGCTCGTTGAAGGCGCGATCGCCGTAGGCCCAAAGGTCGTGCGCCTGGCTGTCGGCGAGATTTCGCCTGGCCGCGTCGAGCGTCGCGGGCACTGCGCTAAGCATATCGGCGAGCTTCGCGTCGTCCGTTCGCGAGAGCGGGTATTTGAACTTGTAGAGGTCGATATTGGGCTCGGCCGACGGGCCCTCATGCGCGGGCACGTCGCTCATTTCCGCGAAGATCGTCTGATAGAAGCCCGGATCGCGGGCCCAGGGCTTCAGCACGCGAAGGAAGAAGTCGAAGCCGTTCATCTCGGCTTCGACCATCCGGTAGTCGTTGCGGTCGGCCGGGCTCCAGCCGGACGTGTCGATCGCCTTGAGCCGAGCTCGGAAATCGGCGAGGCGCGCAGCCTTGGCCGCCATCGCCAGAGCCGAGTAATCGGGCACGCCCCGGACGATCTGCGGATGCACGAAAGCCCGCCACTCGCTGAACAAGCCGATCAGCTGGGCGTGCCTGCTGGGCGCTTGCGCCACGGCTGGCGCCGGAAGCGCGATGGCCGAAGTTGCGAGAGGGGCCGCAATCAGCAGCCGCATCCAGATTCCCACCATCGTCGTTCCCCCGATCAGAAAATGAACACCAACCCTGCTGCTACTGCTGCCCCGACAAGCCCCGCAAGCGCATAGCCCCACCAGTTGCGATGTTCGATGATCGCGATGTCCGGTAGCGGCGGTGCGGGCGGAGCGGCGCCGCGGGGCGGGTAGTATTCGTCGAGCCGGTCGATCATCTGCGGGATCTTCTTGAAGGCTCGGACCAGCTCGATGAGGCGATCCGCATAATAAGCTTCGGGGCCCAGCTCGGAGCGCATCCAGTCGCGAAGGAACGGCTCGGCCGTCTCCCACATGTTGATGTCCGGGTCCAAGGCGGTCGCCACGCCCTCGTTCATCACCATCGTCTTCTGGAGGAGCAGAAGGTGCGGCTGCGTCGGCATGTCGAAGTCGCGCGTGATCGAGAACAGGCTTTCGAGCATCCGGCCGACCGAGATTTCCTTGACCGGCAGCCCGCGGATCGGCTCGCCGGCGGCGCGGAGCGCGGTCGCGAACTCCTGCACATTGTGGTGCGGAGGGACGTACTGCGCTTCGAAATGAATCTCGGCGACGCGACGGTAATTGCCCGTGATCAGGCCGTAGAGGATTTCCGCGAGCCACATCCGCGCCCGGCGATCGATGCGGCCCATGATCCCGAAATCGATCGCGGCGATCCGTCCGTCGGCCAGCGCGAACAGGTTCCCGTGGTGGAGGTCGGCGTGGAAAAATCCGTCGACAACCGCTTGCCTGAGGAAGGCGCGGACCAGGGTCCCGGCGAGCGCCTCGCAGTCCTGCCCGGCGGCAGTCAGCGCCTCGCGGTCGTTGAGCTTGATCCCGTCGAGCCACTCGAGCGTGAGGACCCGCCGTGCCGTTCGCCGCCAGTCGATCTCGGGAACATAATAGCCGGGCTCGGCGACCATGTTCTCCCGAAGCTCGGAGGCGGACGCCGCTTCCCGCTGCAGGTCGAGCTCACGGGCGGTCCATTGGCGGAAGTGGGCAACCACGAGCCGCGGGCGGAGTCGCTCGGCCTCGCCGCCGTAACGCTCGACGTGAGCGGCCGCCCATTCGTAAGTGTCGATCGCTTTCGCGAGTTCGTCCTCGATGCCCGGGCGAAGCACCTTGACTGCGACATCCCGCCCGTCGGTCGTGGTCGCGCGGTGAACCTGGGCGATCGACGCCGCGCCGACGGGAACCTCGTCGAACTCTGCGAACAGGCTCTCGAGCGGCGCGTTGAACGACGTTTCGATCGTCTGCTTGATCTTGCCGAACGGGGCAGGGGGCAAATCGTCCTGCAGCTGAGAAAGATTTGCCGCGGCCTTCTCCCCAACGAGATCGGGACGTGTCGACAGGGCCTGGCCAAGCTTGATTGCCGCCGGACCGATCGCGACCAGCGCTGCGGCATACTCGGGCGTCGGCGGGCTTTTCGCGCCGAAGCGGGCAATGCGCGCGAGCCGCCGCACCGGTGGCGGGGTCATCGGGTCCTCCTCGATCCCGCGCAGTGCGCCGTGGCGAGCCAGAGTCCGGCCCCACTTCAACAGACGCCACAAATGGGTGGCGCTGCTCGTCAAATCTTCCAGCCCGAATGGATGGTGACGAGCCCTCCGAGCATGGGCTCAGCAGCTGCGCAGACAAACCCCACGTCGGCGACCATTGTCTTGAAGGCATTGGGCCTCGGGAAGCGGCGGATGCTTTCGACCAGATAGCGGTAGCTCTCTTCGTCGTCGGTCACGACCTTGCCCACCTTGGGAATCACCTTCGAAGCGTAGGCCTGGTAGAGGTTCGAGAAGCCGGGCCAGTCGCTCGACGAAAACTCCATGCAGTAGAAACGCCCGCCACGCTTCAGGACGCGGTGCGCTTCCTTGAGCGCCGCCGGTATGTCGGTGACGTTCCGGATCCCGAACACGATCGTGTAGGCGTCGAAGCTCGCGTCGGCGAAGGTCAGCTTCTCGGCATTCTCGACCTTCCACCCAAGGCCCTTAAGCTCACGAGCTTCTGCGCGCTGCTTGCCGACGTCGAGCATGTCGGGATTGATGTCGGCAACGGTCACCTCTGCACCGCGCCGCGTCATGCGGAAGGCGACGTCGCCAGTGCCGCCCGCCATATCCAGGATGGCCTCGCCCGGTCGCGGCTTCACCCTTGCGACGAACCGGTCCTTCCACAGGCGGTGCAGGCCGCCCGACATCAGGTCGTTCATCAGATCGTATCGCCGCGCGACTGAACTGAAGACCTGGCCGACGCGCCGGGTCTTCTCATCGGGGCCGACGAGCTCGTCGCCGAAATTCACCTGGTTCGTCATGGGTGAGCGGCTCTAGCGGGCTTGCGCGCCCTTCGCCATATCGTGGGGATGCCCGAGCTTCCCGAAGTCGAGACCACCGTCCGCGGCCTGGCCCGTGTCCTCGACGGCCGGCGGATCGAGCGAGTCGAGGTACGGCGCGAGGATCTTCGCCGGGCGTTCCCGAAGGATCTCGGCCAGCGCCTCACCGGAGCTCGCGTCACGGGGCTTGGGCGGCGCGCGAAATATGGCCTCATCCATACGGACCGGAACGACACGATGATCTTCCATCTCGGGATGTCCGGGAGCTGGCGGATCAACCACAGCAGGCTCGAGAAGCACGATCACCTTCTCCTGGAAACAGACGAGCGAACGCGCCTCGCACTTAACGATCCGCGTCGCTTTGGCTCGGTGGACCTGCTGCGCACTGACGAGCTTGCGGAATGGCCGCCGTTCAAGGCGCTGGGGCCCGAACCCCTCGACCTGACTGCCGGCGAGCTGAGGCACCGGCTTGCCGGCCGCAGTGCCGCCATCAAGCTGCTGCTCCTCGACCAGCGCATCGTCGCCGGCCTTGGCAACATCTATGTCTGCGAAGCGCTCTACCGCGCCGGCATCCACCCCCTCAAGGCGGGCGGCTCGATATCGCTCGAACGACTGAAGCGGCTGGTACCGGCAATTCACGACGTGCTCGCTGAAGCGATCGCAGCGGGAGGATCGACCTTGCGCGATTTCGCTTCTCCCGATGGGGAGCTCGGCTATTTCTCCAAGGACTTCGCGGTCTACGACCGGGAAGGCCAGCCGTGCGGAGGCGGCGGGACGGTCAGGCGCATCGTCCAGGGCGGCCGTTCGACCTTCTATTGTCCTCGCTGCCAGCGTTGACCTGACGCGCTCTTCGCGGTAGGGGACGCGCCGCTTTCGGTGCGAGCCTGCGGGCCGCGCCGTTTTTCATTGAGCTAGAGGAAGACAATGGCGAATACGCCGCAGGCCAAGAAGCGCATCCGCCGCAATGCGACGCGGGCGACCATCAACCATTCGCGCGTCAGCCGCATCCGAACCTTCATCAAGGCGGTTGAGTCGGCGATCGCATCGGGCAAGAAAAAGGAAGCTGCCGAGGCGCTCAAGGCGGTCCAGCCGGAAATGGCTCGTGGAGTCGCTCGCGGCGTTATCCACAAGAACACCGCCTCGCGGAAATTTTCCCGCCTGTCGAAGCGGGTTGCGTCGCTCGGCTAAAAATCGATCCGAAAGGGCGAGGATTCGAGCCGTCGGGAAACCGGCGGCTCGTCTTGTTTCGGGATTGTCGGAAAAATGCAGCAATTTCCGCGATTCGCGCGACGGTTAAATTCCCGCTTACTATAAAAATGGCGGTTTTCCGCCACTCGACGCGACATTTGGCCTGAATCCTCTGTCAAGTCTCATTATTTCACTTCTATGAAAAAACGGCACTTGCATGCGGGCGCAGACAGTCACAGAAAGGCCTTTCGGGGAGCGAATCCGCACCCGAGCAAGAGAGAAAAGCGACGCGGGGCGTGCGACTCGGTTCGCAGGCAGCAGGATCGCTTTGTCTTCTTGCAGGGGGAATTTGGACAGGGAGGCGCGGAGCAGTGCAAGCGGGTGGGGCGAATACGTCACTTGACCCGGCCGGGGCGCCAGTCGCAGCGCCACTGGAAGCGGCCTGGGAGTCGATCCGCACCGGACTTCGCCGCGATCTTGGCGCGCGCACCTTCGACGGCTGGCTGAAGCCGGCCGAGCTTGGCGGTTTCGAGCCGGACACCGGCACGCTCGACGTCGTAATGCCGAGCCAATTCATGGCCGACTGGGTTCGCTCGCATTTCGGCGAGCGTCTGACGCTTGCCTGGAAGACCGTCCTGCCGGTTGTCCGCGATGTGCGGGTGATGGCCGCGGCCGACGCGCCGCGACCCGCGCCGCTGCTCATCCTCGAAGAGGTCCCCGCACCAGCCGAGCGTGATCCCAATGCGCCGAACTTCGATCCCCGCTATCGTTTCGAGACGTTCGTGGTCGGCAAGGCCAATGAAGTGGCGGCGACCGCAGCGAAGACGCTAGCGACGTCGCCGACGGTGAGCTTCAACCCGCTGTTCATTCACGGCGGCACCGGGCGCGGCAAGACTCACCTCCTGCACGCGATCGGCCATGCGTTCCTCGCCCGCAACCGCGGCGCTCGAGTCGTCTCGATGTCGGCCGAGAAGTTCATGGTCGAGTTCATCCGGGCGCTCAAAGAGAACGACACGATCGGGTTCAAGCAGCGCCTGCGCAGCGCAGACCTCCTGCTGATCGACGACGTCCAGTTCATCGCCGGCAAGGATTCCACGCAGGAGGAATTCTTCCACACGATGAACGAGATCATCACCGCCGGGCGGCGGCTGGTGATCACGTCCGACCGCGCTCCCCAGGATCTCGACGGGATTGCGCCGAGGATCTTGTCTCGGCTGTCGTGGGGTCTCGTCGCCGACATCAATTCGGCGGACTATGAGCTCCGCTTCAACATCATCTGTTCGAAGCTAGAGGCGCTGCCGGGCGTTGAGATGCCGCGACCGGTTATCGATTTCCTGGCCCGGCGCGTGACCTCTTCGGTCCGTGAGCTCGAGGGCGCGCTCAACCGCATCGGCGCCTATGCGATGATGACCGGGCGAGCGATCGACGTTGCCTTCGTCGAGGAAGTGCTCGCCAACGTGCTTCGCGCCAACCAGCGGCGCATCTCGATCGACGAGATCCAGACGCAGGTCGCCGAGCATTACCGGATCCGCAAGGCTGAGATGACCTCGGCGCGCCGTGCACGTGAGGTGGCTCGCCCGCGGCAGGTCGCAATGTATCTGTCGAAACAGCTGACGCCGAAGTCGCTGCCGGACATTGGCAGGCGTTTCGGCGGGCGCGATCACACGACCGTCATCCACGCCGTCCGCCAGATCGAGAGGCTCCGCGCCAGCGATGCCGAGCTCGACGCCGACATCCGGCTACTGACCCGCCAGCTCGAAGGCTGAGCGCTAGATCTGGAGCTGGCTTCCCAGCTCGACCACGCGGTTGGTCGGCAGTCGGAAGAATTCCATCGCGCTTTCGCTGTTCTTCAGCATCCAAGCGAACAGCTTCTCGCGCCATAGCGCCATGCCCGGTACTTTCTTCGACGGGATCAGTTTCTGCCGGCCCAGGAAGAAGCTGGTGCTCATCATGTTGAATGGCTCGCCGCACGTATCGATCGCAGCAAGGTCACGCGGGATGTCGACTTCCTGCATGTAACCGTAATGCAGGATCACCTTGTAGAAGCCGTCGCCGGCGTCGTGGACCTCAAGCCGCTTGTCGGCTGGCACGTGCGGCACTTCCTCGACCTTGACGTTGAGGATCAGCACCCGGGTGTGAAGAACCTGGTTGTGCTTGAGGTTGTGAAGCAGGGCCGCCGGCACGGTCTCGGCCGAGGTCGAGAGGAAGACCGACGTTCCGCGCACGCGATGGACAGTGGCCGCGACCGACTTGATGAACACGGGCAATGGTAGCGCCGCTTCCGACAGGCGCTGCCGGAGCAGTTGGCGGCCCTTCGCCCACGTCGTCAACACGGTGAAGCTGATCGCAGCAACCAGCAGCGGGAACCAGCCGCCATCGGGGATCTTGGTGATGTTCGAGATGAAGAAGGCGCTGTCGACGAGCATGAACAAGCCGACGGTCGCCGCCGCGAGGAACTTGTTCCAGCGCCAGACCTGGAAGAGCAGCACCGCAAGCATCATGGTCGTGATCAGCATCGTGCCGGTGACCGCGATACCGTAGGCCGAAGCGAGCTTTCCGGATTCGCGGAACCCGATGACCAGGACGATCACCATGAACAGGAGGCCCCAGTTCACGGCCGGAATGTAGATCTGACCGGCGGCCTTGGCGCTGGTATGTTCGGTCCTCAGCCGAGGCAGGAAGCCGAGCTGCACCGCCTGGTGGGTGACTGAGAAGGCGCCAGAAATCACGGCCTGGCTGGCGATGATCGTCGCTGCAGTGGCGATGAATACCAGCGGAAGCCGCGCCCATTCCGGCGCCATCAGGAAGAACGGGTTCTGGGCCGTCGCGGGATGAAGAAGCATCAGCGCGCCCTGTCCGATGTAGTTCAGCATCAGGCAGGGATAGACCAGTCCGAGCCATGAGAAGCCGATGGCCCTGCGGCCGAAATGGCCCATGTCCGCGTAGAGCGTCTCGGCCCCGGTCACGGCCAGGAACACCGATCCAAGTGCGAGGAACGCGAGCTTCGGATTCACGGCGAAGAACTGCAGCGCCCAGCTGGGGCTCAGTGCCAGCAGGATCCCGGGCGCCTGGATGATGTTCGACACCCCGAGCACGGCAAGCGCGGCCATGTAGACGAGGATGACCGGGCCGAAGAATCCGCCGACCTTCGCTGTTCCGCGCGATTGAACGAGGAACAGGCCGATCAGAATTCCGATCGATATCGGGATGACCAGTGGCTGCAGTCCCGATTGAACAACGGTCAGTCCCTCGACCGCCGAAAGGACTGAGATCGCGGGAGTGATCATCGCGTCGCCGTAAAACAGGCAGGTCGCGAGGACGCCCATCATGACGAGCGCCGGCGCCCATTTCTTGTGACCGAGGTTGCGCGCGATCAGCGACAGCAAGGCAAAGGAGCCGCCTTCGCCCTTGTTGTCGGCGCGCATGGCCACGAACACATATTTGATCGTCACAACCAGCATCAGCGACCAGAAGATCAGGCTAATGACACCGAAGATGTGGATCCGATCGACCGCCAGCGGGTGCGGTCCGAGGAAGCTTTCCTTCATTGTGTAGAGGGGCGACGTGCCGATATCGCCGTAGACGACACCGATCGCACCGAGCATGAGCTTGGGCAGGGGCTCATTCGGGCCATGGCGTGTGCTCTGCTGCTGGTCGGGCAGCAGGTTGTCGGCTGAGATGTCGTTCATCGCCGCGATGTGGGCCTGTATGGAATAAAGATTCCATGTGGATTCCCGGTCCCTGCAGAGGGGAAGCGGTGTTAAGAGAGCGCTGACCCTCTCGACGGCGCGCGCGGGGGAGCGCACCTATCACCCATGACCCAGGCGCCTTCCCAGGTTCGACCGCCTTCACCGGGCGAGCACAACATTGCCGACTCGGTCCGTGGTTATGCCGGCGCGATCGTGATGGTCGCGCTGTCCACGCTGCTTGGGCTGTGGATCGCGCCGCGTTGGGGAACGGCGCCGGTCGACATGATCTATCTCCCGGCAGTCCTTGGCGCTGCGGCGTTGTGGGGCCTGGGCCCCGGATTTGTCGCCGGGATCACGTCGGCTTTAGCCTATAATTTCTTCTTCACGGCTCCGGTCCACACATTGCGCATCGACCGGGTGGGTGATGTCGTCACAGTCACCGTCCTGCTGGTCGTCGCACTCGTCACCGGGCGCCTCGCCGCCGGAATCCGCAAGCAGGCCCGGCTCGCCGACGCGCATGCTAACCGGAATGCGCTAATCGCAGGCTTCGCTCGGCGACTGCTGTCGTGCAGCACCGAGGAGGAGATCGCGCGGGTGACGAGCGAAGAGCTGCGCCGCCTGTTCGATTGCAATGCGCTAGTGGTCAGCGGGCTTCCGACGCCCGAGATCATTGCAATGGCCCCCGACGGGAACCGGCTCACCCCGAGTGATATCGCCGCGGCCGTGCTCGCGATTGACGGCGAGGAGCCCGCCGGGCGCGGCACCGGCCGAGTGCAGCCCGCCGAGTGGGTCTTCTATCCGATCCGCTCGGGAGCGGCGCCACTCGCAGCCGCGGGTCTCGCGCGCGATGACGGGGCGACGGTCGTCGCGCCGGACAAGGTGGAGTTATTGAACAGCTTGCTCGACCAGGTCGCGCTGGCGCTCGAGCGCGCGCGGCTCGAATCCGACGCCCGTGATTTTGCCGCGACCCGCGAGCGCGACCGGCTTCGCGCGGCGCTGCTCGCATCGATCGGACAGGACCTGCGCCCGCGGCTGACGGCGATCGGGACTGCGGTGCGCGAGCTGAGGAGAACTGGCGGCGGGGATCGCCAGCTGGTCTCGTCGATCGGCAACGAGGCCGCGCAGCTCGACCGGTATATCGCCAATCTCGTCGAGCTGGGTGAGGACCGCGACGACGAGCCGATCGAGGCGGGCGACGTGACGATCGACCTGTTCCACCGCCAGGTGCTGAAGGATGGGGAGCCGGTCCGCCTGACACCCAAGGAATTCGCGGTGCTGGCGGAGCTTGCCAAGCATCGCGGCCGGGTGCTCAGCCATCCGCATCTGCTCAGGACGGTATGGGGCCCAGCGCAGGAAAATCAGACGGACTATCTTCGGGTCGCCATCCGGGCGCTGCGCCAGAAGCTGGAGACCGAGCCGTCGCGACCCGCGCTGATCGTCAATGAGCCGGGCGTGGGCTATCGCCTGACCGCATAGAGGAAAGGCCCGCCGCGCAAGCGCGCAGCGGGCCTTCGATCCGATTGGGAGGCGACTCCTAAGAGTGCGCGGGCCGCGTCGGGATGGTGATCTTCACCGTCTCGCCGTTGCGTCCCGGAAAGCCCGTGAACATCGCATCCACCAGGCTCGGGATGACCACGTCCAGGCGATTGGTCTCCGAGCGCGCCTGTGCGCGGCCGTCGAACAGCGGGGCGTTGGTCCCCGCGGCGCGAATGTGGAGATCCACTTGGCTGTGATATTCGACGTAGGAGTCGACGCCGCCGCGATACCAGAACGGATCGTCCCAGCCCCAGGCATAGCCGCCGCCCCAGCCCAAGCCGCCCCAGCGCGAGCGATAGAAGGGCGAGCCCCAGCCGAATGCTCCATAGCCGTAGTGGCTGCCGTAGAACGGGTCTTCGACATAGCGCACCTGGCCCTGGTCCATGCCGTAGCCGAGCTGCACGATCATGTTTGCGCTCTGCGCGTTCGTCGCAGGCTGGAACCCGCGAGCCTGCATTTGCTGGGCGACCAGCCCGGCATAGCGCTGGAACTCCAGTCCGCCATTGTTCGCCATGCCGCCGGCGGGCACAACGAAGAAGGTCTGGCCCTGTGGCGCAGGCATCGCCTGATAGCGCGAAACAGTGGTGTTGATCTGTTGCGCGCAGGCGCTGAGGCCGATGACGGCCACACCGAGCGCCAGCGCGGCGGGAAGTTGACGGAAACGCATGATGACAATCCCTTCGAACGGGAACGGAAATGGTTGATAGTCGGGGCCTTAGCACGAACAGCGGTGAACGGTCGATGAAGCGTGCGCCGCTGCCGACGAGCGGAGGTAGGAACGGCTAACGGTGCAGCCACGCCTCCGCGAGAAAATTGAGGGCAGCCACTCCGGAGCCGACCAGCAGTGCATTGGCGGCAAGGCTGAGGAGGCCCGCGATGGCCGCGGCAATGACCACGGCTCCGTCGCGATAGATCAGGGCAAGGCCGAACAGGAGGATCGCGGCGGCGGGCGCCATATGGAACAAGGGGATCGGGATGGCCGCCAGCAGCGCCAGGAACAGGCACGCGAGCCCGATCAGGCGCGTGGCGGTCGGGCCGGTCAGCTTGCCCAGCCTGGGCTTGAACACCCGCTCGATCCGCGCTTCGAACCCGTGCATCTTTGCGACCAGCCGCTCGAGCTCGCTCTTGCGGACGCCTCGTCGGTCGATGCGGGCAGGGAACCACGGGCTCGCACGGCCGATCACCATCTGCGCCGAGACGATGATCAACGGAATCGCGAAGAAGACGCTGGTGCCGGGTGGCAGCGGCAGCACGTTGATCGCCGCGAAGATGAACAGCAGCCCGCCCCATGCGCGCGACTGAAGCTGCGCGGCAAGGTCCGTGAAGGAGAGGCGCTCGGCCTCGGTCTCTTCGATGATCTGCGCCAGTCGTCGCGACAAGGGCAGGGGCCGCGCGCTGGCGAGCGAATGGTCGGGCTCGGCCACGTTATTTCGTCAGGCCCACGGCCGCCTTCGCGGCGGCGAGCGTCGGCGCGCCAAGCTCGGTCGCGCGCGCGGCGCCATCGGCGAGGATGCGGTCGAGCTCGGCAGGGTCGCGGCGCAGCTCGTCCAGTCGCTCGCGGATCGGCGCAATCAGGCTCACCACGGCGTCCGCGAGGACGGGCTTGAACGCGCCGAATCCCTCGCCGCCGTAGCGCTGGAGCACCTGCTCGACGCTCTCGCCGGTGATGGCACCGTAGATGCCGACCAGGTTCCTGGCTTCGGGCCTCGCTTCGAGGTCCGACGGGTCGGCGGGCAAAGGCTCGGGATCTGTCTTGGCCTTGCGAATCTTCTGCGCGATCAGGTCGTCGCTGTCGGTCAGGAGGATCCTGCTCATCTCGGACGGGTCCGACTTGGACATCTTCGACTGGCCGTCGCGCAGGCTCATGACCCGCGCCGCCGTTCCGCCCCCGATGAAAGGCTCGGGCGGCACGAACAGGTCGCAGTCGAAATCGGCATTGAACTTCAGCGCGATGTCGCGAGTCAGCTCGACATGCTGCTTTTGGTCTTCTCCGACCGGGACATGGGTCGCCTTGTAGAGCAGGATGTCGGCGGCCTGGAGCACCGGGTAGCTGAACAGGCCGACAGACGCGCCCTCGCGGTTCTTCCCGGCCTTGTCCTTCCACTGCGTCATCCGGTTCAGCCAGCCCATTCGGGCGGTGCAGCCAAGGATCCATGCCAGCTCAGCATGGGCGGGGACGGCACTATGAGCGAACACGATCGACTTCGCGGGATCGATTCCGCTGGCGATCAGCGCGGCGGCCATCTCGCGCACGTTCGATCGAAGCTCATCGGGGTCGACGTCGACCGTCAGCGCATGGAGGTCGGCGAGGAAATAGAGGCATTCTGCCTCGTCTTGCATCCTGACCCAGCGCAGAATCGCTCCGAGGAGGTTGCCAAGGTGCAGACCGCCTGTCGGCTGGATGCCGGAGACAACGCGGATTGCGGATTTGGTCATGCTTCCTTGGCTCGTCGCTTCAGTAACAGCTTCACATCGTCGAGCACGAACGCCCCGGTCAAGAAGCAGGCGGCGGCATAGACGCCGACGCCGGCGCCGACCAGCGCGACCAGTCCGAGCCCGCGGCGCAGGATCGAGCCGGTGAGGTAGGGATCGATGAGCGGCGTGACGAAATAGAGCATCCCACCCATGATGACCGAGGCGAGCGCGAGCCGCGGGACGCGGCGCCGCAGCCGTGCGTCGCTTTCGAAATGGCCCCGCTTCTTCAGCGTCAGGTACAGCATCCAGACGTTGACGGTCGAAGCCAGCGCGGTCGCCAGCGGCGGGCCGACATGACCGTAGCCGTACCGTGCCAGCAGCGGGATCAGGAGCAGGTTGCCGGCAAGGTTCACGCCGACCGACTGGACGGCGTACCGGACCGGCGTCTTGGTGTCGTGGCGCGCATAATAGCCGGGCGTCAGCACCTTCACGAGAACGTAGGACGGCAGCCCGATCGAAAAGGCCGACAGCGCCCAGCTGCAGCGCATGCTGTCGACCGCCGTGAAATGGCCGTGCTGGAACAGGCCGCGGATGATTGGTTCGGAGGCAAAGACGAACGCAACGGTCGCCGGAAGTGTCAGGAAGAGCGCTAGCTCGACCCCCCGGTTCTGGGTGTCCATCGCCTCCGAATCGCGCTTCTGGCTCAATTGCCGCGAGATGGTCGGCAGGAGGATGGTGCCGAGGCCGATCCCGATCAGCCCGAGCGGGAGCTGGTTCAGCCGGTCGGCGTAGTAGATGTAGGAGATCGAGCCCGGGTCGAGCAGGCCGCCGGCAAGCGCGGTCGA
>Ga0068858_100004874_pt1 | contig 13162 bp, 11 predicted proteins | sample KBSSwiS12_FD_66589 | JGI IMG/M metagenome (GOLD analysis project Ga0068858, IMG submission 66589) | Switchgrass rhizosphere microbial communities from Kellogg Biological Station, Michigan, USA - KBS Switchgrass S1-2 | ecosystem: Host-associated > Plants > Roots > Rhizosphere > Soil ... | reverse complement strand
GTGGGCACCAACATTCCGAGCCCGTCAGGCGTTTAATCAGGTATGCGCGAACGGCCTGTGGCGAGCATTCTCCCGCCGATGCTGGCAGAGCAGGCCGACAGACTGTCGAAGCTGTTCGAGGCGCACGAAGACCGGCTCTACCGCCTCGCACGACGCCTCGTCCCGACTGCCGATGACGCTCTCGACCTCGTTCAGGAAGCCTTCCTCAGGGCTGCGCGTTCTCCCGGATCGATTCCCCACGGATTAACGAACGAGGAAGCTTGGCTGGTGCGCGTACTCGTCAACGTTCGTCGGGATCAGTGGCGCAAGGAAGCTGTCCGGAAACGCCACGAGCTCGAACGGAGTCATGCGACAGCCCGGCCCGACGACCCGGAGACGGCGTTTCTCATCCGGACAACTGTTTGGAGGGCGCTCGACTATCTGCCACCGCGTCGCCGGGCTGTCGTCGTGATGTACGAAATCGACGGGCTTGCGATAGCCTCAATCGCCTCCCTCCTTGGCATCAACGCCATCACCGTCCGATGGCATCTCTCTCGGGGCCGTCGCGAGCTGGCGCGACGGCTCAGACTCCAACTGGGAGAAACAAATGAGCAGCCTCAGAAGTCTCTTGCAGGACGCCGACCCGCTCCGTCACGAACCTCCGCGCCTTGACGCCGACCGCGAACGAGTCCGGTTGACGATTCTCCGATCGGCGGCCGTCGACCAGTCGACGAAGCCTGTGCGTGCGCGCCTCGAGCTTGTGGCAGCCATTGCAGTGCTTGTGATCGGCGTGATGACGCTCGGCTACCAGATCTGGCGACACGGAACCACCCCGGTGATGGCAGCGGTCCGGTTCGAAGTGCGGCTCGCCGAGGATCAGCCGGTTTCCGGCTTGATTGTCGCGCGGCTCCCCGATTCGGGCCGTGTCATCTACTTGCATCCGGAAATTGTCGTAAGCAACGACGACATTGCGCAGAGTTGGGTGTCGCAGGATGGCCCAGACCGGTTTGGAGTGGCCGTTCAGTTGCTGCCGTCAGGTGCGGACCGGATGCGGCAGGCCACGGCGACCCACGTCGGCCGGCCGGTAGCCATCCTGATCGATGGCCGCGTCGTCATGGTGCCTGTGGTGCGGTCTCCGATCGGTGATTCGGCAATGATTACGGGCAGCTTCACGCGAGCTGAGGCGGAAAGAATCGCGGACGGTATGAGGCTGCGCTGACTATCGGTACGTACACGCTGATTCAAGGCTAACCGCCGAGCCCGCCGAACACGCCGAGATTTCTAATGAATCAGAAACCTCGGCGAGCTCTGCGACTTCGGCGGTAGTACTGATTCAACGGAGACACTCCTCTAGCTACAGCCACTCGTCCAGACTCTCGACAGCCACGCGAAGATCGCGCTCGTGGGCGATTGCGTAGCGGCGGTAGACGGACGAAGTGGCTGAGCTTGCGACCCGTAGTCGAGGAGGGGAGAGAGAAGCGGGCCCGAGGCCTTCGTGGGCCGCAGGCCCGCTAGAACGTTATCGTCGACTCTCGTAAGGTCGTTCGGGGTACCGATCCCGGTGGCCGCGAGGCGTTCCGATGAGCAGACCGCGGTCGAGGCGGAAGGTCAGCAGCGATCCAGGCGGGATCCTGACGGATTGCCCGCGAAAAGAGAGCCCCAGGCCCGTTGCCGCTCCGGTGGCGGCGCCAATGGCGGCGCCTTTTCCGCCGCCGGCAATCGCACCGATGACCGTGCCGAGAAGAGCCCCGCCTCCGACGAATTCCGCCCTCTGGTCACCATCGCGCCGGCGGGAGTCGTTGCCGCTCTCAATCCGCTCCGGCTGGGCATCGAGTGCATAGCGCTGGCCGTGCGCGAAGACAGATTCCAGGTCCAGAATCAGATCGCCGTCCGGTGCGGTCCTGACGAGGAGCTCGACACGCGAGCCGCGCGGTATCGCGGGGACCGCCAGCCGCCCGTAGTCATCCCACACATCTTCCGCAACGACCCCGGAGAAAATCCGCCCGTCGGTTCGGTTGCTGACGATGTTCTGAGTCGTGCGGACGGTCACATACGTGCCGGCATTGAGTCTGTTCAGACGCTGATAGTTGCCTGACCACTCCCAGTCCTCGCCCCGTTGTGCCAACGCGACAGGTGCCAGACTCGCTGCTGCGATCATTGCCGCGCCGCCGATTATCACTGCGCGAGCGCCTTTGAGTCGGTTGTTAAGCATGAGTTGCCTCCATTCAACCCGGGCTTGTGCAAGCATGGGACCACCGCAGACCGATGAAGCCACGCGAAGATCTTCGTTCAGATGGGCGACTATCCGGCGAAAGTGTCCTGCGAAAGGGTCATCCACAGAATCTGCCTGCCAGCCAGGTGGGGGCAACGGCCGCAGCAAACTTCTGAAGCGATAGATCCGTCCAAGGGTCTATTACCAAGAGAGTCTTGGTAATCGAACATCGCCATCATGCCTCCCAAAACTCCGAACGCTCTTCTCCATGGGACGCTGGACGCCTTGATTCTCAAGACGTTGGCTGGTGGACCGCTCCACGGCTACGCGATTGCCCGATTCATCGAGGACACCACCGGCGAGGCGGTGCTGGTCGAAGAAGGCTCCCTGTATCCAGCGCTCTACCGTATGGAACGCCGGGGCTGGGTGGAAGCGGAGTGGGGAACATCCGAGCTCGGCCGTCGCGCCAAGCTGTACCGGCTGACTGATGCCGGTCGGGTCCAACTGACTGCTGAAACGGCCACCTGGCGGCGCTTCTCCGCCGGGGTGTCGAAAGTGTTGTTCGCCCGATGAAGCAGTCGCTCCGGTCGTGGCTCTGGCGCGTGCCGATCGATCAGGAGGTCGACGAGGAAATCGCCTTTCACGTCGACATGCGAACGCGCGAGCTCGTCGAGCGCGGGATGGACGTGAAGACAGCTCGCGAGGCGGCACTCAGCCGCCTGGGCGATCGCGCAAGGCTCAAACGCACGTGCCTGGACCTGGCCAGAAAGAGAGATCGGGAAATGCGCTTCACACAATGGTTCGAGGAAGTCCGCGACGACGTGAAATTCGCGGCTCGGCAGTTGCGGGGCGCGCCCGCCTTCACGCTGGTGGCGGTGACCACGCTGGCGCTCGGCATCGGCGCCAACAGCGCGATCTTCGCGCTCGTCGATGCGACGCTGCTGCGGCCGCTTGCCTTCGGCGAGCCCGAGCGGCTGGTGTCGATCTGGGAGAAAACCGAGAAGACGCCGCGGAGTTACGTGTCGCCGCTCAACATGCTCGACTGGGAAGCGAATAGTCGCACGTTCGAGCGAATCGCCGGTTTCACACCCAGCGTCGGCGGTATGGTCATGGCCGGCGCGGACGGCAACGCCGAAACGGTTTCCCGGCAGTGGGTGTCGGCCGCGATCTTCGATGTGCTCGGGGTCAAGCCGATTGCCGGCCGCACCTTTCTCCCCTCCGACGACGAAAAGCGCGGGAGTGTCGTCGTGATGAGCGAGGCGTTCTGGCGTACCCGGTTCAACTCCGATCCGGGCGTAGTCGGCCGCGAAATCCGGCTCGACGGGTCGCTGTGGACGGTGGTCGGAATCGTTCCGAAGGATTTTCAGCTGATCGGTCGAAGCAGTCTCTGGGCGATGAGACCGATTACAAACCTTCCTCCACGAGTGCGGGCCGCCTATGGCCTGCAGGCGGTCGGACGCGTGCGGCCTGGTGTGACAATCGAGGCCGCCGAAGCCGACCTGGCCGCCGTCGCGGATCGGCTCGCGCGCGAATTCCCGCAGACGAACAAAGGCCGCGGCGTGATGCTCGAAGCGCTGCACGATACGTTCATCGGCAGCGATCTCCGGCAAACCTCGATACTGTTCCTGGGTGTCGTTGGATTCGTGCTGTTGACGTGCTGCGCGAACGTCGCCAACCTGCTGCTGGCGCGCGCGACGATGCGAACGCGTGAATTGGCGGTCAGGACCGCGCTGGGCGCCGGACGCAGGCGGATCATCCGCCAGTTGGTCACCGAGAGCCTTGTGCTCTCGCTGATCGGGGGCGCGCTGGGCATGGGCGTGGGCGCAGCGATCCTGAGCGCCGCGCCTTCGCTGATTCCGCAAGGCTTGCTGCCCCCCGCGGTGACGCTCACCTTCGACATGCGCGTGGTCGCGTTCTGTTTTGGCGCCGCGCTGGTCGTCGGGTTGCTGTTTGGCGTCGCGCCAGCCTGGCAGGCGACCGACTTCTCGTCGCCGCAGGTCATCCGGTCCGACAGCAGGACGACGACCGGTGGCGGTGGAACGCTCCGCGGACTCCTCGTGATTGGCGAGGTCGCGGCGGCCGTCCTGCTGCTGTTTGGCGCGGGCCTGCTGCTGCGTACGCTGATTGCCGTAGAGGCCTTCGATCGCGGGTATCGCGCCGAGAGCGTCCTGTCGATGCTGGTCGATCCGCTCGGCTCGAAGTATCCAACGCCAGAATCGCTGCAGCAGTTTTACGATCAGGTGGAAAGCGAGATCCGCGCTGTGCCGGGAGTACGGGACGTCGCCTGGACCGACACGCTGCCGCTCGATTTTTTCGATGAGGGTGGATTCTCGTTCGAGATCGCCGGCGACCCCCCATTGGACGACAGCCAGCGTCCTCGCACCGAGTATCAGGTCGTCAGTCCGACGTATTTCTCAACGCTCGATTTGCCCATCGTCGCAGGACGCGCGTTCGACGAGCGCGACAAACGCGATGGCGTTCCCGTGTGCATCGTGAACGAGGCGTTCGCGCGCACGTTTCGCGGGCGATCGCCGATCGGTCAGCGGGTCGCGCTGCGGCCCGCCTCGTCGCCGGAGGCCAAGCCAGTGGTGCGCGAGGTCGTAGGCGTCGCTCGTCAGGTGAAGGGACGGCCTGACGAGACCAGGGACTTCGTTCAGCTTTACGTGCCGATGGCCCAGAGGCTCTCCGACGACACTTTTCTCGTCGTGCGACCGAAGTCGGGCCGGGCCGATGCGCTGGCGCCTTCAGTCCGGGCGGCCGTTTCCCGCGTCGACAAAGAGCAGCTGGTGAGCGTGAGAAACATCGTGACGCTCGAAGACATCGCGTGGGAGGCGACGGGTCGTCATCGGTTCCGCGCCGGGATCGTCATGGTCTTTGCGGCGCTGGCGCTGGTCCTCGCCATGGTCGGAGTCTTCGGCGTCCTCGCCTACACGGTTCAGCAGCGCGTGCGCGACTTTGGCGTACGGAGGGCGCTCGGCGCCACCACGGGCGACGTGCTCCGCCTCGTGGTCGGGAGCGCCGCTCGCCTGATTGCCGCCGGAGCTGTCATCGGGCTGGCTCTAGCGGCGGTCCTGGCTCGGTTGCTGACGGCCGTCCTGTTCGGCGTGCAGCCGTTGGACCTGCTGACGTTTGCGTCCGTGACGATCGTGCTCGCCCTCACCGCGGCCGTGGCGACTGCCGCTCCAGCCTGGCGTGCGGCCCGTATCGATCCGGCGGTGGCTTTGCGCAGCGAGTGATTTGCACGTGTCGTCCGAGGTCCCCGTCAACCCACGACACGCGTCGATCCTTGCGCGCGTCTCTGGACTTTCTTCCCGCCTCGTCGTCTACAATGCATGCACGTTTCATTTCGGTGTGGCGCCGGCAAATCAGCGTCTCCGGGAACATATCGTTACATCGCTTCGACGCTTTCTGGTGTCGGGTCCAGGTGACCACGCATGAGTTCGAACGAACGCGATCCGGCGCGACAGTGGGGAGCGCGAATGGACATGACCGCGATAGTCGCGCTCTCCGCACTCGCCATCTCCGGCCTCAGCTTCTATCGCAGCTACATTTATACGAAGCAGAATCTCGAGGTCACGGTCACGGAAGTGTCCTATGTGACGAACCAGGGCGAGCTCTATATCAGCATCGCGTTCTCGAATGGCGGGAATCGAGATGCGGCGGTGCTGCGTGTCGAGCCCGCGCTATGGAGCGCCGATCGCAAACCGGAGGCAGCCTGGGTTGCGCTGGTCGACAAAGTCCACCCAAACATTCCAGTGACGTCACCGAAGACGCCGCTGATCGTGAAAGGCGGCGGGGTCGAGGTGGTGACGCTGTCAGCAGTCTTGAATGCGGCCGATGCCGAGCGAAGCTCAATCGCTTCGCAAGGGGGAACCTTCCTCGGGATTCGCGTCGCCACCATGAACTCCGACGGAAATCTCTACCTCCTCGAGCACGCAGTTGCCCGGTTGGCCCTTGATCGTGAGGGCCACATCCAGAGAGCTGACCCGGCGATTCACAAAACGTTGAGTGGCTTCGAGGACCTGAGGGTGGCTCCTCCTGGCGACATGCTGCAGTCGAACCAGAAGACGCCGTTCGTCTGGGCGGATCAGCATTCCTGATACGGGATCAGCCGATTCGTACGAGCCGGAAGCGCGGCTGATCCGCCGCGGCGTGGACAGTCTTGCGGGAGGGAGGACGTGGACGGCAAGGTGACGCTGCCGGCGCTTCAGCAGATGAAGCGCGATGGGCAAAAGATCGTGGCGGTGGTGGCCTACGATTACCAGATAGCGCAAATCGTCGATCGCGCTGCGGTCGATATCGTCTCGGTCGGAGACTCGGTGGGCGTCAATCTGTGGGGTCACAGGAGCCAGTTGGAGGTAACGCTGGATCAGATGGTCCTCGTCTGCCAGGCCGTCCGACGGGGCGTCACACATGCGCTGGTCAGCTGCGATGTCCCATTCGGTCCGCTGCAGGAAGGTACTGACGCCGCACTGCGCGCAGCAATCCGCCTGGTCAAGGAGGGCGGGGCCGATCTGGTCAAGCTGGACGGCGCGTCCTCTTTCCCCGACGCAGTCCGTGCCGTCACACGTGCCGGCATTCCGGTATGGGCGCAGTTCGGCATCACGCCTCACACGGCCTTCAGGTACGGCGGCATGACGCAGACCGCACCCGAGCTCGCCACGGCGATGAAGGATCAGCTGACGATCGAGGCGAAGCTCCTCGAAGAGACCGGTGCGTCTCTGCTCGACTTCACCAACTCGGGACCGGTCGCCGGCGCTGAGGTGGTTCGCGCGGTGAGCATTCCAGTAATCGGCGGACTGGGAGGCGGCCCGTGGCTGGATGGCCGGGTCCGATCGGTCTTCGCCGCGATTGGCTATCAGGCGTCAGCCGTGGACGACCGGACGCGCTATGCAAACGTCGCCGAGATTGCGCTGACAGCCATCAAGGCGTTCAGTGACGATGTGCGCGCCGCCCGGCAGATTCGAGGTGCGGCGCCGACGGGACAGAGGTCCTGAACGGGACTCATTACCGCGACGACCACCGCCGAACACGCAGAGATTGTTTGCCGGAATGGCCTCGGCGAGTTCTGGAGTTCTGCGGTCGATAGTGACTGCGCGTCGCTTTGAGTGGCCGCAAGCACCGAGATCGGCTTCTCTCGGTGATCTCGGTGATCTCGGTGGCCTCGGTGGTGAAAACTGCCGTCAGGCGGCCAGCGTGCGTGTGCTCAGCGGAAACAGCTCTTCAACCGCAACATGCTGGCGGAGGATTCCCTGCTCGACCGAGTACTGCACGATGGCCTCCAGCGCCTGCCGGTTGGGCTCGATGCCGTAGGGGAGCGGATCGCCGGTGATGTCCATGACCCGCTGAAAGACCTGATCGTTCGCGGACGTCATGTCGACTCGGCCCTCCCGGAGACGTCGCACGTAGATTCGCTTGGCGTCCGCGAAGGCGTCGAAAAGATCCCGCGCGAGGTCGGGGTTGGCGTCGAGAAGGTCGTTCCTCACCACCACCGTGTGATTGATCGGGTAGTGACCGCGTTGGCGCAAGGCCTCGAATCCGGCTTCGCGCGCGTTGGGGATGAGGGGCTGCACGTCTGGCGAATCGACCTGGACTCCGATTGCCGCAGCAATCTCGCCCGCTATCAGAAGGTCCGGCAGCGTCTGGCCCGGCTCGATGGAGACCACGTTCGCCGGCGGTCGATATTCGGCGACATGCTCATCGCCGGAAAGCACCCACGTGATCCGGTTCAGGTCGACGCCGTACTCATGCTGGAGGATGCTGCGCGCCCACAACCCTGCGGTGACCGTGTAGCCGCGGTTGACGCCCACTTTCCTCCCCTCGAGATCCCTCGGCGCGCGGATGCCAGCGTTTGTGTTGTACAAAATCGCGCCGTGATGGAAGGCGCGCATCGGGAAAACGGGAATTGCGGTGAACGGCTTTCCATGGGCACGGGCGCAGAGGTAGGTCGTCATCGCCAGCTCGGAGATATCGAATTCCAGCCCACGCACCATGCGGCGGAAGGCGTTGACGATGATCGGCACGTCTTCGAAGCCGAATGCGAACGTCCGTGGCCTGACCGTGCCGTCGATGAGGGGCTGGGTGTGCCCGCGCGCGGCCAGAGCGGTCTTCAACGTGGCTTTGGTCATACCATTTCTCAGAGGTTTGAATGATGACATTGATGCAGGCTCTTGATGAACTCGTGACGGCGAACCGCATCCTGGCGCGCGAGGGGGTCGTGGATTCGTTCGGACACGTGAGCATCCGCCACCCTGAACGTCCCGACCGCTATCTGTTGTCGCGCGCCAGGGCTCCCGAATGCATCGAGGCTGAAGATCTGATGGAGTTCGCCGGTGACGGCACGGCGATCGACCCGGCTGGGCGCACGCCCTACTCCGAACGGTTCATTCATGGCGCGGTGTATGAGGCGCGGCCCGAAGTGCGGGCAATCGTCCATCATCACAGCCCCACCGTGATCCCGTTCAGCATCACCGGGGTGCAGCTCTCTCCCGTGATGCACATGTGTGCCGGGATCGGAACGCACGTTCCCACCTGGGACTCGCGCACTCGCTTCGGCGATACGAATCTCCTTGTGACGACGATGGAAATGGGGAGAGATCTCGCGGCAGCTCTGGGGAACCGCCCCGTCGTGTTGATGCGCGGGCACGGCGGGGTGGTTGCGGGGACGTCGCTGCGCGAAGTCGTTTTCAATTCCATCTACCTGCAACTGAATGCCGACCTCCAGATGAAGGCGAGCGGACTGGGCGACATCACGTTTCTCAGCGAAGGAGAAGTCGCCGCTGTGATCCGCACGCGCGGCCCGTTCACATTCGAGCGCGCGTGGGAGTTCTGGTGCCGCCGGGCCGGCCGCCCGTTCGACGTCAGGCCGGGAGAGGGATCTCTGGCCGGTACGACCTGACGATTTTGATAACCTAACCACCGGGTTCACCGGGTTCACCGAGCCTTCATCAGAACTGTCTCGGGATTGGTGTTCTCGGTGTGCTCGGTGGTTGTTTCTTCGCCTGCACGACCCTGATTTCGATGAAGACTGATGTTCTCGTTGTCGGCGCAGGACCGGTCGGGCTGACGCTTGCCGTCGATCTCGGACGTCGCGGTGTCCGCTGCACGTTGATCGAGAAGAAACCGGCGCCGGAGTTCCTGCCGAAGATGGAACGGTGCAACGCCCGGACGCTGGAGATCTTCCGGCGGATGGGTCTTGCCGGGCAGATCCGGGCCGCCGGCCTCGACAGGCACGTTCCCATGGACGTGTACATCGTGCTGGCGATGAACGAGCCGCCGCTCCTGCGGCTGCCGTATCCGTCGGTGGCCGAAGCCGAAGCGGAGATCGCGCGGTGCCGCGACGGCTCGATGCCACGCGAGCCGTATCAGCTGATCTCTCAGTACACGCTCGAGCCGCTGCTCAAGTCGGTGGCGGAACGGCTTCCGGCCGTCTCGGTGCGGTATGGACACGAATTCCTCTGCCTCTCTCAACACGCCGATATGGTGTCCGCGACAGTCCGGGATCCCGAGGGACGGAGCATCGAGATCGAAGCGCAGTACCTGGTCGGGTGTGACGGCGGTGCGAGCCCGGTGCGCAAAACACTCGGGATTGAGCTTCGCGGCGACGGAAACCTGTTGCGCTTCCATCAGGCGCTCTTACACGCGCCCGATCTTTTCGAGAGGATTCCAATTGGCGACGGCCCCGGCAGGGGACGGCATTATCACATCGCCGATGCGCAATCGACGTTTCTCATCATGCAGGACTCCACGAAACACTGGACGCTGCATGCCGTGGTGGAACGGCCCGAGGAGATGGCGGCGCAATTCGAGCGGACCATCGGGATCCCGGTGCCGTATACATTGCTGTACGTCGGAGAGTGGAAACAGAATCTGCTTCTGGCCGATCACTACGGTGCGGGCCGGGTGTTTCTTGCCGGCGACTCGGTCCACCTGGTGATTCCTACCGGCGGTCTGGGGATGAATACGGGCGTCGGCGATGCGATCGATCTCTCCTGGAAGCTCCATGCGACGCTCGAAGGTTGGGGCGGTCCGAACCTGCTGGGTTCATACGAAATAGAGCGACGCCAGGTGGGCGATCGCAACGTCGGTGCCTCACGCTATGCCGCCCTGGGCAGGCGCAAGTGGCGCTCCCAGTATCGTCCCGATATCCGCGACGCCACGCCCGAGGGGCAGGCCACTCGAGATAACCTCGCGCGTGTCGCAAGCGTCGAGCAGCGCAAGACGAACGAGATGATCGGCGCCGAACTGGGCTATCGCTACGTCGGGTCGCCGGTCATCTGGGAGGAGCCCGGCGGACCCGAGCATCTGTTTCGCGAATACATTCCGACCACCTGGCCTGGCGCGCGGCTGCCTCATGTCTGGCTGCGAGAGGGGCAATCGGTGCACGACGTCATTGGCGAAGGCTACACGCTCCTGCGTCTTGGGGGGTCGAAGAGCGACACGCGCGGCCTTGAGCGTGCGATGCAAGCACACCACGCGCCCTTCAATACTCTGACGATCGACGAAGATGCTCCCCGGGACGTTTACGGATACGACCTGATCCTCGTACGGCCCGATCTGCACGTGGTGTGGCGAGGCAACACGGAGCCGAGCGATCCCGGGCAGGTGGCGGCCGTCGCGACCGGCCATTGATACGGAGGCACTACTGATCACATCAACCGCAGAGCTCGCAGAACTCGCCGAGGCCATTTGGTAGAGAACGCAGGCGGAAGCCACGGCGAAGGAGGAAAAGGACACTACGTACAAATGGACATGGCCATAGAGACTAGTGGCCTGTCCTATCGATTTCTACAGCGACATCAAAGCGGGTGGCCGCGAACGGGGCCGCCCCGCCGGGCGCGGAGCCGTCAACCGTGACCGGCGCGTTTCGGCGAGCACCCGGTGGGGCTGTTCGCGGACAGGACCCGCGATATCGCTGTAGAAGTGACGCGGGCAGGCCACTAGGCGCGCAGCGCGGTCATCATGTCGTCGATGTAATCGTCGCTGTTGGCGATCACGGTCATGAGCGACCACGGTCGCACTTGTGCCAGAGTCTTCGACAATGAGCTCTCTGATGCCGAGGCGGCGCCGACGATGAACCCCGTCGTCATCACGCGCTGGCGGCTGCACGCCTGGCCGATGAAGGTAGCGTGCTGCGCATGGCCGCCGGGCCCGGCGACGAGGACGATCAGGTCCGCCGTCTCGATTTCTTCGGCGAGATTCCGCAGTCGCCCTGCAAGATCGCTCAACACCGTCTCGCTGGAGGCATCCACGTGTGATCCGGCTTCCGCCGTCGCTGAAGCTTCGGCGGACCGCCGTAGCCTTGGCGGAGGCTGGTCAGCGGGACCATCGAGAGGGTCCGCCTGAAGGCGGACGCCAGGTACAGCGGTGAAGAACGTGGCGTGAGCCCAAGCGGCGCCCGCCAGGCGCCGGACGACGGCCGCACCATCGGCATCGAGCGCGATCACCTTGACGGCGTGCGGTGTCGAGTTGCGCGCCTGCACGCGGAAACGCGCCTCGGCCGCGGAACGCATGCGGGTGGATTCGCTCAGCATCATCAGACGGACGCGGGGGCAACGGCGGGGCGGGCGATCAGGTCTTCACGGGCGCCCTCGGTGAACGGCACATCCGGCGGCAGGACGACGGCCGCCGAGCGCACTTTCTGGTGTAGCGGATCCACGCCCGGCGGGACGACGCCATGGTCGACGAGTGCCTTCACTGCGCGCAGCAGCCGGTGGCGCGCCATGATGATGCCGTTGTCGGTCGAGACCAGATTCTCTTTGGTCCGATCGACGATCGGTCCCATGCTTTCCTGCAGCGACGCGTCCTGCATGGCGATGCCCTCGACGCCGCTGAAGGTTCTCCCCGCCTTCTGCGCCACGCGATCGATCAGGTAGTCGTTGTCGCTGTTGGCCAACGAACGATACGTGCCGGGGACGTATCGGACGTGGATGCCCTTGCCCTCCCGCATCGCCGCCACTTCGGCGGGGGTCAAGTCGCGGATCGGGTGGTAATCGTAGCTCCACGACCAGCAGTGCTCATCGTCGATCGGGATCCAGAAGTGCCCGTGGACGGAATGATTGCCGCGCGGCGCGATCATGGTGAACGATGGCATCACCCACTGCGTGATCCGCCAATAGTACCGACCGGCTTCGGCGTTCCGGCGCGCGCCGATGTACAGGCCGCCGGGGCTTTCGACGACTTCGAACACCGGCCGGGAATCGTTCAGGTTGTACTGGTTGCCTTTGGCTCCCTTGAACAGCGGATCGGAGTCGAGGTCGCCGCGATGCAGAAACGACACGTGGCTGGAATCGATCCCACCCTCCATCGCTTGAAGCCAGTTGGATTCCTGGAGGCGCTTGCTCGTGAAGGTCTGCGCCGGCGGCACCGTGATGAATTCCCATTCGGCCTGCGGCGGCTGCGCCTCCGGCGGTCCCATGTAGGTCCACAGCACACCGCCGCGCTCAACGAGCGGATACGACTGCAGTTTGATCCTTTTCGTGAATCGTGACGCCTCTGGCTCGGACGGGATCTCGATGCACTGGCCGGTGACGTCGTATTTCCAGCCGTGATAGGCGCAGCGCAATCCGCACGCCTCGTTCCGGCCGAACCAGAGCGAGACGCCCCGATGTGCACAGAACTCGTCAATCAGGCCGTAGCGACCATCAGTGTCGCGGAAGGCCAGCAGCCGCTCCGACAACAGCTTCACGCGCACCGGTGGGCAGTCGTTCCCGGGCAGTTCCTCTGTCAGTAGCGCCGGAATCCAGTAGCTGCGGAACATCCGGCCCATCGGTGTGCCCGGGCCGGTTTGTGTGAGCAGATCGCTTTGTTCCTGCCTGAGCATGCCACGATCTCCGGTGCCAAAAATCTGAGCTTCGCTGCTCTCGTATACTGAATCCGATTCATCCTGACGCGAATGTCGCGTCGACCCGACACTAGCATCGGCCTCGGCGGAGCGTCAATCAGCGGCACGTCGCGACGGCGCTGAAAACG
>Ga0068858_100004871_pt1 | contig 13165 bp, 13 predicted proteins | sample KBSSwiS12_FD_66589 | JGI IMG/M metagenome (GOLD analysis project Ga0068858, IMG submission 66589) | Switchgrass rhizosphere microbial communities from Kellogg Biological Station, Michigan, USA - KBS Switchgrass S1-2 | ecosystem: Host-associated > Plants > Roots > Rhizosphere > Soil ... | reverse complement strand
CAGCCATGGCTAATTCACAGCCGCCACCAAAAGCAAAACCATGAATCGCGGCAAGCGAAGGTTTACCTATTTGTTCTAATTGATTAAATACTTGTTGGCCGAACTCTGCGAATGTCTTGCCATTGTTTGCGTTTAAATCCGCTAATTGTTTAATGTCAGCACCTGCACAAAAACCTTTGCCTTCACCAGTCAATAAAATTGCTTTGATCGTGTTATCTTGTTTTATTTCATTAAAAAGTTGCGATAAACGCTCTAACACATCACGGCTAAGCGCATTAAGTTGTTCCGGACGATTTAAACTAATTTGCAAAATTCGCGATTCATGCGTGGTGAGTTGTACAACATCCTTGTTTGTATCCATAGATTATTTTTTTCCTTCCATTGCTGCTGCTTCAGAAAATAAATATTCAGCCACTTCTTCCGGCGTAAGAGTGGCACGACTCCAAACGGCTAAGAAAAGAATACAAAGACTAAAAACTGCAACCACTAAAAAATCCCAACCAAAGGTTAAATAATTGCGACCGCCAAACGCGCCTAAATAAGAAATTAAAACAATACCGATTAAATACGGGATAATCCAAATAGCAGATCTAAATTCGCGTCTTTTAATTTTAACTTTGCCGCGCAAATAAGAAATGAAAAATAAAGTTAACCCAATACTTAATACAATCGCTAATTTTGAAATTGTTTCCCAACCGGTCCAATAGCTAAACAAATTGCAGCAATAAAATGCGATAAGACAAATGACATTCGCTGCCGGTAAACGGAAAGGCCGCTCTTTATTGGGAAGCGTAATACGCAAACTAAGTAAAGCAATAGGCCCCATTGCGTAAGTGATGACCATGGCTGAAATTAAAAAACTTACCATGGCTTGCCAACCGGGTAAGGGCATGAAAGAAAACATGCCTAATACGAAATTGACGATGATTGCCCATACTGGAAAACGGTGATGGTTTAAACGCGATAAAAATTTTGGTACATAACCGATGCGACTCATGGCATATAAAATTCGTGCCGTAGCCGTGACATAAATTAATCCGGCACCTAATGGTGATACGACGGAATTGACATAAAGTAATTTCACTAACCAAACTAAACCTAAACCAGCCGCCAAGCCGACAAACGGACCCATATCACCAGCAAAATTTAACTGCTGCCAACCATTTTTCAGCATGGCAGGATCTAAGGCGCCAATAAAACAAACTTGTAAGCCGATATAAAGCAACATACAAGTAAATACCGTGCCAGCCGTGCTTAATGGAATAGCAACGGCAAGATTTTTGGTTTCACCAGCCAACTCAACGCCACTTTTAAAGCCATTAAAGGCAAGCACAATACCACTGGTTGCCACTGCACTTAAAATTGCTTGCCAACCGGTAATCGATAAAGTCGCATCGAGTGCGCCAGCAAAATTATCGGGATTAAATTGCACATGCAAGAAAGCGAATATGGTAAGCAAGATAGTGACGAACTTAAAAATAAATAATACAAAATTAAAACGCATGAGACCTTGATAACTGCAAATATTGATAACACATAATGCAATCATTAAAAGTGACGCCCATACATACCCCCAGATCGTCAGGGTAGGCGCGCTGTCAGCATGTGTCATTAAAGAGGGGAAAAAGATAGTGGCGTATTGTAAGACAGCTTGCACTTCAATGGGTGCAAGCATTAATGCCGTAATCCACGCAATCCAACTGAGCACAAAACTAGCAAAGGCGCCGTGACTAAGTTGCGGAATGTGTGCTGTGCCACCAGTAACTGGCAACATGGTAGATAACTCAGCAAAGGTTAAGGCAATCAAAACAGCTGCAATGCCACCTATCATCCAAGAAAAAATAGCAGCAGCGCCGGCGATTTTGGCAGCATAAAGAGGTGCAAACAGCCAGCCTGAGCCTATTAAGGCATTCATGCTCAGCATGAATAAGGTAACTGGTCCAATACGACGAGAGTGATCACTCATAAAAACCTCAGTTGATAACAGGATCTGGAAAGATGAATATCTGATTAAATAATTTCGATGTGATCCTGGGTTGGCTTATTAGGAAATTTAGCACCACTTTGTTTTAACTGTTGTCTTGCTTGATGACGTTCCGAAGAATATTTGGCTTCTTCAGTCGACACGGCGCCTGCGGGGTTACCTTCTAAATCGATACGCGCGACTCCCTCAAGTACCGATTTGTGATAAGCGATGGTATTAACGTAATAAGATAAACTTTTAACCATACAAGCCTTATCTTCTGTCACGACTTGATCCATGGTACTTAATTGCTTAATTAAATCTTGTTTGATGCCTTTCTTTAATGGCTTTATTTCATTAGCCATTCTAAAACATAGAGGGAAGTAAGCTCGCAATAACTCCACGCCATATTGCACGTAAACCAACCAATTGGGTTTTGCCGCATTGGTTTTTTCATTTTTAATCGGTTTATTTTTGTGCGAATTATGCTTGTGCTGTCCCAGCGGTTTGTGGGTTTCAGCCTTTACTTTGTTATCTGATACTCGCTGTTCAGAAACTTTTTCAGTAACTAAGGTATCAGATAGTTGAGCAGCGACTGCTTGCAGTTGATCTTTTAAACTCGCGTTACTCATTTTCGTTCCAATTTTCTCTGCCGGATTAATACCGTGTACTGGAGTGATACTTTAAAACGTTATAACGCCTAAATCAACCCTATGCAATAGTTTGCAGCAAAGTCGCATCGCTAGCGCGATAAACATTTTTAATGGCTGGACTTTTAAATGGGTTAAATGTTAAATTTTATCCTCTCAAATTTTATAGTTGTCCCCGCTCTTAAAGGATAATAAGGATACGTAATATGTCACGAAGAAAAACTGCTAAGCGCGCACCAAAGCGTCGCTCGCCAAATCACGCAACGCCTACTGCTACTATTAATCTCCAAAAAGTGCCAGCGCAAATGGCAGCTCAATTAAACAAAGACATTGCTAATCTCAAGCAACAACAAAGCCAACTTAGCAAAGATATTAATGAGTGGAATGCAGAGATCAAAAAAATTACTACTCGTGCCACTGCCGCTAAAGCAAAAAGCCACACCAAAGCAGGCGCAAAGCAATTGAAAAAAGCTAACAATGAACTTAAAGCTGCTAATCAATCACTTGCTAAAGCTAAGAAAGCTGCACAAGCCATGGACAAACCAATTGAAGCATTAAAAGATCAACAAGCAAAATTTGTTGCTCTACAAAAACACATTAACCAATTTGAAAAAATTTGGGCTGTAGCATTAAAGAATGCCAAAGCGGAAAGAGCTGCAAAGGCGGCTAAAGCTGCTAAAGCTGCAAAAGAAGCCCAAGCTGCTAAAGCTGCAAAAGCAAAAGCGAAAAAAACTTCTTCTAAAAAATCCAAGACCCGCTCAAATAACATTTCCTCCGAAACAAACAATGTCATTCCTGCAAGGGAACCAGAAGTGGAAATTTATAATGCAAACATGGATGATGCTTCCCCTGAAGACAATAAAAAAATGAATTCATAAAACGTATTCATTTAATATTATCCCGGTTTTATTTTTGGCAAGTTTATCAAGGATAGATATAACTAGAATCAAGGAAGGTATGGAGTATTTATGCAAAAGAAAATGGTTATCGCAGAAGATTTAGAAACAGTCACTTTGAAACAAGTAGTAAAAGATACGTTAAGAAATTATTTTTCCAATATTGGCGGCGAACAACCTATTGATTTCTACGCTATTTTATTAGAAGAAATCGAACGGCCTTTGCTTGAAGTATTGATCAACCATACTCACTACAATCAAGTGAAAATGGCACATATTTTGGGAATTTCTCGCGGTACATTACGTAAGAAATTAAAACAATATGGAATGCTGGATTAGCATGTAGCCTGGACACGATTTTTGTGTCCAGGAGCCTTACAAGCTTTTCCCTGGGCTGCGTATTAAGTAAGACCTGTCATTCCCGCGAAGGCGGGAATCTATTTGGAATTCCTCTTAAGAGTTCAATTTGAAATGGATCCCCGCCTTCGCGGGGATGACAATTAATCCGTCAGACCTAAGCTACGCGTACACCGTTGGATCTTCGGTGTTGGCTTCTTTAAAACCTTTCTTTCTAAATACGCAACTATCGCAGCTGCCGCATGCGCGGCCTTTATCGTCGGCACGGTAACAAGAAATTGTTTTACTGTAATCTACGCCTAACTGCAGGCCTTGTTGAATAATTTCTGCTTTATTCATATTCAATAATGGTGCATGAATAGTGAATATCACGCCTTCGCGTCCGCGCTTAGTGGCGAGTTTCGCCACTTGCTCAAATGCTTGTAAGTAATCTGGTCGACAATCGGGATAACCTGAATAATCGACATGATTGGCGCCTATAATAATGTCCGCCGCATCTAGCACTTCCGCCCATGCTAATGCAAATGAGAGAAAAATAGTATTACGTGCTGGCACATAAGTACTAGGAATATCGCTGCTGCCATTGTAATCCGCCACTGCTAGCTTTTTGTCTGTTAATGATGATCCAGCCAAGTCACCGATGGGCAGCGATAAAATTTTATGTTCCGCCACTCCATAAAAATCCGCCAAACGTTTGGCATGCTCAACTTCTACGCTATGTTTTTGCCCATAGTTAAAACTTAAGGTGTAGCACTGAAAATCCTGTGCTTTAGCAATCGCTAAGCACGTCGTCGAATCCAGCCCACCGGAAAATAAGATAATGGCTTTTTTTTGCATGATGCGCCCTATAAAAGTAAAAGCCCCGCATTCTATCAGACTTCCCTGTACCCGTGAACGTGCCCGCGTGCATGCCCGGTTTTTCTTCGTAGAGTTCTAACTACAAAGTTGAAGCATGGATGCCAGCTAAAAACATGCTGGCATGACAATTAGATGGTGTCATGCCAGCACGTTTTTAGCTGGCATCCATGAACGTGCCGCTAATCTTGCAGGAAACGTTCACGGATACGGGAAAAGTGTATTATTGTAAAATAGAATCTCCCCCAAAGGACCGTGAAATGGATCGTTCCACCTTATCTAGCGAATTAACTACCGCGTGGCTTCCTACCCCAGAAATTATTAAAAATGCCAATATCACCGCTTTCATGAATGAACTTGATATCGCCGATGTTAAAACCCTGCATCGCTGGAGTATTGAACATGGGGAAGATTTTTGGGCGCGCATGCTTAAAAAAATAAACATCGTTTTTCAAAAACAACCAGATAGCATCTGCGATTTAAGCAAAGGTGTTGAAGCGCCTATTTGGTTCAAAGGTGCAAAAATAAATATTGCTGAAAGTTGTTTTACAGCGTCTAAAAACGCCATTGCCATTATTGAAAAAGATGGGCAGCAAAATCAACGCTCCATGACTTTTAACGAACTGGATCAACTTTCTAATCGTGTCGCAAATGGACTTATTCAACAAGGACTGCGTGCCGGTGATGTGATTGCCATCATCATGCCCATGAATGCAAACGCCGTCGCAATTTATCTTGGCATTATTAAAATGGGCGGCGTGGTTGTTTCTATCGCTGATAGTTTCTCTAGTCAAGAAATTGCACTCAAATTAAATATTGCTAACGCTAAACTAGTTTTTACTCAAGATGTAACTGAACGTGGCGGCAAACAATTTCCTTTGTGTGAAAAAATTCAAAAAGCTAATGCCAACAACATTATTGTGGTACCGCTTATGCGTCATGACGATGAGACATGGAATCAATTTTTAAGCTCAACAACAACTTTTACCGCACACGCTTGTGACCCAATGGCAGCTTCTCATATTTTATTTTCTTCCGGCACCACGGCAACTCCTAAAGCAATTATTTGGAACCACACCACCGCAATTAAAACAGCAAGTGATGCTTATTTTCATCACAATATCAAAGCCAATGATATCCTCTGCTGGCCTACAAGTTTAGGTTGGATGATGGGCCCATGGCTTTTATATGCTGCCTTTATAAATCAAGCTGCAATTGCACTTTACACAGACGCGCCAACTGAACGCGCATTTGGTGAGTTTGTCGCCAGAAATAAAATTACCATGTTAGGCGTTGTTCCCACTTTGGTTGCAAAATGGCGCCAAACTGCTTGCATGGAACAATTGGATTGGCAAACGATTAAACTATTTAGTTCATCAGGTGAATGCTCTAACCCCGATGATATGTTTTATTTAATGTCACTCGCTGGCCATAAACCCATTATTGAATACTGCGGTGGCACAGAAATTGGTGGTGGCTATGTTTCAAGCACTGTCGTACAAGCAAACTTTCCTTCGCAATTTTCTACACCAGCTATGGGTTCAAATTTTATTATTATTGATGAAAATGCCAAACCAGCAACACAAGGTGAAGTAGCATTAATTCCACCTAATCTTGGTCTATCGACACAATTATTAAATGCGAATCATCGTGACACTTATTATACCAATATGCCGCTTAGCGTGGATGGAAAAGTATTGCGTCGACATGGTGATCAAATAAAACAATTAGCGAATGGTTACTATATGCTGCTTGGCCGCAGCGATGACACCATGAATTTGGGCGGCATTAAAATAAGTGCTGCAGAAATTGAGCGCGCATTAACTGGCATTGTTGATATACAAGAAGTCGCAGCTATCGCCATCGCGCCACCCAATAACGGCCCAAGCTTACTTGTCATATATGCCGCAACTTCTGCCGTTTTAGATAAAAACGCAATCATGGTTATGATGCAAAAGAAAATTAATACCATGCTTAATCCTTTGTTTAAAATTCATGATGTTGTATTTGTTCGAGAACTCCCGAAAACTGCCTCGAATAAAATTGTTCGTAGAAAACTACGTGAAAATTGATGTGCTATTATTATAATAATAAGTTTAGAAATTGGGAGAATTGCTATGAAATCAACGTATCTTATGATGGCTATGTCGGCCTTAATCTTTTCTTCAAATGTGTTAGCTAAGACAACCTCGCTGTATGAACAACCGCAAACCAATTCGAAAGTAGTCGGCACGATTGATTTGTCTACCGGCGTGACGCCTATCTTTACACCCAAAGGTGGTGAGTGGGTAAAAGTGGGTGATCCACATAATGGCAATGTCGGTTGGATTAAAGCCAGCGACTTAGCTGGCGGAAATACTTCTTCTTTTAGTTTCACGCAAAAAGTGATTAGCAATGGCAAAGAACCACAAACGTATAAAATTGAATTCGGTAACATGCCAGCTATCACGACTAAGCAAGCGGAAGAAGTGATTAAGAATATGCAACTGCAACAAAATAATTTTCAACAATCAGCACAAAAAATTATTCAAGACATGATTACCAATATTAACCGCGTGTATAGTCAACAACCGAAATTATTACAAGAAAATGGTTCCGTGATTATGCCTATTGTTATTATTCCAGCATCAGCCTTGAAAGTACCCGAACCGGTCGTACCAGCGAAGAAGTAAAAATATAAACGTAGCCTGGACACGCCTTGTGTGTCCAGGACATACCCCACTACCCTTCCAAAAATTTAATCACCGCCCCTAAAAAGCGCGTCGCTTCACCACCTGTTACCGCGCGATGATCAAACGTAAGAGAAAGTGGCAGCATGCGGCCAACAATCATTTGACCATCTTTTGGAATAATAACATCGCGCGCGCGGCCGCAACCTAAAATGGCTACCGCAGGGGGCACAATAATTGGTGTCGCGTGACGACCTGCAATGGTGCCGAAATTCGATAAAGTAATTGTTGCGCCATGCATATCAGTAGCCGCAATACTGCGTGTGCGAACAGCTTCTTTATAAGTGTTAATCAATTCGCGCAACTCTTCATCTTGACGATTTTCAGTATGCTTAACGACGGGCACAAACAAACCTTCTGGCGTATCAACTGCTAAACCTATATTCACTTCTGAAAATAATTGTCGCTCTAACGATTTGCCATCAAACCAAGCATTTAAAGCGGGTTCCGCTTTCACACCAGCAACAATTGCTTTTAACATTAATACGGTCATATCTGATTTAGGTGGCAAGCGCGAAAGATTTGCTTCATCCATAATGGTAACCGGCACAATTTCTTTATGTGATTGCATCATGGCTTGCGCCATAACACGGCGCACGCCATGTAATGCTTCGCCTTTACCAGATAATTTAGAAGTGGCTGGCGTTTCGGTTTTTGTACCAGCAAAATTTTTCACATCTTCTGCCGTGATTAAACCTTTAGGACCAGTAGGTGTCACTAATTGCAAATCAACATTTAAGTGTTGTGCCAAAACGCGCGCGGCAGGTATTGCTTTAATAGCGCCGGAAGTTGTTTTCGCTGCGCCAACAATAATATCACCGTCATCCCATTTTTTTTCACTGGTTTCAAGTTTACCTACCACACTACCTTTATCTTTTTCCGTACTTGCTTCTTCGGTTTCAAAACTAATGAATGGTGCGCCAGTTTTTACTATGGTATTGGCATCACCATGCAGCTTAATAATTTTTCCGGCATAAGGTGATGGTACATCGACAACCGCTTTGGCTGTTTCCATCGATACCAAAGGTTGATCCACGGTGACGACATCACCAGCTTTCACATACCATTCGCGAATTTCAGCTTCAGCTAAACCTTCGCCAAGATCGGGCAAATAAAAAATTTTCATGCGTACTCCATGAGACTAAAAACAGCGTCAGTTATTCGTTCTACGCTAGGAAGATAAAGTCTTTCCATTCTGGCATAAGGTACTATGGTGTCAAAACCACTGACACGTATAGGTGGTGCTTTGAGAGAAAACAAAGCTTTTTCTGCTATTTGCGCCACGATATCCGCGCCTACACTACAGGTTGATGGTGCTTCGTGTATGACGACACAACGCCCAGTTCGTTCGACTGATTGCAAAATCGTATTGATATCTAATGGTTTGATGGTAGCAACATCAATAACTTCTACGCTGATACCGTGTTGTTGGTGCAAGATTGCCGAAGCTTCCAAGGTTTCTTTTATCATTGCACCCCAGCTAATTAATGTTACATCTTCGCCAGTACGCAAAGTAAAACACACATCTAAGGGTAGCGCCTTACCATCATTTTTTACTTCTTGTTTCGCATAACGATAAAGACGTGAAGGCTCTAAAAAAATAACAGGATCAGGATCACGAATAGCGGCAAGCAATAAACCATACGCACGCGCGGGTGAAGATGGTACGACAACACGTAAACCCGGTGTATGCGCGAAATAGGCTTCCGTGCTTTCTGAATGATGTTCAGGTGCACGTATGCCAGCACCATAAGGTGTGCGAAACACAATAGGGCAACTCATGCGCCCTCGCGTTCGATTGCGTATGCGTGCAGCATGATTAACAATTTGATCGAAAGCAGGATACATAAATCCCATAAATTGAAATTCAGCGACGGGTTTTAATCCGCGCACTGCCATCCCCACCGCTAAACCACCTATCATCGATTCAGCCAGCGGTGTATCAAGCACGCGCTCCGGGCCAAATTTATCTAAGAGTCCAAGTGTCGCACGAAACACACCGCCATCTTTGCCTACATCTTCACCCATGACAATGACATTGGTGTCTGCTTGCATTTCATAGCCTAATGCTAATGTAATCGCTTCTACTAAGGTAATGTCAGCCATGATGCGTCACTTCCTTCAAATTTTTCAGCATATCGCGTTGTTCTTGATAAATATCAGGCAAAGTTGCATACAAGTAATCAAACATAGATTCGCGGGGTTGTGGCGGTAAACTTAAATATTCTTTTACTGCTACATCAACTTGTTCTGCGCATTCAACTTGCAAGGCTGCTTGTTTTTGCTCATCCCACACATTTCTTTTCTCTAAATAACGTTGTAAACGCGTCAGCGGTTCTTTTTTCCATTCGACTTCTCGCAAATTTTTTGGCTCATAACGGCTAGCATCGTCTGCGGTGGTGTGATCATGTTGGCGATAACAAACCATTTCTAATAAACGTGGTTCGTTATGTTCGCGCGCATTTTTAATCGCTTCTGCTGTACGATGCGTAACCGCAATAATATCGTTACCATCAACTTGTTCACCAGAAAATCCGGCTGCAATCGCTTTTTGCGCTAAAGTCGCTGTTGCAGTTTGTGCTTGTCTTGGGACTGAAATCGCCCATTGGTTATTACAAATAATAAAGACGACCGGCAATTTCCAAATGCCAGCGACATTCATTGCTTCATAAAAATCGCCTTGCGAGGTTGCGCCATCACCGCACATTGAGATCACGACACGTTGTTCTTTGTAATACTTAACGGCGTATGCTGCCCCTGCTGCGTGTAAAGTTTGGCTACCGATTGGCACGCTAAATGGAAAATTATCCGGACCAAAATCATTGCCGCGTTCATCGCCGCCCCAATAAGCAAGAATTTGCGACAACTTCACGCCACGTTGAATGAGTGCGCCAACATCTCGGTAATAAGGAACAAAAATATCTTTCTCTTCCATGGCATGACCAACACCAACAAACACAGCTTCTTGACCACGCGTGGAAGGATAAGTGCCTAGCTTGCCAGTACGTTGTAGCGCAATCGCTTTGCTATCGATAGTACGTACCAACACCATCAAGCGATAAAGCTGCAAGAGGGTTTCATTGTTCTCGGCTAAAGGTGGTATGTCGTCATCGACTAGCTGGCTTGCTTCGTCTAAATATTGGTAATAGGGAACGTCAAATCGTTCTATTATTTTCACCCGATATGTTTCCTTATTGAGGTAGTTCGCAAAGGGTAGCCAGCAGGGAAAAGAGAGTCAAGTCAGTAACTTTCGTCATTTTCATCTACTCGTCTATTCTCATCGTTATTGTCGTCACTCGGCTCTGGGGTTTCGTAAGGTTTGATCACCACACGCGTACCTCGATAACTATTTTCTGCACTAGGACCACTTACAAAATCGTAACGCAACCATTCTGCATCATTTACATACAATCGTACGCAGCCATGGCTAGCATTGTAACCCGGCAAGCCATTCGGTTCGCCATGCAAAGCTTGGCCATTATGAAAATACATACAATACGGCATAGGCGCGCCGCCATCAGGCAATGGAAATTTGGTTGAATAACAACTGCTGCTACCTAAAGTGAAAATCCGATAAGAACCAGGGTGAGTATGGCAAGCCTCGTCTATATCACGACACCAATCCGCGCCCGCTGAAACTGGCCCCCAGCGCACTAAGCTGCCGGCTTCATCATAAGCTCCCCATGCTCTAGTGATAGGATCAACGATGATAAGTTTTTCACCTGACGAATCTGTTTGAGCTGGAAAAGGCGAGAAATCCATTATATCTGCTTCTTCCACATTATCTGGCACTGCGATGCGCAAGCCTGGATATAATCCCGTGTTCATACGATTCACGCGCATGACGATATCCCTATCGTGAGGATCTGGCCAAAGTGAGCGCCATGATTGTCCACCATGGATTTTTAAACAATGAAACCCTTCTTCTTTGCATAAGGTCGAGCCATACATGGCGGCAAAAACTGATGAAGAAAAAACGCTCAGCATCATGGCGATGAAAAAAATAAAAAACCTCATCCTTGTGAATCCCTGCAATTTTTTTTACTCTAACTTGTTCAGCTCATTTATAAAAGAAGGTTTTTAAAATATCACGTTGACTATCCTGACCTTTTCTATCGTTCTTTTTGCTTTTTCCTGTTTAGCAGGCTTGCTGGGTGCTTTAACTGGCTTGGGCGGCGGAGTGGTTGTCATTCCTGTCTTAGTATTATTGTTTCATGTGAATATTCACTTAGCCATGGGCGCTTCGCTAATTTCCGTGATCGCAACTTCTTCCGGCACAGCTGCCGCTTATTTACGCGAGGGTTATACCAATTTGCGGATTGGTTTGTTTTTAGAAGTTGCCGCCGTCATTGGTGCTTTCATCGGCGCTTTACTCATTCCTATCATCTCTACCACCTTATTAACTTGCCTGTTTAGTTTTGTCTTGTTTTTTTCGGCTTACTTAACGATTAGGCGCAGAGAAGAACATGAGACTTATCAAAGCTCACATGCCTGGGCTAATTACCTTAAATTAAATGACCAGTCGTATACCGTGCAGCGTGTGCCAGCGGCATTTTGCATGATGGGCATTGCTGGTATGTTCTCTGGTTTGCTAGGCATAGGCTCTGGTACTTTAAAAGTATTAGCCTTGGATCAAGCTCTGCGCTTACCTTACAAAGTTGCCACCACGACTAGCAATTTCATGATAGGTATTACGGCGGCGGTAAGCGCTGGCATTTATTTTAAGCATGGTTATATTAATCCGCTGATTTGCTTTCCTGTCATGCTCGGTGTGATTGCCGGATCTTTTTTTGGCGCTACCGTATTATCGCGAATTGAAACACGCTTCTTACGTATTTTATTCAGCATTATCATTTGCCTCATTGGCTTACAAATGCTTTACAACACCTTAATAGGCGCCACCTCATGATAAAGCCTCAACAAATGAAAAACATCATGGGCACCTTGCTGCTTTTAGGCACGTTACTATCTGCTTGTTTAGTCGGCGTTGGCGGCATCTTATATCTCATTCATTATGGTAACGACCCCATACCCACGATTTTTCCCACGCAGGTTTGGCAATTCGATTTTTCTTTTACGCCAATTGGCTTAATTAAAATCGGCTTGCTCGCGCTAGTCGTCGTACAAATACTCCGAGTCTCTCTGTTATGTGGTTTTTATATCGCGACACGCGATTACTGGTTCAGCCTTATCAGCAGCTTTATTTTATTCGTCTTGATCTACAGCGTATTCTGGCGCGCGTAGCCTGGATGATTATTTCATCCGGGGTTTTCCCCACCCCTCGCACCGCAATAGCCAGAAAATACAGCCATCAAGCGGCTAGGGGTTGTTTGTCCGCTCGAAACACGACATCCATGTCGTTACGGATTGCATCCTGCAATCCACTCGCTACCAAACAACCCCTAGCCGCTTGATGGCTGTATTTTTGTGTTGAATTGGAAGAGAGCAAAGGCTGCAGGCTGCAGGCTGTAAAACTTGATTTTCAACCAGTATGTTACTAAAATACTAACATACTGGAGCAAATAATGCATATCCATGAGTTAAGAAAGCGAATTGGGCAGGAAATAATTGACTATAATATGCTCATTTCTCTATTAAGCGATTACAGCCATCCGCGTGGCAAAATCTCGCAGTGGCTGAAAAATGGCGATTTAATTCGTATCAAGAAAGGCTTGTATGTATTTGGGCCTAACATCCGGCAAGCGCCCTACTCGC
>Ga0068858_100004865_pt1 | contig 13174 bp, 14 predicted proteins | sample KBSSwiS12_FD_66589 | JGI IMG/M metagenome (GOLD analysis project Ga0068858, IMG submission 66589) | Switchgrass rhizosphere microbial communities from Kellogg Biological Station, Michigan, USA - KBS Switchgrass S1-2 | ecosystem: Host-associated > Plants > Roots > Rhizosphere > Soil ... | reverse complement strand
GCGCGCAGCGCCTCCCTGATCTCTTTTGCGATCGCCGGATCGACCGGCTTTTTTTCCTCATGCGCGTTGATGTCTCGAAACGCCTCCGCAACGGATTCCTGCCTGCCGTCGAGAGCGTCCCAATAGCGGTGAAGAAGCGTGCGATCGCCGCTGATCTGAATCAGCGCCATCAGTGCCATGACTGGGTCGAGCGCATCGATCGCCTTGTCCAGCCGATCATCGGGAATTGATTGCATCATCGTCATGCCCGTCATCTCTCCGCTATTTCTTTTGCGCCGACTTCGAATCGACTCGTCAACCCTTGTCGAAATATGTAAAACGTGTGGTGTAAATGAGCAATAGCAGATCGGATAGAATCTACGCATTCTCGCGGCTGGGTCGGCCCACACTCGAGCAATCGCGTAGCAAACTGGCGAATACCCTGATGGTAGCGCGTGAGCTTTTTTGCGAGCTTGGCTATCGCGCGGTATCGATGCGGCTAGTGGCCGAGCGAGCGCAGATTTCCACCCGCACCCTATACAACCGCTATGCCGATAAGCTGAGCCTGTTTCGGGCATGTCTGGATATTGGGGCCACGCGATTTCCGGTGCTGCGCTTCACGCCGCATACCGATGTGCGATCGGCACTGGAAACGCACGCGACGGCGCTGGTTGAGATGCTCTCCTCGGACGCGAGCCTTCAGCTCAGCATGCTGATATTCCGCGAGGCTGGCGAGTTTCCAGAACTGCTCGGCGCGGCCGAGGACAATCAGGAGCAGTATTTGGTCCAGCCGCTCGCCACGTATCTGCTCGAAGCGGGACTGGTGCGTCGGCCCGATGCGCACACTTATGCCGAGCTATTCATCGCGCTCGCGCTGTCGGAATGGCAGCGAAGGACAATCTTTCGCCGTCCCATGTCTTCGCCCGCCGAAATTTCGGCGCACGCCCGACGCGCCACGCGCGTCTTTTTGGACGGGGTGCGCGATCCGCGGTCCTGAACGCGCTCAGGCGTTCCCGCGCTCTTTCAGCATATCGAGCGCGACGTCGACGATCATATCTTCCTGGCCGCCGACCATCTTGCGACGACCAAGCTCGACCAGGATCGTGCGCGTGTCGATGCCATAGGTTTCCGACGCGCGCTCGGCGTGGCGCAGGAAGCTCGAATAGACCCCGGCATAGCCGAGCGCGAGCGTCTCCCGGTCGACGCGCACCGGCCGGTCCTGCAGCGGCCTTACCAGATCCTCGGCAGCGTCCATCAGTGCCATCACGTCGCAGCCGTGGCTCCAGCCTTTACGGTCGACGGCGGCGATGAAGACTTCCAATGGCGCGTTGCCGGCGCCCGCGCCCATGCCGGCGAGGCTCGCGTCGATCCGCACCGCTCCTTCCTGCGCGGCGACGATCGAGTTGGCGACGCCCAGAGACAGGTTGTGGTGCGCATGCATGCCGCGCTGCGTCTCAGGCTTCAGCACGCGGTCATAGGCTTGCAAGCGCGCGCGCACGCCGTCCATGTCCAGCGCGCCGCCGCTGTCAGTCACATAGACGCACTGCGCGCCATAGCTTTCCATCAGCAGGGCCTGCTGTGCGAGCGCTTCGGCCTCGATCATGTGGCTCATCATCAGGAATCCGGACACGTCCATGCCAAGGTCACGGGCGATGCCGATATGCTGTTTCGACACGTCCGCCTCGGTGCAGTGCGTCGCCACGCGCACCGAGCGCACGCCCAGATCATAAGCGCGGCGCAGCTCCTCGACGGTGCCGACGCCGGGCAGGATCAGCGTGGTCAGCACCGACTTGGTGAGCACCTCGGCGACCGCCTCGATCCATTCCCAGTCGGTATGCGCGCCGAAGCCATAGTTGAACGAGGTGCCGTTCAGCCCGTCGCCATGCGCCACTTCGATCGCGTCGACGCCGGCGCGGTCGAGCGCGCGGGCGATGTCGCGGACGTGATCGAGCCCATACATATGTCGGATGGCGTGCATGCCATCGCGCAGCGTCACGTCCTGGATGTAGAGCTTCTGCTTGGTAGGATCGAAGGTCATGCGGGCACCTTCCGGCGTTCGAGGATCTTCTGGGCGAGTAACTCGCCGGTGGCCTTTGCGGCGGCGGTCATAATGTCGAGATTACCGGAATAGCTCGGCAAATAGTCGCCAGCCCCTTCGACTTCCAGCAGGATCATAGTCTTGATTCCGGTGAACTCGCCGCGCCCCGGAATCTTCAGCGGATTGTTGTCGCCGAAGCGTTCGAACTGAACTTGCTGCTTCAGCCGATAGCCTGGTACATAGGTCTGGACCTTCTTCACCATTGCCTCGACCGAGGCGCGGATCGTCTCCTCGTCCGCGCCTTCGGACAGAGTGAAGACCGTGTCGCGCATGATCATCGGCGGCTCAGCGGGATTGAGGATGATGATCGCCTTGCCCTTTTCCGCGCCCCCGACCTTCTCGATCGCCTGGGCGGTGGTGCGGGTGAACTCGTCGATATTGGCGCGCGTACCGGGACCCGCCGAACGGGATGATACCGACGCCACGATCTCGGCATAATAGACCTTTGCGACCTGGCTGACCGCAGCAACCATTGGGATAGTCGCCTGGCCGCCGCACGTCACCATGTTGACGTTCGGCTGATCGAGGTGCTGCTCCATATTGACCGGGGGAATGGTGAAGGGCCCAATCGCAGCCGGCGTCAGATCAACGACCTGCTTGCCGTCCGCGCGAAGCGCTGCGTCGTGCACTTTGTGCGCGTAGGCGGATGTCGCATCGAACACGATGCCGATCTCGTCATACACCGGCAGCGCCTTCAGGCCTTCGATTCCCTCGTGCGTCGTGGCGACGCCGCGTTCGCGCGCCATCGCCAGACCCTCGGACGCCGGATCGATGCCGACCACCGCGACGAGCTCCATATTCTGCGGGTATTTCAGCATCTTCATCATCAGATCGGTGCCGATATTGCCCGATCCAATGATCGCCGCCTTGATCTTGCTCACGTCGATTCTCCTCAGACGAAGCGAGCGGTGCACCCGCCCACGCCGTGTAATTCCATTTCGAACACGTCGCCCGCCCGCGCATCCTCCAGCGGCACAAGGCTGCCCGACAGGATCACGTCGCCGGCGTCCAGCGTCACGCCATAGGCACCAAGCGTATTGGCGAGCCAGGCGACCGCCTCTGCAGGCGAGCCCTGCACCGCCCGCCCATAGCCCTCGCTTAAAGGCTGACCGTTTTTAGTTACCGTGACATGGAGGCCGGGAAGGTCGTGCGCACGCGGGTCGGCGCGCGCCTCACCCAGCACGAACACGCCGCATGAGGCATTGTCCGCCACCGTGTCGACGATGCCGATCTTCCAGTTCTCGATCCGGCTGTCGACAATCTCGAAGCAGGGCACGATCGCTTCGGTCGCTGCAATCACTTGCTCCGCGGTCACGCCCGGGCCTTTGAGAGATTCCTTCAGGATGAAACCAACTTCCGCCTCAGCCCGCGGCTGGATGAGCGCGTTCGCCTCGATGTCGATGTCGCCTTCAATCCACATCCTGTCGGTCAGGAAGCCGAAATCCGGCTGATGCACACCCAGCATGTCTTGCACGGCCTTCGACGTAACACCGATCTTTTTACCGACGACGCGCTCACCATCGGCGGTGCGCCGATCGAGCGCCCCGAGCGAGATCGCATAGGCGTCGTCGATCGTCAGGCTGCCGTCGCGCGCGATCAGCGGCGGTACGGTCCGGCGCTCGCGCAAGGCGCGATAGAGCTCTTCCGCAAAGGCTTCGCGATCAACGCTCACAGATAGATCCCGTCCTGATGGATAAGGGGCGCAACTTCTTCGCTGACCGAAACTTCGCGCACACGCGCAATGGCGATGGCGCCTGAGCCCGCGAGCCGCTGCATCGCCGCTCGAAACAGCACCGGCACCTCCTCGGGGATCACAGGGTAGCCGTCAGCCATTCAAAAAGGCGATCGAATAGCGGTTGAACTCGTTCGCGCGCTCGACTTGAACCCAGTGACCGGTTCTCGCGAAGGTGATCGTACGGACATCCTTGCAGCGCTCAAGGAAAAGCCGCGCATGACTCTCCGGACAGAAATCGTCGTTCAGCCCCCACAGGACGAAAATGGGCTGGGCGATCTCGCCGAGGCGCGGACTGAGGTCGGGGGTACGCATGCGCACGATCACATCCTTGGGCTGCGTCCGTGCGACAGCAAATCGTTCCTCGACCAGCGCGTCGGTAATGTGGCGATGGGCATCTTCGTGCAGAAGATTCGCGATCAGCCTCCGCTGCTCAGCCAGGTTGAAATCGGGACCGCCGAAATTCGACACCATCTTGGCGATGCCCGGCATGGTGAAATAGCTCTCACGCGGGGCGACGCAGCCGGGCGCCATCAGCACGAGGCGATCAGCAAACTCCGGATGGTCCAGCGTCATCTGCAACGCGATGCCGCCACCTAGCGAGTTGCCCACGAGCGACGCCCGTCCTACGCCGTGCGCGCGCAAAGCGTCGTAGAGCGTGTCGGTGAATAGCTGCAGGGTGTAATCCAGCCCTTCCGGTTTGGACGATGCGCCGTATCCAATCAAGTCGGGCAGAACGACACGGTATCCTGCGTCTGCAAATGCATCGGCGTTGCGGCCGAAGTTCGACTTGCCGGACGCACCCGGCCCGCTGCCGTGCATGAAGACCACGGCTTTGCCGTCGGCACGACCCGTCTCGTTGATGACGATGTCATAGCCGCCCGCGACACGGTACGTGCTGCTCCTCAGTTCTGCCACGTCGACCCTCTCCCTGTGCCGCGACGATCAGATAAAAGTGAAGCCGGGCTGGTCGCCGTAACGGGTGGCAATCACGTCCGCACTGCGGTTGCCAGGATCGTTGGCGACATGCGCGCGGGCTGCCATCAGATCGAGCCAAGGCTGGATGATCGGGCTCGACATATAGATGGCACGCCCGCCAAGCAGCTTCACCATGTCATCAGCGAGATCGGCCATGCGGCGAACGACGTTCGACGATTGATAGGCGAACAGGGCGCGGCGCTCCATCGGGATCGGCTCGCCACGCTCGGCATAGGCCATATGTTCGTCGAACGTCGCACGCTGCGTCATTTCCATCTCGTCTACCTCGGCAATCGCGCGTGTGATCGCGGCCTGCAGGAACGGATCGCTCTTCGACGCCTTTCCGGTGTTGCTGGAAACGCGGCTCTGCATAATTTCCAGCGCCGCCGCCGTCGCTGCCCGCGCGCCGCCGAACGCAGCGGTAGAAACCGAACGGACGAAGATCTGCGCCCAAGGGATGCGATAAAGCGCGCCGGGATTGGCGAGCTGCCCGGGGTTCTCGCACGCGAAACCGTCGCTGGCCTTGTGCGTGCGGTAATCGGGCACGAACACGCGATCGACGAGGATGTCGAAGCTGCCGGTTCCCTGCAGACCGAACGTGTCCCAAGTCCCCTCGATCACCTCATAGTCGGAACGCGGTAATAGGAAGGTGCGCATGTCAGGCGGGCCATCGGTCACGAAGTTGATCCCCCCCAACAGGACCCAGCCGCAGTGCGTCGAGCCCGAGGAAAACCCCCAGCGGCCGGAGAGATAGAAGCCGCCGTCGGCCGGCTCGACCTTGCCGACCGGCTGATAGGTAGAGGACACCAGCATATCCGGATCGTCGCTCCACACCTCGGCTTGGGCGCGGTCGTCGAATAGCGCGAGCTCATAGGGGTGGCAGCCAAGCACGCCATAGACCCAGCCGGTCGACATGCACCCTTCGGCGAGCAGCTTCTGAATTTCGAAGAAGACGTTGGGGTGCATTTCGTACCCGCCCCAGCGGCGCGGCTGCAGCACGCGGAAAAAGCCCGCCGCCTTCATCTCCGCGATCGTTTCGGCGGGAACCTTACCCTCCAGCGTCGTGCGCCGCGCCCGCCCCTTCAACGTTGGGATCATGGCTCGAGCGCGCTCGATCAGCTCGGCGGGAAAGGCATCGTCAAGCGCTGCCCGCCCGGTGACGGCTGAAACGGCTGCGGTCGCGGCATTCATAACAAGAGTCCTTCCGTTGCGCGATTCCGAACGATCGCCGAGATGCGTAAAATAACTTGATCTCAACTACGCAAACTGTCAAGTCCGACGCGAGGGTTGCACCGTCCGCAGCGAACGCCTAGCGCGATTCGCACGCTAAGGCGGTTGCTCTCGCACGGTTGCGATAATGACGAAAGGGCGAAAAGCTGCGTAGCAAGATGGGCGGGGTCCGCTGTGTTTCGTTAGGAGGGGTTTGGTAGTGAGTGTAAGATCACTCGGCTATGTGGTTATTCAGACGCGCGATCTGGAAAGCTGGCGCAAATTCGGCGCCGGTATTCTTGGCGTCATGGAAGGTGCATCGGCACAGGACGACGTGCTGTGGCTGCGGATCGACGACCGCCCCTTCCGCTTCTGGATCGAAAAGGCCGATCGCGAAGGCTTTGTCGCGCCGGGCTGGGAATTTGAGTCGAAAGAAGATTTTGACGCCGCCGTTGAACGGCTTCGGGCCGCGGGGCGGCCGGTCGAGATCGCCGATCCAATGGCCGCGCGCGCGCGTCACGTGTACGAGCTGGCCCGCTCCTCGGACCCCGCCGGCAACGGGATGGAGCTGTTTTACGGCCGCTTTTACGACTACGCGCCGTTCGTCTCCCCGATCGGCGTCAGCCGGTTCGTCACCGGCGCGAACGGCGACATGGGCATGGGCCACATCGTGCTGACGGCGCCCAACTTCGATGAGACGCACAGCTTCTACAAGCGAGTGATGGGCTTTTCGGATACCGATCTTGGCCGGTTCTACTTGGGCGGAGGCGGGCCGGACGATCCGGGCGTCGGCTTTGCCTTCCTGCATTGCAACGGCCGCCACCACAGCCTCGCGCTCGGCGAGCTACCGGAAAGGCCCAGCGCCGCCGTGCATATGATGCTGGAGGTCGGCACGCTGGAAGATGTCGGCCGCGCTTATGACCGGGTGCTGAAGAGCAAGGGTAAGGTGCCGCTGTCGGCCACGCTCGGCCGTCACGTGAACGACAAGATGACGTCCTTTTACATGCAGACGCCCGGCGGCTTCGACATCGAATATGGCTGGAACGGTCTGGTGATCGATCCCGCCACCTGGGTGCCGACGACCAGCCTGGGCGTCAGCGACTGGGGCCACAAATGGGCGCACGAAAAAGATGACTGACGCAATGCTCGACAAGCGCATGACGGTCGACGAGATCGTCGGCCAGCTCTCCGATGGCATGACGATCGGCATCGGCGGCTGGGCGACGCGGCGCAAGCCGATGGCGCTGATCCGCGCGATCGCTCGCTCGTCGCTCAAGGATCTAACGGTTGCTGCCTATGGTGGACCGGACTTCGGTCTGCTCGCCGCGACGGGCAAAGTACGGAAATTCATTTTCGCTTTCGCTAGCCTTGACCAAATTCCGAACGAGCCGCATTTCAAGAATGCACGCCAGGCGGGCCTGCCGGTGTTCGAGGTGGACGAAGGCATGTTCCACTGGGGCTTGCGTGCCGCCGCGATGCGCATGCCATTCCTGCCAACCCGCATCGGCGATGGCACCAGTCTGCTCGACCAGCCGGAGCTGTCGAAGCGTGTGACCAGCCCGTTCGATGATGGCGAGACCTTCGTCGCCATGCCGCCGATCCGGCTGGATGCCGCGCTGCTGCACGTCCACCGCGCAGACCAGCAAGGCAACACGCTCACCCTTTCGCCCGACCCCTTCTTTGACGAATTGATCGGCCGCGCAGCTGACAAGGTCTATGTGACCACCGAAAAGCTGGTCGCCACCCCCAACCTCGATATGGTAAACAACCTGCGCTTCAATATTCTGGAGCGCGCTCAGATCAACGGTGTGGCCGAAGTGCCATACGGTGCGCATCCGACGAGTGCCGCGCCCGATTACCAGCTCGATCTGGGGCATCTCAAAACCTATGCCGCCAGCGCGACATCTCCTGAGGAGTGGGCCAATTACCGCGCTCGGTTCGTTGATGTGAGCGACGCCGATTATCTCGCCGCCGTCGGCGGGCCCGAGCAGATCGCGGCCCTTAAGACTCCGAGCTATTGAGGTTGCCATGACGGACTTTTCGCTTTCCGAGCTCCTCATCGCCGCCTGCGCCGAGAACTGGCGCGGCGTCGGCGAAGTCATGGCCTTTGGCGCCGGACCACTGCCTCGTCTAGGCGCGAATCTTGCCAAGAAGAGCTTCAACCCGGCATTGATGACCACCGACGGCGAATGCTTCTACACGACCGAGCCGATCGGGCCCGGCCGCCGTTCCGACCCCGCCAATGTCGAAGGGTGGTCGCCCTATGATCGCACCTTCAGCACTTTGTGGGGCGGCAAGCGCGTCGCGATGGTCGGGCCTGTGCAGATGGACCGGTTCGGCCAAGCGAACATCAGCGCGATCGGCGATCACGCGAAGCCGAAGGTGGCCCTAGTCGGCGCACGCGGCTTCCCCGGCAACTCGGTCCACCACCGCAACAGCTTCTTCTTCCAGGCGCATAACAAGCGCGCCTTTGTCGAAGGCGAAGTGGATTATGTCTGCATGGCCGGCTACAATCCGGCGCGCTGGATCAATGGCCGCGCGCCATCGGGGCTGGAGTTGGGTATCATCGTCACGAACCTGTGCGTGATGGATTTCGGCGGGCCGGACCACCAGATCCGGGTCGTGTCGCTTCATCCCGGCGTGACGTTCGAGGAGGTGCAGGAGAATACGGGCTTCCCGCTGGCTAAGGCGAGCGACACGATATCGGAGACGCCTGCCCCCACGGCCGAACAACTGGCGCTGATCGCTGTACTCGACCCCAACAATGTCCGCGCGGCCGTGTTCAAGGACAACCCGCCGGGCAGGAGGGACTGACATGCACGAGCTGGTCGAACCCAAGAAAGTCGACATCGTCTATGAAAAGGAGAACCCGGTTCTCTACGACGTCGCCGATCATGTCGCATGGGTCACGATGGATAGGCCCGATTTCAACAATGCCCAGAATGGGCAGATGACCTATGCGCTCGACGACGCTTTCAACCGCGCCGTGCAGGACGACGACATACGCGTGATCGTGCTCGCGGGTAACGGCAAGCACTTCTCGGCCGGTCACGATATCGGCACGCCAGGTCGCGACGTCCACAAGCATTTCGACAATCGGCTGATGGTGCCGGGTCATGTCAACAAGCCGGCGGCCGAGCTACTCTATACGCGCGAGCAGGAGCAATATCTTGGCATGTGCCGCCGCTGGCGCGACATTCCCAAGCCGACGATCGCTATGGTGCAGGGCGCGTGCATCGCCGGCGGTCTCATGCTCGCCTGGGTGTGTGATCTGATCGTCGCATCCGATGACGCTTTCTTCCAGGACCCCGTGAATCGGATGGGCATTCCCGGCGTCGAATATTTCGCGCACGCTTTCGAGCTGCCGCCGCGCATCGCCAAGGAATTCCTGTTGCTGGGCGAACGGATGAGCGCCGAGCGCGCCCAGCAATTCGGCATGGTCAACCGCATCGTATCGCGCGACAGGCTGCGCGAGGAAGTCGCGGCGATCGCGGCCAAGCTGGCGGCGCAGCCACGGCTCGGTAATTGGCTGACGAAGCAAGCGATCAATCACGTCGAGGAATTGCGCGGCAAGCGCGCGGCAATGGACGCCGTGTTCCACATGCATCACTTCGCTCATGCCCAGAATGACCTCGTACAGGGCAGCGCGATCGCGGGGCTGGGCGCCAAGGAAATGGCGGCTGCCAACAAGAAGGAGGCCGGCGAGGAATGAGCGAGCCGCTGGCCACCGTGATGGTCGGGCGGCTGGGCTGCCGTTGGCCGATCATCCAGACCGCGATGGGCTGGGTGGCGGAGCCGTCGCTCGTCATCGGCAGCTCGAATGCCGGCGCCTTTGGCTTTTTGGGCGCGGCGGTCATGACGCCTGCCGAAGCCCGTGAGAAGCTGCTTCAGGTACGCCGAGGTACCGATCGGCCGTTCGGCGTGAACTTCCATAGCTTCCAGCCGGGTGCCGACCGGATCGTCGACCTGATCGTCGAGAACAAGGACCAGGTGCGCGCGGTGTCGTTCGGGCGCGGTCCGGACGCGAAGATGATCGGGCGCTTCCGCGACGCCGGCATTCTCTGCATCCCGACCGTCGGCGCGGTGAAGCATGCGCAGAAGATGGTCCAGCTCGGCGTCGACATGGTCAATGTGCAGGGCGGCGAAGGCGGCGGTCATACCGGATCCGTGCCCACCACCGTGCTGCTGCCGCAGGTGCTTGAGGCCGTGAAGGTGCCGGTCATCGCAAGCGGTGGTTTTGGCGATGGACGCGGCCTCGCCGCCGCTCTCGCCTACGGAGCCGTCGGGATCGCGATGGGAACACGCTTCCTGCTGACCCGCGAAAGCCCGGTCCCTGAGGCGACCAAGGCGGCTTATCTGAAAGCCGGCACCGACGACATCCTTGTGACCACCAAGCTCGACGGCATTCCCCAGCGCATGGTGCGCACGCGGCTGATGGACCGGATTGAACGGTCGGGATCGCTCGGCATGTGGCTCCGCGCGTTCGAAAGCGGGCTGGCGATGAAGAAGCAGTCGGGTGCGTCCTGGCTGGACATGCTGCGCTCGGCGCGCGCGATGACCGCGCATGGCGCGATGCCCTTGAAGCAGGCGATCATGGCGGCGAACATGCCCATGCTCATCCAGAAGGCCGTTGTCGACGGCGATATCGAGCATGGCGTGATGGCGACTGGCGTGGTCGGCGGGCGTATCAACGACATTCCTAGCTGCCAGGACCTGGTCGACCGCATCGTTGCGGAGGCCCACGCCCGCTTGGCGGCGCTCGCCGCGCTTGGCCAGTCGCCGGCGCGCGCGGCCTGAGGAGGGACCAGATGCCGATCACGTACAGCGTCAACGGACGTATCGCCGAAATCCTGTTCGACCACCCACCGGTCAACGCCTTCGACACCAAGGGCTGGGAATCGATCCCCGGGCTGGTCAATCAGGCGTCGGCCGACGAAAACGTCCGCTGCCTGCTGATCCGCGCCGAAGGCCGGGGCTTTTGCGGCGGCGTCGATATCAAGGAAATGCAGGCCCATCCCGAACGGATCGCCAAGCTGAACCGCGATAACTATTTGACATTCAAGGCAATCCGCGACTGCGCGGTGCCGGTGGTCGGCGCGCTCCACGGTTTCGTGATCGGCGGCGGGGTGAATATTGCCGGCGCATGCGACGCGTTGATCGCCGCCGAAGGAGCCTATTTCTCGCTGCCGGAGATCGACCGGGGCGCGATGGGGGGGGCCGCCTTCATGTCGCGCATGCTGCCGATCCAGATGGTACGCGCCAACTTCTTCACAGGTGGCCGCATCCCCGTCGAGGACGCCTACCGGCACGGCTCGGTGCACAAGCTGGTGCCGCTCGATCGCCTGAAAGACGAGGCCTATGCCTTTTGCGAGGTGATCGCGGGCAAGAGCCGCGCCGCACTCGTCATCGCCAAACAGGCGCTGAACCTGATCGAGCCCACCAACCCCTCCGACCATTACCGGATCGAGCAGGGCTTCACCCTTGAAATGTACATGCATGAAGACAGTCAGAAAGCGCGCGACGCGTTCGTGGATAGCAAGGGCGCGGCGAAGTTCTGATGGACCTGACATACACGTTCGAACAACAGGCTTTCCGCGCCGAAGTGCGCGCATGGATGGACGCGTATGTTCCGAAGTCGCCGCTCGAACATTATGACGCGACCCGGGAAGGCTTTGAGGCTCACCGCGCCTGGGAAGCAACGCTCAAGTCCGGCGATTGGGGCATGGTCACCTGGCCGACAGAATATGGTGGCCGCGGCCTGGACCTGATCCAGTGGCTGATCTTCGAAGAGGAATATTATCGCGCCGGCGCTCCGGGCCGGGTCAACCAGAACGGCATCTTCCTCCTCGGCCCCACCTTGATGGAGTTTGGCACACCCGAGCAGAAGGCGCGCTTCCTGCCGCCAATGGCGTCGGGCGATGAGATCTGGGCACAGGCCTGGTCGGAACCGCAGGCCGGCAGCGATCTTGCAGGCGTGCGCGCGACGGCGGTACGCGATGGCAATGACTATCTGCTCAGCGGCCACAAGATCTGGTCGAGCCGCGCCGCCTTTGCCGATTGGGCGTTCGGTCTCTTCCGAGAACCCGGCAGCGAGCGTCACAAGGGATTGAGCCTCATTTTCTTCCCGCTGGACGCGCCGGGCGTGACAGTGAATCCGATCCGCAAGATCAACGGCCATGTCGGCTTTGCCGAGCTTTTCCTCGAGGACGTCCGCGTACCGGCGTTCAACCGCCTGGGGGACGAAGGCCAGGGCTGGCACATCTGCATGGCAACGGCCGGGTTCGAACGCGGGCTGATGCTCCGCTCGCCGGCCCGATACCAGGTGGCGGCGGCCGAGCTTGCCAAGCTCTGGCAGGCGCGCGGCCACAGCGCCGATCCAGCGCTCGAAGCCGATGTCATCCGCGCCTTCATGAACGCCGAAGCCTATGCGCTCTCTATATACAAGACGGCGAGCGCTCTGATGACGGGCTCGAAGATCGGGCCCGAGGCCAGCACCAACAAGATCTTCTGGTCGGAACTCGACATCCACTTGCACCGCACCGCCCTCGCAATCCTGGGCGCCGAGGCTGAGCTGTTGACGGAGCCCGGCGAGCACGACTGGATCGACGACTATATCTTCGCCCTCGCCGGCCCGATCTATGCCGGATCGAACGAGATCCAGCGCAACATCATCGCCGAGCGCATGCTCGGTCTGCCGCGCTGAGGGGCGGATCATGGACTTCACGCTATCCGAAGAGCAGCAGATGTTCGCCGAAACCGCGCGCTCGCTCTTTGCCGACACCTGCACGCCGGATCACTGGCGGCGGCTGATGGAGGCGGGCCAAAGCCGCGACCCGGCGCGCTGGCAGGCGATCGTGGAAACAGGCTTTACCCAGCTGCTATTGCCTGAGAGTGCAGGCGGCCTTGGACTCGGCGAGCTGGATTTTGCATTCATCGCAGAGGCGGCCGGCTCTGTCGCCCTCCCCGACCCGCTGGTCGAAAGCGCCGGCATCGCATCGCCCATGCTGGCGGCGCTCGCCCCGGACCATCCGGCGCTTGCCGACCCGTCGGGAACCATCGCGATCCAGCATCCGGCTAACCCTTTCGTTGCCGACGCGGATAGCGCTGCCGCCATCATCCTGCATCGCGATGGACAGGCGTTCGTCGCGACGCGTGACCAGGTGAGACTGATGCGGCGC
>Ga0068858_100004861_pt1 | contig 13180 bp, 12 predicted proteins | sample KBSSwiS12_FD_66589 | JGI IMG/M metagenome (GOLD analysis project Ga0068858, IMG submission 66589) | Switchgrass rhizosphere microbial communities from Kellogg Biological Station, Michigan, USA - KBS Switchgrass S1-2 | ecosystem: Host-associated > Plants > Roots > Rhizosphere > Soil ... | reverse complement strand
CGGTCAAGATAATCAAAAAACGCTTCATGTGCAATTTCTCCTTGCGATCCGCCTCCCCAAACACGAGGCAGTCTTTCAGTTTAGGTTAACCCACAGTGTAGGTTATCCAAACGAGAGGGTGGTGTCCAGCAGGCACAGTAGACCAGCCCTGACATACTTGAAAGACCGTGCCGCAGCGCTACGAATTCGATCATGGCCATCGGATCTTGCTGGCATCCTGAACATCTTCGTCGAGATGGCGGATTTGCTCGCATTCGACGCTGATTCCCGGAAATACGTAATGAAATTCATCCCTTCCGGAGGAATCAGCGATTTCTCAGGCATCACCGCCTTCAACGTGTCTGGCGAGGTTGTGCGCACGCTCGCCCAAACGCCGCCTTCCTACAAGCGCCCGATACCATGGCTCTTAGTCGCTCCGAGAGACGTGCACTATGGAATGGCGCGGATGTATCAAATCATTGCCAGCGATCTCCGGGCGAATCTCCAGGTAGTTCGCGGAGTCTTTAAGAGGTTTTGACGGAATGACCAAGTCTCTGCGGCGCCGGACGGACCGTAGACATTGCGTCCCGCGTCCTGTATGCTGCTCTGCATGAAAAACTCAATTCTGGTAGTTCTCTGCGGAATCCTTTCGGCGGCCGTCGCGCTGCCGGCGACCAACAATGACGCTCGCGACGAAAAGGCGGTTATGGCCACCCTTGACGCCATGGCGCAAGCCACCATCAAGAAGGACATCGCCGCGCTCGACAAGATCTACTCTGCCGACTTGACCTACAGCCATTCCTCGGCGCTGCTGCAAAACAAAGCCGAAGTGCTGAAAGCCGCCGCCGGCAAGGGGATCACGGAATCCGAGACCTTCCACGACAACAACATCCGGATCTACGGCAACGTCGCGCTGGTGCGAGGCGTCACCGAACTTCGCAACGGGAATCCGGGCGACATGCACGATAACCACCTCAACATCCTATGGGTCTTGGTAAAGGGTCCGGGGCCGAATGGCTGGCAGATCGTGGCGCGCCAGACTACCCGGTTGCCCGAGAAAAAGTAGCATAGCTCGATCCATTTGGAGCGGTGGCACGCCCTTACCGGCGGCGCCTGCGGTGATGACTGCCCGCCGCGGCTCACCACCCGAACGCGGCGATGCTAAAATCGGGCAGTTATGTTCAACATTCGGTTCTTCTTGCCGTGCGCGCTCTTGGTATGCTCCGTCGCCCCTGCCATCGCAAGCGATAGCGAGATCGACAGGGCATCGCTCAAGGGCTTGCAGGGAGTGTTCGTCCTCATTGAGGATCTGAACCCGCCCGAAGAGCAGGCCGGGTTGAAAACCGCCGACATCCAAGCCGACGCGGAGCAGCAACTGAAAGCGGCAGGGATTCCGCTGCTGAGCAAGACCCAGAACATCGACACGCCTGGGATGCCGACCCTTTATATAAGCGTCAGCGTAGCCAGCAGCACGTCGACCGACCTCTGGCCCTTCAGCATCGATGTGAATCTCGAGCAACAGGCCACGTTGAAGCGCAATCCCGATACTTTTGTGCCGACGGCCATAACCTGGCACGTGGGCTCCATTGGGGCGGTTGACAAGTCCAACGTTCGCAGCGTCCGCGACCGGGTCAATGAACAGGTTGCCAAGTTCGTGAACGCCTATTTCAAAGTGAATATGACGCAGCTTAATCCCAAGTAGTCGCGGCACGGGCGCCCGACACTCGCACGTCCGCAAGTTCGCCGCACGATCTCGATTTGTTACCCTAAATATCAATGCCTGCCAATTCTCGCCGTTTCCAAGCCGGCCCTGATCCCTTTAACCGCACCTGGGAGGTGGAATTCCGCTGGCTGCAGACCGGCATTTCCATTCGCCATGCCGATACAGTGGATGTAAAGTTCGTCGTGTGGACGGAAGGCGAGGAAAAGCAGGAAAAGATCGTCGCGCTGCCTCACCCGCTGCTGCTGACGCTGGCCGCGAAGTCCGGACATGCGCTCACCGATGCGTGGTGCCTGAAACTCGCCGCCCGCCATCTGACGCACATGATCACATCCGGCGAAGACTTGGAAAAGACACTGGTAACCGTGTCAAGCGCGGATCTGGAGAGCGCTGCCGCAGTGGCACAGCCCGTATAAGCCGCGATCCGCGGTGAGGTCATGGTAAATATATAGTTCTGGGTACGCGGTCGTGAGCGTTTACCGGGGAATTTGCGTCTGGAACGCGCGGTACGAAAGAAGGAGGGGGAGCGATGGTCAACTGCCCGCTTTGCGATGCGGTCATAGATGTTGACGAGGACGAACTGGACGAGGGAGATTCGCTCATCTGCGAGGAGTGCGGCGCAAATCTGAATGTGAGCGGCGTGAGCCCGCTGGAGTTGGTCTCCGATGCCGCCGATGACGACGAAGTCGAGGATCTGGATGAGGACGATCTGGACGAAGACGACGACGATGATGACGAAGACGATGAAGATGAGGACGAAGACTGGAAGTGAGACCGCGGAACGGTAAACTGGTCGCCGCGTTTTTTGGCTGCGCGCTTCTTCTCGGTGCAGCGGACAGGAACGACGCGCCGCATGCGGTGGTGGCCGGTACCGTGTTTCGCGAGAACGGATTCTCGCTGCCGGGGGCGACAGTGACGCTTGCGGTGAAGGACCCGCCGGGTGTACCAAAGAAGAAGATGAAGAAACTCCAATCTCTGTCCGACCGGCGGGGCGAATTTGCCTTCCGCGTCCCTCCCGGGGCGGGAACGTACATTGTGTCGGCCTCCATGAAGGGATTTCAATCCATAGAAAAGGAAGCGTCGGTATCTGGCGAAGAGCGGGTAGAGGTAACTTTAGTGTTACCAGCCGAGTCCAAATGACAGGAGCGAAAAGCAAAACCATGACTGGAAATCGGAACATCACGCGGGTGCGGACGCTCACGGCGATGGCCTTGATTCTCTGCACGGGGCTGGTTGCTCAGGAGCCGAAGAAGACGCGCGAAGAGCGGCGCGAAGAAGCTAATTCCAGGTCCGCGATGGGAACGGTGACCAGCGCCGATGACAAACCTTTGACTGGCGCAGTGGTGCAGTTGAAGGATATGCGCACGCTGCAAGTGCGGTCCTTCATTACGCTCGACGACGGGCAATATCGCTTCTCAGGCTTGCGCAACGATATCGATTATGAGTTGACGGCGCGATCCGGCGAGATGACGGCGACGAGAAAGCTGAGCATCTTCGACAACCGCAAGCAAGCCGTCATGAACTTCAAGCTCGATAAGAAGTAAACGGCTACTTCGTTCGCTAATCGCCGCAGCGCTCGACTTGCACCAGGCAACTGTAGAACGTCGGTCCACCGCCAATGTCGGTGAGGCGCTCGGACGTGAGCACGTTGACGTTGAGCGCATCCTCGGCACGCTTGTTCCAGCGCACGGCGGGGGCGCGGGCGACTCCCGGCTGTACCACGCCATCGACATCGGCGCGCAGCAGAAGGCTCCCGCGATCGTTGAACACGCGCACGCGGTCACCGCTTTGGATTCCGCGAGAGACAGCATCCGGATGGCTCAGGTGGAGCAGTGCAGTGTCGGCATCTACACCCGGACGATTGCCGAAGGTGGAGTTCATGCTGTCGTCATTCTTCGACGAGATCAGTTCCAGTGGATAACGCGCGCGTAGCGAGGCGTCGCCGAGGCGCGATTCGATGGGCGGCGCGTAATCCAGCGTTTCGGCGCCGAATTCGCACTTGCCTGAGGGAGTGCCGAAACCGCCTTCCGCGAACGGAAGGAATGCCGTGCCGGGCTCGGAGACATTGAGGCGAATCGAGTGCTCACGGTCCAGACGTTCGAGCGTGATGCCATCGAGGAACGGATGCCCGGAACCCAGCAGCGAACGCATCATGATGTCTTCGGAATCGCGGAAGCACTGGTCGTCAAAGCCCATGCGCAGGGCCAAGTCGCGGAAGACTTCCACGTTGGAGCGGGCTTCGCCGGGCGGGTCGATCGCAGGGCGGGCGAGTTGCAGATAGTAATGGCCGTAGGCCCGGTAGAGATCGGTGTGTTCCAGGAATGTAGTCGCGGGCAGAAGGATGTCGGCGTAATCCGCCGTGTCGGTCTGGAATTGTTCGAGTACCACCGTGAACAGATCGTCGCGCCGCATTCCAGCAAGAACCTTGGCCTGGTTCGGAGCGATGCTTGCGGGGTTCGAATTGTAAACCACCATGGCCTTGACGGGCGGCGCGTCGAGTTCCGTGAGCGCTTTGCCCAGCTCCGACATATTGACGATGCGTGCTTCGCGGCCGAGCGTAGAGCGCTCCTGCAGCTCGGGCATTTCGAGCGCCTTGGTATTGAAGTGGAACGCTTGCGAAGTGCCAAGCTGCATGCCTCCGCCTGCTTCCTTCCATGATCCGGTGATGGCCGGTAGAGCGGTGATCGCGCGCACGGCTGCGCCGCCACGCTCGCTGCGCTGGACGCCATAGTTGAGGCGGATCACCGCCGGGCGAGTGCCAGCGTACTCGCGAGCGAGTTGCACGATGTCCTCGAACGGAATGCCGGTGAGCGCGGCGACGCGCGCCGGATCATAGCCACGCGCCAGTTGGGCCAGTTCATCGAACCCGTTGGCGTAGCGCGCGATGTAGTCGGCGTCGTGAAGGTTCTCGCCGACGATCACATGGATCAGGCCCAGCGCCAGCGCCAGGTCGCTGCCGGGGTTGATGGTGAGGTGGCGATCGGCTAGCGCGGCGGTGCGGGTCTTGACCGGGTCAATCACAACCAGCTTGGCCCCTCTGCGCCGGGCTTCAACGATGAAAGGCCACAGGTGCACGTTGGTTCCGTGAATATTCGCGCCCCAGGCGATGATGAGCTTGGCGTCGCGGAACTGCTCGGGTTCGGTGCCATAGCGCAAGCCTAGAGTCGCGTTCTGCGCGGCGCCGCCGGTGCTGGAGCAAATGGTGCGGTCCAGGCGCGACGCGCCCAGGCGATGGAAAAAGCGGCGGTCCATGCCGGCGTTATTGAGCAGGCCCATGGTGCCGGCGTAGCTATAGGGCAGAATCGACTCGGAGCCGTGCTCCTCGGCGATGGCGGCGAGGCGGCGCGCGATGGTATCGATCGCCTCATCCCAGGAGATGCGCGTGAAGCGGCCTTTGCCCTTGGGGCCGGTGCGCTTTTGCGGATAGAGCAGGCGGCCGGGCGAGTATTCGCGCTCCAGATACTGCGCGACTTTGCCGCACAGGAACCCGCGCGTGATGGGATGGGCGGGGTCGCCGCGCAGGCGAGTGGCGCGCCCGTTTTCAATGTGGACCAGCAGGGAACAGGCGTCGGGGCAATCGAGCGCGCAGACGGAGTGTCGAATCTCCATACCAGTAGGATAACAATTAAGTTGCATGTAATTACCAAACGAACCCAAGCCGCAGCACTTTTCGCCACAACCAAACGAACCCAAGCTCACCAACAATTAACGCCACAACCAAACGAACCCAAGACAATCCTGACGCCTCCGCTGTGCAGAGTTCAAATCCATAGTGCGCCCTTCGAAACGCGGAATCCCGCGGGCGAAAGCGATAAACGCTTGATGAGGCTCGGAACATGATGGTCAGGCGGGTTATGACATACAAGTTCTGCGGAACCGGCAATCCGCCGCGGGTCGTGCGATCCTAAACCCATAATGAAAATCGCAACCATGGTGATCCAGAATGCCGTGCGCATCCTGGGCGTGATTTTGCTGGTGCTGGGATTTATGTTCTGGTCCGGCCATAATTTCGACCTCATCCCGGTGCACATGCGGCTGGGCGAAATACTGGTCAGCCTGCTGTGGATTATCGCGGCGATGGGGCTGCGCGCAGGCGTCAAGGCGGGGTTGGTACTGGGCGCGATGTTCTACGGCCTGATTGTGATCGCCTTCGCATTCCGCATGGGCGGGTTACTGCCGGGGGGCGCGCACGAAGTGATACGTATCGTGCATTTCTTGTTCGGCCTGGGCGCGATCGGGCTAGTGGAGATGATCGGGGCGAAGATCAAGCGGGGCCTCGCGAAGTAGGCTCGCGGCTACCGGAGACATCTACAGATCGTGCATTTTTCGGCGGAGCGGCGGCTTGCAAACAGCTCGGGAAGTGTGGTTCGTCGCTGCGGCGTCCCGTGAACAATTGTCGGTCCATAGTAATATGGTCCAAACTCTAAGGGCCAACGGTCATGACTCCCTCACGCTGGAAACAGATCGAGGAACTGTACCACGCGGCGCTCGATCGTGAAGCCGGAGAGCGTGCGGCGTTTCTCGTGTGGGCTTGTGATGGCGATGCCGATTTGCGCGGGGAAGTAGAATCGCTGCTGGAGCAGAACTCGCAGGACGGCGCGCTCGACCGGCCCGCCTTCGAAGGAGCGCAGAGTTTGCTGGATCCGGGTGTTACCAGAATCAATGCGGGTACTCTGCTGGGTCCGTATCGCGTGGAAGGGCCTCTGGGCGCGGGCGGCATGGGCGAAGTGTACCGGGCGAAGGACACTAAACTCGATCGCGAAGTTGCGATCAAAGTTCTTCCGTGGGCCCTCGCCGCAGATCCCGAGCGGTTAGCCCGATTCGGACGCGAAGCCAAGGTTCTGGCTTCTTTGAATCACCACAACATCGCGCAAATTTACGGCATTGAGGAATCCAGTGGAATCCGCGCGCTGGTGATGGAGCTGGTCCCTGGAAAGACGCTCCAAGGACCGTTGCCGATGGCGACGGCGCTCGACTACGCCAGGCAGATCGCCGATGCGCTCGAAGCGGCACACGAAAAGGGAATCATCCATCGCGATCTAAAGCCTGCGAACATCATGATCACACCCGCAGGCGTGGTCAAGGTGCTCGACTTTGGGCTGGCCGCGATCACACAAGACTTCACGGCAAGCGCAGATGATCCGGAAAATTCGCCGACGCTGACCATGGCGACGCAGGCCGGAATGATCATGGGGACCGCGGCGTACATGAGTCCCGAGCAGGCTGCCGGGAAGCCGGTGGACCGCCGTGCCGACATCTGGGCCTACGGCGCTGTGCTGTGGGAGATGCTGACGGGCCGTCGGCTATTCGGCGGCGAAACGGTCTCGCACACACTGGCCAATGTATTAAACAGCGGGATCGATTTCAACCAGCTTCCACCGAAAACGCCACCAGCAATTCGGCAGTTGTTAAGGCGCTGCCTCGATCGGGATGTTAAGAATCGCCTGCAGTGGATTGGCGAGGCGCGGATCGCCATACACGATAAAACGGAGCTCCCAGAGGGTCCACGCGCGCAGTCGGGATGGCTTTGGCCCGCGATCGCAGCGATGCTCATGCTAGCCGTGATGGCCTTGAGCTACTTTGCGTACCAGCACTCCACCGAAGAGCCACCCCGCGTGGAACGGTTTTCGTTACTCACTCCAGAGAACGCGAGTTTCAATGCGTCGGGCACTATACTGGCGATTTCGCCCGATGGCCGCAGCGTGGCTTTTGCGGCGGTCAGCGGCGGGCAATTGGCTCTCTGGCTACGTGATCTGGATGGGTTAAATGCCCGCATGCTGCCGGGAACTGAAGGCGCGTTTTCCCCGTTCTGGTCGCCCGACAGCCGCTCGGTAGGTTTCGCAGCTGAGGGCAAGCTCAAGAGGATCGACGTGACGGGCGGTCCGGCCCGGGCACTCTGCGAGGCGCCGCTAATCCGTGGAGGCACCTGGAGCCAGGACGATGTGATCATCTATGGCACTCCGCAAGGGGGCTTATTTCGCGTGCCTGCCACGGGTGGGGTTCCTGTCGCTCTGACGGCGCTCGATCCGGCGGGGCGCGAAAACAATCACCGCGCGCCCTGGTTCCTGCCCGATGGGAAACATTTCCTGTACACTGCCCGCAGCGTGGACTCTACAAGAACGCGCGTGTACGTGGATAGCATTGATGCTAAGCCAAGCTCCCGAACCCGGCGCGAAGTTCTAACTGCGGATAGCAATGCAGTCTATGTGCCATCTATTAGGTCCGGACTGGGTTTCTCTGAAGAAGGCTACCTATTATTCGTTCGTGAGCATACGCTGATGGCACAGGGATTCGATCCGGCCAAGGCTAAGACAACTGCCGACGCGGTGCCTCTTGCCGAACCGGTGGATTATGTGCCAACTGTCAGTCAGGGCTTTTTCTCTTCGTCCCGCAACGGCACCCTGGTCTACACATGGGGCGCGTTCGGCGCCGGGAAGAAACAACTCACTTGGTTCGATCGTTTCGGTAAATCTACAGGCATTGCGGGAATACCGGCGGCGACTCTGAGAGTCAGGCTTTCGCCAGACGGCTCGACTGTAGCCGTCGACCGGATGGATACCCTCGGCTTGTACGACATCTGGCTGCACGACTTGGCGCGGGGTACGGACTCACGCTTCACTTTCGGCCCCGCGGGGAATCAAAACCCTGTGTGGTCCCCGGACGGCAGCCGCGTTGTTTTCACGTCGCAAAATCACGGATATGGAAGAGCATACATGAAGGCAGCCAACGGTGTCGGCGTGGAGGAGGTCTTGGATCAAGACCAACTCCACAATTGGGTTACTGATTGGTCGCGCGATGGACGATATTTGATCGCGAATTTATTCGAGCCAGATACCAGTGGCGCTATCTGGGTGATCCCACTCTTCGGTGACAAAAAAACTTTTCCTTACGTGAACACCGGATACAACCAATACGACGGAAAACTTTCGCCCAATGGCCAGTGGCTGGCATATACCTCGGATGAATTCAAGCGTCGCGAGATCTACGTGGGGACCTTCCCGGAGCGGGGAGGCAAGTGGCAAATCTCAACCAGCGGCGGTACCTACCCGGTTTGGAGCCGCGATGGGCGCGAGCTGTACTTCATCGGCGCGGATCGCAAGCTGATGGCGGTCGAGGTGAAGGGGGATGGTAAGAGCTTTGCAGCCAGCGTCCCTAAGCCACTATTCGAGGTTGCCGAACAGGGGCAGTTCGATGTAAGCAAGGACGGCCGATTCCTGATCCAAGTCCCGGTGGAACAGGGCTCAGTCAAGGTCCCGCTGACAGTCGTTACCAACTGGCAGGCCGCGCTGAAGAAGTAGGTACGATGTGCGACGTGCGATTTTCGCCCGAATCAATGCTCGGGGCGAATATCAAGCGGGGTCGGCCTTGAGGTGAGCGTTTCGCAGTTCTCGGTAGCCCAATGGACCAACGCATGGTGTTCCGCAATTCGCCGCGCTCACATCAGCCGCGCCGCGCTGCCTCGATGGTGGCGATGTCGATTTTCCTCATCGGCATCATCGCCTCGAAGGCGCGCTTTGCCTCACCGCCACCAGCCGCAAGGGCCTCAGTTAAGGCGCGCGGCGTGATCTGCCAGGAAAGGCCCCACCGATCCTTACACCAGCCGCACTGACTTTCCTTGCCGCCGTTGCCCACGATTGCGTTCCAGTAGCGGTCGGTCTCTTCCTGGTTATCCGTTGCAATCTGGAAGGAAAAGGCTTCGCTGTGCTTGAACTGCGGGCCGCCGTTGATGCCGAGACAGGGGATGCCCAAAACGGTGAACTCCACCGTCAGCACATCGCCCTGCTTGCCACTGGGATAGTCTGCAGGCGCCTTGTGAACGGCCGTCACCTCACTATCCGGAAAGGTGGAGGCGTAAAAGCGCGCCGCCTCCTGCGCGTCTTTGTCGAACCAGAGGCAGATTGTGTTCTTTGACTTCATGTTTTTGTGCTCCTTGTGCTCGATCGGGGTGAACACCGCCGCTTTAAATGCGTCGCCGCGTTACGGCGCCCCCTTGACCCAACTCGACGCGAGCCCGCGCTTTATCACGTAGTCATCGCCCGCGCCCCAGAAGTTCGTGAACCACTGACTCCGCCCCATCGCATTCAGAGGCCCTAATTCCGCCGGCCCGCTCAGTGTGAAACTTCTCTGCGGTGGCGAAACATCAAATAGACCGGCCACCCGAGTCCAATGAGGCAAATAGCGGCGAGCGACTCAATTGGGCTGGTTCGTATCGCGCCCCAAAGTAGCCAGATCCCGAAAAGCAGGTAAGCGAGCGGGATAAACGGATAGAGTGGCACACGATACGGGCGATCTATATCGGGACGGCGACGGCGCAGCACCAGCACAGCCGAAGCGCACGCGATCCAGAATATCAGGTTTCCGAAAATCGCCATGTTCGTCAACTGATCGAATGTCCCGCTCACGGCCAGCACGCACCCCCATAGGCTGGACAATAGAACCGAACGAGCCGGCACTTGAACACCCGGGCGCAAGATCCCGAACTGGCGAAAAAAGAGCTGGTCTCGCGCCATCGCGAAGAACACCCGCGATGTACTCAGCATTTGTCCATGCAGAGATCCGACCGTGGAAAGAATCAAGGCGAATGCGATATAGCCAGCAGCGATTGGGCCCAGGAAAGACGCGGCCGCACGGACCCCCACGGATGGCGCCGTGGGGTACAGCGTTGAGTTGGCAGTGGCGACGGGTTCAGGGCCCAGACTGTAGATATAGCCTGCGTTCAGGGCACAGTATGCGAGTATCACGACAGCTACGCCACCGCCCAACGCCAACGGTACGTTACGGGAGGGATTTTCCACCTCGCCCGCAGCCATAGGCAGATAGTGCCAGCCACTGAAAGCCCAAAGCGCGGCGAACACTGCGGCTCCAAAGCCAGTAATTCCGCCCACTGCACCGCCGGAAACTGGTTCCGTGAGGTTTGCCCAACTCCCATGGTGAGAGAAAAAGAACATGCCGCCAATCAACACCGTAACCGCGAGAAGTTTCGCAAATGTCAGAAGCTTTTGAATTTGTCCCGAGACGGCAACGGCCTGGCAGTTCACGGCGGCAAAGGTCACCAGAGGAACAAGGGCCGCGAGCTGGCGCGGCCCAAATTCCCAGTCAAAGCGATGTCCTAGCAACTGAACAGACGCTCCCGTCCAAGGCCCGCCAAGTGGCATTAAGGCGGAGAGGAAGGCAGCAAAAGCAGCGCCAAACGCGGCAAGCGCTCCTCCGCCCAGCACAAACGTCTTCCAGCCGAAAAGGAACGCGGGCAGCTCACCATAGGCTGCACGTAAATAGACGTAATCGGCACCCGCGCGAGGCATCATCGCGCCTAGTTCGGCGTAGCTCAAAGCCCCCGCCAACGTGAGCAAACCAGCGGCTACCCACGCGCCGAGTACTAAAATCGGCGAACCAGCGGCCTGCGTCATGACGGCAGGTTTCAGAAAAACACCGGTTCCAATCATGCAGCCGACTACAAATGCGACAGAAGCTGCCAAGCCAAGGTCGCGCCGGAGCTGATTCGCTTCCGTTGACACCGTCAGGGTGACCGGCGACGGTATCACTCGTGAGGATTCCATGTCCAGTTCTTTCTTCATAAATCGATCATCACGAACGAAGCTAGCGTGGCGAACCGCGTTTGGTTGATGTGCGCAAGGATCTCGCGGAAGCCGAACGCGTAGCCAAAGCGAGTGACATATGTGACGAATGATTCTATCGCGCCGGAAGACCGATTTCGAGGGGGATGGGTTCAGGCGCCGTTGCTATGCTAGCGAGAAACGACGTTCTGAGAAGTTGATCGCCGCATCCGTGAGGAAGCAGTGTTGCAAACAATAGTGTCCGGATGGTCGGCAACCCGGAAGTCATTCTTGCCTGAGCAGTCCACTTGGGTGAAGGCATCTGACCCGGCGCTCCTCCAAATTGCACGTTGTTGGATTGCAGCTGGACGGGGTTCGCCCGTGGGCCTGCATTGCGCCCGGTCGATTGACCGCTATATAGTAGGCCTGGAGAAGGAGACTTGAGGATGAAATCGAGAGCTTTTTGTTTGGGTGTGTTGAGCATTGCTATCTGGGGGGCCGGGTTGGTTCAGGCACAGGAGAAGAAAGGCGGTCCGCCAGCCCTAAAGCCAGCCCCCGAAACCGTCGCGCCGGACATTCCTGGAGTGGTGGCCGGCGGAACCAAAGTCTTCGTGATCAAGAACGGCTTCGATAACACCGAAGGCCCCGTGGCTTTGCCCGACGGCAGCGTAATCTTCACGGAATCGCGCGCCAGCAGGATTACCAGGATCGACAAGGACAACAACATCTCGACATTCCTTGAGAACGCGAACCATTCGGACGGTCTGGGATTCGATTCGAAGGGCCGTCTGATTTCAACCACGAACAACTCAGTGGATATCGTCTATCCCAAGGGCAGCGAGGCGGTGCTGGCCGGTCCCTACGAGACACGACCCAACGATCTGGTGGTGTCCAAGAAGGATCACATTTATTTCACGCTGCCGTCTAACAAGCCGCCGGCGGTGTTTCACATTGCTCCCGGCGGGAAAGCGGAATTTGCCGCCGAGGCGGGGAGTCCTCACGGCATCCAACTGAGTCCGGATGAAAAGACGATGTATGTGGCGGATTCGCACAGCGATGCGCTGGTGGTGTTCGATGTAAAGCCGGACGGTTCGCTCACCAATCACCGCTATATCGGCAAGTACGTGGGCGTGGCCAAGGGCGACAACGGCTTCTACAACAGCAACGCCGATGGCATTGCGGTGGACTCCGAAGGCCGGATATACGTGGGTACTCTGCAAGGGGTCCAGGTGCTCAGCCCGCAAGGCGAGAACCTGGGTCTGATCCCGGTTTCGCAGCGTCCCCAAAATCTGGCGTTCGCAGGGCCGGACAAGAGGACGTTATACATCGCCGGACAGGGCGCTATGTACAGCGTGAAGATGCTGGCTCAGGGATACAAGGGGCGGCCTAAATAGAAGCACGGCGATTCGGAGGTCAGCTTCCGGGAAGTAGCGCCACTTGGAGGAAAAGTCGGCGACTCGTGGTGATGCCTTGACTGCACCCGACCGCGACTTTTCCACGAACATATACGTGTGGAGCGGGATTCACTATGGCGTGATAGGGAGTGACGATGCTGCGGGCCGCGCAGCACGAACCGGGCGCAGGCCCTTATGGGCCCGCGCTACCGGTCGAATCAAACGGCGTGCTGATCTGCGCGGCTAAGGCTTGCAAAACAGCGTGAAACCGTCGTGCAACGCCTGCACGCTCGAGAACCCAAGGCTCAAGGCAGCTGAATAGGTGTCAGCAAACTCGTGCGCTAGCGACGCGATGGTCTTGCCATAGCAGTTCGCCACTCCGGGCGTTCCGGCTTCGGGAACCGTCTCACCAGTGAGGGAAAACGACATATTAAACGTGGGTGCTGGGGATCCACCGACGATGTCCGTGCCAATGCGCAGCCAGTCCGGGGCTAGGTTGGAGTTGCGGATCCAAGCCTGCAGATCCTTTGGCG
>Ga0068858_100004854_pt1 | contig 13186 bp, 9 predicted proteins | sample KBSSwiS12_FD_66589 | JGI IMG/M metagenome (GOLD analysis project Ga0068858, IMG submission 66589) | Switchgrass rhizosphere microbial communities from Kellogg Biological Station, Michigan, USA - KBS Switchgrass S1-2 | ecosystem: Host-associated > Plants > Roots > Rhizosphere > Soil ... | reverse complement strand
CGACGGGAAGACTTCCGTGCGCGCTTCGTTTGGTTACGGCTACGCCTTCGTGCCGGGCTTAACGCGAGAGGACCAGCAAGGCCAGAATCCCTGGGGCGGGCGGCAAATCATCACGAATAGTCCCGGACTCACTTTTGTGGATTTCCGGAATCCCTTTGGGAGCGCCGCGAATAATCCCTACCCGTACACCGTCAACCCTAACATTACGTTCACGCCTAACGGACTGTTTGCCACGACTCCGTATGATACGCCTTCGCCCAGTTATTCCACCTGGAATTTCGCGCTACAGAGGCAGCTTGGCTCGGCCTGGTTGCTTTCAGCGACCTATATGGGGAGCAAAGTCTCGCACCTTTACATCAGCATTCCCATCAATTACGCGGTCTTCGGTGCGGGAACGACTCCCTCCACTACCGGCAACACCGACGCGCGCCGGCGTCTTCGCCTGCTGAATCCCGCGCAAGGAAAGTACTTCGGGCCTACGATGGACTGGAATGCCGGGGGGAACCAGCACTACAACGCTCTGTTGCTTTCCATTCAGCGCCGGCTTACAAGGAATGTGAGTATGAGCGCCAATTGGACACTGTCCCACTGCATCGGACAAGTTCTGGGGTACAACACCAAAGCGGAACAGACCACCACCGATCCCATCAACTACAACAAAGTGGGAAATTGCGATAGCGATCGCCGTAATGTGGTTGGGCTTACGGCTGTGGCGCAGTCGCCAACGTTTTCCAACCGGGCACTGAAACTGGTTGCGTCGGATTGGAAGCTTTCGGGGATCTACCGATTCCGGTCCGGCACACCGCTGATGATTCAAGACGGCACCGATATCGCCCTGAGCGGCATCAATCATCAGCAACCCGACCTTGTCGATCCGGCTCACGTGTATACGGGCCAGTCGTGCGGCGCATGTTTCTACTTGAACAAGGCCGCCTTCAAGACGCAAGCGCCTGGTGTATTCACAGGTAATCTCGGCTGGAACAGCATCTTAAGTCCCACTTATTGGGATTTGGACATGGGATTATCCAGAGCGTTCCGCATGACCGAACGCCAGGGGCTGGAGATTCGCGCCGACGCCTTCAATCTCACCAATAGCTACGTTTCGAAAATGGCCGACACCACTGAGTTCGGGACCAACTACGGAAACCCCGCAACCGGTCCTACGTTTTCGCTGGTCAACAGTGCCCAGTTCGGCCAGATTCTGGGGGCCCAGCCGACTCGTAAGATCCAGTTCGCGCTGAAGTATACGTTCTAGCACAATCGACTATGCTGTCAATCCGGTATTGTGCAGCGCTCTTGTTTGCGTTCGTGATGGCGTGGGGGTGGCAGGCCCCCACCCGTCCCGGCTCGTCAGCCGACTGGCCGATGCACAGCGCGGACTACGAGTCTACGGGATTTTCAAGACTCTCTGAGATCACTCCGAAGAATGTCGCGAACCTGCGGCAGGTGTGTTCCTATCCTCTGCCGGAGATGGCCACGTTTGAAAGCAGCCTGATTGAGGCCGGCGGGACCCTGTACTTCACCAGTTCCGAGTACACATATGCGATTGACGCTGGCGATTGCCGTCTAAAGTGGCGCGTCCGTCATGAACTGAAGGGGCCCGGCGGTACGGTACGCGGCGTGGCGCTGGACGGAAACCGCATCTATCGGGGATTTCGCGATGGCTACATGATCGCTTACGATGCCCTAAACGGCGAGCAGATCTGGTCGACGCAACTGCAAGAATCCGACGGCAAGCCCGCGACGATTGCGGCCTCGCCCCTGGTGTGGAACGGGATGGTGTTCATCGGTACCTCCGGCGCCGAGCGAGCTTGCGGCTGCGTCATCGCCGGACTTGATGCCGCGACCGGGAAGGTGGTCTGGACCTTCGCGCTGGTGCCCACCGGGGATGCTCCCGGCGCGGAATCGTGGCCCAAGGGAGTCCATGTGGGCGGCGGTTCGGTGTGGACCAGCCTCACCATCGATCCGAATTCAGGTGCCTTGTACGTGCCGACGGGCAACCCGGGACCCGATTTCTCAGGCGCGTACCGCCCCGGCGCGAATCTCTACACAGGTTCGATTGTCGTACTTGACGCCAAGAAGGGTTCGCTGCGCACCTGGTATCAACTGGTGCCTCACGACGTTCATGATTGGGATCAAGCCGCGGCTCCGGCGCTGATCGTCACCAAGGCCGGCCAGCGGCGCGCCATGGCGGCCGGTAAAGACGGGTTCCTGCACTCGATCGATATCACGGGCGGCAAAGTGGCCTGGAAGACGCCGGTGACCACCATCGAGAACACGGATGCCCCCGTGACTCCGGAAGGCACTCATTTTTGCCCCGGCACCGCGGGCGGCGTGCAATGGAACGGCCCGGCATATTCGCCGGCGACGAATTTCGTTTACGTGAATAGCGTGGACTGGTGCTCCACCCTGAAGCTCGATTCGAAGCTGCCGGAATTCGAAGATGGCAAGCAATTCCTGGGCTCGGCGAATGCCTTCGGCGATAAGGATGCGCGAAAGCTCGGCTGGGTGACCGCCGTCGACGCCGATTCGGGCGTCGTCCGTTGGCGCAACCAGATGGCGACTCCGATGGTGGCCGGTATCGCGGTAACCGCCAGTGGCCTGGTGATGACCGCCGATCTCAACGGCGATTTTGTGGCCTACGATGCCGCCAGCGGCAAGTTACTTCACCGCATCGCGACCAAGCAGCCTGGCGGGGGCGGCGTGATCACTTATCAAGCCGGCGGCAAGCAGCGAATCGGCGTGGCGGCTGGACTGGAAGACCGCATCCTGGATAGTCACGGCCAGCCGGTTGTGCTCGTGTTCGGCCTGTAGCAGCATCAAGAAGATCAGGAGCGCCCGACATCATGAACACCATCACCAATCAAAGCCGTCGAGGATTTTTCCGGACAGCCGGCGCGGGGGCTGCAGGGCTGGTCTTGGGATTCGTGCTGCCCGAGCGGTCGAAACTGGACGCTCAGTTCGCGGGTGGAGTTCAAACGGGTCCGCCGCCGGTAGGCAAACCGGGCGCTTACATTCACATTGGCACCGATGACACCGTGACCTTCATGATCACCAAGGCCGAGATGGGGCAAGGCACCGTCACCTCGCTTTCGCAAATCCTGGCTGAGGAACTCGACTGCGATTGGAAGAAGGTCCGCACGGAATTCGCGCCCGTCGATCCGGCATCCTATGGACCGCTGCAAGGCGTGGTGGGTAGCCAGAGCGTTCGCACCCTGTGGACTCCGCTGCGCACGGTGGGCGCCACTGGACGCGCCATGCTGGTAGACGCCGCCGCGCAGAAATGGGGCGTGCCAGCCGCGCAGATTCGCACGGAAAACGGATTCGTGATCAACACGGCGAACAACGCCCGCCTGAACTACGGCAGCGTGGCGGCAGCGGCAGCGAACCTGCCGGTGCCAATGGGCGTCCGTCCGAAAGATCCCAAAGAATTCAGGCTGATCGGCACTTCGGTGAAGCGTTTGGATACTCCAGCGAAGGTCAACGGCAGCGCGCAATTCGGGATCGATACCCACCTTCCGGAAATGCTGTATGCGGTTGTCGAACGCTGTCCGGTCTTCGGCGGCAAAGTGGCGAGCTTCGACGCGTCGAAGACCAAGGCCATCTCCGGCGTCAAAGAGGTAGTGCAGATTTCCTACGGCGTGGCCGTGGTCGCGGACAATACCTGGGCGGCCATGCAGGGACGCAAAGTGCTGGATATCAAGTGGGACGAAGGCGCCGGCGCCGCGGTGAACAGTGCAAGCATCCGTCAGTCGTTCGCGGCGCGCGCCGAACTGCCCGGGGTATCGGCGCGCAAGGAAGGCGACGCGGCCAGGGCGCTCGCCGGGGCAGGGAAGAAGGTGGAGGCGGTTTACGAAGCTCCTTTCCTGGCGCACGCTTCGATGGAGCCGATGAACTGCACAGCAGTGGTGCGTCCGGACAGTTGCGAAGTCTGGGCATCCACGCAGATGCAGACGCCATCGCGCGACATCGCCGCGCAGTTGACTGGGTTGCCTCCGGAGAAAGTCAAAGTGCACACGCTCTTCATGGGGGGCGGATTCGGGCGGCGCGCGCGCGTGGATTACGTCGGCGAGACCGTCGAAATCGCCAAAGCGGTGGGCGCACCCGTGAAGCTGACGTGGTCGCGCGAAGATGACATGCAGCATGACTACTACCGGCCCGCCTCGTATGTGAAGTTCGCGGCGGCCTTGGATGGCGACGGCTGGCCTACGGCCTTCAGCGCGGATGTGGCCTGCCCACCGTTCCCGGCGGCGGTGAACGGCATGGCGCGGACCGCCGTGCAGGGGATCGACGACCTGCACTACGCGATCCCGAATATACGCGTGGATTACCATCTTGTGGAGACCCACGTGCCGGTGAGCTATTGGCGCTCCGTGGGGCATTCGCAGAATACATTTTTCGTGGAAGGGTTTATTGACGAGCTCGCGGCGGCCAGTAGCAAAGACCCGGTCGAATTCCGCCGTCATCTGCTGGCGGGAATGCCGCGATTGCTCGGCGTACTGAATGCTGCCGCTGAAAAGGCGGGCTGGGGCAAGCCGCTGCCTGCGGGAAGATTCCACGGCGTAGCGGCGGTCAGCAACATCGGCAGCTTCAATGCCCAGGTGGTCGAGATTTCCGTAAACCAAGGCAAATTGCGAGTGCACCGCGTCGTGTGCGCCGTCGACTGCGGGTACAATGTCAATCCCGCGATCACGCAGCAGCAAATCGAAGGCGGAATCGTCTATGGACTGACGGCCGCGCTCAAAGGCGCGATCACCATCGATCGCGGGCGCGTGCAGCAGGCGAACTTCAATACCTATGATGTGATCCGCATCGACGAGATGCCGCAAATCGAAGTGCATATCATGCCCAGCACGGAAGCGCCAGGAGGGATCGGGGAAGCGAGCGTTCCAGGGATTGCCCCCGCGATTGCCAACGCGGTTTTCGCGGCCACCGGCAAGCGCCTGCGCAAACTGCCGATGCGCAGCGCGGATCTGGCGTAGCGCCGACTACGATTTCAATCTTGGGAACAGTTTCAGTGCATTCTCCCGATGCACGCCTTCGAGTTCGCTAGCGTTAAATCCGCACTCGCGCAGACCGGCGAGATGTTTGGCGAGGGAACCGAACGGGTAGTCTGTGCCATAGACGATCTGGCCTGCGCCGGCGACGGTCTTCAGCCCCTGCATCTGCACGACGTTAGTCGACTGCGCCGTATCGTAATAGAAACGGCGCAGGTGATACAGCCGCGAATTGGGCTCCGGAGTCGCGCGCAGATTTTGATTGATGTTATCGGGCTGTCCGATGCCGAAGCGCTCGACCAGCGACGGCATGGTGCCGCCCCCGTGCGAAAAGATGAAACGGATGTTGTTGTAGCGCGTGGCCGCGTTGGTGCCGAGCAGACTAAAAATGGTGCGCGCGGTATCGGTGTTGTATTCGACAGTGCCCGGGCCCACGCCCGGCATGAGTTCCTGGCAACACGGTGCATCGGTGGGGTGTACATAGACCACGGCATTGCGCCGGTTCAACTCGTCGAGGACTGGCCGGAAGATGGGATCACCTAACCAATGATTGCCGTAGCTCGACAGAATGCCGACTCCATCGGCTTTGAGCGTGTCGAATGCATATTCGATTTCGCGAAGGCTGTCGTCAATGGTAGGCAGCGGCAGAATCGCGAACAATCCGAAGCGGGTCTTGTGATCGGAAACCGTGCGGGCGCCGAAATCATTCATCTCGCGCGCCAGGCCGCGGGTTTCTTCAGGATCTCCAAACCACACGCCGGGCGTGGTGCAGGAGAGCATGGAGGCGGCCACGCCGTCACGATCCATGTCCTCGATATCTTTGGCCGGCGTGTAGGGCCTAAGCTGCGGCAGTGCGAACCAGGTAGTGTAGCCCGCGACTTTGCGATTTTCCTTCGCCGTGAGCGCCTTGATCCAGCCCGGCGAGACGAAGTGATGGTGGCAATCGATGGCGCGCGCATTCGGCGTGGTCTGTCCGCGCAAGCCACGGTTGGCAATGATCGCGGCAGCTCCGGCGGTGCCTAGTCCGGCGAGAAACCTGCGGCGTGATGAGTGGTTCATGGATAGCTCCTCTTTGCAAGAGTTATTTCACTCCTGCCGATCTATTGGTAGCTTCGATGGTCTGCAATTCTTCCGCGCGCGTCTGGATCTTACCGTGCACCGGAGCGTCTTTGGCAAAGTCAATCTTGCGCATCGCCAGGTTCTTCGCGTAGTTGTCTGCCCACAGGTGCCGGTACCAGAAGGCATCGTAAAGATCGGATTGCGTGAAGATGCGCTGGCGCGGCGCGTATGCCATGAGATTCAAAGCTGCATGAACGTTGTCCTTCACCTGGTAGATATCCACCTCCATGGAATTGTCCTTTAAGACCAGGTGGTCTTCCATCCCTCTGAACTTGAGCGGCATCGGATGTTGCGCAAGCTGGTCTGGCTGAAGCGTCGCAGGCCGCGCGATCAACTCACGGAAAAACTGTTCGTTGCCTCGATGCGAAATGATGGTCAACCCTTGCGCCACGGCGGTGCGCAAACCGCCGCTGTGATCGAAGTGATGATGCGATACGATCATTTCCGTCAAGGGTTTACTCGGAACGATCGATCTGGCTGTTGCGAGGAACGCGATTGCCTGGTCTTGTGTAGCGGGCGGCTCGTACAGCGTTAGATGATCGGAAAACTCGAACAAAACGCAGCGGTGATTGGCCGCATCCGCCAGCCACCAGATGCCGTCCGCCACTTGCACAACTTCCACCACAATGGGCGAAGCAGTTGGCGGTGTGGCCGCTTTTACGGATTCGGGCGCCGCCAGGTGGCCCGCATCGCCATCCACGGTGTTTTTCGACACGAGGATATCGGCCGACGTGTAATTCCGGAAATTGATTCTCGTCACATAACGCTTGGGGAGCTTTATGCCGCTTACTTGCTCGTAGTCGAGGAACGAGATTTCGTTGACAACATCAGCCAGATTATCGTTGAAGCTCATCCAGCTTACTGAAGCCGGCAGGTGTGTGGAAGTATCGAGGGCTAACGTTAGATCATCGCCGCTGATCGTTGTGAGGTCAACCAACACACGATTGCGTTGCGTCCGCAAATGGCTCAGCTTCGTCTGCGGATCGAGGGCCGTGCGGATGATCGCGATCGGATTCCCCAGCATGTCGATCCGCCGGTCGCGAACGGCTGCCGCCGGGGCGCGCACCGCCTTGCCGCTGGCGTCCACATTGTAGGCGATCGCGCCGTCCAGAACCATATTTTGGCGGACATCATTCGCCATCGAGAACGGAAAGTCGGCGACGCGGTGCTGCTCCACCCGCATTCTTCCGTGAACGAGATCGATAGTGCGCTTGAACTCCCGCACATTCCAATCGGGGAGGGGTGAGTCGGGCGTCACATTTTGTCCGATGTTCGGCTGTTTCCCGTGGCCCTCCATGACGAGAGTCTTGATTCGCTGGATGCGCTCGGTTCCGCCAAGGGCCTCCGCGGCCGTGTGGATGTTATCGCGCTCAGTCTGCGCGTGGACGAAGGCGGCGCTGAGCGTAAGCGCCTGCATCGTTCTCATTGCCCTCTTCACCAGAGACATTCTTATTTGACCTGAAGAAACCCTCCGATTCTACACCGCTACAGCCTTGCAATGAATTGGGCGGCGTGGCCGGTGTGGTTGAGATATAGTATTCGAAGCCCAATGCTGCTCCTTGGCAACCCTTTCAATTCATCTCCGCTGGTCTTTCCGGTGGTTGCATTATGGCGTACCGTGATGGAGGAGTGAAATCATGAGGTATCGAATTTGTTTGTTGTGCGCGATGTCGCTGACTCTGCTAGCCCAGCCTAAGCCGCCGTTCACGGCTGCGCAGGCCGAGCACGGTAAGGAGATCGCCGCGAAATCGGTGGAGATCCGTGCGCAAATCAAGAATATGCGCGATCCGGCCGAACCCATGAAGATCATGGGGAACCTCTACTTCGTCGGAGTCGCCAATGGAGAGGTGTATCTGCTGACATCGCCGCAGGGTCACATCATGTTCGGCGCCGCGTTCCCCGAAACTTCTGGCCAGGTGGAGAAAAACATTGCAGCGATGGGCTTCAAAGTGTCGGACATCAAGGTAATTCTGCTGAACCACAATCATGGGGATCAATCCGGTGCAGCGGCGTACTTTAAGGAAAAAAGCGGCGCGCAGGTGATGGCCGGGTTCGCGGAAATTCCTCTTCTGGAACACGGCGGCGTGCTTCCGTCGCCCACTCCGGCCGGTGGCCCTGGCGGATATCCGCCGGTCAAAGTGGATCGTGCACTGTTCGATGGCGATGTGATCAAAGTGGGTCCGCTGACCGTGACGGCGTATCTCGCGCCGGGTCACAGCCCATCGCCCACCAGTTTTCTGTACACGGTGCGCGAGGGCGGCAAGGACTACCGCGTTTTCGAATTCTGCTGCTGGGAATATCCGGACGACTTGAACCGCAACGTCTACATCACGGAAGCTTCGGTGCGCCACAATCTGGAATTATTCCGCAAGGTGCTGCCGGTCGACATCTATCTTGAGACCGGCGCCTATGGCTGGTCCGGCACTTTGAACCAGCCGTCGGGAACGATCCTGGAGCGCATGGCGAAACTGAGAACCGACCACATGCTGTTCGCGAACCGCGACATTTTTAGGGATTGGTCGGCGTGGCGCGAAGTGGAATTCGAGGAGAAACTGGCCAAGTTGAAAGCTTCCGGCGCAAACCCGGTTTATACCCACTAGGCCGGGGTGACTTTGTCGCCCGGCGAAAGATGTTCGACAGTCTTTCCCGTCTCAGTGAACGTCCGCGTGACGTGCTGCGCTCCGTAAATCCATAAGATCACCAGCGGGGATTCGCCGACGTTGTTAAAACAATGCGATTTCCCAGCGGGGATGTAGGTAGTGTCGTAACGGCCCACGCGCGTCGCTTGGCCATCCACGACAACTTCGCCTTCGCCCTCCATCACGGTCACTTGCTCGCCGCAGTTGTGGCTGTGCATCGGCGCACGGCGTCCCGGCGGGAACGAGGTCAAGCCGGAAGTGAACACAGTGTCCGGCGCGCGATCCGCGCCGACCAGAAGCGTGGTGATCACGCCATCGCCGCGCTGAAACGTGGGGATGGATGCAATCTTGATGATGCTTGCGGTTGCCATACTCGCTATAGTCTCTCAATATTCAGATGGTCTGCCAGTTGGTTGAGTGCGCTTTGTAGCTCGGGAGTGACAGGAACGCCGTTGGCGGTGCGGTCCGCATAGATTTTTGCCGATCGCTCTCCAGGCAGCCGGATCTCGTCAAAACCCGGCAGCAGCGGCGACGATTTCATCAGCTCCCAGATTTCGTCGACTTTGGCTTTGAACGTTGGCACGTCGGCGAATGCGGTGATGTTCACGGCGACGATTAAGTGCCCGGTATTTGTCAGCGTCGAAAAATCGCGATTGAAATCGACCACGTCGCTCCCGAAGGCTGCTCCGTTGAGAGTCCCGGCCAGCAGGCCAAACATCAACGCCAGCCCGTATCCCTTGGGTCCGCCGATCGGCAATAGAAAGCCTTCGTCTGCTCTCTTAGGATCAGTCAGTGGATTCCCTTGACGATCCATCATCCAGCCTTCCGGCATGCTCTCGCCGCGCTGCGCTTTAATCTTCACCTTGCCGTACGCCGCGTTGGTAGTTGCCATGTCGAGCATGATTTCGCGGCCCGGCGTGCCCGGGACGGCGATGGCGATGGGATTCGTACTCAGCAGCATGGCGATGCCTCCCCAGGGAGGTAAGTGATTCGCGCTCCCCACCGCGATGTACAGTCCCACCATGTCGTGCACCAGCGGCATCCGCGCGTAGAGTGAAGCCGGGCCGGCATGATTGCTGTTGCGGGCGCCGACCCATGCCGCTCCGGCGGTTTTCGCCTTCTCGATGGCGATCTCCGCCGCCCGGCTCATGACCAAGTGACCCATCGCATTGTCGCCATCGAGCAGTGCGGTGGCGGGATGGTCCTGAATGGTACGGATGTTGGGACGGACGTTGATCCCACCGCTCTGGATGCGCCTCACGTACTGCGGCAAGCGAAAAATGCCATGTCCATCGGCGCCGCGCGCGTCTGCTTCCCCCATCAGTCGAGCCACGATGCGCGCGTCAGCAGCGGGTAGCCCCACACTTGCCAGGACCCTCGCGATGAACTCAGTAAGATCGGATATGCTTTTTTTCATCGTGTAAAGATATGTCAAGTGACCTTTACCGCCCCATCCTCACAGAGTATAATCAAACGCGTTTCGCTGAAGGCTTTGGCGAATAGGAGAAAAGAATGATGTCATTCCGTAAGCTCGGTGGTATCGCGATATTCATGTCGGTTTCTGCGTTAGCGCAGCCGCCCGCCGCGAAACCGGATTCGCCCGAGGTAAAAGCGTTGATCGAGAAAACCAAGAAGACCGCCGGCGCGATGTGGGCCGACGAAGAGCACTTCTTCTGCGAAGCGCCGCGCGCCAATAGCCCGAACGATCCGGTGATCGCGGCCACGAAAATCTTCGACAACGTCTATGCGATCGGCAACTCGGGAACCACGGTCTATGTGATTCAGACTTCTGACGGGCTGCTTATGATCGATTCTTTGAGCGCCAACCAAGTGGACTCACAGCTTCTCCCCGGATTCCAAAAGCTGGGCCTGGATCCGGCGAAAGTGAAGATCATCCTCATGGGCCACGGCCACGCGGACCATTTCGGCGGGTCGCCGTACTTCCAGGATCATTACGGGTCGAAGGTGTATATTTCGGCTGCGGATTGGAACGTGATGGAGAATCCACCGCCGGGGCGCGGCGGCGATAAGAAAGGTCCGCCGCCGGTGCTGCCCAAACACGATCAAGTGGTCACCGAAGGTCAGGCAGTGGTGTTGGGAGAATTGAAAGTGATGCCGGTGGCGATTCCCGGACACACGCCGGGATCGATGGGCTACATCTTTCCGGTGAAAGATAACGGCAAGACTCACATGGCCGCGATTTATGCCGGCACGATCTTGACTCCCGGAATCATCTCCGACGAAGGCTTGCAGACCTATGCGAAATCCGTCGCCCATTTTAAGGAAGAGACCAAAAAGGCGAAGGTCGACGTGGAAATCCAGAATCATCCGTTGATGGATCCGATTCAGGTCAAGCTCGACAAGTTGGCGGCGCGCAAAAAGGGTGAGCCGAATCCCTTTGTAGTCGGCCAGGCGAACTACCAAAAGTTTTTGGATGTGATGGCGCTGTGCACGGAAGTCAATATCGCGCGCAGAAAGTAACGGTTATGAAGAAGCTTCTTTTACTGGGAATCGCGATCGTCGGGATCGCGCTGCTTTACCGGGCGGCCAAGCCAAATGCGCCTGTGGTACTACACTCCAAGTTGCCGACGGAGGCTGCTGCGAAAGCGTTGTTGAACTCGACCCATCGGCATCGCGAGTGGGTGAGCGTGGCGAACGTTCGGGCTTTTATCGTGTATCCCGAGCGTTCCGACAAAGCCCCTGTAGTGATTTTGTCGGCGGGCAAGCAGGGCGCCAGCGACTGGATTCGCGCGGTGGCCGATCAGGCCGCGGCGGAGGGCTTCATTGCTGTAGTGCCGGACGTTCTATCAGGCCTTGGGCCCGACGGCGGCGACAGCAACGATTTTGCAAATCCGGCGGACATGGCTGTGGCATTTGATCGTTTGGGGCGTGATGAGATCCTCCTGCGAACGAATGCCGTGCGCGACTACGCGATCGTACTGCCCGCCGCGAACGGCAAGAGCGCGAGTCTCGAATTCGCCGCCGACGGAGTGCAGGCCGCGGTGGCCGGGCGCTCCGCCAGCTTCAGAGTGGCCGACGCGGAATGGTCGCAGGCAGTGTCGTTTCTCGTCAAGCAAACCGGCGACAAGCCGCTGCTGGGTGAGAACCTTAATGTGCCGGAGGACCACTCCATGCACATCGGCATGATGATGGGCCAGACCGTGAACGACAAGAAAGGCGGCGGGCCGCGTGGCTATCCCGTGGGAAAGTTGCCCGATCTCCCGGCCGGCATTTTCAACGCGCACAATGTTGTGACGAATTCAATGCTGCGCAAGGAATTCGTCGACATTCCTTTCGGGAGCGGCAAACTGCACACCTGGGTGGAATATCCGGAGGGCGATGGAAAGGCCCCGATCGTAATCGTGATGCAGCATGGTCCCGGTATGGATGACTGGCAACGCGCGCTCGCCGATCAGCTGGCCCTGCAAGGTTTCATCGCCATCGCTGCGGATCTCCATTCCGGTCTCGGGCCGAACGGGGGCAACTACGATTCCTTCCAGGGCACCGACGACGTGATGCGAGCCAACGCGCGGCTTACGGCCGATGATATGTTTAATCGCTACAAAGCGGCGCGCGACTGGGGCATGAAGCTGCCGCGAGCGAATGGCAAAAGCGCCAGCATCGGTTTCTGCATGGGCGGCGGGAATAGCTTCCGTTTTGCTTCCGAGATCCCGGACCTGAACGCGGCGGTAGTGTTCTACGGCACTCCTGCGAATCAAGAGATGCTGGCGAAAATCAAAGCGCCGGTCCTGGCGTTTTACGGCGACGACGACGCGCGTGTGACGGCAACCATGGCGCCTACAGAAACCGCGATGAAGGCGGCCGGGAAGTCATTCGAGGCTCACTCCTACCCGCACGGTACGCACGGATTTCTAGAGTACCAGGACCTGGGCGGCAACCCCACGGCCACGTCAGACTCGTGGGCGCGGACCATCGCCTTCCTGAAAGAACACACGAAGTAGCGCGCTACTTCCAGCCGTCGATAGCTTTCCTTTGCATGGAGCCCTGGGCAATGTCCAGGAGTTCCAGACGGATGCCGTTCGGGTCGATCACATTTGTGAGCGGCGCTTTGGTGGTGGCCGTGCGCGGGTCGTCCACCTTGACGCCTTGCTGGCGGAGCGCAGCGACCTCCGCGTTCAAATCGTCGGCCCACAGACCCACGTGACTGAGCCCCACAGGCCGTTCCGCGGTTGCCGGAGCGAGTTCCAGGAACGTGTCACGGTTGATCTGCAGATAGGTCAAGGTCGGTTTGCCTTCCTTGTCCTTAAACGAAAAAGCTTCACGAAAACCCATGGTCTTGGTGTAAAAAGTCATCGACTCGTCAAAATTCTTGACGTACATGCCGACGTGATTGAGCCGCAGACCCTTGGCGCCCTCCTGCTGGGCCGCACTGGGCTGCATCATAAACATCCCGAACACGATTCCTGCCGC
>Ga0068858_100004846_pt1 | contig 13194 bp, 12 predicted proteins | sample KBSSwiS12_FD_66589 | JGI IMG/M metagenome (GOLD analysis project Ga0068858, IMG submission 66589) | Switchgrass rhizosphere microbial communities from Kellogg Biological Station, Michigan, USA - KBS Switchgrass S1-2 | ecosystem: Host-associated > Plants > Roots > Rhizosphere > Soil ... | reverse complement strand
AGACAAGCTGAAGATTTGATCTTAAGAGACTATATAGTTTCAGCTGCGTCAGAAATTAATGCAGGTGGTGGATCTAATGGATTCAATCCGACAAACTTAGGTATGTCAGATTTTTCATTAGTAGCTACAACTCTTGACACTAACAATGCCTACAAATTTATGTCAGGTATTGAAGGTATGGATCGTTTTGGTACAGGCCCTATACGTTCGTCTTATTTCATGTTGAGTTCAACAGAACTTCAGTCCGATTTTGACGCGCTAGTAGGTCAGGGTGTACTTAATAACTGGAACTATCCAACAAATGCCTCTGCACTTCCTTCAGAATGGGGTTCTGTATATAATATTAGAATTCTAACAAGTTCTGAAGCACCAGTAGCTAGAAATGCAGTTGCTAATAGTTCAGGTGTTTTGAATGATGTTTACTACAATACAGTATTGGGTAAGCAAGCGATCACGCATATTAATCAGGACGGCTTTAGCATGAACCTGATTTATCGTGATCCATATTATTCAGGTATGTTGGCTCAGAATGCTACGCTGGCAGTTAAATTTGCCCAAGCGCAAGCTCTGACACAAGATACAGCGATTCGAAACCTCTTGAGCACACGCTTAAGCAACCTGGGGGTTTAATCATGGCTGAATATTCAAGAATGGCAAGAGGTAGTTTTACATCAACAGGGTCTGCGCAAGTTATTAATTTGCCCTTCCAACCTGATTATGTAGAATTTTTTAACTATACATTGGCAAATACTGCTGCAACGTCACAGAACGTTATTAGTGGTAAATGGCAATATCCAATGGCACAAGGATCAGCTGTAATTCAAGGCTATAATGCTACACCTACACTTATCTATGATACAGTGACAACAGGTGGTATTAGCACTTTTTCTGCTGGTCAAATGTTGCAATATGGTGCTGCGAAACAAGTTGTAGCTTCAACAAAAGGCACAACTACATCATTTCAAGTAACTGCTCACGGTTATAAGATTGGTGATGTTGTTCTATTTGAAGGATTGTTTCAATCCGCGACAACAGGTATGCCTCAAATGAATGGAATTCCATTTACTGTTATCACTGTTACCGATGCTAATAATTTCATCGTTAACTGGAATAGTAATAATGCGAATTATACAAACTTGTCAGGATCACCAGCTAGTGCAAAGGTAAAACAGGTACTTTATCCTTATCTGTATTTTCCTGGGACTAGTGTAATTAGTGCTATTACAACAGGGTCTACAACAACAATTGATACTGCTGAAGCTCATAACTTTGTTGTGGGTCAAGAAGTAGCATTCCATATTCCATCTCAATGGGGTATGGTAGAATTGAATACAATGCCAAACGTTCTTACGCCTGGTTCACCAGTTTATGCGTATGTAATTGCGGTAACGGATTTCAATACTTTTGTTGTTAACGTAGATTCTTCTGCATATACAGCATTTACGACAAGTATTGATCCAACTAGAGTACCCGGATTAAGTTTTCCTCAAGTTTGTGCTGTTGGTGATGTAAATACAGGTGGTGTGCAGATCTCAAGTGGATCAGCATTATACCCACCTCCATATTCTTCACCAATTGGTACAACTCGCGTTAACACAATCAATGGACCAGCTATTCAAGGAAGTTTTGTAAACAACACAAGCCAAGGATTTATCATTGGTGCAGGTGCTGGTACAGTGCTTACTACAGCTGATCTTGTTGGTGCTGCTGGAAACGTGATTTACTGGAGAGCCCTTTACCATGATTTGGGGATCCCGGTATAAAATGGAATTGTAATAAATAATTTATTGCAGTAACGTGGGGAAGGGTTAAAATCCTTCCCCATTTGGTGATTATGACAACACTTCCAGGCGTTATATCTTATCCTATTCCTCCATATCAAAATCTTCCTATTGAACCTCAGTTTTATCAACCAAGACGTTTTGTAATTTCTAATATTACATTAGGTCAAACAACTACTGTGACGACATCAACAGTTCATGATTATGTTATTGGTCAATTAGTAAGATTTATTATTCCTCCTATTTTTGGAACTTCACAATTAAATGAGGCGGAAGGATATGTTATATCATTGCCTTCGACTACATCATTTGTGGTAGATATAATATCTTCGCAAGCAAATGCATTCATTCCTTCGCCTTATATGGCAGTGATAACAAATATTACTAATACTTTTCCTGCTGTGATTACTGTTAGCACTCCTTTAACTGGAAATGCGATATTGATTACAAATGTTTCTGGAATGACACAAATAAATAATTTGGTAGGACAGGTTTTAGCAGTTACTGCAACAACAATTAACGTGAATATTGATGCAACTTCATATGGTGTTTATAGTGGAGGTGGTTTAGCGACTTTATTTGCAGTACCACAAAATCAGGCCCAAATATTATCTATTGGAGATGTGAATAATGGTGTTGTAAATACAAGCGGAAGAACGAATCAAATCACTTATATTCCTGGAAGTTTCATAGACATAAGTCCTCTTTAATGATATAAGATAATTAAAATTTCAATGAGGTTATCATGGCAAACGCACCAAAAGTAAATTCAGCAGGCGAAAAAGAATTAGATAAATGTGAAAAACAGTTTAAGGAATTCGATAATCAAGTTCAGTCAATGACACTTGATAGAATGAACCAAGCTCCTAAATTGGAAGTTGAAAATCAGACAAAAATGGCTCAAGTTGATATTGACAAGAGCAATTCATTATATTTAAAACCATTCAAAAGTATTGGAAGCCGAGAAAAGTTTAATGAAGATTATCGTTCCGACTATAACCATGCTAAAGAATATGTTAACTTTACTGCAGAGAATAAAGAGATTATAGGGGAAACAATTGAACTTTGGACAAAGCCGTTTGCAGGAATGCCAGCAGAATTTTGGAAAGTTCCTGTAAATAAGCCTGTTTGGGGTCCTAGATACCTTGCCGAACAGATAAAGAAGGCATATTACCATAGATTGACTATGAATCAGCATACAACAACTGGAGCTGATGGAATGGGACAATATTATGGTGCAATGGCCGTAGATTCTATTGTGCAGCGTTTAGATGCGATTCCAGTATCTTCGAGGAAGTCAATTTTTATGGGGGCGAATAGCTTCTAAGGTTGGTGGGATATTAATTTTCTTTCTGATGTCATAACTTATGTGCGAAGGATAATAAAAACGCCTTCAAATTCATCTATAAGCGACGATTTGATTATCGATTATATTAATCGATTTTGGATCATGGATGTAGATGCACGCATGCAAGTATTTGATCTAAAGAAGAAATATCAATTTCAAACTACCCCAGGAGTGGACCGCTATAATATGCCATTATATGACATTCAGACAGAATCTGGAGGTCAGTCAATTGGAATGTATCCTGTTTATCAAGGATTTCTAGGGCCGGCATATATTAATGGTGTTGTCGTACCATTACAGACTCAAAAAAAAGCATTCTTTAATATTTATCCAAATATTGTTCAAAATCTTCAAGTAGTTACAACAGGCGATGGAACTTCAGGCCCATATACAATTCAATTGCCTATTTTAGGAAACCCATCTCCTCCAAATCCACCTTTACAAGGGGTTTTAAGAGGGCACGTAGATACTTCTGGGATCATTGCTACTGGAGTGAATATTGATCCTCCAATAAGCACTGTTTTTAATACATCAATACCTGTAACGAGTGTTGATGCAGCCGTTTTTATTACTTCTATAGATAGTACAGGTGCAAATGTGATCGTTTCTGACAGCGGTCAGTTTTTAAATGGTAATGTAAATTATGGACTTTTAATGAAACCTGGGAATGCACCTTATGGAAATGCATCTTTATCTGGAGGTTATAGTACAACTTCTAACACTATTAACTACCTCACAGGTGAAATAAACGTAAATTTTCCCGTTGCCATTCCATCAGGAAATAATATAAATGTTCAATGTTTCTTTTTTCAAACAGGATTGCCAAGAGCGATATTGTATTATAATAATACAATCACCCTAAGAAGCCCTCCAGCAGCGCAATATTTAGTTGAAATGGATGCGTACATGACTCCCGCGGCTTTTATGTCTACAAGCGATCCTTTGCAATTTGGATATATGGCCGAATATATTGCTCGTGGTGCTGCTAGAAAGATTCTTTCGGATACTGGAGACGTAGAACAATTTATGTTTTACGAACCATTATTTAAAGAACAAGAATTACTTGTTTGGAAAAGAAGTCAAAGGCAATGGACAAATAATCGCACTGAGACTATTTACAGCAATGGTTTCAATAATGGAATGGGTATGGGAAATGGAACTATCGGTGCAGGTTTCTTATAAATTTAGGAGTTTAATTTATGGTTGCTTATAATAATGATATTCCAGATCAGCCCAATAATCCATCTGTGGATGCGCCTAAAATGAAAATTAATACCAATGCGGTAGATACAATTTTAGCTGTAGACCATATCAGTTTTAATGCAAATAATGGTGGAACGCATAAACAAATTACTCATGAAACCCTTTCTCCGGGAAGTTTATTAGGTGGTTCTTCAGCTTCTACCGTATTTCCAGCGCAAGGGCAATTAGATGCAACAAAAGCACAATATTATTTTAGGAATGCCACAAATACATTCATTTTAAGTGCTCTTAAAGCTTTTGCTTTAGTCACCGGGAATACAGGAGCTATTCCTGGTCTTCAAAATTTTAATTGTACAGTTGTGAGAAATTCTGTTGGGAATTACACTGTTACTATGACTGCCAATGCTACGACAAGTGCAAATTCAACTAATTATAGTGTATTTGTTCAAGTATTAGCAGGTGCTTCAGGTTTTCCAAATATTCAAGTTCAAAAAACTTCAGCAACCACATTTAATATTCTTACTCAGCAATATAATTTAACTACATTAGTTCAAGCAGACTTTACTCAATTCTGTTTTGCAGTTTTGCAATGGTAAAAAATTTTAAGGGGATTTTATGGGACAGAAATTAGTAATAGGTCCCCTTAATAAGGGTTTAAGAAATGATGTTACTCCTTTCAATATTGACAATGATTCATTTCCGACATTAATAAACGCGTATCAATGGCGTGGTAGAGTAAAAAGAAAACGTGGAACATCTTTCTTAGGAAGACTTCAAAGATATATTGGAACAACGGATGTTACAGGTGCTCTAATTGTTACAATATTACCTGTTCCTATTGAAACAGGTGTAGTTTCTTTTACTATAGGATCGGATATTTTTGTTGATCCAGGCACTACAGCTGATCCAGGAATCCAAACACTAATCACTAATAGTTCAGGAAGTGGGACTCTTAATAGAGTCACAGGAGTTCTTACTATTTCAGGATCTCAAGCAAATACAGCAGTCATTTATTTTCCTAGACTTCCAGTAATGGGTTTAGAAGAATTTGTTTTATCTACAAATGCTTTTCCTGGGACAATTGCTTTTGACACAACCTATGCTTATAATATAGCCACATCAAGCCCTTATGTTATAACGGATATAAGTTTTTATAAAAATCCTGCAGCAGATCCTGTAACACTTCCTTTATATGTTCCTAAAACAACATGGACTTCTATATGGTGGAATGGTCAGGATTATCAACAGTTTTGGACTGTAAATTATGCTGGGGCTCTTTGGGCTACAAATGGAATCGAAACCCCATTTGATACTACAAATATTGGAATGCAATTTTATGGTCCGACAACTAGTCCTGCTTTAACCGCAGCGGTTCAAGTCACACCAACTACTGTCGATTTTACTGTTGCAGGAAATATTTTAGTTGAAGGAGATTTTGTTTATGCCAATGAATTTGGAGGAGGATCGGGGTTAAATTTTCAAACAGGATATGTAACCACACCTGGAAATACATTTCGTGTTACTTTTCCTTTTGCTACTATTGCAGCAGGTGCTTATACGCCGGGAATTTTGCAATTACTTACAGCTAGAAATAATACATCAATAGATTGTATTCGATGGTATGATGGCGATCCTACTGATGCTAATATTCCTACAACTTTCGCTAGAGGACGTGGATGGGTAAATTATATGCCTCCTTTATCACAAGGGGTATATTCAATAGCTAATCTACCAGCCAAAAAATATTATCTTGTGGGAGCTAGAATGATTGTTCCCTTTAAGGATAGGTTATTATTTTTAGGTCCCGTGGTTCAAGCTTCTGATGGTCTGCCAATTTATCTTCAAGATACGGTCATTTATAGTCAGAATGGTACTCCCTATTATACTTCTTCATATACCAATAGCCCTACTGCAACTGTTGATACGCCTACAAGTGCCACAAATGTGTTTTTTCCAATTTTATTGCCAGTAAATCAAACTGCTACGGCTTCAGCAATGTTTGAAGACCAAACAGGATTTGGAGGGTTTGTTAAAGCTGGTGTAGATGAAAGATTAAATACTGTTTCTTCAAGTAGAGATGCTCTAATAATGGGGTTTGATAATCTTCAAACGCGTTTTGTATTTACAGGAAGCGATATAGTTCCGTTCGAATTTTATATTATCAACTCTGAATTAGGTTCGAGCAGTACTTTTTCTGCTATTAACGTAGATAAAGGTGTATATACGCGTGGTAATCGAGGGTTTTTAATTACTAGTCAAAATGAATGTTCAAGAATTGATATAGAAATTCCTGATGAAGTTTTTGAATTTAATCTTTCTGAAAATGGTGTTGAGAGAGTTTGTGCGCAACGTGATTATAATAAAGAATGGATTTATTTTACTTATCCAGGAAATCGAGAGACTTATAAATTTCCAAATCAAACATTGCAATATAATTATAGAGATGTTTCATGGGCATTATTTTATGAAGCATATACTACATATGGCCAATTCAGAAGACAATCAGGATTTACCTGGGCAACAGTAGGAAATACTTATCCTACATGGTTTGATTGGAATGATCCTTGGAATGCTGGAACATCTACATTATTTCAACCAGAAATTATAGCAGGAAATCAGCAAGGGTTTATAGTTTTTAGAGATGATGGAACAGATGAATCAGTTTCTTTATATATTCAAAATATATCTACAAGCATAGTCACTTCACCAGATCATGTTTTAAATGATGAAGATTTTATCATAATTACTGGAGTTTTAGGAACAATTGGTAGCCAAGTAAATGGAAAAGTTTTTCAAATTTCCAATGCCACACAAAATACCTTCCAAATTAATCCTCCGGTAGCATCTGGGACATATTTAGGTGGTGGTTTGATTGAAAGATTATACGTTCCATATATTCAAACAAAACAATTTCCTTTGGCATGGGATATGGGGAGAAAAACTCGTATAGGTGTTCAGCAATATTTATTAACCACTACAAATATTGGTCAAATTGCTCTTTTGATATTTTTAAGCCAAAATGGTAATGATCCTTATAATGATGGACCAATTGTTCCAGATCCTAATTCTGAAAACAATAGTTTAATTTATAGCACAGTGCTTTACACCTGTCCTGAAAGCACAAATTTAGGATTAACACCTGCAAATACAAATCTTCAAATGCCAACAGCAATTCAACAAGAACAAATTTGGCATAGAATAAATACTTCTTTATTAGGAGATACCATACAACTTGGTTTTTCTATTTCCGATACACAAATGACAACTTATTCGAATATTGGATTACCTTTAACTATAACTGATATTTCACAAGCGACAGAAGCGGTTATTGAGGTAGTAAATACTTTAAGTGCTGGTAATCTGGTAAAGATTTCAGGCGTAATTGGAATGACAGAAATTAATTTTGCAGAAGATGATTATAATTATTATTATGTTGTTTCCGCCACTCCTACAAGTATAACTATTTTGGTCGATTCTACTGGATTTACAACTTATATTTCAGGAGGGAGAGTACAAAGAGTTTCATTGGAAATACCCACTTCAGAAGTAGAATTGCATGGTATTATTATGGATGTATCACCCTCACAGATGTTATCATGACACAAAATCTTAATACTCAAAGTAATTTTCTTAGAACTTCAAGGGAATTTCCCAATGATTTAGATAAACTTTCATTTGAAACTGATAAAAGTTATGTGGATATTGCGAATGCAGTAAATAATAGAATAATTGGAGTATTTCCCACCAATAGGCCTATTGTTACAGGTGAATCATGGTTTGTAAGCAAAAATCAAAGACAGCAATCTTTTCGACAAGTTTATACTTTTACCGCTTCGACCACTTTTCCAATTCCTCATGGAATTAATTTTAATTCTGTAGAAAGATTTACAAGATTATGGGGAACTTATACTGATGCTTCAGGAAATTGGTATGGTATTTTAGGAGCAACAAGTGTAGCGATAGTTGGTCAATTTACTTTCTATGTTACCCCAACAAATATAGTTTTTTTATCTGGAGCTGGTGTTCCTGTTATGGTAAGAGGTTCAGTAGTACTTGAGTGGTTATCAAATTCATGATATCACTAAAGAAAATATGAGGTAGTTTATGTCATCTATGAGTGGGTCTTCAGGTTTTGGTGCAAGAGGTGGCGGACCTGGTGATGTGGTTCCCAAAGGATATCGAAAGGGCCAATTGCAACAATTTTCTCCTGAACAAATGCAATTATTTCAGCAATTATTTGGACAAGTAGGTCCAAATAGTTATTTATCTAAATTAGCAGGTGGGGATGAAGAATTATTTAATGAAATGGAAGCCCCTGCTCATAGACAATTCTCTGAATTATTAGGTGGTCTTGGATCTCGTTTTAGTGGTATGGGAAGTCTTGGAGCTAGAAATTCTAGTGGTTTTCAGAACACAGCATCTGCAGCAGCTTCTAACTTTGCGCAAGATCTTCAAAGCAATCGTCAAAATCTTCAAAGACAAGCAATACAAGATTTAATGGGTTTAAGTAATCAATTGCTTGGTCAAAGGCCAACACAAAATGTTATTACACCTAAAAGACAATCTCAAAATAGTTCTGGATGGGGTGGGTTAGCTGGAGCTGGAATCGGAGGCGTGGGTGGATTTTTAGCTGGAGGACCAGTAGGTGCTTTAACAGGTGCTAAATTAGGTTATGGAGTAGGATCAGGATTTGATCAAGGAGCATATTAATATGACTTTAGTATTACCACAAGCAGCTCCTAAAAAAGCTTCTCTTGGTCAAAGATTAAGCGCAGGAGTTGGTCAAGGATTACAAGTAGGTCAACAATTAATGCAGCAGCATCAACAAAACCAAGCTATTTCAGAAAGATTTCCTGAACTTGCAGGATTGCCTCCAGAAATGCAGAAAGCTGGTCTTACAGAATTGTTACGAGGACAACGTGGTTTAACTCCACTTCAACAATCACAAAAAGAATTAGCTGATCAAAGATTAAAAAGTCTTCAATCTAATCAAACTCTTTTTCAAAAACTTTCTGGAGAACCTAATCAACAAGAAAATGATTTAAACAAACAATCTCATTTTTCTCAAGAAGATCAAGATCCGTTATCTAAAGTTTCAGATGAAGATTTAATTAAAATATCAGCATTTGCTGGACAGCCAGGTGAAGCTGGTGTTTTTGGAAATATAGCCAAACAATCTTTAGATAATAGAAGAGAAAATAAAAAACGAGAAAGAGCTGAAGTTTTAGATTTTCATAAAGAATCTGCAAAATATGATGAAGAATTGAATAAAAATTTAAGAATTTCTAAAAATCAAATTGAATCATTTGAAAATATTGAAAAGGCTTTGAAATCAGGAAATGTTCATCCTGGATCTTGGACAAATATACTAAAAGGATTTGGACAAGTGGGTTCCAAAATTTCTGATGCAATACAAAATAAAGATGAAGCTACCTTACTTGCCTCAATTCCTCAACTTTTAGAGGGATGGAAACAGGTTTTTGGCGTTAGACTTTCAGATGCAGACTTAAGAGTTTTACAAGATAAACTTCCAAGTATTGGAAAAACCCCTGAAGCAAATAGATCTGTTTTAAAAATTATGAGAAAATATGCTGAAATGTCTCAACTTCGTGGACAGATTGGTAAAGATATAAAGAAAAGTAATAAAGGTCTACGTCCTCTTGGATATGCTGATATGATTGAAGAGAGATTCGATGAAATGGTTAAACCTATTAAAGTTGTTAATCCTAAAACCGGTAATTTAATTGATATTCCTGCCTACAAAGTTGGAGACGCAATCAAAGCTGGAGCTTATTTACCTAATGAATAATTTTGATTTCAGTGATTATGATCACGAAGACATTTCTCCCTTAAAATCAAACAAGAAAAAAGAAGAAATTCCTAATGAGGAAATTTTTGATTTTGAGGAGTATGAAAGTGTTCCAGAAAAACAAAATAAAACTTGGTATCAACAAGCTGTAGATCCAATTATCGAGCATCATAAAACTGTAGGAAAAGGTCTTGTCGAAGGTTTTGGAAGACTTGGAAGAATGATGGGACCTTTAGATATAGGAAAATCTACATCTCAACAATTGGAAGAACAAACACAAAACCTTAACGAAATTCTTCCTACAGATGAAGGTTTTATTCAAAAAGGTCTTAGAAGAGGTTTGGGAGAAGTGCCATCAATGGTAGCATCGCCAATTGGCTCACCAGCACAAGCCGCTATAAGAACCATAGGAGCTGGATTTTTGGGAGAAGGAGCTAAAGAATTAGGCGCTCCTGAATGGGCACAAAATGCACTTGAATTAACCGCATATATTGGTCCAGATATAACAAAAAAACTTTTAGAATCTGGTAAAGATAAAGAATTAATAGCAGCTGCAAGAAAAATGGGTTTGTCTGATGATGCAATTACACCTCTTCTTCAATCAGAATTTAAGCAAAAATGGCTTACTAAACTTGCACCAAAAAAAGGATCAACTCAAGAAGCTTTAGAAAAATCACATGCAGAAATTAAAAATGCTTATTCGTCATTGACTAAATCTAAAGGCGCTCAAAACTTCCTTCCAATAGAAGCTGAAAGGAAAATGATAAAGACCTTTGAAGAAAAACTTTTTGATATGCCTTCGAATGTGAGAAATAAAATAAAAGAAGATTTAAAAGACCTGAGAAGCAAGCCGATTACAGGAGAAACTCTTACCAATTTCTTTGCGGATATCAATCATGAATTGGGAGAAGGTTCAAAACAGCTTTCTTTATTAAAAGAGCCTGTCAAAGAGGCGTTAAAGGCTATATCTCCCGAACTAGCCAAAGACTTCGATCTTGTCAATTCACTTTATTCAAAATATTATAAAATTCAAGGTAAGTTAAAACCTTCTCTTACATCCGATATTGTCAGTGCAGCAGAAGCTCTTGGGGTTATTGGAGGAACTGCAGCAGGAATTATAACAGGTGATTTCTCTTATTTATTGGCAGCTTTAGGAGAAAAAAGTGCAAGAAAAATGGCTCAACAAATGCTTGTAAACCCTAAATTTCAACAACTCTCTAAGAAAATGGGTGTTGCTATCAAAGAAAATAAATATCCTATTGCAAAACATGTAATCGAAGAAATAAGAAAATTAGTGGAAAAAATATCCCCTGAATTTTCAGGAAAAATTCATGAGCTTTCAGAGGATGATTTTAAAGAAATGATAGGAATTTAAATATCAAGTAAAGGACCGATCAAAAACATTAAAATAAACATAACAAATAAAATTTCCATTATTTTCCTACTTTATTTTTTTCTTCTATTGCGCATAATTTGCCATGAAAATCTTTCATTTCTCCATTTATAGCTCGTATTTCTTCTCTTATGGATAAATGTAATGCAATTGTAACACCAAAAAATGTAAGCATTATTACTAAGTTTGATCCTATGATCGTAAGTATTTGAATCCATGTTTCATTCATTTTTTTTCCCTTTTATTTTTTCTTCTGCTTTTTGATCTATTATTTTATCTAAATCTACCATGCACATTCTTTGAATTTCTGATCTTGCAATACGGTATGAAGAGGTTTTTCCACCACCAAGTTTAAATGCTGACAAACGACCATTTCTAATCATTTTCCTAATAGTGTTTGGATGAACAGAAATTTCATCAGCAAACTCTAAAATATTTAAAAAGTCTTTCTTATTGTTATTCATATACTTATGATATCATAGACTGTTATAATTTGTACAGGTTTGTTTAAGTGAATTAATTTATATTTACCAATAAAATCTTTTGTTGCATTGTCGAGTCAATCAATCAACAAGGAGTTTCATATGGGTCTCTGTTATGGTATCGGGGGTTTAATTTCTACAGCACCAAAACCAATTCAGGGTTATGGTCCTCCAGCAGATAGTTTTAAAGCCGCTTTAGGGCAACAATACTTCGATTTTTTAACAACTCCACCAACAGAATATATTTTTAATGGTCAAACATGGAATTCAGCCGGTGGATCTCCAGCAACAACAACTACATATGGAACAGTTATTTTAACAGATAATAGTGAACCTGTAGCAACTAAAGTTTATGCAGATAATTTAGCAATAGCAGGCGCCCCTGTAGCCACAACTACAGTTGCAGGTATTGGCCAACTTGCAACAGATGCTGAAGCTGTAGCTGGAACTCCTTCTACAGGTGCTTTAGCGCTTTTTGTGACTCCTTCAAATTTGGCAGCTGTGTTTGCAGCTCCTCCTGCTACAGGTGGAACTACGCCAGCTGCGGGATCATTTACAACTCTAGCTGCTTCAGGCCTCGCATCTTTAAGTGGATCAGCAACTATTACTACAGGTGCAACAGCACTTAACTTAGCTTCTGATGCATCTACAGGTGCTGTTAATATTGGTACAGGTGCAGGTGCAAGAACAATTACCATTGGTAACGTTACAGGAGCTACTGCAGTTGCTGTAAATACAGGTACAGGATCATTTACAGTAACTTCTACAGGCGCTGGAGATATTGTTTTAAATTCTGCTGATACAGTTTTGATTGATTCGGCGGGTGTTTTAGAACTTAATTCTTCAGCTGGAGTGATTTCTATTGGTAATGATGCTGTAGCACAAAATATTAATATCGGTACAGGCGCTGCTGCAAGAACAATCACTATTGGTAATTCTACAGGTGGTACAGACGTTGTTGTTAACGGAGGTACTGGTGGTGTTCAAGTTGGTGCTAATGCCGTTGCTCAAACAGTCACTATTGGTAATCAAACAGGTGCAAGTGCTGTTGTTATTGATTCAGGGACTGGACCTATAGGTATTGGTACAGCGATTGCTAAAACAATCACTATTGGTAATACAACTGGAGCCACAGGTATTGTTGAAAGAGTCGGAACAGGTAACTTTTCTCTTGATGG
>Ga0068858_100004844_pt1 | contig 13195 bp, 13 predicted proteins | sample KBSSwiS12_FD_66589 | JGI IMG/M metagenome (GOLD analysis project Ga0068858, IMG submission 66589) | Switchgrass rhizosphere microbial communities from Kellogg Biological Station, Michigan, USA - KBS Switchgrass S1-2 | ecosystem: Host-associated > Plants > Roots > Rhizosphere > Soil ... | reverse complement strand
TGCTGAAACAGTCGATTGCCCGGCGGATGGTGTCGGACGTGCCTTTCGGCGTCCTGCTCTCCGGCGGCGTCGATTCGTCGTTGAACGTAGCGCTGATGAGTGAATTGATGTCCCGGCCCGTGACGACGTTCACCATCGGCTACGAGGGGAAAGAGGACTACAACGAATTTCAGTTCGCTCGCCGTGTCAGCCAGCGCTACCGCACCGATCACCACGAGACGCTCATCAACCGCGAGGAAGCGCAGGGCTTCCTGCCGCTTCTCGTTCGCCTGCAGGACGAGCCGATCGCCGACAACGTCTGCATCCCGCTGTACTTCCTTGCCCGGCTCGTGAAGGAGAGCGGCACGACCGTCGTGCAGGTCGGTGAGGGCGCGGACGAGAATTTTCTCGGCTACTGGTGGTGTGAGCACTACCGGCAGAAGCACGAGTCGGTGTACCGCCCGGCCTTGAATGGCGCGCAGGGCTGGCGCCGCTGGCTGCCGGCGCTGAAGGCCCGTACGCCAGGGCTCGGCGGCGAAGATCTCGAGATCCAGCGTCGTGCCGAGGCGGGACAGGAGTTGTTCTGGGGAGGAGCTGTCTGCTGGTGGGGCGAGATGCGCGACCGTCTCACTCCGAATCGTGCGCTCTTCGCCGAATCGGTCGATTGTCCGGTGGAGGGCCTTCTTCCGACCTCCTTTTGCGCGCTCGACAGCCATGCCGTGGTCCGCGAGTACCTGGCCCCGCTGGACGGACAGCTGAGCGAGCCTGACGTGCTGCAGAAGATTCCCTATCTCGAAATGAAGCTGCGGCTTCCCGAGCACCTGCTGATGCGCGTCGACAAGTTGACGATGGCCCATGCGGTGGAGGCCCGCGTGCCGTTCCTCGACCACGACGTGGTCGATTTCGCGACGCGGCTTCCGCCCTCGTACAAGTTGAAGGACGGCGTCGGCAAGCGCGTCTTGAAACAGGCCGCCGAGCCGTACCTCGATCGTGACATCGTGTACCGCCGCAAGCAGGGTTTCGGCGCACCGATGGAGGAATGGTTCCGCGAGGGCGATTTCGGGCGCCGCAGCCTCGCCGCGTTCGAGCGTTCCGCCCTGACGAAGGACGGCTTTTTCGACAACGACTTCTTCCGGGGGCTGTTGCACGCGCAGATGAGCGGCAGCGGCGGCTACAGCTTCCAGCTGTGGACCGTGCTGAACGCGGTGCTGTGGCACGCGTCCTGGATCGAAGGCCGGGAGGACTGTTTCTGAGCCGCGTCTTGAACTGGCGGCCCGGCGGCGAACATGCGGTTCGAGGTCAACATCGAGTCCGGCGGCTCCGTCGATCGCGGGCTGTCGGGATGATTAATGCCTGGTTGAGTGTTTTCAAATGACTATTCCACGTCAGGTGTTGTTCGACACGAAGTGGTTCAAAGTCGTCGCCAGGGTTCAGCCTGACGAGGACCCGTACTACATGCTCGAGCTGCCGGATTACGTGAGCGTCATCGCGATGACCGCGGCGCATGAGATTCTGTTCGTGCGACAGTTCCGTCCGGTCGTGGAGCGGTGGACGCTCGAGCTGCCGAGCGGACACGTCGAGGAGCTCGAATCGCCGGAAGACGCCGCTCGCCGTGAGCTCCTCGAGGAAACCGGCTTTGTCGCCTCGCGGCTGGAGCTGCTTGGAACGCTCGTCCCGGACGTCGGACGTCTGGCGAACCGCATGTGGTGCTATTTCGCGCCCGATGTCCGGCCGAGCGAACATCTCCACCAACGGGAAGACGGCGTCGGTCTGGTCGTTCTGACCGAGCAGGAAGCCTTGCGGTGCGCGGCCGACGGCACGGTCGATCACGCGTTGAATCTGGCGCCGTTGTTCCTGGCGTTGAGCAGCGGCAGGCTTGTCCTGAACCGGACGGCAGCACCCTGACCCGTATGCCACTTCCACGCGATTACGACATCTGCATCATCGGTGGCGCCGGCCACGTCGGGCTGCCGCTCGCGCTCGTCTTCGCCCGCGCCGGCCAACGCGTGCTGATCTTCGACCTCAATCGAGCGGCGATGGCGGCAATCGCGAATGGCACGATGCCGTTCATCGAATACGGCGCGGAACCGTTGCTGACGTCGGCGCTCCGCGACGGCCGGCTCCATTTTTCTTCCGAGCCCGCGGATATTGCCCGGGCAGAGACCATCATCGTGGCCGTCGGGACGCCGGTCGACGAGTACCTGAACCCGAAGCTCCGGGCCCTGCTGGATCTGTTCAAGACCATCAGAAGCCATCTCGATCCGGAACAGACGATCATCATCCGGAGCACGGTGTTTCCGCGGACCTGCCGGCACGTGCTGCGCCAGCTGTCGAAGGACGGCGGCGACTGGCGGGTCGCATACTGTCCCGAACGCATTGCGCAGGGCTACGCGATCCAGGAGCTCGACGAGCTCCCGCAGATCGTTTCGGGCTGCTCGCAAGAGGCGGTGGCGAAGGCCACCGCGCTGTTCTCGCTCGTCGCGCCACAGATCATCCACCTGGAAGTCGAGGAAGCCGAGCTAGCGAAGCTGTTCACGAACGCCTGGCGCTACGTGCAGTTCGCGGCCGCCAACCAGTTCTACATGATCGCCCAGACCATCGGCGTCGATTTCAATCGCGTGCGCAAGGCGATGGTCGACGGCTACGGCCGGGCGGCCAGCCTGCCGTCTGCCGGGTTCGCGGCCGGACCGTGCCTGTTGAAGGACACGATGCAGCTGGCCGCGTTCAACGCCAGCGGCTTTTCGCTGGGGCACGCGGCGATGGCCATCAACGAGGGACTCCCGAGCTTCCTGGTCGAGAGCCTCAAGCCCCGTCACAAGCTCGACGAGACCCGCGTCGGCATTCTCGGCATGGCGTTCAAGGCCGACATCGACGACATCCGCGATTCGCTGTCGTACAAGCTCGGAAAGGTGCTTCGGTTTCACGGCGCCGAAGTCTATTATTCCGACGAGTTCGCACGCGACCCGACGTTCATCAGCAAGGAACAGCTCGTCGAGCGCAGCGACGTCGTCATCGTCGGCGTGCCCCACAGCGCGTACCGGACGCTGGCGATCCCCGAGCGCGTCGAGGTCGTCGACCTGTGGGGAGTCATCCCGATGTCCGCGGCGAGTCCGGCCGGCTGAACGCGCATGCTGCTGTTCGTGATCGTCTGCATCGCTCTCGACGGCCTGGAGCAGGTCTGGGTCGAGTGGAAGCGGATGCTCTGGGGCGAGCTCGCCATGGCCGTCCGCGAAAAGACTGCCATCGCTTTCGCGCGCGTCTTTCCGCCGAGGATCTCGTGAAACCGATCGTTTCGCCGCACGTCAGGATCCGGCATCCGGAGCATTTCGAGATCGGCGAGTACTCCATCGTCGACGATTTCTCCTATTTCTCGACGCGCGTGCGGATTGGCGTCTGCTCCCACATTGCGTCCGGCTGCTCGGTCGCGGGCGGCAGCGACCGTCAGTTCACTCTGGGGGACTTCTGCAGTCTGTCGTCGGGCGTGAAGATCTGGTGCACGAGCGATGACTTCGCGAACGATCTCGTGACGATCGTGCCCGAAGGCGCGGGGGCGATCAAAGGCCACGTGATTACCGGCGATGTGGAGTTCGGCGACTGCACGGCGGCCGGCGCGAACGCTGTTGTGATGCCCGACAATCACATTCCGGAAGGAACCGTGATCGGCGCCCTCAGCTTCGTCCCCGCCCGGTTCGTGTTCGACTCATGGGCCGTCTACGCGGGCAGTCCCATCCGCAGGGTCGGCGATCGCAACCGTGACGCGGTGCGCGCGCAGGCCGACGCGCTCCGGCGTCGGCTTGACGCCATGATGAGAAACGCATGAAGGCCGCCACGAAAGAGATTCCATGGTGGCGTCCGGAAACGGGCGACGAAGAGCGCGAGATGGTGCTTCGCGTCCTCGCCAGCAATTACCTGAACGACGGCGACGTCACGACCGAGTTCGAGCGCCGGATGGCCGCCGCGCTCGGCGCCCGCTACGCTGTCGCGGTGACGAGCGGCACCGCCGCGATTTTCCTGGCGCTGGCGGCACTTGGCGTCAGGCACGGCGACGAAGTGATCGTTCCCGACGTGACGTTCATCGCCACGGCCAACGCGGTCACGCTCACCGGCGCGACGCCCGTGTTCGTCGACGTCGATCCCGGTACGATGACGCTGGACCCGGACCGCTTCGAGCAGGCCATCACGCCGCGGACCAAAGCGGTGGTGCCGGTCCACGTCAGCGGCCGCGCAGCGGGAATCGAACGGATTCTCGAGGTCGCGAACCGCCGCGGCGTGGCCGTCGTCGAAGACGCCGCGGAAGCGCTGCGATCGCGCCACCGCGGCAGGTGCCTTGGCACCTTCGGCCGGGCCGGCTGTTTTTCGTTCTCTCCGAACAAGACGATCACAACCGGCCAGGGCGGCCTGATCGTCACCGACGACGAGGCGGTCGTCGTCCGGCTTCGCGAACTGAAGGATCAGGGGCGTCCGGTCCGCGGCACCGGCGGAAACGATGTTCATGCCGCCATCGGCTTCAATTTCAAGCTGACGAATCTGCAGTCGGCCGTCGGGATCGCGCAACTGGCGCGGCTCGAGACGCGGGTCCGGCGCCTCGCGGATCTCTGCCGCGAGTACCGCCGCGGCCTTGCCGGAGCTGGTCAGATCCGGCTGCTGCCGTTCGACATCGAGGGCGGCGAGACGCCGCAATGGGTCGATGCCCTCGCCGAGGATCGCGACGGCCTCGTCGAGCATCTGGCACAACGCGACATCCACTGCCGCCGGTTCTGGTTTCCCATTCATACGCAGGCGCCGTACCGCGAGCCCGACGATCGTTTCCCGAATGCGACGCGACTCGGTCCGAAGGCATTGTGGCTGCCGTCCGCGCTTTCCCTCACGTCCGACGACGTGCGGACGGTGTGTCATGAGATCCGCGAGTTCTACGGGATCCAGGCCGCGTGAAGGGGTGCGTCACCACCGGTGATGGTGCGAATTCCGTCGGCGACGTGATGGGGGAAAGGTAACGGATGTGACCGGGCGATCGTACCTCGTGACCGGCGGCACGGGATTCCTGGGCAGCGCGCTCACGCGGCGGCTGGTGAATGCCGCCGCGCGTGTCCGTGTTCTCGACGATAACTCGAGGGGCCGGCTCGCGCGTCTTCGCGACATCGAAGGCCGATTCGAGTACTGCGAAGGCGACATCCGCGACCAGGCAGCGGTCGACCGCGCGTGCGAGGGGATCGATGTCGTCTGCCACCTGGCGTTCATCAACGGGACCGAGTTCTTCTACTCGAAGCCCGACCTGGTGCTCGACGTTGCCGTGAAGGGAATCGTCAACATCATTGAAAGCGCAATCCGCCATCAGGTGCCCGAGCTGATGGTCATGTCCAGCTCCGAGGTGTACCACGAGCCGGACACCGTCCCCACCGACGAAACCGTCCCGTTGTCGATTCCCGACTGCCTGAATCCACGCTACTCGTACGCGGCAGGGAAGATCCTCCACGAGGTGATGGCCGTCAACAATGGACGGCACTTCCGGCGCGTCACCATCATCAGGCCGCACAACGTGTACGGGCCCGATATGGGCGATGAGCACGTGATTCCTCAATTCGTGGCACGCATGAGATCGCTGCAGAACCATCGGACCGACCCCATCCCGTTCACGATCCAGGGCACCGGGCTTCAAACTCGGTCGTTCGTCTACGTCGACGATTTCGTGGACGGCGTCATGCTGGTTCTGGAACGCGGCGATCACCTCGGCATCTACCATGTCGGCACACTGGAAGAGGTCACGATCGAAACGCTGGCGCGTCAGGTGGCCGAGCACTACGGCAGGCCGATCAAGATCGTCCCTGGCCCCCCGGCCGAGGGTGGAACCAATCGCCGTTGCCCAGACATCACCAAAATCATGAAGCTCGGCTACCGCCCTCAATTCACTCTGCGCGAGGCGTTGCCCGGCGTCGTGCGCTGGTATGACGAGCGGATCGCTCTCCCTGACTCTCTGCGATGACGACAGGAACCTTTGAGAACCCGACACTTGACTCAAGAGGTCAAGTTTCGGGGCTCGCAAATGAACTATAACGGGCCGAGGCCAGAGCCGGAGGCCGTTAGAATTTGATGACGCAACAGCTTGCCAGAACCGCGGGGACCGGCGGCAGCGTGGTCGTCGACCGCTGCCAGGTGTGTGGCGCCGCCGATCTCGAATCGGTGCTGTTCCTGGGCTATCTGCCTCCCGTCAACCAGATGCGACCGATCGGTCAGCGTCCGCACGAACAACCGGCCTACCCCGCCGAGCTTCTCCAGTGCAGACGCTGCCAGCTCGTGCAGCTCGGCCTGATCGTCGATCCGGCGATTCTGTTTCCCCCGGAGTATCCCTACACCAGCGGCACCACGCGCATCCTGCGCGAGAATTTTGCCGAGCTCCAACGGGAGTCGACGGCGATCCTCGGCCTGCGCGGCTCGGAGCTCGTCGTGGACGTCGGATCGAACGACGGCACGCTGCTCGAGAATTTCCGGGCGGCGGGCCACCCGGTGTGTGGTGTCGAGCCGACGCTGATGGCGAATCTCGCGAACGAGCGCGGCGTGCGCACGATCATGAGCTTCTTCGGTCCGCCGGCCGCGTCGCGCGTGGTCGCGGAATGCGGCCGGGCGCACGTCGTGACCGCGACGAACGTGTTCGCGCACATCGAAGGGATCCACGAGATCGTCGACAGCGTGCTGGCGATCCTCGACGACGACGGCGTCTTCATCACCGAGTCGCACTATCTGATGGCGCTCATCGAAACGCTGCAGTACGACACCATTTACCACGAGCACCTGCGCCACTACTCGCTCGGAAGCATCGCCTACCTGTTGAACATGCACGGCCTCGAGGTGATTCACGCCAGGCGGATCCCGACGCACGGAGGGTCGATCCGCGTCTATGCGTCCCGTCGCGGCGCGAGGAAGGCACTGGCCACGGTCGACGAACTGCTCGCGGAGGAGCGCGACGCCGGAGAGCTGGCGGACCGTTTGACCGCATTCAGACGTCGCGTCGCCAAATCGAAGGTCGCCCTGCACGCGCTCCTGCGCGACCTGCTCGAGAAGGGCTCGCGCATCTACGGGGTCGGGGCGCCCTCGCGCGCGAGCACGCTGATCAATTACGTCGGCCTCGATCGCGAGATCCTCGACTGCGTGGTCGAGGTGAAGGGTTCGTACAAAGTCGGGAAATACATGCCCGGCACACTGATCCCCGTCGTCGACGAAGCACGTCTGTTCGAGGATCAGCCGGAGTATGCACTGCTCCTCTCGTGGCACATTGCCGACGAGCTCATTCCGAAGCTGACCGCGCGGGGCTTCACTGGCGGCTACATCGTGCCGCTGCCTGAACCGCGCGTGGTGCGCTCTGCGGAATCATCATGACCACGACTCCTTTGTTGGGCCGGAACGTGTGCTGGATCGAGGATCCCGCGGCACTCCTGCATGACGAGCCGCGCCTGGAGGAGGTCAAGGAACAGATCAGGCGTGGTGACGTCTACATTGCACGTCGACAGTACGACGCCGCGATGCTGCAGGACGTGCGCGACTACCTGAGCGGCATCGGACGCGGGTCGCTGCCCAATTACGAGGCGATCGAAGAGGGCGCCGCGAATTTTCATCGCATGAATCGGGCGGATCCCCGCGCATACGTCCAGGGGTGCTTCCACCAGTTCGTGTTCTTTCCGTGGAACCAGGACGTGTTCGATCTGTTCAAGCTGTTCGCGCCGCTCTACCACATGAAGAACCGTCTGAGCGGCATCCCGTCGGATCGCTTTCTCGGCATCAAGCCCCAGGACGGCTGCACCGCGCGCCTGGCGTTTCAGGTGTACCCGCGCGGCGGCGGTTTCCTCAATCGTCACGCCGATCCGGTCGACTACCATCAGCTCACCGTGCCGATCCTCCAGATGTCTCAGAAGGGCCGCGACTTTCAGAGCGGCGGTCTCTTCGTGCAGATGGCGAGCGGCGAGGATTTGATGCTCGACGACATCACTGAGCCGGGCGATGCGGTGTACTTCAATGCCAACTGCCCGCATGGTGTCGCGCCGATCGATCCTGACGCCGACATGCGCTGGTCCACGTTCGCGGGCCGCTGGATGCTGCTGGCGGCGGTCAACCGGCTGTCGCAGAACACGTCGATTGCCAACGCCACCGACCTCGCCCGATCGGCGCGGTGATGCGGCGATTCGACTCGCTCGTGCATGCCACGCCCGACGGCCGCTGGATGAGCGGCCGCCACGATGCCGGATTCCGCAGACTCAATGACGAGCTCGACCGCGCGAAGATCAGCCGGGCGTGCCTGGTGGGGCTCGCCGGTGTCGTGGACCATGACTATCTGATGGAGTGCGCCCGTTCCGCGCCCGGACGGTTCGTGCCCGTCGCCGGTGTCGATCCCGGCCGGTACGCGGACGTGGATGGATCGGACGCCACGGTCGACGCGGTCGCGCGCGCCGGGTTCCGCGCGCTGAAGCTGCACCCGCGGTTGAACGGCTACGACCCGCTCGATCCCCGGTGCATCGCCACCATTCGCGAAGCGGCACGCCGCGGGCTCGTCGTCTTTCTCGATACCCTGTTCAGGCAGCGCGGACGGCCGACCGCCCATGCCGCCGACGTCGTGGATCGCCTCGCCAATGCGTGCCCGGATGTCCGCATGGTGCTGCTCCATTCCGGCGGCGCCGCGCTGATGGAGGTCGCCGAGGTCGCCCGGCTGCATCCCGGCTTGATGCTGGATCTGTCCTTCACGCTCTTGAGGTACGCCGGGACCTCACTCGACAGCGACATCCGGTGGACGATGCGGAACCTCGATCAGCGAGTGGTGATCGGATCGGACATGCCCGAGTACACCCCGGCTGATGCATTCTCGCGAGCGGAGCAGCTGGCCGAAGGGCTGCCGGTCGAGAAGTGGACGAACATCGCGCATCTCAATCTCGATCGGTTGTTTCCGGAGCCGTCCGCCGGGTGATGACTGCGCCTTCAACCGGCGTGCCCGCCTCCGTGGAGATCGACCGGGACATCGCCGGCAAGCGTCTCTTGATTCTGGGTGCAGGGCTGTGGCAGGTCGAGTACATCCGCCGCGCGCGGCGCCTCGGCGCTGAAACGTGGGCGACCGACTGGTCGGACGACGCGGTGGGAAAGCCCGAAGCGGATCATTTCGCGCCCATCGATGTCACGCACGCTGAGGAGACGCTCGCATTTGCGAAACGCGCGCGAATCGAGGGCGTCTTCACCGCGGCGGACGTTGCCGTACCGACGGCGGCGTTCCTCTCCGCCGAAATGGGGCTGCCCGGGTATTCGCCGGCCCTCGCGGCACAGGCCACCAACAAGCTGAGCATGCGCCGAAGGAGCGAAGAGATCGGCCTGAAGTGTCCGTGGTTCCGGCCCGTGCGATCGGTAGCCGAGGCTTCGGCGCTTGCGGCGGCACTGTCGTTTCCGGCGATTGTCAAGCCAGTGGACAACTGCTCGAGTCGCGGCGTCCGGTTCGTGGCGGCGCCCGACGGGTTGGCCGCCGCGGTCGCGGAGGCACTCGACGCCTCGCGCGCCGGCGAGGCGTTGATCGAAGAGTTCCTCGTCGGGACCGAGGGCTCGGTCGAAGCGTTGGTACAGGACGGCCGGGTCGTCGTTCTCGGCGCCTGTGACAAGACAAAGTCGGCGCTGCCGTATCGCTACGATCTGGAGCTTCGGTATCCGGGCGCCTACGACGCGGCGACGCGGCGGGACGTCGACGCGCTCGCGATGCGCATCGCCGAAGGATTCGGTATCGCCGACGGCATCCTGCACATCGAGTTCCTCGTCGCCGCCGATACCCGGCACGTATACTTGATTGAATTTGCCGTGCGCGGCTGCGGGAGCAAGGTGTGCACGCACCTGATGCCGCGGCTGACGGGCATCGACGTCGTCCGCGTGCTGATCCGGCAGGCGTTCGGGTTGTCGACGGCCTCGCTGGATCCGGCCCGATACCTCCACGGTGCGTTGCACTTCCTGATGTTTCCTCCAGGGCGCGTGACCGCGGTGCGCGGCGTCGACGAGGCCCGCTCGCTTCCTGGCGTCATCGACGCGTGCGTGGAGCGCGTGGCCGGCGAGACGATCGACGAAGTCCGGGACGGGCGCAGCCGGCCGGGTCATCTCCTGGTCAGCGGCGCGACGGCCGCGGATGTCCAGCGCACGATCGCCGGCGTCCGCGATCTCATCGAGATCGACTACGAACACGTGTCGGGTGTGAAGGCCGAATGAAAGTCCTCGAGTGCACGATCCGCGACGGTGGGTACGCGATCGATTTCCAATGGTCCCCTGAAGAGATCGAAGGTATCGTCGGCGAGCTTGCCGCGGCCGGTTTCGAGTACATCGAAATCGGGCACGGCCTCGGTCTCGGCGCATCGCGCACGATGACGCCGGCGCGTTGTTGCGACGAGGAGATGGCGGCGGTCGCCGGGCGTGCGAAACGCGGGTCGAAGGTCGGCGCTTTCTTCATCCCCGGCGTCGGGGACGCCGACGATCTGCGGCGATTCCGCGACGCCGGCGGCGACTTCCTCCGCATCGGGACCGACGTGTCGAAGAGCGAGTCGGCGTGGGAGTTCGTCGATCTCGCGGTCGATCTCGGATACGAGGTCGGCTACAACTTCATGAAAAGTTACACCGCCCCGCCGTTCGAGCTGCTGCGCCGCGCCGTCCCCATCGCCGAACGCGGCGCCGCCACGATCGCGGTCGTCGACAGCGCCGGCGGCATGCTGCCCGATCAGGTCGCCGAGTACGTGCGCGTGCTCAAGACGGGCCTCGACGTGGAGGTCGGCTTCCACGGGCACAACAACCTGCTGCTCGCCAATGCCAACAGCCTCGCCGCGGTCCAGAGCGGAGCGTCGGTGATTGACACGACGCTTCTCGGGATGGGACGCGGCGGCGGCAACGCGCAAACGGAAACGATGCTGGTCGTGCTGGAGAAGGCGGGATATCCGACCGGCATCAACCCTCTCGAAGTCTCGCGGATCGCCGAGCGATACGTCAGTCCGAAGCCGACGCGCCTCAAAGGCGCCAACGAGCTCGAGCTGATCTACGGGTTCGCGCTCTTCCACAGCGGATTCACCAAGCGCGTGCAGGACGTCGCGGCCGCCTACGGCGTGCCGTATCAGGATCTGATGGTCGAGGTCGGCCGCTACGCCAAGGAGAATCCGTCACAGGCGCTGATCGAAGAGGCGGCGACGCAGCTGCGCCGTGACGGACGCGTGGAGATTCACTTTCCGAAGTTCGTGCACAGGACGTGGAGCTGAGCACGATGGCCTCAGAAGCAGTGGCGGCGGTGTTGCGGGAACGACTCGACGCAGCCGCGGCCCTGGCGAATCGCACGAACAAGGCCACCGTGCTCGTCGTCCAGCAGTTTCCAGTCGCCGAGGATTCAGGCATCCTCTTCCCGCACGTACGGGAAAGCATCGCGAATATCATGGCCTTCGTCGAGCTTGGGACCGCCGCCGATCTCGACTGGGTGCTCGATGCGTGCCGGGACCACGCGTTCAACTGGATCGTGGTCGATTGCGATCAGAAGCTGGCCGGATCGGCCGACATCGTCAGGCTGGCCCGCGCGCGGATCAAAGCGGGGCAGCTGCTTTTCTACAGCGACAACCAGGTCTGGTTCGATTCCGGCCTCGACATCGTGCAGCGGATCGAGGGCGGGCTGACGGCGAAGAGCGTGTTGTTGTGCGGCGCGGGGCCGCTCGCCGATTGCTTCTCGAGCGTGCTGCCGCGGATCGGCGCATCGGTGATGACGGCCGGCCCGTCCGCGCCGGCGGGCGCGCCGCCGTCAATCGTGCTGGGTGCGTCGCAGAAGCGCGTGAGCATCGACGAGGCGCTGGTCGATCAACTGCCGGCCGACGCCGCCATTTACGATGTTGGAATTGGAAACCTTTCGCAGGCGGCGGCGGAACGCGCGCGGTCGAAGGGGCTGCGGCTCTACCGCCTCGACAACCGCGCCGGCATTTCGAGTGCGGTGGTGCGCCTTCTCGAAACCGACTTCATGATCGGCAAGCTGATGGGGCGTCTCCGCCTCAAGAACGTCGATATCGTTGCCGGTGGCCTGCTGGCGCCGCCGGGCGCGGTGATCGTCGACGACATCAGCAATCCGACCTTCATCTTCGGTGTGGCGGACGGTAAAGGACGATTCAAAGAACCGCTGGATCCGGCCGATCGCGATCGGGTGGACTTCGTGCAATCGCTGCTGCGGGCGCCCGCCGCCCCGGCGCCATGAACGATCAGGAAATCGAGAGCGTGCTCAGGCGGTACAGCGAACGGCTGGCCACGCTCGGTCCGGTGCCGGAGGCGCTCGGATGGACGAAGGGGCGGCACAAGCTTCGATACCATCTGCTGCTCGAACCCTGGCATCTGACGACCGGCCAGTTGCTCGACTTCGGCTGCGGTTTCGGCGACATGTACGATTACTGCCGCGAGCACCTTCCCGGCGTGACCTATCACGGATTCGATCTCAACCAGGATCTCGTCGCCGCCGGGCGGGCACGATACCCCGACGCGCATCTGACTGCCGGGAACGCGCTCAAAGACGGACTCGACGGCCAGTGGGATCTGATCGTGGCGTCGGGAATCTTCAACTTCCTGCTGTCCGACAACTGGAGCTTCATCCAGACGATGTTCGACCTGTTCGCACGGCACGCGCGGACCGGGTTCGCTGCGAATTTTCTGTCCGACCGTGTGGACTATCGCCTGGACCACACGTACCACGCCGATCCGGCCAGGGTGCTGGATCTCGCTTACCGGTACTCGAACCGCGTGATGCTGCGCAACGACTACATGCCGTTCGAGTTCACGCTGTATGTGGATCTGCGGACCGATTTCGACAAGACGCACGTGGTCTATCCCGATTTCATGCCGTACGTCGAAGGCGCCGGCTGATGCTCAACGCCCGCGCTCGATGGACCAAGCTCGGTCGGATCCTCGCGCCGGATCCGCGGCGCGAGTGGATGGCCACCTATACCGGGCCGTCGTTCGCCGTTCCGAGGCTCGGGGCGGAGTGCATCGACGTGTACGTCACTGGCCGCGATGCGCAGAACCGCTCGCGCATCGGCGTGATGACGATGAATCCGGAGCAGCCGTCGCGGCCAATCGCTATCGGTGACTCGCCGATCTTCGATCTCGGAACGCTCGGCGCCTTCGACGAAAACGGCGTGTCGTATCCCTGGATTGTCGACGCCGACGGCATGCAGTACATGTACTACGTCGGCTGGATGCCGAC
>Ga0068858_100004842_pt1 | contig 13198 bp, 9 predicted proteins | sample KBSSwiS12_FD_66589 | JGI IMG/M metagenome (GOLD analysis project Ga0068858, IMG submission 66589) | Switchgrass rhizosphere microbial communities from Kellogg Biological Station, Michigan, USA - KBS Switchgrass S1-2 | ecosystem: Host-associated > Plants > Roots > Rhizosphere > Soil ... | reverse complement strand
GTTTTTCGGTGGAGCGATGCGGCGTCCGCGGGTGCTTTCCCAGAAATTGCAGAGCCTCGGGTCGGGGTTCATCGTGGATCCCGCGGGCTATATCGTGACCAATGAACACGTGGTGCAGCGGGCGGCGGAGTTGAAGATCTCGGTGACGACAAATGACGGGAAGACCTACAATGCGCGTTATATCGCCGGTTCGCAGGAGGCGGACCTGGCTTTCCTGAAGATCGATGCCCCGCAAGCGCTGCCATTCATCAATCTCGAGCAGCTCTCGCCCAATCTTCTCGGGCAGACGGTGCTCGTGCTGGGCAATCCGCTGGGCTACGGCAGTTCCGTAGCAAGGGGCATCCTGAGCGCGAAGAATCGATCGGTGACGGTGGACGAGGTGGAATATCGGAACCTGATCCAGACGGATGCGGCGATCAACCCGGGGAACAGCGGCGGGCCAGTGGTGGACATCAGCGGCAAGCTGGTGGGCGTGAGCTCGGTGAAGATGGCGTTCACCCCGCAGGGTGTCCCGACGCAGGGACTGGGCTTTGCCATTCCCGGCGAGATGGTGCACACGCGGGTCGCTGAGTTCAAGGACATCGCCTCCGGCAAAAAAGTGGTGAAGGTGGAGAAGAAGGCGCTGGCGGGGAGATTCTTCGGATTGCAATTGCAGGACCTGACCCCGGAATTAAGCGAGACTCTCGGATTCAAGCCCGGAACGGGCGTGCTGATCGCGGACGTGGAGCAAGGTTCGCCGGCGGAGCAAGCCGGGATGAAACGAGGCCTTGTCATCAACCAGATCGGTCGTTATCCAGTCACGTCCTCCAAGCAGATCGAAGAACTGCTGGCCCCGATTGATACGGGTTCGGTCGTCGATTTTTCCGTGGGCGTCGTGCGGCGCATCCGCGGGCAGGCGATCCAGCAAGTGCAATCGGTCACGCTGACCGCACGCTGAAATTTTATTTCCCCATGATCAAAGTCGAAAACCTGACCAAACGATACGCGGGCGTCACCGCAATCAACAACCTCAACTTCGAGGTGGAGAAGGGCGAAATCGTTGGCTTTCTCGGGCCGAATGGCGCGGGCAAGAGCACGACGATGAAGATCCTGACCAGCTACCTGCCGGCCACCTCGGGACGCGCGACCATTGCCGGGTACGACGTCTTCGAGCAATCGATCGAAGCGCGGCGGCAACTCGGCTATCTCCCGGAGAACACGCCGCTCTACACCGACATGCGGGTCAACGAGTACCTGCGCTACCGGGCCGCCTTGAAAGGCGTGCCGGGCCGCAAGATGAAGCAGGCGGTGGGCGACGTGATCGAGCTTTGCAACCTGCGCGACGTGGAGCGCAAATTGATCGGCGCACTTTCCAAAGGGTACCGCCAGCGCGTGGGCCTGGCGGATGCACTGGTCCACGATCCGCAATTGCTGATCCTGGACGAGCCGACGATCGGCCTCGACCCGAACCAGATCCGCCAGGTGCGCGAACTGATCAAGAACCTGGGCGGCAAGCGCACGGTGCTGATCTCCACCCACATCCTGCCGGAAGTGGAAATGATGTGCTCGCGGGTGATCGTGATCCACAAGGGCAAGATCCGCGCGAGCGACACGGCGGAAAACCTGCTCAAGAACCAACGCACGGCGGGCAGTATGCGCATCGAGGCCAAGGTCGGAAAAGACAACGCAGCGGCGGACCTGGGCAGGCTGCCCGGAGTGAAGGACGTGGCCGTGGAGAAGGACGGCGACTTCAGCAATTTCCAGCTCCGCCTCGAGGCCAATGCGGACCCGAGCGAGGAAGTGATGCAACTCGCCATGAACCGGCACTGGACGGTGCGCGAACTCACGCGCCGCCGGCCCACGCTGGAGGACGTCTTCGTCGAACTCACGCACTCGGATAGCTGATCCAGCCATCCCCTCACGCCGCAGTCCGCATTTCCGCCGCATCGCCGGAATGTCACCGCAACCCTTCCCACCATTTCTGATCACCCCATGAAAACTTTCCTCACATTGCTCAACCGCGAGGTAAAATCCTTCTTCTACTCGCCGATTGCTTACGTCGTTCTTTTCTATTTCCTGTTCCTGTCGGGCTTCAATTTCTACAGCCAGATCGCGATCATGAACGGCTTCCCGACGGAGGTCACCGTCGTGGAGGCCTTCTTCATGCCGGCGCTATTTTGGTTTCCGTTCGTGCTCAGCTTCCCGCTCATCACCATGCGTGTTTACTCCGAGGAGTTTCGCATGGGCACATTTGAAACGCTGACCACGGCGCCCGTGCAGGACTGGCAGGTGGTGCTGTCGAAATTCTTCGGCGTATTCATCTTCTACATCATCCTGTGGGCGCCGACGCTGATCTTCTTTGCCTCGTTCGAACACATCACGGGCAAGATGGCGGTGCATGCCGCGGGCGCTTACTGGGGGACGTATCTTTTGCTGCTGCTCATGGGCGGCTTTTTTGTCTCGGTGGGCTGCCTGGCCTCGGCGCTGACCAAGGACCAGATCAACGCCGCGACGATCTCGTTTACCACTATCACGCTGCTCCTGTTCCTCGGCTTCATCCCGGACATCGCGAACATCACCGCCCCGGGCATCAAGGACCTCTTTTCCTACGTTTCCTGCATCCAGCACATGCAGGATTTCTCCAAGGGGATTATCGATTCGCGCCCCATCGTCTACTACCTCTCGATGACGGCGCTGATGTCGTATCTCACGCTCCAGGTGTTCCAGTATCGCAAGTGGAAGGCCTGATCCGGCACGCCCAACTCTTTATCCCTCTTTTCTCCCATGGCCACCTCCTCTACTCCTGAATCCGCGCCGAAAGTCGTGAAGATCCAGCGCTTCCAGATCGGCTTGAACGTCATCCTCCAGACGCTGGTAATTGCGGGCATCCTGCTGATGCTCAACTACATTGCCTTCCGGCATTTCAAACGCTGGGATTTCTCCCGCGACAAGAAATACGAACTCAGTTCCCAGACCCGCAACCTGCTGAAGAACCTGCCAAAGCCGGTGAAAGCGGTGGTCTTCTTTTCCAGCGCGGCGGAGATCGCGCCGGACGTGGCCAACCTGCTGCGCGAATACGAATACGCGTCGGACAAAAAATTCCAGGCGGAGTTTGTGGATCCGTACCGGAGCCTGACGCGGGCGCAGGAATTGCAGTCCAAATACAAGTTCGGCGCGAACGAAAACATCATCATCCTGGACATCGCCGGGAAGAGCAAATTTGTGAATGCGGCGGACATGGCGGATTTCGAAATGCCCGACCAGATGCAGGCGATGATGGGGCAATCTCAACCGCGGGTGAAGGACTTCAAGGGCGAGCAGGCGGTGACCAGCGCGCTGCTCGAGCTCACCGAAGGCAAGACGAACAAAATCTATTTCGTAGGCGGCCACGGGGAACCGGACCTCAATTCGCCTGACCTGAAAGTCTTCAACGAAAGCCTCAAGCGGCAAAATATCCAGATCGGCACGCTGAATCTGCTCAACGTCAACAACATCCCGGATGACGCGCGCAGCCTGGTCATTTGCGGGCCGAAGTACGATTTCTCCGAGCTGGAAATGAAACTGATCAGCGATTTCTGGGACAAGAAGGGGCGGCTTTTCGTGCTGCTGAATCCCTTTGCCAAGACCGACCGCCTGACCACGTGGCTGAACGCCCAGGGCGTGGTGCCGCAGGACGACCGCGTGCTGCGCACCGGCACCTTCCTGAAGATGGACGACGAAGGCAAACCGCAGCTCACCACCGGGGTGATCGCCGATCCTTCGTTCGTGGTGCTGGACAGCCACACGAAGCTCACCAAGGACCTCGAGGGGCTGAGCAAGAAATTCCTCGGCGCCACGCAATCGCTGCAGATCGATCCGTCGCGTGAGGTGATCGCCAAGGTGCACGTCATTCCCTTGATCCAGTCTGCCGAAGGGTTCTGGGGCGAGACCGACCTGGTGAGTGGCGACGACAAGGTTTTCTTCGACCCGAAGAAAGACCACATGGGCCCGCTGAACATGGCGGTGGCGGTGGAAAAAGGCGGCGTGGAAGACAAGCGGGTGAAGATGGACAGCTCACGCCTGGTGGTGGTGGGCAATGCCGAACTGCTGGGCAACAACGAGTACCGGCTCTCCGAAGGCGTCTCCAACGACATTACGGTTAACGTCCTGAACTGGCTGCTCGATCGCGAGGACATGATCGGCATTCCACCGAAGGAAAAAAAGAACGTGACGCTGAGCTTCGACGAGAAGCAGCTCTTCGATCTCAAGCTCACCCTGATGGGCATCATCCCCGGCATCGTGGCCCTCTTTGGCCTGTTCAACTGGTGGCTGCGCCGCTCCTAAGCATCTCTTTCCTCTCCTTTTTGCCATGAAACTCAAAAACACGCTTATCCTCCTCGTCCTGGCGGCCGCGATATTCGCGTTCATCCGCTTCTATGAAAGCAAAGTGCCTACCTCTGCGGAGGCCACCGACAGCGCCGGCCGGGTGGTGAAGTTTGACCGCGACAAGATCACGGGCATCACGATCAAGAACACGGAGACGAAGATTGACCTGCGCAAGAAAGACGGTGCGTGGTTCATCGAGGCACCGATCAAGGACCGCGCGGATTCGATGGCGGTGAGCCAGCTCTTCACCACGGCGGAAGCACTGAAGTCGGAGGCTGCCATTCCGACGGACAAGGACGGGGGCAAGGATCTGCTCAAGGATTTCGGCCTGACGAATTCCGCCGACACGCGGGTGACTTTCACCGGCGGCGACAAACCGGTGGAACTGCTGCTGGGCAAGGATGCGGCGGTGGAAGGCAAGATCTACGTGCGGCTCGAGGACTCGAAGACGGCTCACGTGATCAGCAACGACCTGAAGACGCAGCTCTCGAAAAAGGTGGACGAATTTCGCGACCACAAGCTGACGGACGTGGTCACGACGCAGGTCAACAAAGTGCAGTTCAAGACGGCGGCAGGCGAAATCGAACTGGCCAAGAAGGACCAGCATTGGTCCCTGGACAAGCCGTTCAAGGCGCGCGGTAACGACCAGAAAGTGGGCGACCTGATTTCCCAAGCGGCAAATGCGCAGGTGGATTCTTTCGTCGCGGACGCGTCGAACCTCGCCTCCTTCGGGCTGCAGGAACCACGCGGCACCGTTTCCTTCACCACCGAGGGCGGCAAGGAACCGGTGGTGCTGCAAATCGGCAACGCGGCCGAGAAAGAAAAGGACAAGGTCTATGTGAAGGTGTCCACGCGCGACGCCGTGCTGGTCGTGCCCAAAACGATCGAGGCGCTCCTCGACACGAAGCCGGGCGACGTGCGCGACCGCAATCTCGCCCGTTTCTCGGCCGATATCGTGGATCGCATCAATATCGAAAGCCCGGGCAAGGAAAAGATCGTGCTGGCCCGCAAAGGCGAATCGTGGGTGCGCAAGGTTGAGGGCAAGGACGTGCCGATCAATGTGGCGGCGGCCACCCGGTTGATGGGTGAACTGCAAAGCCAGCAGGTCGTCAATTTCGTCGCGGATGTGGCCACGGAACTGCCCAAGTACGGGCTCGACCAGCCGCAGGAGACGATCACGCTGAGTTCCTATTCCTCGGAGAACACCGCCGAGACCAAGGCCGGCGAGAAGCCGATCGTGTCGATCCTCTTCGGCAAGACCGATGGCGACAATGTCTACGCGATGCTCGATGACGAGCCGTTCGTGGTGAGCGTCTCGCGCACGCTGCTGAGTTCGGCGATGACCGACCCGCTGCAATGGCAGGAGCTGACGATTTTCAAGAACAAGCCCGAGGACATCACCGGCGTGGAAATTGCCCGGGAAGGGCAGCCGACGCTCACCCTGGAGCGGGACAAGGACAAGAATTGGGTGCTGGCAAAGGGTGACGGGAAGATCAACCGGACGAATGTCCAGTCGATGCTGAATACGCTGGCCAGCCTGCGCGCCGTGCGCTGGATGGGCGCTGCGACACCGGACCAGGGGCTGGCGCAACCCAAGATCACTGTCTCGTTCAAGACGGCCAGTGGAAGCGGCAAATTGCTTTTCGGCGGGCAGACGCCGGACATGCTGACGTATGCTTCGGCGGACGGATTGACGGGCACGTTCGGATTGAGCCAGCCGGATGTGACAGCGTTTCAGTTGCCGTTTATCGAGGGTGCACCTGCGGCGCCGGGGACGACACCGGCCGCACCGGGGGCAACTTCGCCCGCGCCGGCCAGCACGCCTTCGCCGGCACCTCCAGTTCCGGATGCGCCACCCGCGGCGCCTGCTCCGAGCCCGGCCGCGCCGGAACCGGCCAAACCGGCGACGCCGCCCGCCACGCCTGCGACTTTGAATCCGGCGACTCCACTTGTTCCGCCGGCACCAGCGGCACCAGCACCCGCTCCAGCGACTCCCCCAGCACCTGCGCCCTCGGCGGATGGACCGGCACCGGCTCCCGCGCCCGCGCCTGTCCCGGCACCAGCTGCACCTCCAGCAACGCCCGCCCCGGCAAACCCGGCTCCGGCGGCTCCGGGAAACTAGCGGGTCGGATTCAATGATGGCCGGGATTGGCAGGCCACGGCCGGAAATTTAACGTAGAAGGCGCAGCAATATTGGAGAGGATCGCAGAAGGAAAGGCTTCGCCTTCATGGGTCGTCTCCACGGGTCTCTCTTCTTGCTCTGCGCCCTCTGCATTTTCCAACGTCGATGGCTACAGTTTCACTTGGTTCGCCCTGCAGTATAGAGGGACACGATGCCCCCGCTGAGGGTTAGATGCTCGGGATCGGTGAAACCGGCATCCTCCAGAAGTACGCACATGGCTGGCCCTTGGGGAAATTGCTCGATGGAGTCCCCGAGGTAGTCGTAGGCGGACTTCTTTCCCGTCAGCAGGGCGGCAAACCGGGGGAGGACGTGGTGCAGATAGGGGCGGTAAACCCAGCGTAGCGGAGGGAGAGGAACGGAGAAATCGAGGATCAGGACATGGCCGCCAGGGCGCAATATCCTTCGCATTTCTGCGAGTGCCCCGGGCCACGAGGCCATATTGCGCAGGCCGAAGGCAATGGTGACGGCATCAAAAGTGGCGTCGGCGAAGGGTAACTGGAGTCCATCGGCGGTGACCAGGTGCTCCAGGCCTTTTCGGCGGGCTACAGAGAGCATCGGCTGGCAAAAGTCGGCGCCCACGACCACCGCCCCGGGGCAGGCCCGGCGCAGGGTGAGGGCCAGATCGCCGCTCCCTGTGGCAAGATCGAGAATCCGGGCTGGTTGCCAGGCCCGGATGAGGCGCGCGGCCCGCCGGCGCCAGAGAAAATCGAGCCCACCACTGAGTAAATGGTTGGCCAGGTCATAGCGCTCGGCAATCTCGCCAAACATGGCCTGGACGAACTGGCTTTTCTCTTCAGCAGGAGGGAGGGCGGAGGGCATGGGCGAATTTCCAAGTATTGGGAGAAAACGGGGGGAAGGTACAACACGTGCTCCATTTGGAGTCACCCATTTCCCGGGATGCATTGCGCCCCGGAGTGACGGGCGCCCCATGACCACCGATTACCTCAGCAAAGCGAAAGTCCTGATCGTCGACGACGAGCCAGCGAACGTGCGCTTGCTGGAACGGATCCTGGCGCTGGCGGGTTGCCATCATGTGCGCTGCACCACGGACCCGCGGCAGGCGCTGGCGCTCTTCCTGGAAGTGGAACCGGATCTGGTGCTTTTGGACCTGAACATGCCGCATATGAACGGGTTTTCCGTCCTGGAGCAACTCAAGGCCGCGATACCGCTGGAGGATTATCTGCCGATCCTGATTCTCACCGCTGATATCACGGTGGAGACCAAGCGGAAGGCGCTGACCAGCGGAGCGAAAGATTTTTTGACCAAACCGCTGGACCATGCGGAAGTCATCCTGCGCATCCAAAACCTGATCGAGAACCGCTTCCTGCGCCTGAGCATGCAGCGGCACAACCTGGATCTCGAGCGACAGGTGCAGGAGCGCACAGCGCAACTGGAGGACACGCTGCACGAATTGCAGAATACCCAGGAGCAGATCGTGAAACAGGAACGGCTCCGCGCGCTGGGCATGATGGCGGGCGGCATCGCCCACGATTTCAACAACGCGCTGACCATGATGCTGGGCTACGGCGAACTGCTGCATCCGTGGCTGGAGGAGCATGGGTCGAAGCGCGAGATCACCTATCTCGATCATATCGTGGCTGCCGCGCAGGACGCCTCGCATGTGGTGAGCCGGCTGCGCGAGTTCTATCGCCCGGCGGAGGACAACGAAATCCGCCTACCGGTGGATTTGAACGACGTGGTGGAGCGCGTAATTTCGCTGACATCGCCGAAGTGGAAAGGGAAGAGTCGCGCAGCGGGAGTGCAGATCGAGATCATCAGCCACCTGGCGAAGATTCCGCCGGTGGCGGGGAATGCGGCCGAGTTGCGCGAAGTACTGACCAATCTCATTTTCAACGCGGTGGATGCGATGCCAAAGGGCGGCACGATCACGCTATCCACGCGCGAGGAACTCGACGGCGCGACAGTCTCGATTTCAGACACCGGCATGGGCATGACGCCGGAGGAGCGTGAGCGCTGCCTGGAACCATTCTTTACCACCAAGGGCGAACACGGCACGGGCCTCGGGTTGGCGGTGGTCTACGGCATCGTGCAGCGGCACAAGGGCACGATCGAGATCACCAGCGAGAAAAATGTGGGCACGACCTTTGCCATCCATTTCCCGGCGACGGCGGAGGCGGAAGCAGCGGCCAAGCCGGAAATCGCCCGGCTCGACCGGACGCTGCGGGTGCTGGTGGTGGACGACCAGGAAATCATTTGCGAATTGATCGCGGAGTATCTGCACAGCGACGGGCACTCCACAGCGTGCGCCTTCCGCGGCGATGACGCGCTGGAGACTTTCCGCAAGGGTGCGTTTGACCTCGTGATCACGGACCAGGCGATGCCGGCGATGAACGGCGCGCAACTGGCCATCGCGGTGAAAGAACACTCGTCGGAGACGCCGGTGATTTTGCTGACGGGCTTCGGCGACGAGATGCTGGCGGTGGGCGGGCATCCGCCCGGGGTGGACATGGTGCTGGGCAAGCCGATCAGCCACGCGGATTTGCGGCAAGCGGTGTTCCAGGCATTTACCTCGGGCAAGAAGCTGGCCAGCGTGGCTTGATCCACCCACCAAAAACCCCAGGCACTGTTGCCTGGGGTGGTGCTCACGAGAGGACTCGAACCTCCACGGGTTGCCCCATACGGTCCTGAGCCGTACGCGTCTGCCAATTCCGCCACGTGAGCTTTGGCTACCTCAACCACCGGTTTTCCGGCGGCGGGAGGGGCACATTATGCGGCCTCCGAAAAAGCGCAAAGAGAAAATGCGGGAACGTGGAGATGCTCGAACCGTGGCTTCCGCTGGCTTTAAATGGCTGCCATCACCCGCTCGTCCCGGCTACGGTGGATTCGGACCACGGCGAAGCCCCCCACCCCATCATGATCCCTCCTGAATACCGCATCCTTTTTCGCTGGCGCTTTTGGTGCCTGCTGGCGCTGTGCCGCGGACCTATCGCCGCGCATGCCCAGGACAAGGCCAGTCTTCATATCGGCCCGGATGACGCGAGGATCGGGTATTCCGATTACGTGCATCTGGAATTTGTCCCATCGCCGGTGGATGCAGCGGCGAAGCTGGCGCGCTTCGACCGCCAGCTCGACATCCCGGCGAAAGGATATCGCTGGGACAACCCCGCGGCGCGCGTTCGTTTCCGCACCAACGCGACCAGCGTGAGGGCATTTCTTTATTTCAATGAACTCCACAGCTCAACGAGCGCGCGGAACAGCCGGGGACTTTATCTCATCGATGGCGCAGGCAATCCGGATTGGACCTTCCACACCAAAGCGACACAAACGCGACGTGGACCTGAATCGGTAGAGGTGACGATGAACGCCGGTGGTGTGGGCGGTTTTCACGATTACGAATTGGTCCTGCCGTACGGCGACTCGGTGGATTTTCAAGGCGTGGAGGTGAATGCCGACGCCCGCTTTGAGGCGGTTCCGGCGCGCCCGGCAACGCGCTATCTCGCTTATGGCGACTCGATCACGCACGGCTTTACGGCCAGCGCGGTGGACAAGACGTATGCTTATCTGGTCGCGCAAAAGAATGGCTGGCAGCTGGTGAATCTGGGGTTGGGCGGGCGCGCTTCCAATATCTCCGACGCCAGGGTGGTGACGGCACTGAAAGCGGATGTCATTTCGGTGTTCATGGGGGTGAACGACTGGCAGGGCGGCGGGCCGCTGGAACGGTATCGTTCCAACATGATGGGCTTCTTTGACGTTATTCGTGCAGCGCAACCCACTGTGCCGATCTACTACCTGACGTCGTTGTGGGTGGCTCCGTCGTGGAACTCAAAGGGACAGGTGGCTGAACTGGAAAGCTACCGCCAGGTGGCTCGGGAAATCGTGGCCGCACGCAAGGATCCGAACCTCCATCTCGTCGAAGGGCCGGAGTTGATCGATCACGACATCACGTTGTTCGACGCGACGCCGGTGCACCCCAATGACAAGGGCTTCGCGCAGATGGCCGAACGGCTGGCGCCGCAGATGCGGCAGCCGTAGAAATTTCAGGAAGGCCGCCCTAGCTGATGCGCATGGGCATCAGGACGTAGAGGAAGGGGCTCTGGATCTTGATGACCCCGGGGCTCATCTCGTCGATCATGTCGAGGTAGACCTCATCGTTGGTGAGGACGCGGAGCGGGGCCTGGAGGAACTCGGGGTTGAAGGCGATGGAGAATTCGCGGCCCTTGTAGGCGACCGCGAGCGATTCGCGCGCTTCACCGACGTCGGGCGTGTTGGCCGCGATCTCGATGTTGTTCTTGGTGAAGACGAGCTTCACGGAGTTCGATTTTTCGCTGGAAAGCAGGGCGACGCGGTGGACGGCGTTGAGGAACAGTTCACGCTCGAGCGTGACGCGTTCCTTGGCTTCCGCGGGGATGACCTGGCGGTAGTTCGGGTAGTTGCCCTCGATGAGCTTGGAAGCGAGGAGGGTGTCGCCGATCTGGAAGGCGACCTGGTTCTCCTCGACGCTCAAGCGGACGTCGCCTTCGTCGCCGAGCAGGCGGCCAAGCTCGGTCACGGCCTTGGTCGGGACGATGATGTCGACTTCCTGGCTGCGCGGAAATTCGACTTCGATATCGACCATCGCCAGCCGGCGGCCATCGGTCGCCACGAGGGTGAGCTTGTTTTCCTTGAACGAAAACAGGATGCCGTTGAGCACGTAGCGCGTCTCATCGGTGGAAATGGCGTAGGAAGTTTTCTTCAACGCATCGCGCAGGATCTGCTGGCCAATCGTGAAAGTACGCGCGTCCGTCTGCTTCGGGAGCGGCGGAAATTCTTCCTCGGGCAACCCGAGAATCTTGAAGAAGCTCTGGCCGCAGCGGATGGAAGCGACGTTCTTGGAGTCGACCTCAACGATAATTTCCGCGGCGGGAAGCTCGCGGACGATGTTGGCCAGACGACGGGCGGGCAACGTGGTGGCACCGGGCTTCTCAATCTGCGCGGTGATGGCGCCGCTCACACCGACATCGAGGTCGGTGGTGGTGAGGCGCAATTGATCACCTTCGGCTTGCAGCAGGACGTTGGAAAGGATGGGGAGCGTCGTGCGCGTGCTAACCACATTTTGCACAGTCTGCAGACCTGCGAGGAGCTTCTCTTTGCTGACGCTAAATTTCATAGGGAAAGGGTTGCGCTTAGATGAATGATTGCGCGGGGTGACGCAACCCTTTTTCCCTCTGTGTGCGCTGGAATGTCAACAACGGTCGGTGATCAGCGCGTGAGCTGGCTGTCGAGGAAACCGACGATCTGACGGGTGCGTTCGTCCTTGATCATGCGGTCCTTCACGAGGCGATGCGCGTGGAGAACGGTGCCGTGATCGCGCCCGCCGAACGCTTCGCCGATCTCGTTGAGCGAAGTTTTGGTGAGTTCGCGGGCGAGGTACATGGCGATCTGCCGCGGAAAAGCGATGTTCGCCGGGCGGCGCTTGCTGGTCATGTCGGCAAGGCGCACGTCGAAGTGCTCGGCGACGCGGCGCTGGATCTGGTCGATGGTGATGGCGCGGCGCGCTTCCTCGCTGAGAATGTCCCGGAGCAGGTGCTCGATCTTTTCGAGGCCGGGGGCGCGCCCATTGTTAAGCGAGACATAGGAGGCGACGCGCATGAGGGCGCCCTCGAGGCGGCGGACGTTGGTGCGAATGCGCTCGGCGAGGAACTGGAGGATGGCGTCGTCGACCTTGATGTCCACGCTCTGCGCTTTCTTCCGGAGAATGGCGACGCGCGTCTCGGTGTCAGGGGCCTGGAGCTCGGCAGTGAGACCCCACTCAAAGCGCGAGACGAGGCGGGTCTCGAGATTGGCGATTTCGGACGGCGGCCGGTCGCTGGAAAGGACGATCTGCTTGTGGCCGTCAAAGAGAGTATTGAAGGTGTGGAAAAATTCCTCCTGGGTGCGGCCCTTGTCAGCGAGGAACTGGATGTCGTCGATGAGAAGGACATCGGCCTGCCGGTAGCGCTTGCGGAATTTGATCAGCGTATTGTTCTGGATGGCGTCGATGAACTCGTTGGTGAACGCCTCGCTGGTGATATAGACGACCTTGATCTGCTTGCGCTTGGCGACGATGGCGTGGCCGATGGCGTGCATGAGGTGGGTCTTGCCCAAGCCGACGCCGCCGTAGATGAAGAGCGGGTTGTAGGTGCGGGCCGGCATCTCGGACACCGCTTTGCAAGCGGCGTGGGCAAATTGATTGTTCGGGCCGATCACGAAGGCGTCGAAGTCGTTGCGGGGGTTGAATCCGTTCGTGCCGGCCACGGGCATCTTGGTTTCCACCGGCTCGGGCTTGGTTTTGGGCACGAGAGCCCGCACCTTGCCCGGCCGCGCGGGCGCGGTCTCATCGGGAAAGACGTATTTGATCTCACGGGCCGAACTCAAGGCCATCATGACCACACTACGTAGTTGCGTCTGGTAGTTACTCTCGATCCACAACTGATAGATATTATTCGGGACACGCAGAGTAAGCGTTTTTTCGTCGAGTTCCACAGGCTCGATATCTCGAAACCAGCGGTCATAAGAGTCGGCGCTGACCTCAGTTTGGATCTGCGCCGCAATCTCTGCCCAGAGAGCATTCAAACCGGCTGAATCCAGTGATTTATCCACAGCAGTTAATGTCATTTACTAGTAGCAACTTGGGTTGGGAAACATGGCAGCGTGCAGCGGCGCGCCAGAAAAGCTCAAGCAATCGCGCCCTCG
>Ga0068858_100004839_pt1 | contig 13199 bp, 14 predicted proteins | sample KBSSwiS12_FD_66589 | JGI IMG/M metagenome (GOLD analysis project Ga0068858, IMG submission 66589) | Switchgrass rhizosphere microbial communities from Kellogg Biological Station, Michigan, USA - KBS Switchgrass S1-2 | ecosystem: Host-associated > Plants > Roots > Rhizosphere > Soil ... | reverse complement strand
CCGGCGCACTCGTCGTCGGACGAGCGATGTCGAGCCTTCTTTACGGTGTGTCCTCCGGCGATGCCGCCGCGTTCGCAGCGGCCATTGCGACCGCGCTCGTCACAGCGCTCGCCGCCTGTTTTCTCCCAGCACGGCGTGCAGCGGCGCTCGACCCGCTGGCGGGCCTGCGAGCGGACTGACTTTTAAAGTTAGAAGTTAGAAGGCAAAAGTTAGAAGTCAAAGTTACTTGAACCTTCCCTCGAACTCTAGAAGTCTAGAAGACTTCGAGGTCGTGCGCCGATTCGACCTTGCCGTCGTACGTCGAGCGCACTTCCTTCAAGAGCTCCTCTTCGGTCGAGCTCCAGATCAACTGGTGATACAGCACGAGCAGCTTCGGCTGCGCGCGCGCGGCGATCGCGCCCAGTTGCCGCGCGGACGTGTGGTAGCGCGCATGGTATGCCTGCCATTCAGGCGGGCGCTTCGCGAACCCCGCATCGGAGTACACCTCGTGCACGAGCACGTCACATCGCCGGCATTGATCCTCGATGTGCGACGCGGGGCCGGTGTCTCCTGAGATCACGATGGTGCGATCCGGCGTCTGAAAGCGATAGCCGAACGCCTGCTCCCACGCGCCGTGGCTGACGGCGAACGCCGTGACCGTGACGCGATCGTCACGATAGATCGCCCCCGGCTCGATCTCGTGCACGGTGACGAGGCGCGGATCGTACTGGTGCTTCGGTTCGCCGCCAGTCGTGCGCACGCGGATGTCGTCAGCGTATGCGGCGACAAGGTGATCGCTCATCGCGCGAAGACCGCGCGGACCGTACAGCGTCAGCGGTGTCGGACGCTCGAGAATCCACGGCGTCAGGATCAAGTCCGCCAGACCCAGCGTGTGATCCGAGTGCAGATGGGTGGCAAAGGCCAGCGTCAGGTTCGTCGCGGCAAGCGCCTTGACCCCGGACCGCTCGGCCGCCGCCGCGCGCCTGACCACGCCGACGCCGAAGTCCACCAGGTAGCTCGTCTCGTCGACGACGATGGCGACTGATGGACCGTAGCGATCGGGATCCGCGTTCGGTGTCCCGGTCCCGAGCATGACGACGCGGGTGCGCGCTTGCGCGTGAGGCCACGCGACGAAGGCCGTGAGTGCGGCGACGATCGCGAGCGCGAAGATCCTCATGCCCGCCGAGTGTATAGCAGGGCCCGATAGACGAGGATCGAGACCGCCAGCGCAGGCAGCGTCCCCCCGATCGAACCGGAGGCGTAGAACGCTGCGGCACCGGCCGCCCAGGCCCCTACGCCGGCAACCGACACGCCGCGGAACGGGCCGGCCGGCGCATAGAGATCGTCCACGAACGCCGCGTTCAGCACCGGACGGCCGATGTAGTAATGCGCGACCAGGATTCCGCCGACGGGCACGAGCAGCGCGCCCAGGAGCATCATGAAATTCGTGTACTGCTCGAGCCAGATGCCAGGCAGGGCACTGAGCATGGTGCCGATGATGCCAATCGACCAGACGACAATCCCGTCGCTGGTTCGCGGTGCAAGGCTCTTCCATGCGAGCGACGACATGTAGATGTTGACGAAGTTCGTCGTCAACGTCGCGAGGGTCAGCATCAGTGCGCCTGCCGCGCCGAGGCCGACCGCGTTCATCATGGCCCCCGGATCGTTCGAACCGGCGGCACGGCCGGCGATCGCGCCAAGCGGCATCATCCACGCGCTGGTGACCGCCAGCCCGAAAAACACCGCCGTCGCCGAACCTCGCACGGATCGCGTGTAGCGCGAGTAGTCGGCGAACATCAGGATCCAGGAAACCTGGTAGCCGATGACGACGTCGAGGCCGCGCCACCAGGTCATCGGGATCGACGGTGGGGCAGCGGCGGAAGCCGAGGTCCTGGCACAGGCGATTGTCAGTGCGATCGCCACGATGACCATCGACGGTACGGCGATGCGATCGGCTCGCGCCACGGCGCGCGGCCCAAGCCAGACGACGAACGTGGCGACCAGCCCGAGCAGCAGGGCCCACGCGGTCTGCGATCCTGTGGCCGGTCCGATCCACGCCGTCGCGACGCGCGCGCAGGCCGACGCGGCGATCACGTTGTTCAAGGCGATCCACGCGAAGTTGCTCACGTACAGCACGACCGCGACGAGTCCCGCCCCGGCAAAGCCGAGCGCAGGCCGTGACGCGATGATCGACGGAACCCGCAGTCGTGGGCCGAGCGGCGCGAGTGCGGCCACCAGCGCGGCGCCGGCGACGCTTCCCACGCCAACGAGCGCCATCGTTGGCGCTGGATTGAACGACGACGACAGGCTGGCACCGACCTGGAACGTCGTGGCGACGACGTTGGCGCCGACGAAGATCAGGAAGAGATCGAGCGGTGACTGATTCTGCTCGGCGGGTGCGATCGGCTGAATGTCAGCAGCATTCACGGAGTCATAGGATACACGGTGGACGAGAACATAATTACGTGATATCGTATAAACATAGTATGCCCAAGCAGGCGATCTCGGTGACGCTGGATGTCGACAATCTCACGTGGCTGAAAGGGCGGGCGAGTGCCACGGGCGTGCGAAGCGTCAGCGAGCTTCTCGATCAGCTCGTCAGCTCGGCGCGATCCTCGGGGGAGGTCGGTCCTTCTCGTTCGGTCGTAGGTACGATAGACATCGCCGCCGGAGATCCATGGCTCGAGGGCGCGGACGATGCGGTGCGGGAAATGTTCGAGGCATCGCTGCGGCGGCCGCTGATGGTGAAAGAATCGTCTCCCGGCTACGGCACTCCGGGAAAGAGAAAGGCCCGGCGTGGCTGCACCGCAGGCAGCCGTCACCGATACGCACGCGCTCGTGTTTCATGCGGCGGGCGGCGGCAGGCTCGGGGCACGCGCTTCGTCGTTCTTCGAACGGTGCGAGCGCCGCGACGCGATTCTGTATGTGCCGGCCGTCGTGATGTGGGAATGCAGTCTGCTGGCGCGGGTGTCGAAAATCAACCTGCGCCGCACGGTACGATCGTTCTTCGACGATCTCTTCAGCAACCCGTCCTATCATCCGCTCGACATCACGCCGGAACACCTCTTTCGCGCCGACGAGCTGCGGTTCACGCGAGACCCGTTCGATGCGCTCATTTGCGCCGCGGCCCTGGCGATGGAACTCCCCCTGATCACCCGCGATGCCCAGATTCGCGGATCCGGTACTGTCAAGGTGTGGTGGTGATCGAGCGCGTCATCGCGACCGGCACACACGGCCGGTTCCTGATGGAGTCCCCATCGTCGGCTGGTGCGGCTCCGCTGCTGGTCGGCTTTCACGGGTACGGCGAAGGCGCAGACGTCCAGCTGGAGCGGATGCGCCGCATTCCAGGCGCCGACCGCTGGCGGCTGGTCTCGATTCAGGGCCTTCATCGCTTCTACCAGCGGCGGACCAATGAAGTGGTCGCGAGCTGGATGACCCGGCAGGATCGCGAGGCGGCGATCGCGGACAACCTGGTGTACGTCGATGCGGTTTTGACGGCCGTGGATCGCGAGCATCCTGGTGCGCCGCGGCTGGTCCTCACCGGCTTCTCGCAGGGCGTCGCGATGATGTTCCGCGCGGCGGCCGCGCGTTCCGTGGACGGCGTGATCGCGGTCGGCGGCGACGTCCCGCCCGAGATCGAATCGTCGGCCTTGACGCGCGTTCGCCGGGCGCTCGTCTGTCGCGGCGCCCGGGACGAATGGTACACAGCGGAGACTTTCGGCCGCGATGTCGAACGACTGCGAGATGTCCGGGTGCACGTCGAGTCGCTGAATTTTCCAGGCGGGCACGAATGGTCTGCCGAGGTCGTGGAGGCCGCGTCCGCATTCCTTCGTAAGCAATGGCCGTGATCGAGATTCGAACCGCCACGGTCGCCGACGCCAAGGCGCTCGCCGAGCTTCGGTGGGAGTTCCGCAGCGCGCAGAATCCGGCTGTCGAGACGCACGACGCCTTCGTCCGGCGTTGCGCAGGATGGATGCGGCGCGAGCTACAGGACGGGAGCGACTGGAAGACGTGGGTCGCCGTTCAGGATCACGTGATCGTTGGACAGGTCTGGCTGCACACCGTCGGCAAGATTCCCAACCCGGTCGCCGAGCTCGAGCATCTGGCGTACATCTCGAATCTCTTCGTCAGGCCGTCCTCACGCGGTGGGACCGGCACCCGCCTTCTCGAGGCGGCGCTCGACTGGTGCCGGGAGAATCGCATCGAACGGATCGTGCTGTGGCCCTCCAGGCGAAGCGTCACGCTCTATCTCGCTCACGGCTTCACCCGAGAGGGTGACGTCATGGAGTTGAAGCTGTGATGAAGTCCACGATCGCGCGCTGGACACCCGCGTAGACCGCGGCCTGCGCGGCCGGATCCTTCCGCGGCAGCTTGAACGAATGATCGCCCTTGTCCACGATGTGCACGGTTGGCGCCGGCTGCATCGCGGCGAGAGCCGGCGCGAGCTCGTCGGGCGTCCCGAACGCATCGCGCGTGCCTTGCACGAACAGCATCGGCTTGCGGATTGCCGGCAGATGCTTGTCACGCCGCTCCGTGGGTTTGCCTGGTGGATGCAACGGATAGCCGAGCAGCACCAAGCCTGACAGACGGAGTTCGGGTCCAGCAGCCGCAACCTGTGTGGCAATGCGTCCGCCCATCGACTTGCCGCCGATGAACAAGGCGCGTGTGGCGCTGGTCACGTTGGACTGGACGGCTTCGATGACCGCGCGATAACAGTCTTCCAGAGCCGGCGCGCGATCGGGGATCTTGCGCCCCTGCTCCGTATAAAGGAAATTGAATGTGACCACGTCGATTCCCAACGCGGAAAGCGCGCGCGCGAAATCGACCATGAACGCGCTGCGCTGACCGGCGCCCGCGCCATGGCCGAGAATCAGGGTGGCCCGTTGCGGGGAACCGGACGCGATCTCCTGACGATCGCCGCGTCCGATCCCCTCATAGACGAGCGCCGTGGTGGCGCCTCGTTCCAGCGAAATCTTCAACTCACTCGGATTTGGCAAGGCCGTCGGTTACCTCAGCGTCGGTTTTCAGCGCGTTCGTCACGGACAGCGCGCCGAACTGTGTGGCCAGCGAGCGCGCCAGCGCCCGATCCACTTCGCTCTGGACCACACCTGTCAGCGTAACCCGGCCGTGCTCCACGACGATGTGGATGGGCGGATTCGGCATGATCGCGTAGTTCCAGAAATTCGAATTGTTATAGATCGATCGCGCAATCCTGTATCGCAGCTCGTCATCGAACTGCGACACCGGCAGTACGTCGATCTGATCGCTGACGCCGCGGACGCCATCGACCTTCGCGATCCGCTTCTCGATGTCATCGCGTTTATACGGCATCGTGACCTTGCCGGTCAGCGTGACCATCCCGTCCTTCACGTTCGCGCTCACGTCGTCGAAGATCGTGAAGTGCGAGTAGCGCTGCACTGTTTTGGCAATGTCCTTGGCCACCTGGAAGTCTTTTCGATCGCTCTCGCTCGCCTGCGCGGCGAGCGTGACGTTGGCCGTCAAGAGCAGTCCCACGGCCACCGCACACAATTTTCCGAACATGTCGCACCTCCGAATTCAACCGTCTGACCGGCGCTTACTTCGGAAGGGGCAAATGGAATGCCAGCGAACTGATGAGAAAACGACTGAATTTCGAGCGATCTGTCGCGTGAGCCCGGCTCCTGTCCTCTGAACATGACGGCTCGACCGCGGAGGTTTCAGTGACCGGCAAAGGCGACGCCCAGGCCGTAGGTGATCGCTGCCTCGATGATGCCGACGGCCGTCATCTCCAGGCCGCTCGCCCACCATGAACGCGTCGTCACGAGCGACTTCGCGGCGCCGACGAGGAAATGCGCCGCGGTGCTGATCACGAACGAGGCGATGACGGCCGGCATGCCGACTGCGAAGAAGAACGGGATGATGGGAATGAAGCCGCCGATGGCCGTCGAGACGCTCGCGGAGAGCGTCGAGCGCCAGGGATTGGGAAAGGTTTCCTCGTTGAGTCCGAGTTCTTCGTGAACGAGCGTCCGCAGAAACTGCTTCGGTTCCTGCTGCAGCCGCTCGGCCATCGACCTGGCTTCCTCGGCCGAGAATCCCTTCAGCTGGTAGAACAATTCGAGCTCCAGCATCTCTTCGTGCGGATCCTCGTCTATCTCGCTCTGTTCGCGCGCGATCTCTGATTCGTAGACTTCGCGCTGCGACTTCGAGGACAGGTAGGCGCCGGCGCCCATCGACAGCGCGCTGGCCAGCGTGCCCGCGAGTCCCGCTGCCAGGACCACTTCGCTACCGCCGGTGTAGCCGGCCATGCCCGACACGATACCGAACACCGCACCGAGCCCGTCGTTCACGCCGTAGATCGCATCGCCGATCCAGCCGGTTCCGCGTACGTGCCACCTCTCGCGGCCGAGGATCGAATCGAGCGTGGTGCGTGGCGTCGGGAGCTTGCCGCCCGCCAGCGTCCGCAGGACCACGGCATGATCCCGCTCCTCGAGCATCGCCTCCTCGGCGATCTGCCGATCGGTGGGATTGCTCAACCGCTGCATGAGTTGTTCGTACTCGGCTTCCGCCTTGTTCTCTTCCTGCTCCAGGCGATGAAGGACGACGTTGGGATCGGAAATGCGCTGGAACCACGACAGACCGCGCTCGACTTCACCGGGATCGGGCGCCCGCCCGGTCGCCGCGGCGATGCGTTCGGACCAGCGTGCCGCGTGCTTGTCTTCCTGATCGGCGAGGCGCATCAGGATGTTCCTGCGCCTCGAATCGGTTTCGCGGTTCGCCAGATGCTTGTACGTGGCAGCCGCTTCCACTTCGCGGCGCCACATCTTCTCGACCGTCGCGAGGTTGGTCTTGTCGAGCGACATCAGCCGATCACTCTCTCGACGAACACGATGGTGCCGATCCCGGCAGCAATCAGCAGCACCTGGCGGAACGCGTTGGCGTCAATCTCGCCCTTGTGAAGGTTGGGGATCAGATCGGACATCGCAATGTACATCAGGCTGGCCGCCGACATGGCCAGCACGTAAGGCCGGATGCTGGGAATCACCTGGACGGCGCCGAATGCGAGGAGCGCGCCGACGATGCTGGCCGCGCCAGATACGACGTTCAGCAGCAGCGCTCGACCGCGGCCGTACCCCGAGGCCAGCAGGATGGCCACATCGCCGACTTCCTGTGGAATCTCGTGCGCGGCAACCGCGATGGCGGTGCTGACGCCGAGCGGCACCGACGTCATCACGGCGGAGCAGATGATCGCGCCATCGATGAAGTTGTGAAAGCCGTCACCGATGAACAGCAAGGGCGCCGTGGCGCCATGAACCTCGCACTCGTGAGTGTGGCAGTGCCGGAGCAGCACCAGTTTCTCCAGCGCGAAGAAGAGCAGGATGCCGGCGAGGAGCGTGCCGAACACCGCTTGCGGCGCGAGGAGCGTCAGAGCCTCGGGGAGGATATCGAGCAGCGCGACCCCCAGCAGCGCGCCGACCGCGTAGCTGACCAGCCACGGCACGAGGCGTGTGCGCACGTGCGAAGGAAACGACACGAGCGTGGAGGCGACCAACAGGCCGCCGCAACTCCCGAGAAGGCTCAGCCAGAGCGCGGTCGCGAGCACATGCACGCGACATTCTATTGCGGATTATGTTGCGACGTAGCCCTTGCGCGCGCGCACGCGGTACGTGCGATTGCGGAGTTCCACTCGAATCGAGTGCCAGCGTCCGTCCTTCTTACCGCTCGCCAGATACCCCAGGTAGTACTGCTTGCTCAACTCGTCGGCGATGCTCGCGGTTGCCGGATTGAGGTCGCGCGGATCGCGGATGATCTCCGTCCGCCCTCCGCTGTCGTCGGTCATATCCCGAAGCGCGACGACGTTGACCCGGTCGTCGCTCATGCCGCCGCGCCGATAGCCGCCGCTGCCGCCACCGCCCGGCGGGCGGCTGGGGATCATCGGCGGTGTCCCGCCAAACGGGCCGGGCGGACGGGGGAACGGGCGCGGAACCGGTGCGGGAAGCGGCGCGCGCGGGGGTGGTTGATGCATCGTCGATTCGCCGGTGCCATCGATGCCGATCGCGTAGACGAGCGTTTCCGTTTCGCGAATCTGTGCCTTCACCTGGCGCACGGTCGTGTTGCTCGCCGTGTCGTTGCCATCCGAGATCACCAGCAACGCCTTCTTCCGGTTCTGACCCTGTTGGGTCAGCGGAATCGCCTCCGAGATGGCGTCGTACATCGCCGTGCCGCCGTTGGGTTCGATGCGTCCGAGCGCGTGCGAGAGCTGCTGGCGATCCTTCGTCCAGGTTTGCAACAGCACGGGCGTGTTGCTGAAGCGGTAGAGGAAGACCTCGTCCTGACGATCCAGGAGATCGTTGAGGAGGCGATCGAGCGCCGCCTGCGCTTCCTGAATCTTGCTGCCCGCCATGCTGCCGCTCGTGTCGAGCGCGATGCCGAGGCTGACCGGCACGCGATCCGCGCTGAACTGGGTGACGGTCACCGGCTGATCGTCTTCGTACACGAGGAAATCGTCTTGCTGGAGACCGGGGACGAACCGGCCGTTGGGGTCCGACACCGTCGCCGTGACGTTGATCAGCTCAACGCCGCTCTTGAATCGAGCCTGAGGGGCACTATCGGGAGGTCGCGGGGGCGCCGGCTGCTGACCCCGTAAAGACACCACGAGCAGGGCGAGCGCGCCCGCCGTGGCCGCCTGGCGGAGCAAGGACAGTGACCTCAAGTTCCTCCCACGGATCCCGTGCCGCCGAGCGAGGCGCAAAACTCCTGCCTGCGTGTCCCCTGCGTTTTACTGCGGAAACGTCGGCGTTCCGTCGAAAACGCGCTCGCCCGTTGTGCTCGGCCCTGGACAGAGTGTCACCGGCGCGAGACGAGCCAAAATGCCGAGGTTACGTGTTCCTCGGCTTGATGCCTTCGACGAAAACCAGCCCCTCACGCTCAGCCAGCGTCCGGACGGACCTGAAACCGTCAGCTTCGAGCGCCTTTGACGCATCGCCGGAGGCCACGAACGGCGGGCCGCTCTGCGTCCGCGACAAAACCGCGCCAAGGCCGCCGCGCGGAACGGCGCCGACGGCGAGCACGCGTCCGCCCGGTCTCAACACGCGTACGAGCTCCCGCACCGCTGCCACACGGCTTTCGGGACGCATCGTGCCGAAGAGGCCCGCGGTGTCGTCGACGACGGCGAGGTCGAATTCGTTGTCGCTCAGCGGCAGCTGCGTCGGCGGAGCGACCTCGACGTCCACCAGCACTCCCGCTTCTTCTGCCGCCTTACGCGCCCGCGCGGCCGAGGATTCGTCCGGCGCAACCACGGCAGCGCGGCCGGACAAGCCGACTTTGCCCGCCACGGCCGCCAGCCGTCCGCCGTGCGCGCAGCCGACCTGCACGAACTTGTCGCCCATCTTCACGCCGGTCATGCCGACGATGAGGAGATTCGGATCGCCTTTCTTCAGGAACATATCGCCGCTCGCGGAGAACGCCATGGCGGGGCGTTCAGGATCGCCCGCCATGCAGAATACGGCCTCAGCTTACCGCACACAGGCCGCCCGCGCGGTCCGAGCGACCCGGCGGCGGCGCGGATGTTAGCTAACGTTAGCTAACCGCGAAGCTGACAGCGGAAACATGAACGGGATATGATCGTCAGCTCATGTCTACTCCAGTTGATATCGCTCCTGCACGCGGCAAGCTTGGCGTGCTGCTCGTTGGTCTCGGCGCGGTCAGCACGACCACAATCGCCGGTGTTCTCGCCGTACGCAAAGGGATCTCGAAACCGATCGGTTCGCTCACGCAGATGGGGACCATTCGTCTTGGCAAGCGTACCGAGGGACGCTCGCCCAGGATCAGCGACGTGGTCCCGCTCACGCCGCTCGACGACATCGTCTTTGGCGGATGGGACATTTTCGCGGACGACTGCTACGCCGCGGCGCGGACCGCCGGCGTCATCGAGCCCGCGCTGCTCGACCAGGTCCGCCCGGAGCTCGAGAAGATCAAGCCGTGGCCCGCGGTCTTCGACAAGCACTACGTCAAGCGGCTCGACGGCCCGAACGTGAAGAAAGGCAAGAACAAGAAGGATCTTGCCGAACAGCTGATCACCGACATCCGGACGTTCAAGTCCGAGCACAACCTGGACCGGATGGTCATGTTGTGGTGCGGCAGTACCGAGATCTTTGCAACCGAATCGGCGGCACACCAGACGATCGAGAACTTCGAGCGCGCGCTCGAGGAGAACGACCCGGCGATTCCGTCGAGCATGGTCTACGCCTATGCGGCGATACGCGAAGGCATTCCGTACACGAACGCGGCGCCGAACCTCAGCGCCGACATTCCGGCCCTGGTTTCCCTCGCGGCGAAGACGCGGACTCCGCTCGCTGGCAAGGATCTCAAGACCGGGCAGACGCTGATCAAGACCATCATCGCGCCTGGTCTCAAGGCACGGCTGCTCGGCGTCGAAGGCTGGTACTCGACCAACATCCTCGGCAACCGTGACGGCGAGGTCCTCGACGATCCCGAGTCGTTCAAGACGAAGGAAGAGAGCAAGAAGTCGGTGCTGGACTACATCCTCCAGCCGGCCTTGTACCCGGATCTATATGAAGACCTCTGCCACGTGGTGCGGATCAACTACTATCCTCCGCGCGGCGACAACAAAGAAGGCTGGGACAACATCGATCTCGTGGGCTGGCTCGGCTACAAGATGCAGCTCAAGATCAACTTCCTGTGCCGTGATAGCATCCTGGCCGCGCCCATCGTCCTGGACGTCGCGCTGTTCATGGACCTGGCGAAGCGGGCGGGCATGTCGGGCGTCCAGGAGTGGCTGTCGTTCTACTTCAAGAGCCCGGTTCACGCGCCGGGGCTGTATCCTGAGCACGACCTGTTCATTCAACTGATGAAGTTGAAGAACACGCTGCGGTATCTGAAAGGCGAAGAGCTCATCACGCATCTTGGCCGTGAGTACTACGACTAGCTCACCGTTCCTCCAGCCCGCGCTGATTGGCGGCGTCGTCATGGGAGTGCTGTCGGCGCTCCCGATCATCTCCGCGGGCAATGCCTGCTGCTGTCTCTGGGTCGTCAGCGGCGGGGTCGTAGCGGCCTATCTCTTGCAGCAAAACAGGACGATGCCGATCACGCCGGGCGACGGCGCCCTGGTGGGGCTGCTGGCCGGCTTCATCGGCGCGCTCGTTCGCGCGGTCATCGCGGTTCCCGTCGATCTCATGGTGGCGCCGATGGAGCAGGCGATGCTTCAGCGGTTCCTGGACATGGGGACCTTCCCGCCCGAAGCGCGGGACATGCTCGAGCGATTCAGCCGGCCCGGCGCCGCCGGCGGCGCGTATTTCGTGATCCGCCACATCGTCGGCCTGATGTTCTGGCTGTGCGTCGGCGCCATCTTCTCGACCCTCGGCGGGCTTCTGGGCGCGCTGATTTTCAAGAAGCAGACGCCTCCCGGCGTCATCGACGTCCCTCCGACCACCGCGTAGCCGGCCTCCAAACCTACGCTCGAGTACGTGGCCTGCGCGGCCCTGCGCACGCATGCACGTGGCTATCGATATTGGCTCACCGAGCCGAGATTCTGGGACGTGGAGAGGGTCTTGATCGCCATCGCGCTCGCCGTCCAGGCGCCGTTGATGCGTCCTGCGCCGATGCCGGCTTTGCCGCTGACGCAGCTCGACGATCGGGGTCCGTCGAGCGATCTCGACAAGCGCACCTTGTCGCTCGCGTTCGCGCACCCCTGTCAGGTTCAGGATCTGTTGCTGATGCTGGTTCGTGGAACGCGTCTGAGCATCGTCGCCGATCCGTCGATCAGCGGAACGTTCATCGGCGAGTTGAAGAACGTGACTGTGCGGCAGGCGCTGGGCCTCGTTCTGCGGCCGCTCGGTCTCGACTACACACTCGAGGGCAGCGTGATTCGCGTGGCCAGGCGCGAGCCCGACACGCGAATCTTCGATCTCAACTACATCGCGACGGGCCGTACCGGACAGACGACGGTCACCGCGGACGCCGGCTCGCAGGCCAGCGCCAGCGTGACGACGTCGACGAAAGCGGACGTCTTCGACGACCTGGCGAACGGCGTGCGCACGCTCCTGTCGGACCGGGCGACGTTCAACATCGATCGAAAAGCTGGACTCCTTCAGGTGACCGATTTTCCGGAGCGCCTCGACCGGGTCGGAATCTACCTCGAGACCGTGCAGGCGCGCGTGCAGCGCCAGGTCCAGATCGACGCGCGTGTGATCGAAGTCGAGCCGTCTGACTCTAAGGCCGCCGGGATCGACTGGCAGCGTCTGGCGACGAAGATGAGCGGCGCGGCGACCGCCGACACGCCCATCCCGACACGGCCGACCATGAACGGCCTGCGGGTCACCGACGTCGGGAAGCTTCTCGCCTTGTTGGCCGACCAGGGCACGGTGACGCTGGTCGCGAACCCACGCTTGCTGACCCTCAACAACGAGCCGTCGATCGTCCGGACCGCGACGATGAGCTTCAGCGTGACGCCGCAGATCTCGAGCGACTCCGTTCTGACCTTGAGCCTGACGCCTCTCGTGTCGTCTCCAGCCGTGCTCGAATCGGACATGCTCGCCCGGGTGGCCGACGGCGAGACGCTCGTCGTGTCCGGGTTCACCCGCGATCGCGAGGTCAAGGAACGGAAACCGGTCGGTACGAGCGGCGGCTGGTTCGGCCGCTCGACGACCGTGACGCGCAAGCGCGTCGAGCTCGTGATTCTGCTGACCGCGCGGATCGTCGCCGGCGTCTCGGCGCAGTGACATGTACGAGAACTACTTCGGCCTGTCGGAGAAGCCGTTCAGCCTGACGCCGGATCCGAAGTATCTCTATCGCAGCCAGTCTCACGGCAACGCCTTCGACCTTCTGGAGTACGCGATCAACCGGCGGGAAGGCTTCGTGGTCGTCACCGGCGACATCGGCACTGGCAAGACGACACTCTGCCGTGCGCTGCTGGAACAGATCGATCGCACGACCTTCACGGCGCTGGTGCTCAATCCGTTCCTGACCGAAGAGGACCTGCTGAAACTGATCCTGCAGGACTTCGGCGTCGTATCACGAGACGACATCAAGAGCGGCCGGATGCAGGCCGTGACGAAGCAGGAGCTGATTGAAACGCTCTACGAATTTCTGCTCTCGCTGATTCCGCGCAAGGCCGTCGCCGTGCTGATCATCGACGAAGCCCAGAACCTGCCGTTGCGGGTGCTCGAGCAGGTTCGCATCCTGTCGAACCTCGAGACCGACAAGGAAAAGCTGCTGCAGATCAT
>Ga0068858_100004837_pt1 | contig 13200 bp, 11 predicted proteins | sample KBSSwiS12_FD_66589 | JGI IMG/M metagenome (GOLD analysis project Ga0068858, IMG submission 66589) | Switchgrass rhizosphere microbial communities from Kellogg Biological Station, Michigan, USA - KBS Switchgrass S1-2 | ecosystem: Host-associated > Plants > Roots > Rhizosphere > Soil ... | reverse complement strand
GTCCACCAGGCCGACTACACCCTCATCCGCGTACTTGCGCAGCCACCGATGGACCGTCTGACGGGTCACCCCATAGCGAGCCGCGACCCCCACCACCGTCGCCCCGTCGAGCACCTCGTGCACCGCTGACACCCGCTGATCCACGACCCGCAGCTCCACCAACACGACCGACCCTCCCGCTCCTCGTGAGAGCGGAAGCACAGCCCGTCAGCCACGCCGATGTCACCCACCACCCGGACCCACCGTCACCCAGCAGCCGGACCCTCTGTCGCCCGGCTACCGGACCCGCGTCCTAGAACTGTCACCCACGTACCGGAGCCGCACTGTCAACGATGAACCGGAACCACACATTCAGCCCGAATGAAAGTTGTCATCACTCTGTCAGCAGACTGGGCGGAACGGCATGGATCGGGTGGGCTTGATAAGCTTCTGACCAGCGGTTTCGCGTTCGGAAGGTGCCCCTGACGGCTCTCTCAAGGTGGCGACACGGGTTCGAATCCCGTTGGGGCTGCCACGAAAGAACCGCAGGTCAGCTCGCCATTCGGGTCCGTTGTTGGGACTGCGAACGCCGCTGAAGCGCGGTGGATGTCAGCGCAGTGTCACCACGAACGCGGCGCGCCGCGGACCGATGGTCTACCGACACGCTCGGTGCGAAGATGGGGCGCAGATCGGGTCGACCGCCGACGTTGGTCGTGTGGGACCACCTCGCGCGGAAGATGGAGTCCGATAGATGCATCTGGAGCGGGTCGTAGTGCACGGGCTTCGCGCGGCGTCTGACGTCCCGTACGAGGTCGAACTGCCGGGTCGATTCGCTGTCGTCGCGGGCGCGAATGCCGGCGGCAAGTCGACGCTCGTTGACGCGCTCGTGCTAGCGCATCACGACGTCTTTCCGTTCACACCTCGGCCATCGTCAGCGGTGCTGTCTCGAACCGTGGCGACGAGGACGATCGAGGTCACGTACTCAGTGTCGCCAACGGACCGATCGCCGCTGGGCGATCTACTGAGTGCTCAGGGCATGACACCGACCTGGGTGGCGACCTTGACCTCGTCGATGGGAAGGGTCTCGGCGTCCCGCACGCAAGAACTCCGCGACGGCCAGTTGCCGGTTCTCTACTTGTCGCCGACACGCAATCCGTCGGTGGATCTCGCCGGTCGAGAGGCGCGGCTCATCGTCGAGCTCCTCAAGTCGCAGGGTTTGAGGGATCGCGGTGACAAGTCCTTGAAGGAACTTCGTGGGTTGCTCGGCGGCCTTATCGGCTCTGTCGTGGATAAGTGGCCGGTCAACGTCGCCGAGGAGCGTGTCGGCGCGCAGCTCGCAGCGCTAACCGAGGGCGTGTCTGGACGCGTGCCGTATCTCGGAACGACCAAGATCGACGACACCTTCCTGGCGCGCGTGTTCGAGTTCCTCATCGCGACGACGGGGAGCGTGCGAGCTGGCTCGCGGCGACTCGAGACCGAGGGGCTCGGCTACGCAAACCTGCTCGAGTTGGCGGTCATCCTCGCAGCGATCCCCGATCTCACTCGCATCGGGACTCCCTCCTCGACGAGCGACACGGCGACCGACACCCCCACTCCGGTCCCCCTCCACGGGGATGGAACCGAAGTATCGGACGAGGACCGAGAGGCTGAGATGCGAGCGGCCGAGGAGAACGCTGCGCTCGAAGGCGAGACGTTCTTCGCCGGAAACTTTCACGCGATCGTGGTTCTTGAAGAGCCCGAGGCCCATCTACATCCGCAACTTCAACACGGGCTTGTTACGTACTTGAAGGAGGTCGTCAAAGAACGACCTGAAGTTCAGGTCATGATCACCACGCATTCGGACGAGATCGTTGCAGCATGCGATCCGGATGACCTCGTCGTTTGCGTCCGAACTCCAGACGGGCCAGCCGCGAGAACTGTCAAGAAGTTCCGACTCAGCGACGGTCATCGCCGGCTCGCCCGGCGTCACCTCGATGCGAGCCGCTCGGCGTCGGTGTTCGCTGAGCGAGCGATTCTCGTTGAGGGAGTCACCGACGCAACGGTCTTGCGAGCCTTCGCCCGCCTCTGGGCTGACGACGATCGGGTCAAGCGACGGTTCGTCGATGCGCTCACCATCACGGTCGTCGGCAGTCGCGTCGGGCCCTGGCTGTATCGGCTGCTTGTCGACTCGCAACATCCGATCTGCACGAGGCTGGCCGTCCTAAGTGACAGCGATGGGAAGCCGGCACCGAAGTGGGTCGCGCCGGCAACCGCGATGTCCGCAGGCCGGCTCGGGGTGTTCTTCAGCAAGCCAACTCTTGAACCTTCATTGGTCGAAGGCAACACCAAGATGTTCCGCGATCTGTTTGATCACAAGCCAGCGAAGTCGAGGCCGTGGCCCGACGGCGCTGTCCCAACAGAGACGAACGTCGGCGCGTTCTTCCGCGCAACTGGCAGATCGCGGAAGGCGGCATTCGCCGACGACGTCGCTGATTACTGTGCGGCACACGGCGAGGACGTGCGGATCCCTGAGCACATCGAGGCCCTCATGGAGTTCGTCTGGGCCGGTTTCAACGACGAACCGGATGGAGGCGCTCTGCCGGGCAACGGACCGTGATCGTCCACCCGATGACGCCGGATCAGCTCCGCGCGGCCACCACACGGAGTCGACTGTGTTACGTGAAAGCGGGACCCGGGTCCGGCAAGACGTACCTCGCAACCGAGGCATTCGGCTTCATTCGACACGTACGGTACCTCAACGACCGCCGGGGCGTGCTCGGAGTGACGTTCGCCCGCTCGGCGCGAGCTGAACTCGAAGATCGCGTCAGGGTCCGTTGGGGACCGCGGAGCCTCGCATGGCCCAACGCGATCTCGACCTTCGACGAACTGCACCGCCTTCTTCTCCGACACTTGGTCTTCCAGGGTTACATCACATGGCCGGGTGGACGCCTTCCAGCACAGGTCCATGACTCCTGGCAGGACCACCCGGGCGCGACGCGAAGCCCAGGGAACAAGATGCGGCATGCGCTTTCACTGAACCTCGGTGGCGAAATCACAACCATCGGAACGGCGAGCGACCGAGTCGCCCCGAAGCCCTGCTTCACCGACGCAAAGAAGCTGATGAACGCGGTGGCCAGCGGCTACTGCACACACGCCGAGATCCGCAGCGTTCTCGGCGCGGCACTTCAGGCCGACCTCTACCCGGCATTCGTTGCCGCCGTCGTCGCCTGTCTTGCCGACAGCTACTGCCACCTTGTCGTCGACGAGTCCTTCGACATGAATCACCTCGACGCGGCGGTGATCGAAGCGGCTATCTCGGCGGGGCTCTCCGTCACCCTCGTCGGCGATCCGTGGCAGAGCCTGTACGAGTTCCGAGGCGCTTCACCAGACCGCGTGTACGCCTTACTGAGCACACACAGCTTTGAACAGATCGACATGCCGGGTCACCGCCGGTACTTGACCGAAGACATGAAGGAACTCGCGCAGAGACTGTTCGACGAGCAGCCGTTTGCGGTAGCTGCAGCCGAGGACGGTGACGAATTCGATGTCGTCCTCGCGCACGACTGGAACACCTTGTGGGATGAGCGGCGTATCGACGTCCTGCCGATGGGGCGACCCAGCGGACTCGACGGCAGCGAACTCGCCAACTGCTTCGTGCTGCTCCTCAATGAAGTCGTTCGTGGCTACTTCCGCCGCGATGCGTCCGGTGTGGTGGAGGCGCGGCGCAAACTTGGTGTCGGAAGTTGCGAGGACCTGGTTGCCCCAGCCCTTGCTCTCCTACGTGACCCGTCGAGGCCAATCGAAGAGGTATGGGACGCACTTGAGGCCGCGTTCAACCTAAACGACACCCCATGGAGGAAGCAGGGCAAACGCGCGACCGCCTACATGATCCGGCTCCGCGAGCTCTGCCTGCTTGGAGAACCTCCAGTCCTAGGTCTCACGATCCATCAATCGAAGGGCTTGGAGTGGCACCGCGTTCTCCTTCTGAACGGGCAGCTCGCCACCCAGCCGGGCGTTCTCAACAAGCTCGAACGAGTGCAAGAGCAGCACAGAAGCGTCTACGTCGGCTTGACGCGGGCGCGGTCTGTCCTGCGCGTGCTTCACGTACCGGACGACCCGTACTCGACGCGACACCCGATCGGATGGGTCTACCCGTGATGCGCTCCGATGTGCGGCTGCAGGGACGGTCCGTTGGGCGCTGCATCAGCGGCCGCCCGGACATTGGCCCAACCCCGTGGTGAAGCGCGGGCTCGCGACGGGCTGTGGAGCGCGTTGTCGCAGCAGGATGATTCACTAGGCAGCGACAACCACGCGGCTCAACCCGTCGTGGATCGTCAGTAGACCCGTCTACTACAGGAGCGAATCAGGACCGATTGGGTGGACGAGCGGTGGACAACACCGCACGTGGGAGCACTGGGACCAACTCAGTGGACGAGCTCCGCCGCCTTGCCAAGGTGAGGGTCGCGGGTTCGAATCCCGTCGTCCGCTCTCTCGAAACCTCTGGCGTGGCCAGGGGTTTTGCGCGTCTGACCTGCGGTTTCGTGTGCTCACGAAGCGGTCTCGCTCGATTCCAGGCTGACAAGGCTGATCCAGGCAGTTCGGGCCTGTGGCGGCGTGTACTCCCCCATTTTGTGCCCGGAATTGTGCCCGTCGGCAGCGTCGAGCGGGGACCCGCGCGCAGCCAACGGGTGGTTCAACGACGGCGCCCTGTCCCGAGCGGCGAGCAGTCGAGCGACAACGAGGACCCGCGCTGACACGGCGCTGAAGCCAAGGTTGCACTGAGGGCAGAGAAGCCGGTGCTTCTTGACGCTTGCGCCATGAGCGAGTTCGTGGCCGCGACCACCTCGAGACGTCCTGGGACCGCAACGCGCCATGTAGGCGTGGCGACCGGGACGTCGCTGGGGGCGGCAGATCCTCGATGGAAAGCGCCGCAGGGAATTCGACGTTCGCCGGGGGCGATTCCACGACGAGTCCCCTGCGTCCTGATTGAGGGCGTCGCTCGTGTGGTCTCATTGCCGGTCGCTCTTCGCGTCCGGCGATGCCGAGCTTTTCGTACACATGTTGGAGGCGGTTTTCGACCGTGCGAAGCGATGGGAACAGGCAGACGTAGCCGGCGGCGATGATGTACGCGAGGCCGTGTCGCGGTGCGGCGACCTGGCGACCGCCGGCAGCGGAGCTGCTCGGTCCGCTCCCAGATTGGGCCGGGCGGATCCGCGCCAAGGTTTCGTCGGGTTCCCGACCCGACGACCCGCTGCTGACGGGCGTGACGCGGGTCATCGGCCAGCCGAGTACGCGCGCGAGCCTGGCTCGGTCAACTTTCGAAACCCTCGCACGAGAGCTGCTGCGGGCGACGACGTCGACCCTCGCGGCTGCCGAAGCTCGCTGATGCGTGGCGACGCCTCGCATTGCCGCTGCCCTCGTTTCAGGTGTCGGTCGTGCGCAGGGCGAGGAACGACTTGACGATGTCTCGTCCGCTGGTGGGGAGCCGGTGTCCTGAGGTTTGGGCGAGTTGCTGAGCGATGCTGAGCGCGCCCATGAAGGCGATGGCGAGAACGCGTGGGTCGGCGTCGCGAGGAAGCTCGCCGCGGGTGCGTGCTCGGGTGAACACCTCGGTGACCCGCTTCGTGCCGACGACGACGGTGCCGTCCTGGTACGCCTTGAAGAGGTGCGGGTGGCGTTCGGCCTCGCCGGCGAAGCGCATGAGCAGCTGGATGTGGGACCAGGCCTCAGCGCCGGAGAACCACTTCACGAGGAGGGTCAGCTCTCGCTCCAGGTCTTGGAGATCGGGCACGACGGGCCAGGTCGCGACGGACGCCAGTGCATCGGTGATCAGCTCCTCGGCGTTGGACCAACGGAGGTAGATGGACGCCTTGCTCACGCGGGCGCGGCGGGCGCAGTTCGACATGCTGAAGGCGTCGACGCCGGCGTCGGCGATCTCGTGGACGGCGGCTCGGAGGATGCGCTCGTCCACGGTGTGGTCGCGCGGGCGCCCGCGCGGCATCGCCTCAGTCATGGGATTAGTGTACGGTTTCGGTTCATGAATTCGGCGCAGGCCGCGTCGTGTTGAAGCTACCGGAGGAGCTCGAGTCGTTCCGCCAAGCGGTGCGAGCGCAGGCGAACGCTCGGGTGGCGCCGCTGGCGGCGATGGTCGATCGGGAGCAGCGCTACTCGCCCGAGCTGTGGGCAGCGATACGCGATCTCGAGATGCTGCAGCTGCCATTCGCCGAGGATGTGGGGGGAAGCGGGGGCACGTTCCTCGCCTACGTGATCGCCACCGAGGAGGTCGCTCGGTGCAGCGCCATCGCCGCGCTCTACCCGGGCACGACGGTGCAGGTCGCGACGACGATCCTCGAGCACGGGACATCGGAGCAGGTTCGGCGCTTCGTCCCGCCGCTCGTCGCCGGTGAGCATGCGGCGGCGTGGGCGTTCACCGAGCCCGGTACCGGTTCGGACCCCAGGCAGATCGCGACCCGGGCCGAGCCGGTCAGCGGCGGCTGGCGCCTCAACGGGACCAAGGCGTTCATCTCCTACGCCGGGCACGCGAAGGAGGCACTCGTCTTCGCTCGCACCGACGAACGTCGTCTCGGCGCGTTCCTCGTCGACACCGCCCAGCCAGGGTGGCAGGTCGGCACGGCACCGAAGCTGCTGTCGTTCGGCGGTGGCGAAGCGGCCGAGGTGACGCTGATCGATGTCGAGGTTCCCGACGACCGGGTGATCGGCGACCCGACGAAGGGCTTCGACGTGATGCTGTCGGGAGAGGCGCAGGGCAAGGTGCGGGCCTCGGCGATCTGCGTCGGGATCGCGCAGCGCGCCGTGGACGAAGCGATCGCGTACGCCACGACGCGTCTGCATCGCGGCGTCCCGCTGGCCGAGCGCTTCCCGACCGTGCAAGCGCTGCTCGGCGACATGGAGGCGGGTGTGCTCGCGGCCCGAGCGATGGTCCGCAGCTGCGCCGACCTTCTCGGCGCCGGAGCAACCATTACCAAGGAGGCGGCGGCGTCGCGACTGGTCGCCGGCCGGGCCGCCCGTGAGACGACCAGCATGGCAATGCAGGTCTGCGGCGCGTACGGCCTCACCCAGGACCTGCCGCTCGAGCGCCTCTACCGCGAGGCGAAGTTCTTCGAGGTGGCGCAGGGGGTCGCGGAGATCCAGAAGATCATCGTGGCGCGTCAACTTCTCGCCGGTCACTGAGCAATGTCACGTCCGCCACGCGACGGTGTAACCACCATCGAGCGGGATCATCTGTCCGTTCAGGTAGCCGGCTGCATCCGAGCAGAGCAGCAGAGCGAGACCGGCGAACTCCTCGGGTTCGCCAGGGCGAGGGACGGGGTTGTGGGCCTCGTAGACGGCCATGTGCTCGGGCGAGTCCCACAGCGAGCGCGCCATCTCGGTGCGGAAGGTGCCCGGCGCGATCACGTTGGCGCGGACCCCGCGGGCGCCGTGTTCGACGGCGACGCACTTGGTGAGCGCCTCCAAGGCGGCCTTGCTCGCGGCGTAGGCGGCATCGGTGGGGCTGCCGAGCACGGAGCCGACGATCGATGTCGTCGTGACGATGCGACCCCAACCGCGCTCGACCATGCCGGGGAGCACGAGCTTCATCAGCGCGTGGTTGGCGATCACGTTCATGTCGAGGGTCTTGCGCAGCACGCCTTCCTCGAGCTCCGCGATGGGTCCGATCCAGATGTTCAACGACGCGTTGCACAGCAGGATGTCGATCCGACCCCACGCCGCCAGCACGGCGTCGAACAGCCGTTGACGGTCGTCCTCCTTGCCGATGTTGCACGCAACCGGCAGCGCCCGTGGCTCGTCGAACCGGGCGTTCACCTCGTCTGCCGCTGCCTCGCAGCCTTCGAGCTGGCGCCCGACGAGCGCGACTCGGGCCCCGTGATCGGCGAGCAGCTGGGCGGCCGCCAGTCCCATCCCGCGGGTCGAGCCGGTGATGACCGCAACTCGTCCGGTCAGATCGAAAGGATCGGCGCTGGAGAGTTCATGAACCATACTGGTACAGTAATTCAATGACGGTTGGCATGCTCGACACCGGCTCGATCGACATCGGCTCGATCGACATCGGCTCGATCGGCATCTGGTGGTCCACTGCGTACGACGGTGCTCCGTTCGCCGAGGAGGCCGAGGCGCTCGCCGAGGTCGACGAGCAGGGCTGGGGTGCGGTGTGGTTGCCGGAGCACTACGGCCGGGAGTCCATGGCTCACTCCGCACTGGCGCTCGGCGCAACCCGTCGCATCCCGGTCGTGCCGGGCATCGCGAATCTCTGGGCCCGCGACCCCGTCGCGATGGTGAATGGCGGGCGCACACTCGCCGAGGCGCATCCGAACCGCTTCGCCATCGGCCTCGGCGTCAGCCACCGACCGGTGATCGAATCCCGTGGCGCATCCGCCGACCGCTCGCCGCTCGACGTCGTCAGCCGCTACCTCGATGAGATGGATCGCGCCAAGTACACGGCGGCGAGCCCGGCGGAGGAACCGCCGCGCATCCTCGCCGCGCTCGGTCCCCGGATGTTGCAGCTCGCGGCAACCCGCACGGCCGGCGCGCACACCTACACCGTCCCGGTCGAACACACCGCCCTCGCCCGTGAGGTGATGGGCCCGGACGCGGTGCTCGCGGTCGAGCAGAAGGTCGTGCTGTCCGACGACCCGGACACATCACGAGCGATCGCTCGGCAGTTCCTTCCGCTGTTCCTGCCGAACTACCGCAACAACCTCCTGCGTTGCGGTTTCGAGGCCGCCGACCTCGACGACGGCGGCACCGACGACGTGGTCGACCGCCTCGTCGCATGGGGCGACGTCGCATCCATCCAGACGCGCGTGAAGGAGCACCTGGCCGCCGGCGCCGACCACGTGTGCCTCCAGGTCCTCCCGCTCGATGGTCGACTCCCGCGGCGCGAGTGGCGTGAGCTGGCCGACGCACTGATCGGAGAGACATGAGCAACCTGTACGACATGCCGCCCGAGCTCGACCTCAAGGCCGAAGGCGGCCTACGCATCATCACGCTCAACCGGCCCGAGGAGCTGAACCCATCCTCGACCGAGATGCTGTTCTCGTTCCCACGGCTCTTCACCGCCTTGGCCGAGGACCCCGATGCGCGTGTTGCCATCCTCACCGGCGCCGGCCGCGCCTTCAGCGCCGGCGGCGACTTCAACCACTTCGTCAAGACGCTCGACGACGCCGACTTCGCCAGCTCGGTCATGGAGAACGCCCGCCGCACGATCGTCGGCTTCATCGACGTGCCGATCCCGATCATCGCTGCCGTCAACGGGCCCGCGATCGGATGGGGAGCGACGCTGGCGACGCTCTGCGACATCGTGCTGCTGTCCGATCGCGCCTACATCGCCGAACCGCACATCAACATCGGCCTCGTCGTCGGCGACGGCATCTCCGTCGCCTGGCCCCTCTACATGAGCCTCCTCCGGGCCAAGGAGTTGATCTTCACCGGTGATCGCATCACGCCCGACCTCGCCGTCGAAGTCGGCCTCGCCAACCGCGTCGTCGCCCACGACGAGCTGCTGAGCGAGGCACGAAAGCTCGCCGAGAAGCTCATGAACCAGCCCCGCCACGCTCTTCGCGAGACCAAGAAGCTGATGAACCTCTACCTGCACCGCAACGCCGCCGAGATGCTCGACGCCCAGTTGGCTCGACAGCTCTCGGCGACGCTCAGCGACGAGCATCACGCGATCGCTTCGGCGTTCCTCGAGAACCACAAGCAGACCTGACGACGGATTCCCTCGGTCGCAGCCGAGCGCCGGCCGGGGGCAGGGAGAGTGCAACGAAGATGCTGATTCACATCGACGAGGCGATCTGCAGCGGGCACGGGCGCTGCTACGACGTCGCGCCCGACCTGTTCGAGCCGGGCGACGACGGCCGGGGGTTCGTGCGGTGCGCCGAGGTGCCAGCCCATCTCGAGGGTGTGGCGCGCCTGGCTGCTGCGAGTTGCCCCGAAGGCGCCATCGGCATCGATTCGTGACGAGCGTCGGGGGCACCGCATGCAGGGAGAGCACATGCGGATCGACGTCGGGGATGGGCGGCGCGAGGACAGGGTGATCGGGAGGATCGAATGACCGAAGTGACTGAACTGTCGTGGGAAGCGATGAGCCCGCAGATGCGGGCGATGATCGGCTACGAGCCCAATGGCTCCTTCGACGTCGAGCACCCCCAGGCGCTGTTCCTCGACATGCTGAAGACGCCGATCGTGCGGTGGGAGGGGGGCATCGCCTTCTTCGGCATGAGCGAGATCGTCGAGGCCGGCCGCAACCCCGACATCACCTCGGTGAACCCGGCGACCGGAAACGGGATGGGCATGGGCAGTCGGGAGCCGTTGATCCCGTTGCACCTCGACGGCGAGGTGCACAAGCGCTACCGCAAGCTCATCGACCCGTTGCTGGCGCCAAAGCGCATGGCGGCCCTCGAGCCCGATGTGCGGAAGCTGGCCGACGAGCTGATCGACGGGTTCATCGGCGACGGGCACGTCGAGCTGCACGACGCGTTCTGCGTGCCGCTGCCGTGCATCATGTTCCTGCGGCTGTTCGGTATGCCGATGGAGGACCTCGACTTCCTCATCGCGTGCAAGGACGGTGTGCTGAAGAACGAGGGTGCCACGTTCGAGGAGCACGAAGAGCTGGCGTGGCTGGCCGGTGATCGGTTGCGTGAGCGACTGGCACTGCGCCTCGCCGAGCGCCGACGATCGGGCGAGGTCCATGACGACCTCATCGGCGCGTTCATGAGCTTCGAGCTCGATGGGGAGCGGCTCAACGACGCCGAGATCGTAAACCTCATGCACATGTTCACCATCGCCGGGCTCGACACGGTGACGTCGTCGCTGAGCGTGATCCTCGGCTGGCTCGCTCTGCACGAGGAGGAGCGCCACCGCATCCTCGCCGACCCCTCGTTGCTCAACCCGGCGATCGAGGAGATCATGCGGTGGGAGAGCCCGGTGCCTCAGGGCGGTACGCGGTGGGCGAAGGTCGACACCGAGGTCGCCGGCGTGCCGATCAAGGCGGGTGAGCTGATCTTGCTCTGCTGGGCGACGGCGAACCTCGATCCCGCCGCGTTCGACGACCCGCTCACGGTCGACATCGGGCGTGAACCGAACCGGCACATCGCGTTCGCCGCCGGCTTGCACCGCTGCCTCGGGTCGCACCTCGCCCGCGCCGAGCTGCGCGCCGCGGTCGACCAGTTCCACCGCCGCGTCGGCGACTACCGGGTGACCGACGGAGAGACCGTCGACTGGGCTCTGCACGGGGTCCGCGAGGCGAAGCGCCTCCCGCTCACCTTCACCCCCGCCTGACTGCCGTTCCTGCGACGGTTCGCACACGTTTCCGTGTGCGAACCGTCGCAGGTTCGGTCAGGAGGAGGAGGCGGCGTCCGCGGGGGCGTCGGCCTTGGTCGTGGTGGTCTGGTGGGACAAGCTGCCGTCGACCGTCATGTCACTCCTTGGGTAGGCCCAGCACCCGCTCGCCCACGATGTTGCGCTGGATCTCGTTGGCGCCGCCGTAGATCGTCTCGGCACGGGCGTTGAGGAAGCTGTGCTGCATGGGGTGGAGCCCACCGCCCGGTGGGGTCACGAGGGCGGCGGCGCCCATGACGTCCATCATCAGCTCGCCGAACGAGCGGTGCCAGTTCGCCCAGTGCAGCTTCCCGATCGACGATTCCGGGCCGGGGTGCTGGCCCCCGAGCACGGCGGTCAGCAGCCGGTCGTTGTTGAGCTGCATGATGCGCAGGCCCGACCACGCCGCGGCGAGCCGCTGGCGGAGGACGGGATCGCTGCCGAGGCCCTTCCTGCGCACGTAGTCGAGCAGGTGGCGCATCTCGCGCTCGAAGATCCGCTGGAAGGGCAGCACCGTGGTACCGGCGCGCTCGTTGCCGAGCGTTCCCATGACGACTTTCCAGCCGCCGTTGACGTCGCCCACGACGAGGTCGGCGGCGGTGCGGGCGTCGTCGAAGAACACCTCGGCGAACTCTTCATCGCCCGCGATGTTGCGGATCGGTCGGATCGTGACGCCGTCCTGGTGGCGGGGTATGAGCAGCATCGAGATGCCCTTGTGCTTGGGCGCGTCCGGGTCCGTGCGGCACAGCACGTAGAGCCAGTCGGCATGGGCGCCGAAGGTCATCCAGATCTTCTGGCCGTTGATGACCCACTCGTCGCCGTCGCGCTCGGCGCGCGTGCGCAGGCCGGCGAGGTCGGAGCCGGCGTCGGGCTCGCTGAAGCCCTGGCCCCACAGCTCCTCGCAGCGGGTGATCGCCGGCAGGAAGCGCGCCTTCTGAGCGTCGGTGCCGAACTCGAGCAGCGTCGGGCCGAAAAGGTCGCGCCCGTGGACGCCGACCCAATACGGCGCCCCGACGGCGGCGTGCTCGATGTGGAAGATCACCTCCTGCGTCGGCGTGCCTCCGCGCCCGCCGTACGCCACCGGCCAGCTCACGTTCAGCCACCGGTCGGCGGCCAGCTTGCGCTCCCACTCGAGACGCAGATCCCAGCGCCGGTCGTCCGCCGGGCCACCGACGCCCGACGCGTCGAGGAAGTCGCCGACCAGGTTGTCGGCCAGCCAGTCGCGCAGCTCGTCGCGGAACGCGACGTCCTCCGGCGCGAGCGCGACGTCATCCACGGCAGCGCGCCCGGAGCTGCTCGGGCACAGCCGCGTACTCGGGTCTGTCGTGCGGGTGGCTCTCGGCGGCGAGCCCGTAGCCGAGGGTGGCGATGGCGGCATCGGTGTACCTGTCTCACCGACTGAACAAGCGCTCCGCGTTGCCCCGCATGATCGCCCGCTTGGTGGGCTCGTCGAGCGGATCGAGCACCTCGAGGTAGTCGGCCGGCTCGGCCAGGCCCTCGGCGTGCGGGAAGTCTGAGCCCATCACCAGGCACGAGGCGTCGCCGCCGAGGTTCTCGATGATCCACGGGACGTTGTCTTCGGGGTAAGGGGCGACCCGCACGTGCTCCTTGAAGATGGCGCTCGGCGGGTCGTCGAGCTTGCCACCGATCCAGGTCCCGTTGCGCCCCATGCCGCGGCTCTTGTCCATGTGGGTGAGCGTGTGGGGGACCCAGCTGGCGCCGTGCTCGGCCACGAGGACGTTGAGGCTCGGGAACCGGCCGAACACGTTGTCGAACACCAGGGCCGAGAGCGTGTCGATGATCGGCCGCTCGCCATAGGTGTTCATCCACTGCCAGGCCGACATGTGCCACGCAGCCGGGTCGGGATTTTGACCCCACGCCGGCGAGATGGCGTCGAAGTACCAG
>Ga0068858_100004836_pt1 | contig 13200 bp, 12 predicted proteins | sample KBSSwiS12_FD_66589 | JGI IMG/M metagenome (GOLD analysis project Ga0068858, IMG submission 66589) | Switchgrass rhizosphere microbial communities from Kellogg Biological Station, Michigan, USA - KBS Switchgrass S1-2 | ecosystem: Host-associated > Plants > Roots > Rhizosphere > Soil ... | reverse complement strand
ACCGGTGGCGCTTCGGACGCTTCACGGTGTCTCCCGCGTTGATCGGGACGCTCGGCCTCGCGACGGCGATCGGGGCTGCCGCAGGCGCCATCGTGCTGCTGCCGCTCTACGGGCTCGGAACGATTTCAGACCGCACGCAGGCGCTCGGCTTGGAATGGTCGACAACGCTGGGGTATTGGCCCGGTAACGTGATGACGTTCCTGGTGCCGTACATCAATGGCGATATCTCGAATAACACATACCCCGCCCGTTCCCTGTTCTGGGAGGACTACGGGTATGTCGGCGCCGCGACTTTTGTGCTCGCCATTTACGGCGCTGCGCGCGAACGGCGGCGGCCGCTCGTCGCCTTCTCGATCGCGATGACGCTGGTGGCTTATCTGCTCGTGCTGGGACGCGCAACGCCGGTGTTTTCCCTTGTCTACTTCCTTGTTCCTGGAATGAGGATCTTTCGTTTCCCGACGCGATTCCTGATCGTCGTCGAACTGGGACTCGCCGTGCTGGGGGCGATCGGGCTGACACGTCTTGGCGCGGATCTCGAGCGTCGCCTCCATACGGTGGCTCCACGCGTTCCCCGCCTCGTCGTTGTGGCGCTCTGCGTCGCGACCGTACTGGATTTGACGTTTCATCAGCCACGTCAGAATCCGATGGTGCCGGCGAAGGTGTGGCTCGCACCGCCCCAATCCGTGGAATTCATCCGGGCCGACAGCCCGCGGCCGCGCACGTTCACGCCGCAGCACCGGGACCTGCACATCCAGGGTTTCCTGCTGGCCCATGGCTGGGCGAATCTGGATCCGTACTTCAAGCTCCGCGATGTGCTGGAGCCGAACACGGGCGCGAGCTACTGGAATGTGCCGTCCGCTGATTGCTACGCAGGCATCGCACCACGCTGGTATGTGGACGTGTGGGGCGATCACAATCGCGCCGGTCTCGTCGTCTCCCAATTGACCGACGCGAACTTCGCGGGGGCGACGCTGAAGGTTCGCCCCGGGCTCGCCAACGTCCTGCGAACGTTTGGCGTCACCCACATGCTCAGTCCCTATCCCGTGGAAGGAGTGGAGATGCCGCTCGCGAGCCACGAAGGGAGCGCCCATATCTATCGGGTGAACGGCGCGGCTCGCGTGCGGTTCGTCCGGGCGGCACGCCATGTGAGCAGTGACAACGAGGCCGCCACGCGCTTGATCGACAAGACCTTCGACCCGGATCGTGAAGTTCTGTTGCACGACGCGCCCACAGCGATGGGGCCAACAGTGGAGGAGGTCGAGGGCCGCGAACAACTGGCGACCAAAGGGACCGCGGCCATCACCAGCGAAGATTCCAGCCAGATCGCGATCGAGACGGAGGCAACCGAAGACGGGTTCCTCCTCCTGGCCGACACGTTTTACCCCGGTTGGATCGCAGAGCTCGACGGCACGCCGGTGTCGATCTATCGGGCGAACCTTTCTGTCCGGGCGATCCAACTGCCCAAGGGGCGGCACATCGTCCGATTCTTCTATCGAGCAGAGGCGTTTTACCGGGGCTTGCGAATTACGCTGGTCGCGGTCTCGATTCTCCTGCTTTGGGTGTGTGCGGCCGCCTACTTCGACCGGTTCACCTCGGACGGGAACGGCATGGCTTCGGCGGCAACGCTGAGTCCCGAACGACGGTAGCGCCACAGTCCCAGCGATCCCCAGAATCCGACCAGGATGTACGAGAGCGCCTGAGCCACCAGGATGTACGCGATCGCGTCGGCGCGACTGAAACCGAACGGTGTCAGTACGGTCACGGCGACGAACTGGTAGATCCCGACATAACCGGGCGTCGAGGGCAGAGCACTGCCCAACCCCAAAGATGCAATCAGCAGAAAGGCGACTGAAATCGGGATGGAGAGTCCCAACGCCGCGCCGCCGATGACCGTTCCCAGCGCGTCCAGGGTCCAGATCACGATGGTGAGAGCGACAAATCCGAGCAGACGCTTCGGATCGTGAAAGGCGCGAATCCCGCGCAAGCCCTGCTCCATCGCCGTCATCAGCGTGGGTCGGACAGCCTGAGGAAGCGGTGCGCGCTCCAACAGCGTTCTGACGGAAGATTCCAGCCAGGGGAGGACGGCGATCAGCGATACGCCGAGGAGGGCGACAATGGCAAAGGGCATCGCCGCGCTCGCCAGCCATCCCGGCCGGACCGGCAGTGTCAGCAGCACCAGTGCGGTAATCGCGACCAGGGCCACCGCGTCGGCGACCCGCTCGGACAACGCCGTGGCGAGCACGTATGCGTTGTCGAGTGTGGAGCGCGAGCTGACCAGGACGGTTCGCACGAGCTCTCCGGCGCGCGCAGGCAGAAAGCTGTTGCCGAAATATCCGGCAGCGGTCGCCCAGAAGACGGTGGGCAGGTCAACGGCGCCGTGTGCGTTCAGGAGAATGCGCCATCGCAACGCGCGCAGCAGGAGCGTTCCGGTGCTGACAACGACCGCCAGGCCGAGATACCTGAGTTTTGCCGCGGCGACAATCCGCGCCACCTCGCGCCATTCGATTCCGCGCAGCGAGTAGTACAGAAGCACCGCCGCCAGCAGAAAAGCCAGGCCGACAGTGATGCCTTTCCCGCCTGGAATCCATCGGCGCCGCACCCCGCGCGCTCCGGTGTGAATCGCGTTGTCCGCCGTGCCGCCAGCCGAAGCCATCAGAAAAAGGCGGCGTAGTGGCGCTGCACGTCGAGCAGATTCGATGGGCAGCCATCATGCCAACGCCATTCGCCGGACGAGGGCGTCCCGAAACCAGCCTTCCTGGTCTCCTCGAGCGGGCTCAGAAGTCGGCAGCGGTACAGAAGTGAAATGAAATGGCCGCGACTGCTTTCCTCGCGAATGGTTTCAGACACCAGAACCGGTGGCGCATCGAACGACACGTCGGCCCCGAGTTCCTCCCGCGCACATGCGCGGATCCGATCGGCGGCCGTCTCCTTGTAACGTATGATTCCGCCCGGAACATGCCAGCCGACGCCAAAGAATTCGTCGTTCCGCCAGGTCAGCAATGTCGAGCCGCGATTATCCTGGATCAAGAGATCGACGTTCACGAGCGGGGTGATCCGACTGACGAATAGAAACACCTCCGTCGGCAGACCGGCGCCAGGGTCGTCCAATTGAGATTCGAGTGTCGTGATCGCTGCACTCAAGTTCATGAAACGCTCTTCGAAGGCCACGCGCCACCGTTGCGACTCCTGCTTGTGGCTCGTGACTGACGCATGGGCCGGAAGCCGAGGAGTACGATCCAAGAGCGAACGTCAATCAGATTTCTTCGCTCTAGCCAGACACGCGATGGAATCGGTGGCCTCAGTCGGGCCAAGTGTAGACGTGAGAGCTACACGCAGCACCTCATAACCGCTGCGCTCCACCGCCAGTTTCAGGGATTCTGCCGAAAAAAAGTTGATGTGTTCGTGAAGCTTCGAAAACCCGAAAGGAGGGACGAACCCTGCCTTCACACGAAATCCGCTGCTGTAGAAATCGACGCAACGCAGCAAGATCGGACTTCTTCGAAACAGATCAAGGTACGCCGCCATCATGAATCCACGTCCAACGAATCCCATCCACGGTCGCTCCATCGGGACCTCCACGTACAACAGGCCGCCTTCGCGAGCGAGCCGACGCGTCTTCTCAAGAAGTTCGATTGGCTCGGGCGCGTGCTCGAGCACATGGCTTATGAGGGTCAGATCATAACCCCCCGGCTGCAGACTTTCCTCGTTCGCGATTCCGTGCACACCGGCTACCGGTGAGACGCCGGAAATGTCGAAGACGTACGCGCGCTCGGCCATCTCCTGTGGTATCAGCTGCCCTCCGTCTCCGCCATAGTCCAAGATCTCCCGAAGCGGACCAGAGGCGCCGCTTTCATGAAGAAACGCCTTGAGCGCTTCCCTACGCCCTCGTGTTCGGTCGATATCATTTCCAATCCAGCGGTTATACTCTTCCGTGTACCAAGGCTCGTGCCGATGCCGACTCCGGAAATACTTGTCCCCTCGATAGCCGGTGTACAGACTCGCTAACTCATCGCTGGTGAATCGCTCTGCGAAAAACCGGAGCCGGCACCTGTCGCATTCCAGGAGACGGCATCTCTGCACGGGAACGTGGAGGACGAAGTCGGCAATGAATGGCGCTACTAAGGCAGGCCAGCCCCGGCTGACTTGAGTTTCACAGACAGGACATTTTTCGATTCGATCCACGACGTCGAGAACCCCGCAACATAACCGAACCACGAGCCACGACACAGTCCCATACCGTACGAACCGCCCGGCCGCAGCAGCAACCGCCCGGCGAAATCAGTCGAAGTTGATTCTCTCTTTTTCGATCACGGGCGGTCGCCGCAGGACCTGAGTGTGAATTGCGCCAATGTACTCGCCCAGCAGACCGATGAAGACAAGCTGAACCGCGCCGATAAAAAACATGCCAATCACCAACGGCGCCGTTCCTACCTGGAAGTTCGACCAGTACAAAAGCTTGTAGATCAAATAAACGAATGCGACGAGAAAACTGACCGACCCGACGCCACAACCTACGAACACGGCTATCCTCAGCGGAACCTTCGAATGGTTCGTGATCCCGAGCATCGCCATGTCCCAAAGCGTATAAAAATTGTTCTTCGTTAAGCCGCGTTTCCTGACAGGTTGCGTAAACGGGATCAAGGCACGCTCATATCCCAGATCACAGATCAATCCGCGAAAGTATGGATATGGATCGTCGATTTTTCGAATGTCTTCAACCACACGACGATCGTACAGGCCAAACCCTGTCACGTTCTTTACAAGCTCGATCTCTGAGAGACGGTTGATGATGTTGTAATAGCTCTTGCGAACGAAAAACAACAAGCGCGATTCGTGGCTCTCCGTCTTCTGCGCCAGGACGATCTTGTATCCTTCCTCCCACTTTCGAACGAACTGTGGAAGCATTTCCGGAGGATCCTGTAAGTCGGAGGCCATGGCGATAACAGCGTCGCCTCTGGCCTGAAGAAAAGCATGATAGCCGGAGCGAATGTGGCCGAAGTTGCGATTATTGACGATAATCTTGACGCGCTTGTCAGCGCTGGCAATACTCTTCAGAGTTTCAACCGTCCGATCGGTTGACGCGTTGTCTATGAATATCAGCTCCCATGTATATTTCGACAACTGCTCAGAGAACGCCTGGCAGACTCTCCGATAGAGTTCGGCAACGTTCTCCTCTTCATTGAATGAACCGGTAACGACACTTATCAGTGGCATACGTCCGACATTTCTACCAAGCTGGTCCAACCCCCGTGCCGACCAGATTCGGCTCCATTTGAATGCCTCGCGCTATAGTCGTGCGTGGACAGTGCTCACTCGTGCAAATCCACTGGAGCTCTTCGCTCGACCGCAGATGGCACAGGGCCGGCACACCGATTGACTATTGTTGCATTGTTCGTTGCGATCGATGACAAGATCATCCTGGATGCTGATGCCGATCGCACAGCAGGCTCGGGCAGGTCTGAGCAGCACGAAGCAGCGGGGTCTCATCAGCCTCGGCCTGCGGCGCCGCGCCTCGCTCGCCGCGACTGCCATTGCGAAGGTCGCCACGTGCGTCGGCGAACTCGGCACCGCGTTCCTGCGGGACGAGACCACGAAGTCATGATCGGATGAACACGATGCTGCCGTACGGCCGCCAGTGGATCGATGACGCGGACGTAGACGCGGTCGTCGAGGTTTTGCGATCGGATTGGTTGACCACCGGTCCGAAAGTGGCCGGATTCGAGACGGAATTTGCGCGGGTCGTCGGGGCAAAGCACGCGGTCGCTGTTTCCAGCGGCACGGCAGCTCTGCATGCCGCCATGTATGCGGCTGACATCAAGGCCGGCGACGAAGTCATCGTGCCGCCGATGACGTTCGCGGCCACCGCGAATTGTGTGTTGTATCAGGACGGAACGGTCGTCTTCGCCGATGTGCAGCACGACACTCTGCTGTTGGACCCGCAGAAGGTACTGGACGCGGCAACCGGCCGGACTCGGGCAGTGATAGCGGTCGATTACACGGGACAACCCGCAGATCTCGACGACCTGGCGGCCATCGCGCGCGAGCGTGGTTGGATTTTCATTGAAGACGCGGCGCACTCACTCGGCGCCAGTTATCGGGACCGCCTCGTCGGATCGATCGCCGATCTGACCACGTTCAGCCTTCATCCCGTCAAGCAAATCACCGCCGGCGAAGGCGGCGTCGTCACAACCAATGACGATGAACTCGCCTTGCGTTTGCGCATATTCCGCAATCACGGCATCAGCACCGACCATCGCCAGCGTGAGCAACAAGGGTCGTGGTATTACGAAATGATCGATCTTGGCTACAACTATCGACTCACTGATTTTCAGTGCGCGCTCGGCTGCTCGCAGCTGCGCCGTTTGTCGGAGTGGGTCGGGCGCCGGGGAGAGATCGCTGCGCGTTACGACGAGGCATTCCGCACCCTGCCGCTCGATCCGCTTCGGATGAAGGAGGACCGCACTTCGTCACGCCATCTCTATGTGGTCCGCCTTCGTCTGGAGGAGTTACGCGCCGATCGGGCCGCTGTTTTTCGTGCATTGCGCGATTCGGGGTTGGGCGCGAACGTTCACTACATTCCGGTCCATTACCACCCTTACTATCAGCGGCTCGGATATCAGAAGGGCGCCTATCCTGAATCGGAGCGTGCGTACGAACGCCTCATTACGCTCCCTCTGTATCCCAGACTTACGGACGAGGACGTCTCGCGTGTGATTGACGTCGTCTCGAATGTGTTGAGTCGATTTCGACGATGAGATCACTGCTCTTCCTGACCGAAGGGGGCGGCGGCGTCGGCCTCGGGCACATCCGGCGCTGCCTCACTCTCGCGACGGCGCTCACGAAGTTCGGGTTGGCGTCGGAGTTTCGCGTCGCCGGAGGTGACGCTGCCGAGTCGATTGTTGCTCGCGCCGGCTTTGGCGTCGCACCGATTGCGAGCACCAGTAGCGTGGCCGAAGTCGCACGTGCAGTCCAGGCCAGTAGTGCCACCGGCGTAGTGATCGACTCTTATGCAGCAACGGAAGAAGTGTTCCGCGCGACGGGCATGGCGACTATCGTGATGGACGACCTCGCCGATCGCCGGTTGCCGGTTGACATCGTGATCAACCCGGCGATCAGCGCGCTGCGGCTCGGTTACGATCGTCTGACAGACGCGCACCTGCTCCTCGGACCGCAGTACGCGCTGCTTCGCCCTGAATTCGCCACGGCGGCGCGGACGGTTCGATCGGTCATCAGTCGGATTCTGATTACGCTCGGCGGCGGCGATCACGGCTCGCTCGTGTCCGACGTCGCGCGGTGGTGCGCGACCGTTGCACCGGAAGCCACGATCGAGGTCGTGATCGGGCCCTTTTCTGACCGCTCGCGGATCGACGAAACGGAACGAGTGATCATTCTCAACCAGCCGGACATCCCTGAAGCGATGATTCGCGCCGATCTCGCCGTCGCGTCAGGAGGACAAACACTGTTCGAGCTGGCGGCGACAGGACTTCCCGCGATTACCGTCGCGACGGCCGGGAATCAGGCGCAGAACCTCGCTGATTTTGCGGCCGCGGGGACGATCCGAAGCGCGGGCCGCCGCATCGATGCGCACCTGGAGGCGCAGTTCGTGGCCGCTTTCGACGAACTGCGGAGCGCTGACGTTCGCCGCGAGATGAGTGCGCGTGGACCGTGTCTCGTCGACGGGCGCGGCGCGGAGCGGGTCGCTTCGAGCATGGTGACGCTGTTGCGCGAGTCAAGGAGCGCTATCGGATGAATACGGTGAACATCGGCGGCTGTTTCGTCGGCGACGGACACCGCTGCTTCATCGTCGCCGAGGCGGGAAGCAATCACAATGGAAAGCTGGAGGAGGCGAAGGCGCTCGTGCGCCTCGCTGCCGATGCGGGAGCCGATGCGGTCAAATTCCAGACGTTCCGCGCCGAGCATCTCTACACCCGCAATGCTGGAAAGAGCGACTACCTGCGACTCGACCGCTCCATTTACGATGTGATTGCGGCCATGGAGATGCCGTACGAGTGGCTGCCGATTCTTGCCGAGGAGGCCACGCGCAACGGACTTTTGTTTTTGTCGACACCTTTCGATGAACGATCGGCCGACGAGCTCGATCGCTATGTTCCGGCGTTCAAAATCGCCTCTTACGACATCACGAATCTTCCGCTGCTCCGCTACATCGCGAAAAAGGGAAAACCGCTGGTTATTTCAACCGGAACAGCAAACCTCGACGAAGTGCGCGAAACGGTCGAATGGGTCAAAGCAGCCGGGACCGACCAGTTGATTCTTCTGCAATGCACCGCGAGTTACCCCACGCCGATCGAGGCGCTCAACTTGCGGGCAATGCTCACCATGCGACGGGAATTCGATGTTCCTGTCGGTTTGTCCGACCATTCTCGCGATCCGATCGTCGCGCCGGTTGCGGCCGTCGCGATGGGGGCGTGCTTCCTTGAAAAACACTTCACCTTCAGCAACGAACTGCCCGGCCCCGATCATCGTTTTGCCATTGAGCCGCCGGAGCTGCGTCAAATGATCGCGCGCATCCGCGCCTGCGAGTCTGCCCTCGGCAGTGGCGACAAGACTACGGCGGATGTCGAGCAGGAGCTCCGCGAATTCGCGCGCCGGACGATATTCACGTCACAAGACATCGCCGAGGGCGAAATCTTCACGAGAGACAACGTGGCAGTTCTGCGGGCAGGTAAAGCGGGGCACGGTCTGCCTCCCGCGGCGCTCGACACGCTCCTGGGTAAGCGTGCGCGCCGCCATCTGGCCGCCGAACTGCCGATAACCCCCGGAGATTTCGAGTGACGCCGCTGGTCCTTCGCGATGCAAGCGCGGATGACGTAGAGCTCCTCTATTCCTGGCGTCATGAACCAGCCGCTCGACATAACTCCTTCAACAGGGAAGTCATCGAATCAGACGCCCATCGACGCTGGTTCGCGGCAAAGCTTGCCGCGCACACACAGACCAGAATCTGGATTTTGACCGACGACGGCATTCCCGTGGGCCAGGTGCGGTACGAACGGCGCGGCGAGGCGGCGGAGATCTCGTTTTCTATCGACAGCCGCTTTCGTGGGCGGGGCCTCGGAACGGCGATCCTGAAATTGAGCGCACCGAAAGCGTGTCAGGAGCTGGCCGTGCACGAAGTCCGCGGGTTGGTGAAGGTCGACAATACCGCGTCGATTGCCGCGTTCGAGCGCGCCGGATTCCGGCGTAACGGCGAGCGCATCGTGAACGACGACCGCGCTTTCGTGTTCTCGTGGAGCGATGATGTCTATTGATCGCCCGTGAAGTCGTTCACCATCGTGCGTAACTCGTCTTGCGTGAGCCACAGCGGATTCGTGTCGCTGCTGAACTTCGTGCCGGCGGTCATGCGCGTGACGGAGCTCCACGGCCAATCGTCCGGTTTGCGGAAGAAGATCACCGGCTCGATGACGAACATGTCGTCGAGCTCATGGGTGTAAATCGATTCGTTCCGCGAGACGAGGACTTCGTGAAGCTTCTCGCCGGCGCGAATGCCGATGTTCTCGACGCGGCACCCGGGTGCGATGACGTTGATGACGTCCTTCATTTGCATGCTGGGAAGCTTCGGCACGAACACTTCGCCGCCGGCCATCTGCTCGAGGCAGCGGATGACAAAGCGGACAGATTGATCCAGCGTCACCCAGTAACGCGTCATTCGCTCGTCGGTGACGGTAATGACCCCCGTTTCCCTCTGCCGAAGGAAGAGCGGAATGACGCTGCCGCGGCTGCCGACGACATTGCCGTAACGCGTACAGGCGAGTTTCGTCCCATGTGGATCAGCGTAAATATTCCCTTGTGTGAAGAGCTTTTCGGCGACGAGTTTCGTCGCGCCGTACAGATTAATCGGATTGACGGCTTTGTCGGTGCTGAGGGCGATCACTCGTTTGACGCCGCGGTCGATGGCCGCGCTGATGAGGTTTTCCGATCCCTGGATGTTGGTTTTGACCGCTTCGATCGGGTTGTACTCCAGGGCGGGCACCTGCTTCAGCGCCGCGGTGTGCACCACGGCGTCGATGCCGTTCAGAGCGCGATAGAGACGGTCGCGGTCGCGGATGTCGCCGATGAAATAGCGGATGCGCGGATCGGTGAGATGGTAATTCGTCCGCATCTCTTCCTGTTTCAGTTCATCGCGGCTGAAAACCACCAGTCGCGCGACGTCGTAGTCGCGGAGCACGGTCGCGACAAACCGGCGGCCGAACGAGCCGGTTCCGCCCGTCACCAGTACCGCTTTTCCGCTGAGCCAGCTCGCTGTCACTTGTGAGTCTCCATGGCAGGGTCGGACGACGTGCGAGTGAGGCAGCGCCGGCGGTACTCGTCTTCCGCGAGCGCGGCGCGATCGATCGTCTCCAGGCGCCCTCGATAATGCGCGAAGAGACGACGCACGCCTTCCGCGATCGGCGTGAATGCAAAATCAGGCGACATCTCCAGGAACCGGCGATTGTCGCCCGTGTATTGAAAGTTCATTCCGGGCGTTTCGATCGCGAATTCCTGCGGCCGCGGCGCTTCGCTGAGAATCAGCGCGGCGATCTCCGTCAAGGAAACGGAATCGGTCGGCGTGACGTTGACGTCGGCGAAATCGCGGTCGCCCTCGAGAAAGCGCGGCATCACTCGCACCAGGTCGTCGATCCAGAGATAGTCGAAGACGACGTTCTGACGGATCGTCAACGGCAGGCCGACCAGAGTCTTGGTCACGGCGTTCGAAATGAACTTCGCCGTGTAGCCTTCGTGCTCGCCGTAGACTCCGAACAGACGGAGATTGATGACGTTGTCGCTCTTCCGGCTGAGCGCGTTGCAGAACAGTTTCGCCAGTCCGTAATCGTCTTGCGGAGTTTCCCTGCCAATGGTCTCTTCCGCAACCTTGACGAGATCGCGGTGCTTTCCATACTCCGCCCCTGAGCCGAAATAGACGATCCGGTGAACGCGGTCGCCGTTCCGCGACAGATTCCAGTAGCCGCGCAGCGTCGAGTCGAGAACGTGCCGTCCGCCTCGCACCGCGGCGTGAACGACGGCGTCAAAACGTCCGTCGCGCAGTCGCTGATCGACTTGAGCGGAATCGGTGACATCGAACTCGGCGTGGGTCGGCGCGACAATCGTGTATTGATTGCGCAGCGATTCGAGCAGGTGCCGTCCAATGAACCCGCTGCCGCCGGTCAGGAGGATTCGCACTACGACTCCTCATCGTCGAAGAGGTGCATGTGGTGATGAATTTCTTCGCGCGACAGGAACGGAAACATGTCTTCGATCGGCCGCGACTCCATCGTGCCGTCCTCGCGGCGGAAGGAGCTGACGCGCGGCGTCCGCGGTTGCGTCGGCGAAATGATCACTTCGCACAGCAGCGGCCCAGGATGATCGAGCGCCGCACGAACGCCGTCCTCGAGCCTGGCGGGATCGGAAAGCCGCACATATCCCAATCCGTACGCACCGGCGAGCTTCTGGAAGTCTGGATTGCCGATGCCTGAGCCGAAATCAGAGCCGACAAAGCGGCCGGCAAAGTAGTTCGTCTGTGTCGCCCGGATCGATTCGTAGCCGTCGTTGTTCAAGACGAAAATGCGCAGATTGAGACTGTTCTGCCGGACGGTCTGCAGTTCCTGAATGTTGAACTGAATGCTGCCGTCGCCGGTCAGCAGTACCACACGGGCGCCGCCGGCAGCGACGCACCCGCCGACCGCCGCCGGCAAATCCCAACCCATCGCCCCGTAATTCGCGTTGATCAGCACGCGCTGTCCTTCTTGCACGTGAAACGACTGATAGATTGAGCAGGCATCGAGCGAGTTGCCGCCGACGATGATCTCGCCCGGCTTCATCTGCCGCGAAATCTCCTCTGTCAGCGCATAGCTGTTGATGAATTCGGCGGTCAGCGATTCACGCGGGGGACCGGGGGGATACTGCCGCTTCCATTCCGCGCAGGCTTCGAGCCATCGATCGCGAAAGGGCAATTCCGTCGCTTCCAGCTGCCGCCCGATTTCGGCGAGAAACGCGCCGGCGTCGGCGACCACCGGAACGTCGATGGGCAGCGATGATTTGGAGATTTCGCCCGGATCGACATTCACCACCACTTTCTTCGCGCGCGGCGCGAACCCGGCGGTGTTGAAACCGGTCGACGCGATCGACAAGCTCGCGCCGATGCTGACCACACAATCGGCGTTTTGCAGCGCGAAATTCGCTGCACGCCGGCCGATCGGTCCGAATGCGCCCATGTGGTATGGGTAGCTCTCCGGAACCAGATCCATGGCCGTGATTGGCATGAGCACCGGAAGGCGCGCCGCACGGAGCACGTGTGCGAGCGTCTGTTCGGCGTGAGCGAGGCGTATCCCGTAGCCCGCGATCAGGATGGGACGACGCGCTTTGCCCAGCAGTTCGACCGTCTTTTCAGCGAGGACACGCACGTCGTCCGATGCTGCCACTCCGCGTGATTCGCGAGCACATGGCGGGCCCTTCGGCACCTCGACCTCGGCCGCCTGCATGTCGAGCGGCAGATCCAACCACACCGGTCCCGGACGTCCGCTCGTTGCGGCGGCGAATGCGCGATCGAGCTCCTCGCGAATCGTTGACGGGTCGCGAACGGTCATCGCGTACTTCGTCACCGGCTGCACCATCGGAATGATGTTTACCTCTTGCGGCCCGAGCTGGCGCACGCGCGAGTAGTCGGCAATCAACGGCAAGCGCACCTGGCCGGAGAGTACGATGACGGGAATCGAGTCGAACCACGCGCCTGGAATCGCCGAGAGCGCGTTCGTCGCCCCCGGACCGGTCGTGACGAGACACGCGCCCACACCGTTGGTCACGCGCGCATACGCCTCTGCCGCGATCGCGGACGCCTGCTCGTGAAAGTTGCAGATATATCGGAGTTGGGGGTGGTTGCCGACGGAATCGAGCATGTGCATGATCCCGCCGCCCGAGACGAGAAAAATGTGACGGATGCCGCGCTCAACCAGATAGTCGATGACCAGGTCTGAGAGCTTCATTCGATCGTCAGTCCGCCAGGGCAGTCCGTCATTTGTGACCGGCCTCTACCACGTTTTCCAGGGAGCGTCGCCTGACTCCCACAGCGACTCGAGATACCGCAGGTCCCGCACCGTATCCATGCACTGCCAGAACGCCTCGTGCCGGTACGCGAACAGATGCCCCTCGGCGGCCAGCGTCTCCATCGGCGCGTGCTCCCACATCACGTCCGCTTCGACGTAGTCCAGC
>Ga0068858_100004830_pt1 | contig 13204 bp, 9 predicted proteins | sample KBSSwiS12_FD_66589 | JGI IMG/M metagenome (GOLD analysis project Ga0068858, IMG submission 66589) | Switchgrass rhizosphere microbial communities from Kellogg Biological Station, Michigan, USA - KBS Switchgrass S1-2 | ecosystem: Host-associated > Plants > Roots > Rhizosphere > Soil ... | reverse complement strand
CACCGCGGCGAGCGCGTCGGGGATCGTCCACGAGTGCGACGCGCTGTCGGCATCGAGCAGGTCCATCACCGACAGCGGCTCGTGGACGCGCACCAGCGTCTCGGTGTCGGGCGCGATCGGCCCGCGCACCAGCGCGAGATGCGTCGCATCGGAGATCTTGTCGCGATAGACGACCAGCCGGAACGAGCCGTGCGGCGTCGTCAGCGGCCGTTCGGCGATGCGCTCGACGATCCGTTCGGTGCGGCTGCGATAGTGGATGAGGTCGGTGATGGCGCCGATCTTCAACCCGTGGTCGCGCGCGAAGATTTCGAGGTCGGGCATGCGCGCCATCGTGCCGTCGTCGCGCATGATTTCGCAGATGACCGTCGCCGGCGTCAGTCCGGCCAGTCGCGCGAGGTCGCACCCGGCCTCGGTATGACCGGCACGCACCAGCACGCCACCGGGCTGCGCCATCACGGGAAAGATGTGCCCCGGCTGCACCAGGTCGCCCGGCTTGGCGTCCGCTGCCACCGCAGCGCGGACGGTGCGGGCGCGATCCGCGGCCGAAATGCCGGTGGTCACGCCTTCCGCGGCTTCGATCGACACGGTGAAATTGGTGCCGGTGCCGGAACGATTGGCCGTCACCATCAGCGGCAGACCGAGCTGGCGGCAGCGCTGCTCCTCGAGCGTCAGGCAGACGAGTCCACGCGCGTGCCTGGCCATGAAGTTGATCGCGTCGGGCGTGACGAAATCCGCCGCCACGACGATGTCGCCTTCGTTTTCGCGATCTTCCTCGTCGACCAGCACGACCATGCGGCCGGCCTTCAATTCACCGACGATTTCCGGAATAGTGGCAAGCGACATGGCGCGGTTGGCTCCGTGGACGCGGGACGCGGCGAGCACAGGCTCGCTGCGGGAATGACAAGTTTACCGCAGCGGTCTGATCGCGTCGTCGGCACCACCGTTTTCGCGCACGCGATCGGGCGCCATCAGTCATGCGGGCTGCAACAAGCCGGGGGTCTCCCCCGGATGCACGCGAAACCACATCGCGTACAACGCGGGCAGAAACAGCAGCGTCAGCACGGTCGCGACCACAATGCCGCCCATCATCGCCACCGCCATCGGGCCGAAGAAGTCGCTGCGCACGAGCGGAATCAGCGCCAGCACTGCCGCGGCCGCCGTGAGCACGATCGGCCGGAACCGCCGCACGGTTGCGCCAATCACCGCGTCCCAAGGCGTGTGCCCGGCCGCGATGTCCTGGTCGATCTGGTCGACGAGGATGATCGAATTGCGCATGATGATCCCGGCCAGCGCGATCGTCCCCAGCATGGCCACGAAGCCGAACGGCTTGCCGAACGCCAGCAATGCGAGCACGACGCCGATCAGGCCGAGCGGCGCGGTCAGCACCACCATCGCCGTCCGCGCGAAACTTTGCAGCTGGATCATCAGCAGCGTCAGCACGGTAATGACGAGCAGCGGCATCCCGGCGGCGATCGATTTCTGGCCGCGCGTGGAATCCTCGATGGCGCCGCCCATTTCGATCCGGTAGCCCAGCGGCAGGCTGGCGCGGATGGGGTTCAGGTCCTTCTCGATCCGGTTGGCGACGTCCGGACCCTGCGCATCGCCGCGCACGTCGGAGCGCACGGTGATCGTCGGCATCCGGTTGCGCCGCCAGACGATGCCATCCTCGAGCTCGTAGCGGATGTCGGCGATCTGCGTGATCGGCACCGCGCGGCCGTTGCGCGCGGGAATCGCGAGATCCTTGAGAAAGCTCATCCGCGCACGCTCGTCGGCGGCGCCGCGCAAAATCACTTCGACCTGCTTGTCGCGCTCGCGATAATAGGTGACCGAGAGGCCGGACAGCGCGTTGTTGAGGAAGGTCGCCATGTCCTGCGAAGAAATGCCGAGCACGCGCGCCTTGTTCTGGTCGATGGCCACGCGGATGACCTTCGACGGCTCATCCCAGTCGAACTGCACTTGCGACGTGTCGGCATTGAGGCGCATGACGTCGGCCACCTGTTGCGCGATTCCGCGCACCGTCGCCACGTTCTCGCCGGAAACGCGGAATTGCACGGGGAATCCGACGGGCGGACCGTTCTCCAGGCGCGATATGCGCCCGCGCAACTCCGGAAAGTCTTCCTCGAACAAGCCGAGCAGGCGCGCGCGCACCTTCTCCCGGTCCTCGATGCTCTTCGCGATCAGCACGACCTGCGCGAAGTTCGCCTGCTGCAGCTGCTGGTCGAGCGGCAGATAGAAGCGCGGCGAGCCGCTGCCGACATAGGCCACGTAACTTTCGATGCCTGCATCCTGGTCGAGGACCGACTCGAGCCTTTTCGTGGCCGCGAGCGACGCTTCGAACGAGCTGCCTTCGGGCAGGCGCAGGTCGACCAGCAGCTCGACACGCGATGACGCGGGAAAGAACTGCTGCGGCACGAATCGGAACACTGTCACCGCGCCGACAAAGATGACGAGCGTTGCCGCCAGCACCGTGACCCGATTGCCGACGCACCAGGCGATCACGCTGCGCAACCGGTTGTAGAACGGCGTCTGATACACGGCCTCGGGCTCGCGGTGTACGGGCGGTGGAGGCGGCGGCAACGGCCGGCCGGTGGCGCGAGTCCACAACCGCCGCCACAGCGACGGCCGCTGCGCCTGCGTGCGATCCGGCAGCATCTTGTACCCGAGATACGGGATGACCACGACCGCGATCACCCAGGACGCGATCAATGCAATTGCGGAAACCTCGAAGATCGACCGCGTGTATTCGCCGGTGCTGCTCTTCGCCGTGGCGATGGGCAGGAACCCGGCCACCGTGACGAGCGTGCCCGTGAGCATGGGAAACGCCGTGCTCGTGTATGCAAAGCTCGCGGCGCGGAAGCGGTCGTAGCCCTGCTCCAGCTTGATCGCCATCATCTCGACCGCGATGATCGCGTCGTCGACGAGCAATCCCAACGACAGGATCAGCGCGCCGAGCGAGATCTTGTGCAACCCGATGTCGAACAGCCACATGAAGAGAAACGTCGTCGCGAGCACCAGCGGAATCGACACGGCGACGACCAGGCCGGTGCGCAAGCCCAGGCTCACGAGCGAGACGGCCAGCACGATGAGCACGGCTTCGGTCAGCGAACGCAGGAACTGGTTGATCGAGCGCTGCACCGCGCGCGGCATGCTCGCGACCTGCGCGAGCTCCACGCCCACGGGCATCGCCTGTTGCAGGCGCACCGTCTCGCGGTCGAGATCGTGGCCGAGCTCGATCACATCGCCGCCCTTGACCATCGTCACGCCCAGGCCAAGCGCCTCCTTGCCCTGCCAGCGCATCTTCTGCTGCGGCGGATCGACATAGCCGCGCGTGATCTTCGCGATGTCGCCGAGCCGGAACACGCGGCTGTTGGCGCGGATCGCGATGTCGCGGATCGCGTCGACGCTATCGAAGGCGCCGGTCGGCCGCACGTAGATGCGATCGGTGCCCGTGTCGAATACGCCGGACGCAGCGACGGCATTCTGCTTCGCCAGCGTCTCGATGATCTGCGCGGGCTCGACGCCCAGTGTCGCGAGCTTGCTGTTCGAGAGCTCGATGAAGATCTTCTCGTCCTGCTCGCCGATGAAATCGACCTTCGCCACGCCCGGCACGCGCAGCAATTCCGCCCGCACCTTGTCGCCGAATTCCTTCAGCTCGCGATAGCCGAATCCGTCGCCCGTGAGTGCGTAGACGTTCGTGTACGTATCGCCGAATTCGTCGTTGAAGTACGGTCCCTGGACGCCGGCCGGAAGCTGGTTGCGAATGTCGCCGATCTTCTTGCGTACCTGGTAAAACGCATCGGGCGCCGAACCCGGCGGCGCGGAATCCTTGAGCGCGAAAAAGACCAGCGACTCGCCGGGCTTCGAGTAGCTGCGCACCCAGTCGATGTTCGCGACCTCCTGCAGCTTGCGTTCGACGCGGTCGGTGACTTGCAGCTCGACGTCATGCGCAGTGGCGCCCGGCCAGTTGGTCTTCACGACCATGACGCGAAACGTGAACGGCGGGTCCTCCGACTGGCCCAGGCGCTCGTAGGCGATCACGCCGGCCACCGCCACGACGAGGATGAGGTAGAGGACGAGCGAGCGGTGGGTCAGCGCCCATTCGGAGAGATTGAAGCGTGAACGGCGCGGGCCCGGCGGCGAGTCCGGATTGACGGGCGTCATTGCATGTGCTTCGTGGCCGTCAGCTGCGCGCCGTCAGCGCCTTCACCACCGAAGTGGCGGCGCCGTCGGTTTCCGCGCGGCCGCTGGTGGGCGCGGACCCGGGGTTGAGCGCGGACGTCGGCCCACCTTCGTAGGGCCGGACAATCTGTCCCGGGATGAGCTTGTGGACGCCGGCGGCGACGATCCAGTCACCATGGCGCACGCCTGATGTCACGAGCACGCCATCCTCGCGAAACTGGCCGATCGCGATGGGAACCAGCGAGACCTGCCGCGAGGCCGGGTCGAACCGCCATACCGCAGGCTGGCCGTCCTTTTGATAAATCGAAGTCAACGGCAGCAGCGCCGCGCTGGCGTTGCCTGGCGCGAGCAAGCCGACGTTCGCGGTCATTCCCCACTGCACGGAAGGGTCCGCATCGACAATCGTCACGCGCACGGCGAACGTTCGCGTGGTCGGATCGACGGCCGGCGAAACCTCGCGCACCCGCGCCGCATAGGTGCGGCCGGGGTTGGCCGACAGCACCGCCACGAGTTGCTGCGCGGACTTGAGCTCGCCAATCCGGTTTTCGGGAACGCTGATCGCCACTTCGCGCTCGTCTTCGCGCGCGATCCGGACGACCGATTGCGCCGCGGCGACCACCTGCCCCGGCTCGGCGTTGACCGTCGTCACCACGCCATCCTCGCTGGCGACGAGCGTTGCATAGCTCGCCTGGTTCTGCGAGACCGCGAGATTCGCCTTCGCCTGCTCGTACTTGGCGCGATTGGCGTCGAGCGTGTTGCGCTTCGCGTCGAGCGCGGAGGCGCTGATGAATTTCTCGCGCTGGAGATTCTGGTAGCGCTCGAATTCGGCCTGCGCAAACTTGTACTCGGTTTCGGTCGCCGCGACCTGCGCCTTGGCGGCTTCGGCCTGCAGGCCGACGTCGGCAGGGTCGAGCCGGGCGAGCGCCTGGCCGCGGCGCACGCGCGCGCCGACATCGACATAGCGCGCGACGATCTTGCCGCCGATGCGAAAGCCCAGATCCGCTTCATGGCGCGGCTTGACTTCGCCCGCGAAGACCGATGCGTCGGCGTTGCCGCCTACGGCAACCTGCGTCAACTGCACGGGCCGCACGACCTCCCGCGGCGTTTCCTTCACGCCGCAGGCGGTCAACGCGGCGGCGACCGCGAGCAATGCGACCGCGCGGACAGCGATATTCGTGCTCATGATGAGGCTTCCAGGCGTTCTGCCGTCGCGGCGGCGGCGCCCGCGATCGTGCCGCTCCACAGCGCAAGCAATGCGCGATCGAGCTCGGCTGGATAGGAATAGCTGAAGATCGGCGACGTGTCGTCGCCCGCCAACGGGCAACCCAGGCCATCCTTGGCGGAGGCCGCCGACATCTGCCAAAGCCCGATGATCAGTGCGTAGCTGTGCCGGAGGAGCGCCACGCCACCGCCCGGGTTGAGTTGCGGAAAGTGGCGCTCGAGGCCGGCGCCGGCCTGTCCGATGCGCTCCGCCATCCGCTGCTTGAACGCCCGACCTGCTTCGACCGGGATGCTCTGCCCCATGAGACCAAAGCAACGCGCCGCCAGCGGGAGGAACAGCGGCGGCTCGACCATGTACTGGTGCGTGAGCGCGAGCACGTCGCCGACTTGAGCCGGAACGTCGGTCGCGAGGCGTTCGATCAGCGCGCGGAAAAAGCCGTCGATATTGCGTTCGTGCACGGCGAGCAGCAGCTCTTCCTTGCTCGGGAAATAGAGGTAGACGGTCCCTTTGGCGAGACCCGCCTCGTCGGCGACCTCGGCGACATTCGCAATCCGCTCGGGCGAGCGCGAGAGCAGCCGCTCCGCCGCGTCGAGAATCGCGTGGTGCCGCTCCTGCTTGTCTTCGGCCTGGATGGCCCGCTGTCGGATGACCATGTCGTACCCTTTCGAGAATATCCGCGTAACTGACCGCGGGTCACTTGTAGGCAGATTAAATGACCGACGGTCAGTTGTCAAGCGCCGGCTCGATGGGTCAAAAAAGCCTGGGAACCCACCGCCACGTCATCCCGCGGAGGAGGGTATCCAGTGGCGTTCGAACGACGCTGGGTCCCCGCCTTCGCGGGGACGACGGGCGGAAATCACTTCTCAGAACAGCGCCAGCGTCGCCTGGGTCAGCGCGCTCGCAGCATCCGCGTACTGGGCGACCACGCTGAAGTGGTCGGTGCCGGGGACGAACATGGGGCCCTCGGTGGGACGCCGATTGCCCGGCCACGCGTCCCACAGCAGCTTGGTCTGCCGCAGGAACTCGGACGTCTCGTTGGCGCCGCAGGCCATCAGCAAGGGCGCCTGCGTCCGGCTTCCATAGGTGACCGGCGAGAGCCGCGCCGCTTCCGCGGCATCGAGCTTCAAGTCCGCGTTGAGCGAGAACTTCACCATCGGGGCGAGATCGTGGACGCCGGAGAGCGTGACGCCGGCGGCGAGAGGGGCCTGCGCCATCCCGTGCGCCGTCCAGTCGGTCGCGAACATCATCGCCACCAGGTGGCCACCCGCCGAGTGCCCGCCGGCGACGACATTGCCGGCGCTCGTGCCATGCCGGGGTCCGTCGCGCACGACCCATGCGAGCGCGCGCCGGCATTCGTCGACGATCGTCCCGATGGACACCGCCGGACACAGGTCGTAATTGAGGTTCGCCACTGCGATGCCCTGTTCCACGAACGGCCCCGCGACGAACGCGAAATCGTCCTTGTCGAACCCGCGCCAATAGCCGCCGTGGAGAAAGACGAAAGTTCCCCGCGGTTTCGCCGCGGGCACGAACAAATCGAGCGTCTCCAGCGGATTTTCACCGTAGCGCAGATCGCGCGCGGGCTGGTAGCGGTCGCGCGCCACTTGCGACCACGCGGCATATTTCGCGAACCATTGCGGATGCTCGGGGACGGCGGCCCGATTGTTGTAGCCACGCTCGACGAACTCAGGCGTGTACTCCACCGTCATTCGATCTTGATCGCCAGTGGCGAGAGACCGTCGATGTGCCCGTCGAGCCGGTCACCCGCCACCACTGCGCCCACCCCCGCCGGCGTGCCGGTGAACACCAAGTCGCCGGGGAGGAGCTCGTACAGCTGCGACAGGAACGCGAGCGTGTGCGGCACGTCCCAGATCATGTCGGCGAGATCGCCGGTCTGACGGCGCGCGCCGTTCACGTCGAGCCAGATCGCCCCGCGGGTCAATACCCCGGTTTGCGTGACGGGATGAATCGGCGCAATCGGCGCGGCCTGCGCGAACGATTTGCCGATGTCCCACGGCCGCTTCTTCTCGCGCATGTCGTTCTGCAAGTCGCGGCGCGTCATGTCGAGTCCCGTCGCATACCCGAAGACGATGTCGTTGGCGCGCTCGGGCGCCAATTGCACGCCGCGCTTGCCGATCGCGACGACCAGCTCGATCTCGTGATGGAAATTCTTGGTGACGAGCGGATAGCGGATGCCCCCGACCGCCGGCGGCACGACGGCCACGATCGCGTCGGCGGGCTTGGTGAAGAAGAACGGCGGATCTTTCGCCGCATCACCACCCATTTCCTTGGCGTGCTCGGCGTAGTTGCGGCCGACGCAATAGATGTGGCGGACGGGGAAACGGTCGTTCGAGCCGGCGATCGGCACGGTGGGGATCTCCCACATCGGAAATGGATAGGTCATTGCTTTATCCTTTGGCAAGGAGGTGAGAAAGAAGGTGAGCAGGTGAGAAGGTGAGGAACTCGGGCTCGCAGCGCATACGCCTCGCGTCAGACTTCCTTACTCTCTTACCTCATCACTTCCTCATGGGGTCAAGGCTCGGCGTCGGGCTGCCGAGACGGCTCCGCCGCCGCGAAGGCTGGTAACGCCTGGCACGCCGCCTCGATGCGCGTCAGCGTCGGATACGGCGAGAGATCCATCTTGACGCGGCGCGCGTTGGCAAGCTGGGGCACGAGGCAGATGTCGGCGAGCGTCGGCGCATCGCCGTGGCAAAAGCGGCCGGTCGCCGGGTCGCGCGACAACTGGAGCTCGAGCGCTTCGAGGCCGACGTCGATCCAGTACTTGTACCACGCGTCCTTCTGCTCTTCGGCGACGCCGACCGTGTGCAGCAGGTAGCGCAGCACCCGCAGGTTGTCGATCGGATGGATGTCGCAGGCGACCGCGAGCGCGAGACTTCGCACGCGTGCACGGGGGAGCGGCGCGGCCGGCAACAACGGCGGCGCGGGGTGCGTTTCATCCAGGTATTCGATGATCGCGAGCGACTGGGTGAGGACCGCGCCGTCGTCGGTGACGAGCGTGGGCACCAGCCCCTGCGGGTTGACCGCGAGGTAGTCGGCCGCGCGCTGCGCGTTCTTGCGCAAGTGAATGAATACGCGTTCCGGCGCCAGCCCCTTCAGGTTGAGCGCGATGCGGACGCGGTAGGCCGCGGACGAGCGAAAATAGTCGTAGAGCTTCATCACCATTGGAGGCTAGAGAAAGAAATGACGGCGATCGCAAGACGCCGCCGTTCCCGCGCAGGAGGGAACCCAGTGTCGTTCGTACGGAGGCCACTGGGTCCCCGCCTGCCCGGGGACGACGTTATCCAGGAATCTTGGCATGATGCATTTTTGGCAAGGATTAGCTAGAACGCCGAGATGCCGGTTTGCGCGCGCCCGAGGATCAGCGCGTGCACGTCGTGCGTGCCTTCATACGTGTTGACCGTCTCGAGGTTCAGCACGTGGCGAATCACGTGGAATTCGTCGACGATCCCGTTGCCGCCGTGCATGTCGCGCGCGGTGCGCGCGATGTCGAGCGCCTTGCCGCACGAATTGCGCTTCATGATCGACGTGATCTCCGGCGAGGCGATGCCCTGGTCCTTCATGCGCCCGAGCCGCAGGCAGCCCTGCAAGCCCAGCGTGATCTCGGTCATCATGTCGGCGAGCTTTTTCTGGATCAGTTGATTGGCGGCCAGCGGCTTGCCGAACTGCTTGCGGTCGAGCGTGTACTGGCGGGCCGCATGCCAGCAGAATTCGGCGGCGCCGAGCGCGCCCCACGCGATGCCGTAGCGTGCGCTGTTCAGGCAGCCGAACGGACCCTTCAGGCCCTGCACGTTCGGCAGCAGATTCCCTTCGGGGACGAACACGTCGTCCATCACGATCTCACCGGTGATCGACGCACGCAACGAGAACTTGCCTTCGATCTTCGGCGCCGACAATCCCTTCATCCCCTTTTCCAGGATGAATCCGCGAATGATTCCCTGGTCGTCCTTCGCCCACACGACGAATATGTCGGCGATCGGCGAGTTGGAGATCCACATCTTCGCGCCGGACAAGCTGTAGCCGCCGGCCACGCTGCGTGCGCGGGTCACCATGGAGCCGGGGTCGGAGCCGTGGTCGGGCTCGGTCAATCCGAAGCAGCCGATCCACGCGCCGCTCGCAAGCTTCGGCAGGTATTTGCGGCGCTGCGCCTCGCTGCCGTAGGTGTAGATGGGAAACATCACGAGCGAGCTCTGCACGCTCATCATCGACCGGTAGCCCGAGTCGACGCGCTCGACCTCGCGGGCGATGAGCCCGTAGCAGACGTAGTTCAATCCCGCGCCGCCATATTCCGGCGACAGCGTCGCGCCGAGAAGCCCGAGCGCGCCCATCTCCGCGAATATCGCGGGATCGGTTTTCTCGTGGCGGAACGCTTCGGTGATGCGCGGCATCAGCTTGTCCTGCGCATACGCGTGCGCGGTCTCGCGCACCATCCGCTCCTCTTCCGTCAATTCAGCATCGAGAAGCAGCGGATCGTCCCACTTGAACACAGGCTTGGCGGCGGCGCGGCGGTCGGGGGCGTTCATGCGGACTCCAGGGAATGCACGGTCGAAGGTGAAGGGAATACGTCTCCGCAGCGGTGCAGCGTCGATTATGCCGCGCTTCGGCCGTCGGGCACCATGGCGGTGACTTCGATTTCGACCTTGGCGCGGTCCTCGATCAGTCCGGCGACGGCCACCGCCGTCATTGCCGGAAAGTGCCGGCCGATGGTCTCGCGATAGGCAACCCCCAGCGCGCGCGCGCTCGCGACGTACTCGCGCTTGTCGACGACGTACCAGGTCATCCGCGTGATGTGCTCCGGGCCCGCGCCCGCTTCACGCAGGATCGCGACGACATTGGCGAGCGCCTGCCGCGCCTGCCCAACGAAATCGTCGGTCTCGAACTGCTGTTGCGCGTTCCAGCCGATTTGTCCGCTGACAAACACGGCGGTGCCGCGCGCGGCGATGCCGTTGACGTAGCCCTTCGGCGCGGCCCAGCCTTCGGGCTGCAGGATGCGCATCGCGATTTCATTCATCGAGTCGTTCTCTCCGTCATCGCGCGCAATCGGAAACGTTGCAGCTTCCCGGTTTCGGTACGCGGGAGGCTCGCCAGGAATTCGACGGCGCGCGGGTATTTGTAGGGCGCGATCGCCTGCTTCACGAACTGCTGCAGCGCCTTCGCCATCGCCTCGTCGCCGGCGTGCCCGGGCTTCAGCACCACGAACGCCTTCACGATCTGCCCGCGCTCGTCGTCGGGAACACCGACCACGCCGCACTCGGCGACCGCGGGATGGGCGAGCAGCGCGCCTTCGACCTCGGGACCGGCGATGTTGTAGCCCGCGCTGACGATCATATCGTCGGTGCGCGCCTGGTACACGAAGTAGCCGTCGTCATCGACGAGATACGCGTCACCGGTGTAATTCCAGCCGTCGCGCACATATTGGCGCTGGCGCTCGTCGGCGAGGTAGCGGCAGCCGGTGGGTCCCTTGACGGCGAGCTTGCCGACCTTACCGGGGGGCAGCGGCTTTCCGGTGTCGTCCATCACGCGTGCCTCGTAGCCCGGCACGGGTTTGCCCGTGGCGCCCGGCCGCGCATGGTGTTCGTCATGCGAAATGAAAATATGCAGCAGTTCGGTGGCGCCGATGCCGTCGATCAGCTCGATGCCGGTCGCATCCTTCCACAGCTTGCGCGTCGCCGCCGGCAGCGCTTCGCCAGCCGATACGCACTTGCGCAGGCTCGACAGGTCGAACGCAGCCGCTTGTGCGGCCATCGCGCGATACGACGTCGGCGCGGTGAACAGGACGCTTGCGCGATATTCGGCGATCGCGGGCAACAGCGCATCGGGCGACGTCTTCTCGAGCAGCAGCGTGGCGGCGCCGACGCGCAGCGGAAACAGCAGCAATCCACCCAGCCCGAAAGTGAAGGCAAGCGGCGGGCTTCCCGTGAAGACGTCGTCGGCCGTGGCGCGCAGTGTGGAGCGCGGCCAGCAATCGCACGCGGCGAGGACGTCGCGGTGGAAATGCATCGTCCCCTTTGGCTTGCCGGTGGTGCCGGACGTGAACGCGATCAGCGCGGTATCGTCCGCTGCCGTGCGAATGTCGGCAAAGACCGCGGGCTTGTTCGCCGCGCGCGCCTCGATGCCATCGGAAGCCCCGGTCTGGAACTGGGCGATCGTTGTGAGCGTCGGGCAGTCGAGGCGCGCCGCGTCGAGCTCGCTCGCCAACCGCGCATCGCACAAGGCGTGCGTGATCTGCGCCTTGGTCACGATGTCGGTAAGCTCCTTGGCGCGCAGCAGCGGCATCGTGCCGACGGCGATCCCGCCCGCCTTGATCACGGCGAACCAGCACGCCGCCATCATCGGGCTGTTCGGGCCGCGCAACAGCACCCGGTTCCCTGGAATGAGCGACAGATCCTCGCGCAGCACGTGCGCGATGCGATTCGCCCGCGCAAGCAGCTCCGCGTACGTCCAGCGCACGCCACCCGGTGCCAGGATCGCGGTGCGCTCGCCCCAGCCGCGCGCGACCGCGCCATCGAGCAGCTCGTTCGCGCAATTGATCTGCTCGGGATACTGGAGCTCGGGCAGCGTGAAGACGAGCTCGGGCCATTCGCGGCGCGGCGGCAGATGATCGCGCGCGAAGGTGTCGAGATGGGCCGAGACGGTCACCGCTTCTCCTCGGCGTGCCGCTTCAACAGCTCGCGGCCGATGATGAGCTTCTGCACTTCGGTGGCGCCCTCGTAGATGCGCAGCGCCCGGATTTCGCGGTACAGGCGCTCGACGGTTTGTCCGTGCGTCACGCCCAGCGCGCCGTGCATCTGCACCGCCGCGTCGATCACCCGCTGCGCGGATTCGGTGGCCGACAGCTTGGCCATCGCCGCTTCCTTGGTCGTGCGCTCGTCGCGTACCTCATTTCGCACCTCATTTCGCACATCACGCAGCCATGCCGCGCGATAAGTGAGCAGCGCCGCGGCGTCGACGTCGGAGGCCATCTCGCCCAACGTCGCCTGCGCGAGCTCGCGATCGGCGAGCGTGCCGCCGAACATCCGCCGCGCGCTCGCGTGCATCACGGCCTCGTCGAGCGCGCGCCGCGCGAACCCGACCGCGGCGGCGGCCACCGACGCGCGAAAGATGTCGAGCGTGCGCATGGCGAGCTTGAAGCCGTCGCCCTCGTTGCCGAGCAGCGCATCGGCCGCAAGGCGGCACCCGCGAAACTCGATGCGGGCCAGCGGATGCGGCGCGATCACGGCAATGCGCTCGACGACGTGCAACCCCGGCGCGTCCGCCGGAACGATGAATGCCGAAATGCCCTTGGCGCCCGTCGCGCTGCCGGTACGCGCGAACGCGCAGTAGAAATCGGCGATGCCGCCGTTCGAGATCCAGGTCTTGCAGCCGTCGAGCACCCAGTGCGTGCCATCGCGCACCGCGCGCGTCGCCATCGCGGCGACATCGGAACCGGCATCGGGCTCCGACAACGCAAAAGCGGCGATCGCCTCACCGCGCGCCACCGCGGGCAGCCAGCGCGTCCGCTGTGCGTCGCTGCCGGCCAGCGTGATCGCCCCGCTGCCCAGGCCCTGCATCGCGAACGCGAAGTCGGCGAGTCCTTCGTGATACGCGAGCGTTTCGCGCGCCACGCACAGCGCGCGCGAGTCGAGCGCCGGCAACGCGCCGCCGTGCGCAGCCGGCACGCAGAAGCGCAACCAACCCGCGGCACCCAACCCGTGCACCAGCCTGCGGCACGTCGCATCGACATCGGCCTCGGCATCCTCGCCGCACAGCGCCGGCAGCCCGCTGCACCACGCCGCGAGCCCACGC